>OLSH01000126.1_pt1 | contig 82116 bp, 81 predicted proteins | sample 1643221 | NCBI WGS metagenome assembly OLSH01 (sample SAMEA3136681, study PRJEB25190) | human gut metagenome | biome: human gut; feature: human-associated habitat; material: faeces | place: Austria | collected 2013 | reverse complement strand
ATCTCTTCTGCTGTTATTCCTGCTCCCAAGGCTATTCCACCTGTTATCATAAAAGCTATTAAAAGTGAAAAAGAATAACTGACTCTTCTCTTCAAAAATCTCTTTAGAGATTTTTCAATATCATTTTTTCTCATAGGTATCCTCCCCAAATTAAATTTCAGTAATTTTTTTCTAGTATTATCAGGGATATATTTGTACTTTAGTTCCTAGATATTACTTATTATAATTTTTTATTTAAATATATTCTTTAATTAATTAAAAATTATATTTATAACAGTATTCTTTTCTCCTTTCTATTAAGATTAATCATAAAATTTAAGACATACGAAAAATCTTTTATATTCTATATTACGAAATTATAACTTCTTTAATCGACAATATAATTCGTTTGATAAAAGAACAAAACGATAGTTTTTAAGAAAATTATAACATATAAACACTTTATTTTAAATATACATTTTTTATCAAGTATCCATTTAATACATTTAAAGATATTAAAATGATGTTAATTTTTTATAAATATAAAAAGATCAGCTTATCATTCCATAAACTGATCTTTAATCACCTAATATTATTAATTTTACATATCTCTTGTTACAACTACATCTACACCTGTATCAAATATATTTTTTATAACTACATCTCCTTTTTTTACTGGAGATTTCAATTCAACATCTTTTAAAAGTTCCATGCATTTAAAATTTAATTCTTTAGGAATAGAGTCATTAGTTTTTACAGGAACTCTGTTATGTATTCCACCTGTTATTTTTACTGTGGAAGTTATTACTCTTTTAGGGGCTGTAAGTTCTTCTTTTCCATATTTTTCTCCCCTTGGGCAGCTGTTTCCAGTTACTTCAAGAGTATCTGTGTTCACTGTAAGATGACATCCCAAAGGACAAACTATACATATCATATTTCTTTCCATTATTGTTCACCACCTGTTATTTCTACAGTCAATATCTTTCCTTCAGCTGTATCAAGTATCTTCTTAGGTATCATTATTTTTTCCATTTCTCCTGGAGCCAGATGCTGTTTTTTCAAGCTCACAAGAGTTTTATTTTCATCCTTTACTTCAAGTTTTACATTTTTATATATATTATTTACTCTCATAAAAAGTTCAAGAGCTTTATCTACATTTTCAGCTCTGAATTTTTGTGGAACTGTATATACTATTCCCTTTCCATTTGTTATCTCTCTATATTCTCCAGTTTTAGCTTCATTTTTTATATATTTTGCTGCTGCTGTTCCAGCTCTTCTAGCTTCTGCACTTACAAAATCCACTAGGTCATGTACATGAACAACATTTCCACAGGCAAATATTCCATCAGCACTTGTTTCCATCATTTCATTTACTACAAGTCCATTTGTTCTTCTGTCAATTTCCAACCCAGTTTTTCTTGAAATATCATTTTCTGGAATAAGTCCTACTGAAAGAAGAAGTGTGTCACATTCATATTCCATTTCAGTTCCAGGTATTGGCCTTCTGTTTTCATCTACTTTTGCTATAATTATCTTTTCTAATCTTTCTTTTCCTATAATATCCACAACTGTATGACTTAAATATAATGGAATATTGTAATCATCCAAGCACTGAACTATATTTCTAGTCAACCCTCCAGAGAAAGGCATAAGTTCAACAACTGCTTTGACCTCTGCTCCTTCCAGTGTAAGTCTTCTAGCCATAATAAGTCCAATATCTCCTGATCCTAAGATAAGTACTTTTTTCCCTACCATATATCCTTCCATATTGATAAATCTTTGAGCTGCTCCTGCTGTAAATATTCCTGATGGTCTGTCTCCTGGTATAGATATAGCTCCTCTTGTTCTCTCTCTGCATCCCATAGCAAGTATCACAGCTTTAGCTTCTATTATCATATATCCATCTTTAGTATTTATAGCATGTATCTTTTTATCTTCTGTAAGATCCAGTACCATTGTATCTAATTTATATTCTATATTCATCTCATAAAGCTTTTCTATAAATCTTTGAGCATATTCAGGTCCTGTAAGTTCTTCTTTAAATTCATGAAGTCCAAATCCATTATGAATACATTGCTGAAGTATTCCTCCAAGCTCTTTGTCTCTCTCTATAACTAATATGCTATCTATTCCATTTTTTCTAGCTTCTACCGCAGCAGCAAGACCTCCTGGTCCTCCACCTATCACAACTAAATCATATTTCATATCTGCATTTCCTCCCTATTTTGTCTTTCCTGTCAGAATATATGCACCTTTTTTATCTAATACTATCTCATCTAATTTTTTTCCAAGTTCTCTAGCCAGTATTTCCTGTACTCTAGGACCGCAGAATCCACCTTGGCATCTTCCTGATCCAGGTCTGCATCTCTTTTTAATACCATCTACTGTCTTAGCTCCTACCATTCTGTGAATTACATCTACTATTTCTCCTTCAGTAATATTTTCACATCTGCATATTATTCTTCCATATCTATGATCTTCAGCTATAATCTTAGCTTTTTCTTCAGGAGCAAGTTCCATAAAATGTATTTGAGGTCTGTTTTGTTTGAATATTTCTTTCTTTGTCACATTTCCTAATCTATTTAATACCTGTGAAGCTATTTCTAATGCTATTGCTGGTGCTGATGACAATCCAGGAGATTTTGTTCCTGCTATATTGAAAAATCCCTCTGCATCAGAAGCCTCTCCTATTATAAAATCTCCTCTGTCACTCTCTGCTCTAAGTCCAGCAAAGTTTCTTATATTATCTCTGAAATTTATTTCTGGTATACTCTTTACAGATTGTTTTTTTATAGCGTCCATTTCGATTACGGTATTTGCTACATCTTCCTTATCATCTATATCTAAAGCTGTAGGTCCAGTTATGAGGTTTCCATGAATAGTCTGTGCTACCAGTACACCTTTTCCTAGGGCAGTTGGACACTGAAATATTACACTGTTTGTAAGAGTTCTCTGAACTTTATCCAAAAGGAAATATTCTCCTTTTCTTGGTATTATTTTAAATTGATCTTTACTTACCATTGCATTCAATTCATCAGCAAATACCCCTGATGCATTAATAACAGTTTTAGTAAGAATTTCTCTGTCTTCAAGTTTTACAAGATATCCATTTTCTAATTTTTTTATATCTAAAACTTTGCTGTCTGTCTGTACATCTACACCATTTTCAGCAGCATTTTCCAATAATTTTATAGTAAATTCCCATGGACCTATCACACCTGCTGTTGGAGCATAAAGAGCTGCAACTACTTCTTTATTTATATTAGGTTCTCTTTTTAATACCTCTGCTCCTTCTAATATTTCGATTCCAGGAATCCCATTTTTGATCCCTCTATTATATAGAACTTTCAAATGTTCTCTTTCTTCTTCTGAGAAAGCAAGAACAAATGATCCACATCTTTTAAAAGGTGCATCTATTTCTTTACAAAGGTCATCAAACATAGCATTCCCTAATGCATTATATTTTGCCATAAGTGTTCCATTTTGTGCGTCATATCCAGCATGGATTATGGCTGAGTTTGCCTTTGTTGTTCCATTAGATACGTCATGCTCTTTTTCTAAAACTATTATATCTAAATTATATTTAGATAATTCACGAGCCACTGCTGCTCCCATTATTCCACTTCCTATTACAACAACATCTACCATTGTACCCTCCCGTTCTTTTAAGAAAAAAGGGTCAAGCAAATAAGCAGGAATGATTCCCACTATATGCTTGACCCACTATGATCTCTAGTCAATATTTTCTTTTTTCTTATTATCTCTTATTTTTAGAATTTTGTCAAGCTTTTTGCTATTCTTCTTCCCATTTCATAGCTCTTCCTACAGCTTTCTTCCATCCTTTATATTTATTTTCTCTCTCTTCTTCAGGCATTTTACAAGTAAATTCTTCATCTAGTATCCATTGTTTTTTAATTTCTTCTTTAGATTCCCAGATACCCACTGCAAGTCCTGCAAGATAAGCAGCTCCTAATGCTGTAGTTTCAAGTATTACTGGTCTTCTTACAGATGTACCAAGTATTTCAGCCTGAAACTCCATTAAGAAATTATTAGCAGCAGCTCCTCCATCTACTTTCAGATGATTCAATTTGATTCCTGAATCTTCCTGCATAGCTTCTATTACATCTCTTGTCTGATAAGCTATAGACTCAAGAGTAGCTCTGATTATATGATTTTTATTTGCTCCACGAGTAAGCCCTAATATAGCTCCTCTTGCGTACATATCCCAATATGGAGCTCCCAGTCCAACAAATGCTGGTACTACATACACTCCACCATTATCTTTTACTTTTCTTGCAAAGTATTCTGTATCCTTTGATTCTCCTACAAGTTTCAACTCATCTCTTAGCCATTGAACACTTGCTCCTCCCATAAATATACTTCCTTCAAGAGCATATTCAACTTTTCCTTCAAATCCGATAGCAATAGTAGTTATAAGTCCATTATGACTTTTTACCATTTCTTCTCCTGTATTCATAAGAAGGAAACATCCAGTTCCATATGTATTTTTTGAATCTCCCTTTTCAAAACAAGCCTGTCCAAAAAGAGCTGACTGCTGGTCTCCTGCTACCCCTGCAATAGGTATTCTGTGACCTCCTGCTCCTCCAAGATTTGCATATCCAAATGTACCACTGCTGTCTTTTACTGTTGGCAGCATTGATTCAGGAATTCCTAAAATATCAAGAAGTTTTTTATCCCATTTCAATTCTTTTATATTGTATATCATAGTTCTAGAGGCATTTGTATAATCAGTAGCATGTACTTTTCCATTAGTTAATTTCCATATAAGCCATGTATCCACTGTTCCAAATAAAAGATCTCCTTTTTCAGCTTTTTCTCTTGCTCCCTCTACATTATCAAGTATCCACTTGATCTTAGTTCCAGAGAAATAAGCATCAAGTACAAGCCCAGTATTTTCTTTAATATATTCTTCTAATCCTTCAATCTTTCTAAGGTCATCACATATTCTTGCAGTTCTTCTGCATTGCCACACTATTGCATTATATACAGGTTTTCCTGTATTTTTATCCCAAACTATTGTAGTTTCTCTTTGATTTGTTATTCCAATACCAATTATGTCATGCTGTGATATCCCTTCTTTGGCTATTACTTCTGCCAGAGTTCCACTTTGGCTTGACCATATTTCCATTGGATCATGCTCTACCCATCCTTCTTTTGGATATATCTGTGTAAACTCTTTTTGGGCTACACCAACTATTTTTTGATCACTATCAAATACTACTGCTCTCGAGCTTGTTGTCCCTTGATCTAAAGCTACAATATATTTTTTTTCCATGAAATAACCTCCTATGATTTATATACCTGAATCAAATTATCTACATCTTTATTATATTATACAAGTTATACATTTGCCAACAAAAGCATCAAAGAATAATACTCCTAAAACTGCTCCTATGATTGGTCCTATAATAGGAACCCAGGCATATTGCCAGTTTGATCCACCTTTTCCTTTTATAGGAAGAAGTGCATGAGCTATTCTAGGTCCAAGATCTCTAGCTGGATTGATAGCAAATCCTGTTGCTCCTCCAGTTGCCATTCCAATTACACAAATAAGCATTCCCACAAGGAAAGGTCCCATTCCTGACCCAACTTCATTGCTTCCATATCCTATTGCAAGGATACCTACTACCAGAATAGTTGTCCCAACTATTTCTGTTACTAAATTCCAAGGTTTGTTCTCAATTGCTGGCCCAGTTGCAAATACTCCTAATTTAGTCCCTGCATCTGGTTCATCATCCATCAGGTCTTTATTAGTAAGATAAGCCAATGTAGCTCCTGCCATCGCTCCTAATAATTGAGCTATTATATATCCTGGTAAAAGATTAAGAGCTAATCTTCCACTAAGTGCAAGAGATATAGACAATGCTGGATTTAGATGTGCTCCACTTACCCATCCAGTAAGATATGCTGACATAGATACAGCAAGTCCCCATCCAAAACAAGTTACCATCCAACCTCCGCCTTTTCCAAAACTTTTTCTTAAACTAAGAGTCATATTGATTCCATTCCCTAAAAGCAGTAACGAAGCTGTTCCTATAAATTCTGCCAAATACATTGAACTTGGTGTCATAAAATCCTCCTTGTTATAACTTTATTGTTAATTTAAACCTGTAATAAAAAAAGCTTAAAATACTTACCCTTCTTTTTCAGAAAGATAATTATTTTAAGCTTCTCATTTCTCCAAGCTTTATTAACTTAATATAATGTTACTTCACTTTTAAAACTTTGTCAACTATTTTTTTTCATTAAGTACTATTTCAGCACTAACTTTCCCATAAATTCTTATCTGTAGTAGATATCCCTTCTGCTCCAGCTTTTAAGGCATTAATCACATCTTCTTTTTCATCTATGAGGCCTCCGGCTATTATTGGAACATTTAATATATTTTTTATTTTTTTTATTATTTTTGGCATTATTCCTGGCAGAATTTCTACAGCACTTGGCTTATTTTCACGAATATGAGCTATTGTATTTTTAAATGAAAAAGAATCCAGTATAAAAAATCTTTGTATCACAGGAATCTCATTTTTATTTGCAAGACTCACAACATTATGTTTAGTTGTAATTATTCCATCTAGTCCTGTATTCTTTATTATATATTCTACACCATATGCTGAACTTGATAATCCTTCTATCATATCTACATGAACGAAAACTATTTTTCCTGCCTTTTTCAGCTCTGCAACTATATCTGTTACATTAAGAAGATTGGATATTATAACAAAAACTATTTCACTGCTGCTATTTTTAGCCTCTTCCAAATATGTATCATTTTTAACTGCTGGAATAACAGGATTTCTTTCTAAAACTTCTCTAATTTTCATATCAACCACCTATCTTGTAATTTCTCTCTTATTTAAAATAATACTATATTAACAAGAAATTGACAATAAAAAATATCAAATTTTAATATTTAGAATAAAAAATATTATTTTAATACATTTTTTTACTAAAAATTATTATATTTGCATACAAATAAAAAAGGTATACCATATTTTATTCAATGGCATACCTTGCTTTCTATTTATTTTTTATTATTCATTCCTTCTTTTGTACCTTTAGACATTCTGAACCTTACTGTCTTCTTAGGATAGATTGTTATTAATTCTCTTGTAGAAGGATTAGAAATTACTTTAGGCTTTCTAACTAAAATTTCAAATATTCCATTATCATGAAACTTTACTGTCCCATCTTTTAAAATAGCTTTCTTTAAAGTTTCTATAAAATCATTAATATCTGCCAGGGCATCCCTTGCATTTTCCATTTTTGATTTATCTTTATATATTTTTACAAGATCTTTTTTATTCATTATTTTCACCACTCTCATTTACCATTTTTACCCATCCTTTTCCTGCTCTAAACTTTACTACAGTTTTAGGTTTTGATACTGACATTTTTCCATTTACTGGAATATATATTTTTCTTGGTCTTAATTCCTTTTTTTCAAACATTCCCATATTTAAAAGTGTTAAGCTCCCCTCAGTATCTATAGCTTCATAGATAGATTCCCATATTAATCTTACTTTTTTCTTAGCTACTTTCAGGTTTTTTGATTTGTTCTTTTTTGAATAAAGTCTAATAAACTCTATTTCTTTCATACCCATCCTCCAAAATTTATATTTTGTTTATATTTTCAACAAAGTGTATACAATATTCTATTGTCATTCCCACTCTGTAATATACTAAGATAAAATAAATTATAACACTTCTTAAATTCAAAAAATTTCTTTCATACCTACTAATTAAGGATACCTTTTTTTTTATAAAATGTCAATAGGGATATTGCTTTCTATAGCCTTAAAATCTAAATAATTTAAAAATGCTAAAAAAGAAGGAACAATGTACTAAAAAAACTTTATTTTTTATCTTTATATAAAGAACTTTTGCTATTTTTTAAATACTTTAATAATTTTTCTTTAAATATATTTTTTTATTAATTATTCATTTAACCATAATATATTTTTTATTAAGATTCATGATATAATAAAAACAAAAAATTCTTTGAAGGAGATAAAAGTGGAAAATCTGGAATTTTATATAAAGAAATTAGAAAAATTAGAAGAAAATTGTTGTATATGTAAGGCTAAAATGTGTATGATGTGTCCTAACAACAAAAATAAAAAATATTTAAAAAATGAAATAGCAAAAAGAAGTGAAACTAAAAAAAAGAAAAATTTTATTGAAAAAATTTTAGAGTATATCAAGAACTAAAAAAGACTCCCTTATGCAGAGAGTCTTTAATTTTTAACTTATTTAGAACTATTTATCTAGTTCATTCCATTGTTTTTGTCCTTCTTGGTAAAGATCTCCTCCGTAGATATCATTGATAACTATAGCTGGGAAGTCTACAACTTCTAATCTTCTTAATGCTTCAGCTCCTAAATCTTCATAAGTGATGATTTCAGCTTTTTTGATAGATTTTGCTATAAGAGCTGCTGCTCCTCCTACTGCTGCAAAATATACAGCTTTTTCAGAAACAATAGCATCTTTAACTTCTTTAGATCTAGCTCCTTTACCTACCATTCCTTTTAATCCTTCTTTTATAAGTCTAGGTGCATAGGCATCCATTCTGTAACTTGTAGTTGGCCCAGCACTTCCAATTGGTTTTCCTGGTTTAGCTGGTGTAGGTCCTACATAATATATTATTTGCCCTCTTACATCTATAGGAAGCTCTTTTCCTTCTTCTAGTAATTTTACAAGTCTAGCATGAGCTGCATCTCTTGCTGTATATATAACTCCAGTAATTTTTACTGTATCTCCTGCATTTAATTTTACTATATCTTCTTCTTTTAATGGTGTTGTGATTTTATATTCCATTATTGATCCCTCCTAAAACTTATATTTATTATTGTTCAGCTTAAACTCAAAATTATAGTTCTACTTCTTTATGTCTAGCTGCATGGCAGTTAAGATTAATAGCAACTGGAAGAGCTGCTATGTGACATGGATAAGTTTCAACTTTAACTGCTAAAGCTGTAGTTCTTCCTCCTAGTCCTAGTGGTCCAACTCCAGTTTTATTTATAAGTTCTAGTAATTCTTCTTCTAATTTAGCATTGATAGGACTGCTGCTCTTATCATTGATATCTCTCATTAGTGCTTCTTTAGCAAGAATTGCACATTTTTCGAAGTTTCCTCCTATACCTATTCCTACTATAATAGGTGGGCATGGATTTCCTCCAGCATTTTTTATAGTTTCAATAACTAATTTTTTGATTCCTTCTATTCCATCAGATGGTTTTAGCATTCTTAGAACACTCATGTTTTCAGAACCTCCACCTTTAGGAGCTACTATTATTTTAACTTTATCTGATCCAGGCACAAGAGTAGTATGAATAACAGCAGGTGAGTTGTCTTTAGTATTTACTCTGTCTAAAGGATCTTTTACAACTGATTTTCTCAAATATCCTTTTTCATATCCTCTTCTGATTCCTTCATTAACAGCTTCGTATATATCTCCAGAAATTTTTACTTCCGTTCCTATTTCTAAGAACACTACTACGATTCCTGTATCTTGACACATAGGAACTTGCTCATTTGCTGCTATTTCATCATTTTCAATAATTTGTCCAAGAATATTTTTACCTACTTCTGATTCTTCTTTAGCATAAGCTTCTTTAATTTTGTCTAAAACTTCTTTTCCGATAAAGTAGTTTCCTTCTATACACATTCTTTCTACTTCGTCAGTTACTTTTCTTAAATCTAATTCTTTCATTATCTATCACCCTTCCTTGAGTATTTTAAAAGGTACAAATTTATGTTTCTATAATAAGATAATACCACATATTATCCAATTATTGAATAGTCTTTGTGATAGAAATTTAAAATGTTAACTTCTCTTTAAATATATTTTATAAATACTCCATATAACTTTTATTTAATATTATTTAGAAACCTCGTCTATAGCTCTTTTTATTCTTCCAGCTAAACCAGTTATTTTTTTCTTTGTTACACTACATACTGCAATTCTTATTCCTTCATCCAGTACCACTGTATATATATTTTCTCTTTCTAATACCTCAGCAACTTTATCTGTCAATTTTCCTGTAGGAATTGTTAAGAAGAATCCAGTTTTGTAAGGTAAAAGTTTTAAGTTACATTCTTTTGCTTCTTTAATAAAGATATCTGCTCTTTCTTTTATAAGCAGTCTGTACATTTCTCTTTCTTCTTTCAACAACTTATATTTTTCCTCATTAAGCACAATGTCACTGAACATTTTCATACCTCCTCTAGAGATATTTGACCATGTTGAACGACAAGAATATGAGTTAGCCTTTTCAAACTCTTCTATGACCTTCTTATCACTTGAAAGAGCTAATTGAGCTCCTACTCTCAGTCCATAGCTAGTTAATGATTTTGAAAGACTGAAAGCAAATATAACAAGAATTTTTGATGAAAGATTTTTAAATAGATTTCTGTATTCTTTCTTTTCCTCTTCATTTCTATCATCAAAATCTATATATGCTATATCATTTATTAAAATTATATTAGCTTTTTCTGTTGCTTTTTCAAATATATTCAAAACACTTTTCCATTCATCGATAGTTAATTTATATCCAGTAGGATTTTGACATGGATCATTTATAATAACTACTACATTTTCTTGTTTCTCTGCCAGTTTAAATATTTTTTCTGAAAAATCATTGAGATCAAATTTCCCATTCTCGTCAAATATTGTGTAATATTCACAATCTCCTTTTCTTTCAGAAGCCATAAGAATATATGGACTCCACAGCCATTTTGGAAGAAGAAGTGTGTCTCCTTCATTCAAATAATTTTTTACACTGTTGCTTACTGCTCCAGTCCCTCCAGGAGTTCCTATTACTTCCATGTAATGATTTTTAAACTCTTCTTTATAGTTATCTCCAAGAACAGATCTTTTCACGCTTTCCTTATACTCAGAGCTTCCTGTAAATGCTGATGCATACCCTGCTATTTCTTCAGGTGGCAGTTCTTTATATGTTTCTGTTACCGATTTTAAAACTACTAGTTTTCCATTTTCATCATAAAGAGATCCTATTGTTGCATTTACTACTTTTTCATCTCCATATTTTTCAGCAGCTTCTTTAGCTTTTTTAGCTATACTGAATACCTTGTCTACTAAATTTCTACTCTCCATTCCTTTTGCTAACATAAATTTTCCTCCCCTGTTACATTATTATATTCTTTAAAATTATTACCATCCTATTATTCTATTAGAATCAAGTGCTTTCAATTCTGAATTTATTTGATCTGTTCCTTTTAACATTGCTCTTCTTACAATAGTAGCCTCGTCTAACACATATTTTTCATTTTCACTTATAGGAAATCTACGATATCCACCTTTGATATGTGTTATTGGATAGAATCTCATCCATGCTGCTTCATCAGTATATCTTACTTTATTACTGTTTCTGGCTATTATTCTGCCATCTTTTCTATCCTTTAAAGTATATGCTAATTCATATTCTGCATATGTTGTTTTTATATATTTTTCATATTTATAGAATATTTCAACTTCATATTCTTCATCTACTGGAACATATTTTACTCTTTCTACAACTTTTCCATTTACCATTTCACTAGTAACTACTTTTTTCATTACTCTTCTTACTCTAGTTTCAAAATAACTATCTATCCCACTTATCACCTGTACTGAAGGAGGTGAATAATAAAAATTACTAAGGGATATATCTAAATCAGCATTAGCTTTACTTCTGTCATTTACTGTAAATAGAGGATAAGTTCCTATATTACTTATAGTATATCTTTTAAAATCATCACTGAAACTCTTTCTTCCAGATAATACATTCATTACTAGATTAAATCTTACTCTTGCATTTTCCATACTTTCTGAATATTTTTTAGCTATATCTTTTCTATTATCAATGTCATATTTTTTAGCCTCTGAATAGAATCCAAATTTTCTAAGCTTATCTTCTATAGTTTCAGCCTGAAATCCATTTCCCAACTTAAAAAAGCTTTCTGCACTTTCTTGTTTTACTTTATTTCTCTCTTCAGGAGGTGGAGTTATAATAGCTATTGAATTTCTGCTTTCTTCTGGTAAAGAATAATATATTTCCTGTACTCTCAAAAGATTTAAAAGAGCTTTTGTATATCCTACAAGATCTCTATTTCTCGTCATATCAAGCTTATCATAATATTCTTTTTCTCCCATTGGATATATAAGTTCAAACGCATCCAGTGTTCTTCTATCTTCACTATTACTCTTTAATATATCTGCCAGATTATATAAAGATTTTGTATATTCACCCTTATCTGCCTCTTTAAATGCTTCTCTTACTTTGAAGTATGTACATCCTGTGAAAAGAGCCATAATTACAAACAGGTATATAAGTTTTTTCTTCATTCGTATCCCCCTTGTGATAAAAATTATTATACCATTTTTCTACAAAAATGAAACTATTTTTTTATTTTTTTCTCTTGAATTTTTTTTATCGTCTTTAATTGAGACATAATAGGCATCATTTTATTAAAAAAATACAATAATTTATTTATTTTTCCTGGAATTGAAACTCTCTTTCCTTTTAAGTAGTCAGAATAACATTTTTCTGCTACCTCTTCTGGAGTTGTAGTATAAAATTTTGCTGATCCTTTAAGTTTTTTATTTACTCCTTTAAAATTTGTAAGGGTAGGCCCTGGACATAATAACATCATTCTTGTTTTTCCCTTTTCTCCTATCAATCCAAATGTAAAGCTATTTACAAAAGCCTTTGTTGCATAATATCCACTCATTAAAGGACCTCCATATTGAAATCCAGCAGTGGAAGATATATTTATTATCCCTTCTGCCTTTCCATAAAAATATTTTGTAAATTTAAGAAGTGCAGTAATATTTATATCTATCATATTTTTTTCATCTTCATAAGAGATCTCTTCAAAATATCCTAATTCTCCAATTCCAGCTCCATTTATTAAAAGCTCTATACACATTCCATCTAACTCTTTAAATAAAATATCTATATTTTCTTCATTTCCCATATCTGTAGGATATATACTTAATTTTTCTTTATATTTTTCTTTTAACTCTTTAAGAATATTTTCATTTCTTCCTACAGCTAATATTTCCCAGCCGTTTCTATAAAATACTTCTATTAAAGTCCTTCCTATTCCTCCTGTTGCACCAGTTATTAATACTTTCATATTTTTTCCCCTTTTTATGATAGCTTTTCTACAATAATTATACCTTAATTTCTTTTCAAATTATATATCAAAATTTACATATTTGGTATATCAGAAATAATGATATATAATCTTAAATATCTCCCAAGTAATAAAAAAAAGAAAGGATAACAAAAATAAAAAGTTTTTTAACCTTATTTTTGCTATCCTCTCTTATATTTATATAATGTGCAATAATTTTTAATAATTAAAATTTATCTCTTGAAATTATAAATTCAACTCTTCTATTTTTAGCTCTTCCAGTTTCTGTTTGATTAGAAGCAATAGGGTTTTGTTTTCCATATCCTTCAATAGAAATATTAGATGCTTTTACTCCTTTGTTAGTTAGATAGTCTTTTATTGCGTCTGCTCTTTTTACAGAAAGTTCAAGATTATATCCTTCACTTCCTATGAAGTCAGTATATCCGTCTATTTTGATTCTAATATCTGGATTTTCTTCCAATGCTTTTGCCAGTGCATTTAAGCTTCCTTTAATTTTATTTTTTACTTCATATTTATTAAAGTCAAAAAGCACAAGTTCAGGCATAGATAGTACTAAGTTGTTTCCTTCTCTTCTGATTGTAACACCTTTTTCATTAAATACTATGATTTCTTCAAGAGTTTTTTTAGAAACATCTATATCTTCCATTACAAATTGATTTTCAGTTTCTTCAATAACAAGTTCTTTTAGAGGCTGGTTGTCTACTGAAGAACATCCAGTCAGGATAACAAGAAGCGAAGCAGATAATACAAGTAATACTTTTTTCATTTTTCCTCCTCAAAACTATTTTAGAAAATAACAAACATTACATTTTCACTTGGAACCTGTTCATTTCTGCTTTTATTTGGAGCTTTAACCATCCATTCAAAAAGATATTTTGCATGAGGTTCTGTCGTTCTTACACATTTTCTAGTTCCTGTAAATGTCCCTAACGTTTTTTCCTTTTGTCTCATAAAGAACTCTCTATTAGCATCTTCTTCATAGTTTATAGGTGTTCCGTGAAGATATCCTCCACCAGAAAATCTGATAGCATATCTTGCATATCCTTGTTTTTCTCCTACTTCACTATTATATGGCATTATATATTTTGCCATTGGAGCTATAAAAAATCCTTTTGGTGTTTCAAATCCTACTTCACTTTCTATTCCAGTTTTACTATACACATATGATACTACTTCCCACTTATCATCTTCATTCTTTTCAAAGATAATAAGGTTTTGGTTTTCTATATCTATAGCTACAACCTTTCTAAAATCTTTATCTATTTTAGGATTTCTAGATATTCTCTTATTTTCAATAACAAGAGGTTCTTTTATTGAAGCTACATGTACTTTTGAAGTTTTATCACCACGCTCTACAATAGAAAGTACTGATCTGTCTGGAACATATATTTTTTCTTTTCCATACCATCCAACTATGTTTTGATCAAGAGAAGTTCCATATTTATCCTTTTCTCTTTTAAAATCCACATTATTAGGATTAGGTACATATGAATTTGTACTTACTACTTCTCTTCCTTCTTCCATCTCCTTTGTGATGAAATTTTCAAGCTCATTTATCTTATCCAGAGCTTTTTCAAATCTAAACATTCTCTTTCTTACCACCATAGAAGAAATATATCCCGTTTCACCTTTATCTGTTTCTACTTTATACCAGTAGTTTCCGTAGTCATATATTTTTTCTAAAGCTTTTAACTTTGCATCATAATTGAATTTTTTTATGATTTTCCCTTTTGTACTTGGTAAATCTCTTAAATTTGCTGTTCTTGTTCTTACAAAAACATAATCAAGTACTTTTGGATGACCGCCATTGTATTTTTCATTTAAAATAACATTCTCTGGCATCTCATTGTCATATATTGCAACTGTAGTCCAACTTGTATCTCCATCGAAAGAAAAAGCTGCTGTTCCAATCATAAATAATGAAATTAACGCTGTTTTTAAAAGTCTCATTTTCTCCCTCACCCTTTTCATTATTCTCTCATAAATTAAAGAGAGCCCTGAATGATATTTTAGCATTAAATCACTAGTGATTCAAGCAAATTTTCATTCAGAGCTTCTTAAATCTCAAAACTGTTTATTTTATTTCTTAACCATTCCTCTTTGAACCATTTCTTTTACAATGTAAGTTGCAACATCATCAGCATATTTTCCTGGACCAAATCCTGCATCATATCCTAACTCTTTTGCTAATTCATTAGTAATTCTAGCTCCTCCAGCTATTAAGATAACTTTATCTCTCAACCCTTCAGCTTCTAATAATTCAACTAAGTTAGTTAAATTTTGAATGTGAACATCTTTTTGAGTTACAGTTTGTGAAACTATTAAAGCATCAGCTTTTAATTCAATAGCTTTCTGGATAAACTCTTCATTTGTAACCTGACTTCCAAGGTTGTATGCTTCTACTCCCTTATATCTTTCAAGTCCATAATGTCCTGCATATCCTTTCATATTCATGATAGCGTCGATTCCAACTGTATGAGCATCTGTTCCTGTACTAGCTCCTATCATTACTACATTTCTTCCTATATTTTCAGCAATGTATTCTTCACATTCATGCATATCCATTGTATCTATTTCTAAAGCTTGTACTTTTATGTTAGTATAATCTACATTATGAGATGTAATTCCATACACTACATAGAATGAGAATTCTTTATCTAATGCTTCAGAAAAAGCAACAGCTGGATCTATAAATCCCATTTTTTTAGCTAATTGTATAGCAGCTTCCACACCTTTTTCATTATTAGGTACTGGAAGAGTAAAGCTCATTTGAACTTTACCATCATTCATTGTATCTCCATATGGTCTTAATTGTGTAAGATCAAGTGTTTTATCAAATTCTTTTTTATCAGTAGAATATAAACCTCCAGACATTATCTATTACCTCCAAGCATTAATTCTATAAATGGATTAAAGTAACTAGAATCTTTTTCAAATACTCCAGCTAGACCTTTTCCTCCATCTAATGGTCTTTTTATACCAGCAAAAATTCCACCTTCAAGAGTCTTGAATATTCCTATTCCTTCTATAGTTTTTAATAGTTCAGCAGCTTTTTCAAGAACCTCTTTAGCTCTATTTACCATTATACCATCTTTTTTAAATTCAATATCATTTCCAAAATCTTCCATATTATTAAAGATATATTTAGCATTTTCTATAGAAAGTGCTCTATCTGACATAAATGGAGTATGGATAGCTTCTGTAAGCATTCCTAGCAAGTGTACTTTTTGATTAGTCATTATAGTAACCATGTTGAATAAAGCATCTTGTACATGCCCTTTGAAGATATTTCCTGTCATAAATTTTGTAGGCGGCATGTATTTCAATGGTGCCTTAGGGAATATCTCTCTAGCCATTTGAGCTTGAGCTAATTCAAGTAAGAATCCGTTTTTAGTATCTGGATGTATTTCAAATGCATGTCCTAGTCCCATTTGTTCCTCTGGTAATCCAGCAACTAATGCAAACTGTTCATTGATAAATTGAGAAGCTAAAACTGTATGAGCTTCTTCAATAGCATCAGCTGTAGTCAAATAGTTATCTTCTCCTGTATTGATAATAACTCCTGCAAATCCGTTGATAACTCTTGAGAAGAATTGGTCAACTAAAGTTCTCTTCATGTTGATATCTCTGAATAATATTCCATATAATGCATCATTCAGCATCATATCTAGTCTTTCAAGAGCTCCCATTGCAGCTATCTCAGGCATACAAAGTCCTGAACAGTAGTTACAAAGTCTTATGTATCTTTTTAATTCTACTCCAACTTCATCAAGAGCTTTTCTCATGATTCTGAAGTTTTCCTGAGTAGCCATTGTTCCACCAAATCCTTCAGTTGTAGCTCCATATGGAACATAGTCCAATAAAGATTGTCCTGTAGTTCTGATAACAGCTATTACATCTGCACCTTGTCTAGCAGCAGCTACAGCTTGTGTAACGTCTTCATAGATATTTCCAGTAGCAACAATTACATAAATGTAAGGACCTTTTTTATCTCCATATACATTTAAATACTCTTCTCTTTTTGCTCTGTTAGATTTGATTCTTTCTACATTAGCTTCTGCAATTCCTTTAAGAGCTAATTTAATTTCAAAATCATCATGCCATTTCATTTTTGTAACATCTAATTCTTTTCTAGCAATTCTTTCAGCTATTTCTTGTGGCTGCAATCCAGTTTCTAACATTGCATTTCCTAAATACTTAGCAACTCCTAGAGAAATATTTCCATTTTCTTTAATAAAGTCTACTACCACATTTGGTAATGGTACTTCAAATTCATCAATACCATCTATACCTAATAATCTACATATTGTTCTTTCTACAGTAACAGTACTGTGGGCATCAACAAACACTTGTGCATCCGCAGCAATTTTTTTAGCTGACTCACGAGCTTCATCTACTAAATTCCAGTTAAGATTTAGTTTGCTATTCATCTCTTTTAATCCTCCTTAATATACTCTTCAAGTATTATTTCCGTAAATCTTTTATCTATTCCTATTAATTTTGCTATATTCAAAGCATCTTTTGGTACTTCTGCCTTGTCCGCCTTTTCAAGTCTGAAGTCCATGTATTCCTGAATAAGTTCCATAGAATTTTTACTTAATTCTATTTTTCTTCTCAAGTTTTCAAAATCCACATTTTTTAACCCTACTACTTGATAATGATTCATGTTATCTCCAACTATTCCATCAAAATGTGTAGTCATAAGAGATATTGTAGGTCTATCATTTAGATATTTAGCTAAAGCTTCTACGAACTTTTGTCCCTCTTTTGGATTAGTTCCTCTAGCAAACTCATCAAAAACCACAAAGCCTGTTCCTAAATCTAAAAATATATTTACTTCTTTAAGCTTCATTATTTCAGCTCCAAAAGTACTTAAACCTTTAGAGATATCCTGCATGTCATCTGATATAAAAAATACGAAATCTACAAGCGGGAATTTTGCTTTTTCAGCTATAACAAAGAATCCCATATGGAAAAGTAAAAGGTTTTCTGTTATAGTTTTTAACGCAACACTTTTTCCTCCCATATTTGCTCCTGTTATTATGGTAACTCCTGATCCTAATTTCACATCAATTGGAGTAAAAGCTTTGCTTTTAGCTTCTAACATTTCTCTTACTTCTATATTTACCAGTCCAGCAACATCTATTTCATTATTTATAGATATCTCAGGTCTGATACCTCCATAAGTTTTTGCAAATCTGACCTTAGCCATTAAAAAATCTAGATTCCCTATTTTATCTATATTTTTCAAAAATCCCTCTGCTTTTTTTAATAAGATAGATGTAAGCTGTTTTCTCACTTCCAGCTCTTCTCTCTCTTCTTCTACAAGTATCTCCAATCTCTCTTCTTTTAATTGTGATACTTCTTCAAAGCTTTTTACAGCGAATATTCTTTTTTCTACATCTTTTTTCTTATCTCTCACCATTTTAAGTCCAAGTGAGTAACTGTCATAAACATAAAAGGTAGGTAATCTGTCTTTATCTGGATCTAGAGCGTCAATCATCTCTTCCATGCTTTCCAGATCAAAATCTTTCAGTTCCTCTGGCAGTTTTTTTAACAAAAGATTTAATTCCTCCATTAAAAGTGCTTGTGCCTTTATTTCAAAAAGGTCTACATCATCTAATATATTTTCCTTTAAGCAATTATTTACAACTGTTTTTATATCTTTTAATCTGTGAATTATCCCTTCGATATCTCTAATCAGATTTTTATTTTCTTCAGAAAAATTCATAAAAACTTCCATTTTTACAAATTCTTCTTCAAGAAGCTGCTCCTCTCCTCTTAAATAGTTCTTCAGCTTTTTCAGCTTAGCTTTCCCATAAGGAGAGAGAGTTTCAACTCTTGTCAAAAGCTTTCTAAATCCTAATCTCTCTAGACTTTTATCATCTATAAATCTCATTCCGCTCACCTACCACATCTACAACTTTATATTTTATTTTTTCTTCTAAAAACTTTTTAAATTTATCCTTTGGAAATTCATATCCAAGAGGAGAACGTGGATTGCATGTTACAAAAAGAAGATTTATAGTATTCATAACCCTTAGCTCTACACTACTGGCTTCTAATTTCTTTTGAGTTAGAAAATCTACGAAAACCTTTGTACCATCTTTTGCTATCAATTTTATATTTTTAAAATTGCCTCTATTTTTGATCAGAATCTCAATGAATTTCTTCGTAATAGCTCCCCTAACAGCTATTGCTTGTATTCTGTCATTAAGGTAATTTTTTATTTCATCATTTGACTCAAGAGGTCCCATGCCTTCCAAAGTCTTTACTTCACCGTCATTATATATTATTCCAACTCTAGCATCTTGGAAAATTTTATTAATTTTATCTTTCAGCTCTTTATCTTCAAGACTAGGCAAAGTAAGAAGTGATACAGTATTAGCTGTTTCTTCAATAACTTTTCCCATATCTAAAGATAATGCTGCACCAGTTGCCAATATAGTAGCTTCTGTTACATCACCTACTGCACTTCCTTTTCTGCTTAAAGCTCCATCTACTAAAGATAATTCACTTCCAAAACTTTCCATTATATCTAAAATTTTCTTTATTTGAGCATTATAAGAAGGACCTGCTATGTCTACATAACCTGCTGAAATTGCTCTCATTATTATGATATTCCCCATAGGGGTTGAGAAATCTGTGGTATACAAAATTTCTTTTGTAATATCACAGTTTCTCAAACAATCTCTGGCAGTAGCTACTAATGTTCCTGGAAAAACATATATTCTAGGTTTATGAGTATTAGTCACAACATCTGTATCTTCTCCATCTCTTCCAATAGAAGTAAGTCCAACTATTTTCTTTGTACCTATATCTTCTATCAATTGATTAAGAACAGTTGTTTTTCCTACATTTTTTTCCATTCCTATTATTGACACTCTTTTATAATCTTTCAGTAGATCATAAGTATCCATCATATCGCTACCTCATATAGTCAATTATTTTTCGTTTCTTTTATGTCTGTCAAGTTCTTTTGGTTCTATTGCCATAGCTCCACCACTTAGAAGTTTAGATACCCCAGTGTTTGTTTTGTGAGCTTTACAATCTTCACATTGACACTCTTCATGATATTCTTCAGGCTCAGTATAAGTAGTGATAACTCCTTCGAAGTTTCTCAATACAACTTTATGTGGAGCTTGAGAGATTACATATTGAGGCATTACAGGAGTTTTTCCTCCTCCACCAGGTGCGTCAACTACGAATGTAGGTACAGCATATCCTGATGTATGTCCTCTTAATCCTTCAATAATTTCGATTCCTTTAGAAACAGGAGTTCTGAAATGCTCTAATCCCATTGAAAGGTCACATTGATAAATGTAGTAAGGTCTTACTCTCATTTTTACTAACTCATGAACTAATTTTTTCATTACATGTACACAGTCATTAATTCCTCTTAAAAGAACTGATTGGTTTCCTAGAGGAATTCCTGCGTTAGCTAGTAATTCACAAGCTTTTTTAGATTCTGGTGTTACTTCTTTTGGATGGTTGAAGTGTGTATTTAACCAGATTGGGTGGTATTTTTTCAACATTTCAACTAACTCTGGAGTTATTCTTTGAGGAAGAACAACTGGAGTTCTTGATCCGATTCTTACTATTTCAACGTGAGGAATAGCTCTTAATTTGCTGATGATATATTCTAAAGTTTCATCAGAAACTAATAAAGCGTCTCCTCCTGATAATAATACGTCTCTTACTTGTGGAGTTTTAGCTATATATTCAATAGCTTTGTCTATTCTGTCCATAGGCATTGCATCGTCACTTGCTCCAGCAAATCTTCTACGAGTACAGTGTCTGCAATACATTGAACACATATCAGTTATTAATAGAAGTACTCTGTCTGGATATCTGTGAGTCAATCCAGGAACTGGAGAATCTTCATCTTCATGTAATGGGTCTAAAAGATCTGCTTCTGCTTGATGAATTTCTTTTATTGAAGGAATAGCTTGTTTTCTAACTGGACAGTTAGGGTCATTATTATCCATCAATGAGAAATAGTATGGAGTAACAGCCATTCTTAAAGTCTCAAGAGTTTTCTTAACTCCTTCCTCTTCCTCTGCACTCAAAGTGATATATTTTTTAAGGTCTTCTAAACTTTCTATTCTATTTTTTACTTGCCAATGCCAATTGTTCCATTGCTCATCTGTTACATTTGGGAAAAACTTTGCTCTAGTGTTAACTGTGTTCATTTTATCATCTCCTCTAATTTTAATTTCATGTCTTAGTTTTTAAGTTATTTTTAAGGCAAAAGATTAAACATATAATTCGTTGAATATTTCTCTTAATACAGCACTTTCTCTCAATTCTTCTAAAGTGATTGCAGCATGGTCTTTAGTGTATCCATTTCCTACGATCATAGTAACGTCTTTTCCTACACCTTCAGCACCTAAAGCAGCTTTAGTGAATGAAGTTGCCATAGAGAAGAAGTAAGCTATTCCTAAATCTTTAACTGGTAAAATTGTTGACATTTCTGTATTTTGTACATTTACACAGTTGATAGCAATATCTACTTCTTTACCATCGTTAGCAGCTAGTACAGCATTTAATACTTCGATTGGTTTTGTAGCGTCAGCAATAACTACTTTTATTTTGTCGCTTACTCTAGCTAATAGAGCAGCTTCTTTTTCATTTCTTACTAATCCAATTACAGTTCCAGTAGGTCCTACTCTTTTTACTGCTTCATAAGCACAAAGCATTCCTGATTTTCCAGCTGATCCAAGGATAACAACTGATTGACAAGGTCTAGCTAATTTAGCAACTTGTGCAGGTGCTCCAGCTACATCTAGAGCTGCAAGAGCTAAAGTTTCAGGCATATCTTTTGGTAATACAGCATAGATTCCACTTTCGAAAAGTATTGCTTTACCTTTGATTTCTACTCTGTCGATATCTGGTTTTACATCAACAATTTCATCTATTCTTAATGGAGTAAGAGATAGAGAAACTAGAGTAGCTATTTTATCTCCAACTTTAAGATCAGTTTTTCCAACTAAATCGTCTCCAATTTTTTCGATAGTTCCAATAAGCATTCCACCTGATCCAGTTACAGGGTTTTGCATTTTTCCTCTTTCACCAACAATTTCTTTTATTTTAGCTTTGATTTTTTCTACATCGTGTCCTGCTTCTTCTTCGATTTGAGTGAATGAAGCTGAGTCAACGTTTAATGCCATTACATCTATTAATATCTCATTTGAGTATATGTTCATGTCGTTATTTATTTTTAAAGCTGGTTGTGGTAAAACTCCTTGTGGTTCTATAACTCTGTGTGTTCCGTATTTACATCCTTTTATCATTTAAAATCTCCTCCTTAAATTATATTTTAGTTTCTATCATTCAAGTTAAATTATTTTTTTAATCCTAAGATTTCTCTAGCTTCATCAGGAGTAGCAACTTCTCTTCCTAATTCTTTAGCTAATCTTACAACTTTTTCTACAAGTTCTCCATTTGATTTAGCAAGTACACCTTTTTCAATGTATACATTGTCTTCAAATCCAACTCTTACATGTCCACCCATAGTGATAGCCATTGCTGCCATTGGGAATTCATGTCTTCCTATTCCAGCTACTGTCCATGTAGAACCTTCTGGGATACTTTCACTGATAAACACAAGGTCTCTTGCACTTGCTGCCATTTGTACTCCTAAAACGAAGTCAAAATGCATAGGTTTTTTGATAAATCCTTGTTTTGCATATCTTATAGCATAATCTACCATTCCTTTGTCGAATACTTCGATTTCAGGTTTTACTCCTCTTTCGATCATTATTTTTCCAAAGTTTTTAATAGTATTTTCTGTATTAGTGAAAACTTCATCTCCACCGAAATTGCAAGTTCCACAATCTAGAGTTGCCATTTCTGGTCCTAATTCAGTAGGTTGTAATCTTTCAAGATCTGTCATTCCAACTGCTCCACCAGTAGATGGCTGGATTATTGCATCTGGACATTTTTCTCTTATTGCATCCATGCATTGTTTAAATCTCTCTTTAGATTGAGTAGGAGTCCCATCATCTTCTCTTACATGTAAGTGAATTATTGAAGCTCCAGCTTTGTATGCTCCATATGCTTCTCTTACTATCTCTTCTACAGTATAAGGAACTGCTGGATTTTGTTCTTTAGTTACTTCAGCTCCGCATATAGCAGCTGTAATTATTAATTTTTCCATTTCCATCTCCTTTCAATTAGATTAAATTATCTTTATTTTTTTCTTTGTTTGTCTTTAGGAGTTACGCAAGTTCCGCTAGCTCTACATACAACTATTGGTTCAGTTAAAACATCTGCTGCTGAATCATTGATATCAGGTCTAGGAACAATAACCTTTCTAGCTTCAAAAACCATTTTTCTTGAGCTGTTTCCAGAGCTTACTATTTCACCAACAGCTTCTATAAAATCTCCAGCAAATACAGGAGCCATAAATTCTACACTGTCATAAGCTTTAAATAATCCCTCGTCTCCATCCATTTGGATTAAAAGTTCAGTAGCAACGTCACCAAATAATTGTAACATTCTAGCTCCATCAACTAAATTTCCTCCATAGTGCGCATCATGAGAACTCATTCTTAATCTGATCATTGATTTCATAATTTTTTCCTCCTAATTCCTTAAATTTAAATTTTCAAAAAATTAAAAAAGATGCATGTGATAATAGACATAGTTAAACTGTAAGCATGATTTGATCTTGATTTTACTCAACCCAAAATAGCTCTCCACAATAAATGTGACAGTTGTTGCATATTCCTGCAACCCCCAAGAAAAAAAACCATAAGCAATCTTTTTTCTTTCGGCAACTACGTCCTTCGCATGAAGCATTGAGAGCTTTTTCTCTTAGCATCTCCATACTACCTCCATAAATGCACCTCTATTTTATATATAAATATTCAATTGTCTTATACGCTCGCTATGTCATAGAATTCTTAGATAAGCAACATTTATGATATATATGTATGCTTTTTCTAAAAATATAACACACTTCTTTCAATATAAGTATACTTTGACTTTTTTTAAAAGTCAATAGAAATTCTAATTTTTTTTTAAAAGTTATTGTAATCTCTTTAAGACTTCCCAAAATAATTACCCTTTCACTTACTTTTCTTTTTTTGAAGGATTTTTAAATTTCATTTGGTATATTATAATAATACAATAATATTTTATTGGAAGGTTACCTGAATAAAAAATAAGGAGGGAAATTTTTATGAAAGATCAATTTATGGATGAATACTCTACTATCTTTAAAGTAATTGAAAAGACCCCTCTATTTAGTGCTCTCAGCAAAGAGGAAACCAAAGAAATGCTTTCATTGATGACATTAAAAAATTACAAAAAAGGTGAAATTATATTTGAGCAAGATAGCTCTCCTAACAATATTTATATAATCGAAAATGGGATAGTTAAACTTTTTCATAAAAAAGATGAAGTTGATTTTGATATAGGAACTTTCACTACTGGAAATTGTTTTGGAGAAGTTGCTCTTATTGGTATACTTCCATATGTTGGAACTGCTGTTGCCATGAGTGAACTGTCAGTGTTACAGTTTTCAAAAATGTCATTGCACAAATTATCTAAAACTAATATAGTGCTCTTTAATAAATTTATTCTGAATATATCTCGTGAAGTATGTAGAAGACTTTATCTTATTGACAAGCATCTTGTTAAAGCTTTAGAAGAAAATTCAAAACTCAGCAACTCAATTTAATAATTCATATTTACCCTTTATAAAAATCGTGATATAATTCTTATAGATTATTCTGAAAAATTTATTGGAGGTTTACCTATGAAAAAATATATATGTGAAGTTTGTGGATATGTTTATGATCCTGCTGTTGGTGATGTAGACCATGGTATTAAAGCTGGAACTTCTTTTAATGACTTACCAGAAGATTGGACTTGTCCTCCTTGTGGTGCTGACAAGCATGCTTTTGCTGAAGTAAAGGAACATGATACTAACGAAACTGAAAAATTTATGTGTGAAGTGTGTGGATATGTTTATGATCCTGCTGTTGGTGATGCTGAGCATGGCATTAAAGCTGGAACTTCTTTCAATGATCTGCCAGAAGATTGGACTTGTCCTCCTTGTGGTGCTGATAAGCATGCATTTAGAAAATTCAAATATTAATTAAAATATCTATGGCACAGAATATTTCTGTGCCCTTTTTTTATTTTGCTTTTAATTTGATAGGAAATACTATATAATAGCAGAATAAATGATTGCTATTGAATGTTTTGGAGGATTTTTATGTTGTTGGATTTTATAAATAATCTCAAAAGAAAATATCCCAGTTCCTTTTGGCTTATGTGTTTCACTATTACTTGGGAAAGGTTTTCATATCATGGAATATCCACATTGCTTGTTCTCTACTTTACCACGTCTGTTATTAAAGGCGGCATTGGCCTTTCACCAAAAGAAGCCACTTCACTTTATGGGTTCTATGTAGGAATATTACATCTTACTCCATTGATTGGTGGATGGTTGTCAGATAGGTATCTAGGACAGCAAAAATCTATAATTTTAGGTGGAGCTTTTATATCTCTTGGAAATTTTCTTTTATTTACAAGTTCTAATATTTATCAACTATATTTTGGACTTCTTTCCATCATTATTGGAAATGGATTCTTCAAAGCTAATGGAACTAATCTTGTAGGAAATATTTATTCACATAAAAGTACTCTTGAAAGAGAAGTTGCTTACAGTCTTTTTTATATGTTTATAAATCTAGGTTCTTTCCTTGCTCCTTTTACAGCTGGTCTAGTAGCTGATAAATTCTTTGCTGTAAGAACTATCACTGGAGAAATTACACATTTTGGGTATAAACCTATGTTTCTTATTTGCAGTATTATTGGTATCATTTGGACTGTTTCTTTTTTATGTCTTGCTCCTAAATATCTGAAAGATACTGGAAAATCACCATGTTACACATGCAAAACTGAAAAAAAATCAATTTTCTCTTTTGACTTTACTGAAAATGAAAAGAAAAGAATAAAAGCCATGGGGATAATATCAATATTTGTTATTCTGTTCTGAACATCTTTTTATCAATCATTTAGCTCTATAACTTTGTATGCAAGAGATCATGTTGATAGAAATTTACTTGGATTTATCATTCCTGTTCCTTGGTTTGCTGCTTTAAATGCTATACTTGGAATACTTTTTTCTCCAATACTGGCAATGTTATGGAGCCAGCTTAGAAAAAGAAATATAACTATTCCTGTAAAAATTTCTATCGGTATATTTTCAATGGGAATAGCTTTTGCCTTTATGACTATTTCAGTTCTTACTTCTGGAGGAATGAAAGCAAATATAATTTTCATTATTCTTGCATATGTATTTAATACTCTGTCTGAACTTTGTGTAGCTCCTATTGGTATTGCCATGTTTAACTGCCTCTCTCCTAAAAGATATTCTACATTTTTTATGGGATTATGGTACATGACTATGTTCTTTGCAAGTATTATTTCTGGAAAAGTTGCTGGTTTTACACAAGATATGGGATTTCTTACTATCTTTCTTTCTCTCGCTGTAATACTTTTTACAATGGGAAGCATTTTATATTTTTCCAGAAAACATCTTGATAATCTTATGGTTGTAGAAGATGACTGTGATTGCAGGATAATATAAATTAAAAAATACCATTAAAAAATTTATTATAAAATCTAAATAAAAAAATCTACTGCTATGTTTTCAGAAAAGTTTTAAAAAATTTTTCTTTAATTTTATTCTAGTAGCAGTTTAATTGTTAATCTTAATAGACTTGACATTTTTGAGAGCTATTTTTGCTGAACCAAATTGAAATAGAAAAATAAAAAACAAGAGGCTGTAGAAATTAGTTAATCATCACTAATTTTCAACAACCTCATTTTTTAATTTAATTATATTTCTATTTTTCCCTCTACAAATTTTACTGCTGTTCCTCCAATAAGTACATCTAATTTTTCATCTTTAATTTGAATTTTTCCCATAATTTCACTTTTTCTACCTAATTTTTCTCCTTGAGTAACTACAACAGTTTTTCCAGCTTCTATCTTTTCTATTGTATATAGATAATATATCAATGCTCCATTAGATGTTCCTGTTGCTGCTTCTTCATCTATATCAACTATTGGAGCAAAATTTCTAGCATAAAGCCTTGTTTCATTTTCAGTTTTTTCCATATAAAACGGATGAAGAGATATTATATCTAACTCCTCACTGATTTTTCTAATTTTCTCCATATTTCCTACTATTTCATTTAATATTTCTTTTCTTTTCAAAGGTATCATCAAATCCCAAACACCTGTATACGCCTTTACTATTTCTATACTCTCTTCAAAACTATCAGAAGAGATATTTAATGCTTCTGCTAGTTCAGTTTTATTTACAGTAAAGTTTTTATCTATTTTAGGCGAAGCTTGATACATCATTACATTCTCTATTCTGTTGTTTTTTATTTTTATAACTATAGGAAGAATCCCTAAATTAGTTTCTATATCTATTTTATTTTCTCCCTCAGCAGCTTTTATTATTCCACATTCTACCAAGGCTGTTCCATAAGCTATAGTTGCATGTCCACATAAATCTATCTCTTCTTTTGGAGTAAAAAATCTTACCTTTATTTTTTCAGGGTCATTCAAAAACAAGAACACAGTTTCAGGATACCCAAGTTCTCTAGCTATATTCTGCATTTCTTCATCTTTTAATCCATCTGCCCCTATTAAGACTCCAGCAGGATTTCCTTTAAAAACTTCTGTTGTAAATGAATCATATACCAATAATTTTCTTTCCATATTCCATCCTTTCAATTAAAATTATTTTTCAAAAGTCATTTCTATTACTCTCATAAAGTTTTCATACGCTATTTTTCTTATATCCTCTTCTGAATACTCTCTTTTTCTTAATTCCTCTATGACATTTTGTGCATAGGAAGCATCTTCTAATCCTTTTGGATTCATATCTTTTCCTGTTCTGTCAGCATGAAGATATTCACAGAAATCAAAACCTATTCCCACATGTTTAACTCCCACTAGGGATACCATGTGGTCTATATGATCAACATATCTTTCTATTGTTTGTTTTTCTTTGTCTAAATCTACAAATCCTTTATAAGCAACTGCTCCTACTAACCCTCCAGTTTCTGCTATTGCTTTAATCTGTTCATCAGTTAAATTTCTTACATGATCACAAAGACTTCTGGCATTTGAATGAGAAGCAATTATAGGTTTTGTACTTGTCTCATAAATTCCCCAGAAAGTTTTTTCATTGGCATGAGATACATCTACTACCATGCCTAATTCATTCATCTTTCTTATGGCTGCTTTTCCTATTTCTGTTATGCCTCTATTTTCATCCCCCTTTGCTCCTGTTCCAAGATCATTTTCCTCATTCCAAGTAAGTGATGCATGTCTAAAGCCCAACTGATAGAAAGTATCCAGCCAGTCCAGATTTTTCTTTATTGCTCTAAGCCCTTCTATCCCCATAAGAACATTTAACTTTCCACTTACTATCCCTTTGTTAAAATCTCCTGATTTTTTTATTATATTATATAAATCCTCATTCTTTTTAATTTCATGAATAGTTGAATTTACCATCCACATCATTTCTTTTTCTTCATCTGCTACATTTTCATCAAGATAAGCTATAAATATACCACCCATAATATTTCCATCTTTAAATCTGTCAAGATGATGATCTCTTACAATATGTTCTTCTCCATTTTTTCTTTTTGCAGAAACATCAAACCAGATATCTGCATGTCCATCAAATATTTTCATCTCTTGTTCCCCCTTATTCCTTAATTTATTTTAAAAGAATATTATTTCAGCTTCAGCTTCATACCAAGGTCCCTCTTCATCTTCTCCCTCAGTTATAAAAAATTCTATTTGAACATCTTCCAATGTCATTCCTACAGAATGCAGTTCTTTATCTTCATAAAATTCTATTTTTTTATATTTAGTATTCTCTAATCTTTCAGCAATATCTTCTCTCATTTCTGCTAATTCTAATAAATCTTCTTCTAAATTATATCCTAACTTTTCAAATTCTCTTGATATTGTTCCTATTCTTTTTACTAATTTTTCTGATATCATTATTCCCCCTACTTAAATTTAAAAATCATTTTTACTTTCTTTATTCTTTTTATTACTCCAAGAGCAAACTTTATCTTTTTTATCTCAAATGGAATTTTATCTAAAGCTTTTTCCATTTGTAATTCTATTTCTTTTTCATTTAAGACTTTCTTCAATAGTTTCTCCCTTCATTATCAGCTAGTTTTTTCCTTGCTTACAGTATATTATATATTATACCCCATATTGTGCAACTTTGAAATATTTAATACATAAAATTATTTTGTTTTATAAATAGAAATTCAATGTAATATATGATATAATCAATAAGGAAAAGTTGTATATCTGTGAAAACTTTTTCAAAAATAAAAAAGATTTTTTCCTTAGTATTACGAATTACTAAAATATGATCAATCAATGTAAAGGAGCTGCAATGAGTTTTTTTAAAAATTTTGGAGTCAAAAATGCTGACTACAAATTAGGGGAAATAATATTTGAATGTACAGGGTGTACCAGTAAAAAAGTCAACCTTCACAGACTTCAAAATATCTTTGTCCTTTTTTCTTTTCCTATTTACAAATATAAAGTAGATCACGTGATACATTGCCAAAAATGTAATAGTGTTTACGAAATAAAAGCTGATTCTACAATAAAAGTTTATAGAAAAAAAGCTGCTACTTACAATGATATTGAATCTATTTTAATAGAAAGGGGAATATGTCCATATTGTGACACACCTTACAGGCAGACCCCTTCTTGCTGCCCAAACTGCGGCAAAGAACTTTAATATTGACTTATTGGAGGTACTATTTTGGATTTAACATTTTTCAAAGGAATGATTACTGGGCTTATCTTATCACTTCCTTTTGGTCCTGTAGGGATTTATTGTATGGAAAAAACTTTAGTAGAAGGCCAAAAAGAAGGCTATGTTTCTTCTCTTGGAATGGTCACTGTAGATGTTATCTATGGATTGACAGCTCTTCTTTTTATCAATAAAATAGATGATTTCATTATAAAATATGAGTGTTTTCTTGAAATTGGTATAAGTATTTTCCTACTTGTTGTTGGTTTGAAAAAAATGAGCAGAAAAATGAAAGTAAAAAAAATAGAGCTTGATCCTGTTGGAATTATCCAAAATTATTTCACTACATTTGCTGTGGCTTTGGCAAATGTTTCAAGTATCTTCACTATAATGGTTATCTTTACTACTTTGAGGATATTTGAATCTGAAGGACATGCTGTTCCTTTTCAAGTAGCTTGCGGTATATTTTTAGGAGGAGCTGCTGAATGGTTTTTTACTACTTTTCTCCTTTCTCACTGGAGAAGAACTATTACTGAAGAAAATCTGATTAAGATATCAAGAATATCAGGTGGTCTTATATTTATATTTGGAATAATTACTTTATTCCATTCTTTTAACAAAATTTTCTTTTAAACATTAATTTTACAAAATAAAGGTGGTTTTTATGAATACAATAAACAATGAGTTTTCAAAATACCTTCAATATGATGAAAACAACAAAAGTACAACAATAGCAGTAGCTATGAGTGGAGGAGTTGACAGTTCTACTGTTGCTTATCTATTAAAAAAACAAGGTTATAATGTCTTTGGAGTTACAATGAAAACTTGTAAACCTGAAGATTCTGATGCTAAAAAAGTATGTGATGATTTAGGAATTCCATACTATCTTTTAGATGTAACTAAGGAATTTAAAGAAAAGGTAATGGACTATTTTGTAGATGAATATCTTAAAGGTAAAACTCCAAATCCTTGTATGGTATGTAACAAATATATAAAATTAGGATTGCTTATAGATTTTGCTCGTTCAAAAGGTGCTGATTTTATGGCTACTGGTCATTATACTCAAATGAAGGATGGAGTTCTGTCTATGGGTGATGATGCTGGTAAAGATCAAGTATATTTCCTTTCTCAAATGAAAAAAGATAATCTAAAATATCTAAAATTTCCTATTGGAAATCTTGAAAAACCAAAAGTTAGAGAATTGGCTCAGCTTTTAGGAGTGAGAGTTTATGCAAAAAAAGATTCTCAGGAAATATGTTTTGTTGAAGATGGCAAACTTAAAGAATTCCTTATGGAAATGAGTAATGGAAAAGCTGGAAAACCTGGAAATATAATTGATGTAAATGGAAAAGTGCTTGGAAAACATAAAGGTCTTTCGTTTTATACAATTGGACAGAGAAAAGGATTGGGAATAGCTCTGGAAAGTCCTCTTTACGTCATTGAATTAGACAGTAAAAGAAATTGTGTAATAGTAGGTCCAAATGAAATGCTTTTCAAAAACAGCCTTATTGCTGAAAGTGTTAATTTAATATCTGTTGATAATATAGAAGATTTAAATGGAATAGAGTGTTGGGCAAAAACACGTTCAAGAGATCAGCTTCACAAATGTAAACTTGAAGTACTTTCTAGTGGAAATATTAAAGTTAATTTTATAGAAAATCAGGTTAGAGCTGTAACTCCTGGACAGGGAGTGGTTTTTTATGATGAAGATCACAAAGTCCTTGGAAGCGGATTTATAATATAATACATAACTTAGGAGGAAATGCTTATGGTTATCAAAAATGTTCATCTATTTTATTTCAGCCCTACTTATACTACAAAAAAAACTGTAAAAGCTATTGCTGAAGGTTTAGGGGCTGGTTTTGTGGAACATGATCTTACTTTTTCATTTGAGAGTGAAGAAGAATTTTATCTTCAAAAAGATGAGATCGCTATTGTAGGAGTTCCTGTATATGGTGGAAGAACTCCTGTTATTACAAGAAATATGCTGAATAAAATACATGGAGATAACAGTTTAGCAGTAGCTGTAGCTGTTTATGGAAACAGAGATTATGATGATGCTTTGCTGGAATTAAAAGATATCCTTTCAGAAAATGGATTTTCAGTAATTGCAGGTGGAGCATTTATTGGAGAACATTCTTATACTAGAAAAGTAGGTACAAGAAGACCTGATGATGAGGATATTGCAAAGGCTGTAGCTTTTGGTAAAGATATTCGAGCTAAAGTAGATTCTGATACCTATACAAAAAATATAGATGTTAAAGGTAATTTTCCTTATAAAGCTGATATGCCTGTAAGAGTATTTTCTCCTATGGCGAATAAAAATTGCATCTATTGCAGAAAATGCCATATAGTATGCCCTGTAGGAGCTATTGATAAAAAAGATCCTGAAATAGTTGATGTAGAAAAATGTATTCATTGTTATGCATGTGTTAAAATATGTACTTTCAATGGAAGAGAGATTCCTGGCAATCCTCTTAAAGATATTGTTGCTTTCCTTGAAACAAAATGCAGCGAAAGAAAAGAGCCAGAAATATTTATTTAATTTAAAATTCAAAACTGATCTGTTTATCAGGTCAGTTTTTTTTATTAAAAATTTCCTTTTAAAGAAAAAAAGAAATCTGCTTTCTTCTCGTAAAATCATATAAGAGAAATTTTTAAAAATGTAACATATGTTACTGTTTCTCTATGAAAAATATTGTATCATTGACCTATGACAAGAAGTGATTTACTTTAAAAAAGGAGGAATTAATATGTGTAATGAAATGTTTTGTTTTCAATGCCAGGAAACAATGAAAGGAACTGGATGTACAATAGCTGGGGTATGTGGTAAAAAACCTGCCACTGCATCTCTTCAAGATTTATTGGTTTATACTTTAAAAGGTGTTGCAGCTTATAGTTCTCAGCTGAGAAAAGTTTCTAATACAGATCAACTATTAAAAACTACAGATAAATATCTTATAAACTCTTTATTTATAACTATTACAAATGCAAATTTTGACAACGAAGCTATCATCAATGAAATTAAACATGGATTAAAATTAAGAAGTGAAGTAAAAGATGCTCTTATAAAAAAAGGTGCTGCTTTAGATCCAAAATTTGAAAATATTCAGCTTACTACATGGTCTTATACATCAGATAATGAATTAATGGAATTTTCTAAACATCATGATATTGGAGTACTTAGGACAGAAAATGAAGATGTGAGATCTTTAAGAGAATTATTAACTTATGGATTAAAAGGTATGGCTGCTTATGCAGAACATGCAATGAATCTTAATAAGACTAATGAAGAAATATTTATCTTCATGGAAAAAGCTCTTTTAGCAACTTTAGATGATTCTCTTTCTGGAGATGAATTAACATCTCTTGTTCTTGAATGTGGAGCATTTGGAGTAAAAACAATGGCTCTTCTTGATGAAGCTAATACTTCAGCATTTGGAAACCCTGAAATAACAAAAGTAAATATTGGGGTAGGTACTAGACCTGGTATATTAATCAGTGGACATGACCTTAACGATTTGGAACAACTTCTTGAGCAAAGTAAAGACAGTGGAGTAGATATTTATTCTCACTCTGAAATGCTTCCAGGACATTATTATCCAAAATTAAAAAAATATTCTCATTTCTTTGGTAACTATGGAAATGCATGGTGGAAACAAAAAGAGGAATTTGAAACTTTCAATGGACCAGTTGTATTTACAACTAACTGTATAGTTCCTCCATTAGAAAAAGCAACATATAATGATAGAATATTTACTACAAATGCTGCTGGATTCCCAGGATGGAAAAGAATTCCTGTTGGAACAGATGGAAAGAAAGATTTCTCAGAAGTTATAGCACTTGCTAAAACTTGCAAAGCTCCTACTGAAATAGAAAAAGGTGAAATTGTTGGTGGATTTGCACATAATCAAGTATTTGCTCTAGCCGATAAAGTAGTTGAAGCTGTAAAATCTGGAGCTATCAAAAGATTTATAGTTATGGGTGGATGTGATGGAAGAATGCCTAACAGAAACTACTATACTGATTTTGCAAAAGCTCTTCCTAAAGATACAGTTATCCTAACTGCTGGATGTGCAAAATATAAATATAATAAACTTCCTTTAGGTGATATAAATGGTATTCCTAGAGTACTTGACGCTGGACAATGTAATGACTCTTATTCATTAGCTGTTATAGCTTTGAAATTAAAAGAAATATTTGGACTTGATGATATCAACAAACTTCCAATAGTATATAATATTGCATGGTATGAACAAAAAGCTGTAATTGTACTTCTTGCTCTATTATCTCTTGGAGTAAAAAATATCCATATTGGTCCTACTCTTCCAGCATTCCTTTCTCCTAATGTATTGAATGTATTAGTAAATACTTTTGGACTTGCAGGAATATCTGATGTAGAAAATGATTTAGTAAAATTTGGTCTTAAATAAAATTAAATTATAATTTTTATAAAGAGATTGTGCAAAAGATTCATGCCAATCTCTTTTTTTTATTTCAGATTTTTAGAAAACAATTGACTTCTTTTCTCCTAATAAGATATAATAGATTTGTTAATTTATACGTTCATATTGAACATAAAATAACCAATATATATTAATTTATGAGGGGTGTAGAATGAAGAAAAAACTGTTATGTTTACTTGGTGCTGCTGTTATGAGCTTTACTGCCTATGGTGCTGATGTTACTACTGATGTCGTTGTAGTTGGAGGAGGAGGTGCTGGTCTTTCTGCTGCTATTGCTGCAAAAGAAAAGGGAGCTAATGTTATCCTTCTTGAAAAAATGCTTATGTTAGGTGGAAATACTAACTATGCAACTGCTGGTATCAATGCTGCAAATACTGATCTTCAAAAAAAATTAGGAATAGAAGATTCTGCTGAACTTTTCTATAATGATACTATGAAAGGTGGAAAAAATAAAAATAATCCTGAATTAGTAAAAAAATTAACTGTTGATTCTAGTAATATTATCAACTGGCTTACTGAAAAAGGTGCTGATCTTTCTGAGGTAGTATTCACAGGAGGACAAAGTGCAAAAAGGACTCACAGACCTACTGGTGGGCAAGCTGTAGGACCTGTTATTGTTGATGCTCTTGCTAATACTGCTGAAAAAGATGGTATTGATGTAAGAACTGAAAGTGAAGTTGTAGGAATCATCAAAACTGGAAATAAAATTACTGGTGTTGAAGTTAAACACAAAGGTGAAACATATAAAATAAATGCTAAAGCTGTAGTTATGGCTACTGGTGGATTTGGTGCAAATGCTGCTATGGTAGCTGAATACAGTCCTGCTCTTAAAGGATTTGGTTCTACTAACAGTCCTGCTATCACTGGAGAAGGTATCAAGATGGTAAATTCTGTTGGGGGAGCTCTTGTGGATATGACTGAAATTCAAACTCATCCTACTGTTGTTCATAATAATACTACTATGATTACTGAAGCTGTAAGAGGAGAGGGAGCTATTCTTGTAAACAGAGAAGGTAAAAGATTTATCAGTGAACTTGAAACTAGAGATGTTGTTTCTAAAGCTGAATTAGATCAAACTGGTAAAAGTGCTTTCTTAATATTTGACCAGTCTGTCAGAGAAAATCTTGGAGCTATCAATGGATATGTAAGAAGAAAACTAGCTGTAGAAGGGGCTACTCTTGAAGAATTAGCTCAAAAAGTGGGAATAGATGGAAAAATATTAGTAAAAACTATGGAAACTTATAATGGATATGTAAAAGCTGGAGCAGATAAAGACTTTGGAAAAACTGTTCTTCCTAGAGAACTTGCAAAAGCTCCTTACTATGCTATTGAAGTTTCTCCTGCTGTTCATCATACTATGGGAGGAGTTCGTATCAATACTGAAGCTCAAGTATTAACTGCTGATGGAAAAGTTATCCCAGGATTATATGCTGCTGGAGAAATTACTGGTGGAGTGCATGGAGCTAACAGAATTGGTGGAAATGCTGTAACTGATATCACAGTTTATGGTAAAACTGCTGGAGAAAATGCTGCTGATTTCGCTAAAAACTCAAAATAATTTTAAATAACTGATAATTAAACCTAAGAGTGACTCTTTCAGTCACTCTTTTTTTATCTTAAAAGCTGAGAAAATATTTCTTAAAAATAAATATTTGACATTCTTTTTATATATAATATATAATATAATGGTAATGGTATGCATCATTTCATGCATAAAAAATACACTATATATTCTAATAAGGGGTGAAATATGAGGAAAAAACTGTTATGTTTATTGTCTGCCTTAACTATCATGATATCTTCTGTAGCTAGTGCAAAAACTATTGAAGGTGTTGGAGCAGGTTATAAGGGAGATATCAAAGTTAATGTTACTTATGAGGGAAATGAAATCAAAGGGGTAGAGATACTTAAACATGAGGAAACTGCTTTTACTAAAAAAGCTATGGAGCAGGTTACTAAAGAAATCGTAGAAAATCAAAGTGTAGAAGTTGATAATGTAGCTGGAGCTACTTACACTTCTGAAGGAATAAAGGAAGCTGTTGGAGCTGCTGTAGCTCAAGCTGGCATCAAATTAGTAAGTAAAGCACCTGCTAAAAAAGCTGATGCAGTTCTTACTGACATCTCTACTGACATTGTTGTAGTTGGAGGAGGAGGAGCTGGACTTACTGCTGCTATTGCTGCAAAAGAAAAGGGAGCTAATGTTATCCTTCTTGAAAAAATGGCTATGTTAGGTGGAAACACTAACTATGCAACTGGTGGTATTAATGCTGCTAATACTTCTCTTCAAAAGAAATTAGGTATTGAAGATTCAGAAGAACTTTTCTATAACGATACTATGAAAGGTGGAAAAAACAAAAATAATCCTGAACTTCTTAAAAAAATGACTGATGAATCTAAACATATTATTGATTGGCTTATTTCAAAAGGAACTGATCTTACAGAAGTTTCTTTCTCTGGTGGTCAAAGTGTAAAAAGAATTCACAGACCTACTGGTGGAAAAGCTGTTGGTCCTGTTGTTGTAGCTGCTCTTAGTGATACTGCTGATAAATTAGGAATTGAAATCAGAACTGAAAGTGAAGTTACTAAATTAATAAAAACTGGTGATAAAGTTACTGGTGTAGAAGTTAAACATAAAGGACAAACTTATGTTATTTCTGCTAAAGCTGTGGTTATGGCTACTGGTGGATTTGGTGCCAACCCTGCTATGATAGAAGAATACAATCCTGCTCTTAAAGGATTTGGTTCTACTAACAGCCCTGCTATTACTGGTGAAGGTATCAAAATGGTTAAAGCTGCTGGTGCTGATCTTGTAGATATGCCAGAGATTCAAACTCACCCTACAGTAGTTCATAATAATACTGCTATGATTACTGAAAGTGTAAGAGGAGAAGGGGCTATCTTAATCAACAGAGATGGTAAGAGATTTATCAACGAACTTGAAACTAGAGATGTTGTTTCTAAAGCTGAACTTGCTCAAAAAGGTGCAAGTGCTTTCTTAGTATTTGATCAAGGTACAAGAGAAAATCTTTCTGCAATAAATGGATATGTTAAACAGGGATTTGCAGTTGAAGCTTCTACTTTAGAAGAGTTAGCTGGAAAAGTAGGAATCGAACCTAAAACTTTTGTTGAAACTATTACAACTTATAATGGATATGTAAAAGCTGGTGAAGATAAAGATTTTGGTAAGAAAGGACTTCCTAGAGAATTAGTGAAAGCTCCATTCTATGCTATTGAAGTATCTCCTGCTATCCATCACACTATGGGAGGAGTTCGTATCAATACTGATACTCAAGTTCTTACTCCTGAAGGAAAAGTTATTCCTGGACTATATGCTGCTGGTGAAATCACTGGTGGAGTACATGGAGGTAACAGAATTGGTGGAAATGCTGTAACTGATATTACTGTTTTTGGTAAAATAGCTGGAGAAAATGCAGCTGATTTTGTTAAAAATTCTAAATAATAAATTTTTATAAATATTAAAAAGAGATTGACCTAAAACTTATTTTAGTTTTTAGTCAATCTCTTTATTTTTTATTATTTCTCTCTTACTTTAAATTCTATCTGTCCATTTACAAGTTCTACATCCACTTTATCTCTTTCTTTAATTCTATTAGAAAGTATCATCTTAGCAAGAGATGTTTCAAGTTGTTTTTGAATATATCTTCTAAGTGGTCTAGCACCATATTGAGGATCATATGCATTAGTTGCCAGATATTCAACAACTGGCTCAGTAAAATGCAGCTCAATATATCTATCTTTTACTTTTTCTTGTACAGACTCAAGTGATAATCTTACAATATCTTTTATAGAAGCTAAATCTAAAGCTTTAAATATAATAATTTCATCTACCCTATTTAAGAACTCAGGTCTGAAATTAGCTTTTAATTGATCAAGCACTCTCTCTTTTGTTTCTTCTTTTAAATTAATATCTTCAAGTATTAAATGGCTTCCTATATTAGATGTCATAATTATCAATGTATTTTTAAAGTCTATCATTCTACCTTGTCCATCAGTAAGTCTACCATCATCAAGCACTTGAAGAAGAATATTAAATACATCTGGATGGGCTTTTTCTATTTCATCAAACAGGATTACTGAATAAGGTTTTGTTCTTACAGCCTCTGTCAGCTGTCCTCCCTCTTCATAACCTACATATCCTGGAGGTGCTCCTATCAATCTAGTAGTGGAGAATTTATCCATATATTCACTCATATCTATTCTTATAACATTATCTTCATTGTCAAATAAATTATAAGCTAGAGATTTTGCAAGATAAGTTTTTCCTACTCCTGTTGGTCCTAAAAATATAAATGATCCCATAGGTCTATTTTTATCTTTAAGTCCAGCTCTTGATCTAATCATAGTATCTGCTACTGCTCTTACAGCTTCATCCTGACCTTTTACTCTGTCTTTTAAAGTATTTTCAAGGTTAAGTATTTTTTCTTTTTCAGTTTCAGCTAATTTAGATACTGGAATACCAGTCCATTTAGAAACAATATCAGCTATTTCATCAGCATTAACCTCTTGTTTTAATAGTCCGCTGTTTCCATAAGTTTCATCTAATTTTGCCTGCTGTTCCTGTATTTCTTTTTCAATACCAGCTAATTTTCCATATTTTAATTCTGATAATCTGCTTAAATCATAATTTCTTTCAGCTTGTTCCATTTCAAGTTTAACTTTTTCAGCTTCTTCTTTAAGCTGTTTTACTTTTGTTATATCTCTTTTTTCAAGTTCCCATTGTGATTTCAATAAAGATTTTTTAGAGTTCATTTCTGCAAGTTCTTTTTCAAGTATTTCTAATCTATCTTTTGATCCTTGATCAGTTTCTTTTTTCAAAGCTTCTCTTTCTATTTCCAGCTGCATACTTTTCCTAGTTAATTCATCAAGCTCTGCCGGCATAGAATCTATCTCTGTTCTTATCATAGCTGCTGCTTCGTCTATAAGGTCAATAGCTTTATCTGGAAGCTGTCTGTCTGCTATATATCTGTTACTCAAAGTTGCTGCTGAAACTATTGCAGAGTCAGATATTCTTACTCCATGATACATTTCAAATTTCTCTTTAAGTCCTCTTAAAATAGATATAGTATCTTCAACAGTAGGTTCATCAACCATCACTATCTGGAATCTTCTTTCAAGAGCAGCATCTTTTTCAATATATTTTCTGTACTCATCTATAGTAGTAGCTCCAATTACTCTTACTTCTCCTCTGGCAAGCATAGGTTTTAAAATATTCCCTGCATCCATTGCTCCATCAGTTTTTCCTGCACCAACTATAGTATGTATCTCATCTATAAATAGTATTATATTTCCATTTGAACTTTCTACTTCTTTTAATACACCTTTAAGTCTTTCTTCAAACTCTCCTCTGAATTTTGCTCCTGCTATCAATGCTCCCATATCCAATGAATAAAGTTTCTTTCCTTTTAATGATTCTGGAACATCACCATTAAGTATTCTTTGAGCAAGTCCTTCAGCTATAGCAGTTTTTCCTACTCCAGGCTCTCCTATTAATATAGGGTTATTTTTAGTTCTTCTTGATATTATCTGTATAGTTCTTCTTATTTCACTATCTCTTCCTATAATAGGATCTATTTTACCTTGTCTTGCTAATTCAACAAGATCTCTTGCATATTTTTCAAGAACTTCATATGTTGCTTCTGGATTTTGAGAATCTACTTTTTGATTACCTCTCACCTCTTTTACTGCTGCTTCATATTTTTTTTCATCTATTCCTAATTTTTTCAATAGAGGCATCTCTTTTATTAATGCCCAAAAGATGTGTTCTACACTAACATAAGAATCTCCCATCTTTTCCATAATATTTTCTGCTTCTATTAAAACTCTGTGAGTAGATTGATCTAAAGTAACATCTCCCAAACTGCTTCCTTCTATTCTAGGGAATTTATTCACTTCATTTTCTATCTGCCCAATAATGTAGTTGAGATTCAATTCAAGCTTCTCCATAATTCTTGGAATAAGTCCTTCTGTATTTTTTAAAAGTGCCAATGCTAGAAATTCAGGTTTTATTGTTTGTTGTTTAGCTCTCATAGTCAATGCTTGAGCCTCATTTAAAGCAAGTAATGAATTCTCAGTAAATTTGTTTGGATTCATATAACCAACCTCCTTTTCAATCTCTATATTAAAATTTAATTTATAACAATATTCATCTTTTATATTTTGATTATAGAACACTTTTTTATTTTTGTCAACCATTTTAAAACAATATTTTTTTTTATTCTTTTTTCACTACATTTATTTTATATTTTATTATTCAGTTTAAAAATGATTTTTCTTTTATATTTATATTATACTCTTTCCAAATATTTTTCCTCTTTAATTTATCTTTTTATTATATTATACTGTAGTTTAGAAACATTACTATTTATGGTTCAAAATTTCTCAAATAATAATTTGATTTATTTTGAAAAGTGTGAAATAATATCTTATATACATTGTTTATAATTTCTAAATCTTAAAAAAATAGGGAGGAAAATATGGGATTATTTGACATGTTTAAGAAAAAGAAAGAAGAGGAATGGTTTGATATATATTCTCCACTTAATGGAAAAGTTATAGATTTATCAGAAGTTCCTGATGAAGCTTTTGCTCAAAAAATGGTAGGAGACGGATGTGCTATTGATCCTGCTGAAGGAGTAGTGTGTGCTCCAGTAGATGGTGAAATTGATATTTTTGAAACTAATCATGCTGTAAGTTTTGAAACTCCTAATGGACTTGAAATGATAGTTCACTTTGGAATAGATACTGTTACTTTAAAAGGTGAAGGATTCAAAAGAGTAGCTGCTGGAAATCAAGTTAAAGTTGGAGATAAATTAGTTGAGTATGATCTTGAATTTATAAAAAGCAAAGTACCTTCAGTAAAAACTCCTGTTATCATTAATAATATGGATATGATAGAAAAAATTGATGTTGTAGCTAAAGGTAAAGATGTTAAAGTTGGAGATCTTTTAATGAGAGTACAACTAAAAAAATAATTAGTTAATTATTGACCACCGTTTTAGAGCGGTGGTTTTTTATTATATAAAAAACTCTCTCCTTTTTTCAAAGAAGAGAGCCGTTATTATTCTTAAAATATTTCAAATTTTTTCAAAACTTCACTAGGCATATTTTTTTGATAATATTCCAATATTTTTATAGCTGGTTTATAATCTTTTTTTAGTTCTAATAAGTTGATATATTCATTTTCTATACTTTGTACAGAATAGAAATCGCTCTTTTCAAACATTTTGAATAATTCAGTTATTATATCCATTCTTTCTTCTATTTCACATCCAGAATTCTTTCCTACCATTAATGCTTCCATGTAGAAAGATCTGCTGTCTTTTGTTTTTCCTAATTCCTTTGCTCCCTTTGCTAATAGAACAAGTACATCAAAGTTATCACATTCTTCTTTTATTCCATTTATTTCATAGTTATCTTTACATTTTTCATAGAATTTTTTTAAAAATACTTTATCTTCAGTAATTATTCCTATTTCAATAAGTTTGCTGTATGCTTCTGCCTTTTCTTCAGAACTTCTTCCTTTAGCTAAAGATACATACTCTTTAGACGCTTCTTCATAATCACCCATATTTTTATAAGTTTTAGCTGTCATTTTTCTTACTTCAAATAAGAAATCTTCATTTTTAGACTTCTTAAATAAGAACTTTAATATATTTAGTGCTTCTGTATACCCTTCTGTCTCTACTAAAGCCTCTGCATATCTGTACTGAAGCATTTCATATTCTTTGCTCCATTTTTCTTTTGAAAGTCTATCTTCAAATTTTCTATAAGTGAATACACTATTTTTATAATCACCTAATATTTTATTAAGTTTCATAATTTCTAATAGTTTTTCTTTAAGGTCAACTATTTTTCTGATACCATGAAGCGATTTTAGAATATAGTCTCTTGCATCTAAATAATTCTCTTCATTTTCAAATCTTGCAAAAAGTTTCATACAATATTCACTTCTATCATTATCATTTAATTCAAAAAGTGCTTCTTCTATTTCCCAAATGTTTTCTTTAAGATCTGAACTTGTATCTTTAGTTATATTTTCTAAGTATTCCAAAGCCTGTACTTCTTTTGTTTTCATAAGATCACTTAGTTTGATGGAATCTTTTATTCCTCTTTCACCTAATATTTTAGTAAAGTTTTTGCAAAGTAATTTAGCTGTTTTTTCTGTCAGTGATCTTTTGCCTATTTCAATCATACCTAAAAAAACTCTAGTAATGTCATCCCCCACTAATTCTCCTTGAGTTATTTTATGTTTCTTTCTAAAGGCTAACAATTTTTCTTCTGGTGACAAAAACATTTTCTTTTCCCCCTTTTGTCTATTTATTGGTTATAAAAAAATTCTTTATCAAAAAACCAACTTTATTCCTGGCTTTTTAATGTTATACGACTTTATCGTATTATACTACAAATTTTCTTATTTGTGTATTGAAAATTTCATTTTTTTAATTTTTTTTTAGATGTCTCCAATAATAACTTCGACAAAAGATATTTAAGTAATTAAAAAAAGTATTTAATTAATTCATAATGGCATATTTTAAATTATTTCATCCAATTTTTCCTTGTATGTATGCTTTTTTCCTTATTTTTAAGAACCAATCTTTTTTTTATTAATCTTCAAGAAGAGAATCGTTCTCTCTTTAGTTAACAGCGTTTATTAATTTTATAGTTCTATCCCCTTATTTTTTAGGAGTTCCTCTAACATTTCTGGAAAATCAAGGTGAATTCCTGCTATTCCTATTTTTTCTGCTCCTTCTACATTTACTTTAGTATCATCTATAAATAATGTTTCTTCAGGAATGAGTCCATATTTAGCTAACAATAACTCATATATTCTCTGATTTGGTTTTAAAAGATGGCAATAACAAGATATAACCCCTCCATCAAACTCATTAAAAAATTCCCAGTCATTTTGTATCTGCTCAAATGCTGGTCTATGAAAATTAGAAAGAACAAATAGATCATATCCTTTTGCTTTTAATTTTTTTAATACTTTTATATTTTCTTCTATTGGTATTAAACATTCCATTATATTATTATTAAAAAGTTTTTCTAAGCTTTCTCTGTCTTCTGGAATTATTTCAGCAAATTTTTCTATTGCATCCTCATATGATAAAGTTCCTCTGTCAAGCTCCAACCATTCTTTGCTTTTAAAAACAGTTTCTATAAATTTTTCCTGTCTCTCTTTTTTTACATTTTTTTCTAAAAAATTTTCTGGAGTGTATTTAACAAGTACATTTCCTAAATCAAATATAATATTTTTTATCATTTCATCCCTCTTTTTTTAAAATTTGATATTTTCCTCATTCTGTATTATAATCTATGCATATTAGTTTAGCAATATTTTTATTCGATTGAGGTGATAAAATGAAGATAAAAGCAGTTGCTCTGGACTTAGATGGAACACTCTTAACAACTGACAAAAAAATTTCAGATATTAATAGGGATGTTCTTAAAGAATTGGAACAGCAAGGTGTAAAAATATTTATAGTTACAGGAAGAACTTACAATGCTGCTAAGCCTTATGCAGAATATCTGGATCTTGGCGGTGTTGTGATATCATATAATGGAGCTAAGGTCGTTGAATATAAAAGTGATAGAGTTGTATTTGAACTGCCTTTGCAGGAAGAATATGTAAAAGAGGTTATAAGAATAGCTAGAAGAATGGGAGTTCCTCTTAACCTTTATCAGGACAATAAATGGTATGTAGAGGATTCAAGCAGAAAAGAAGTTCTTGAATATGCTAAAGAAAGAGATCTTATCCCTATTGAAAAAGATTTCTACAGCTTTGATAACTATGAAATGACTAAAACTGTGTTCATGGGTGCACCTGATATTCTTGATGAAGTAAATAGAGAAGTAGAAAAAATATTAGGTAATAAAGTGTACAAAGCTAAATCTATGGATACCCTATATGAAGTATTAAACAGAGAGGTGAATAAAGGTCTTGTACTGGAAAGAACTCTCAGAACTTATGGTATTACTCCTGAAGAATGTGCAGCTTTTGGTGATGCTATAAATGACATAGAAATGCTTACTTCTGTAAAATATGGAGTAGCTATGGGAAATGCTCCTCATGAAGTAAAATCAAGAGTTAATTATGTCACTGACACGAACGATAATAATGGTGTAGCCAAATTTCTAAAGAAATTTTTCTTTTGACACGATTTCGATTTTATGATAGAATTCTATAATCAAATAAATATCATATAAAGGTTGATATTTGTTTTCAAGTTGTTTAACAAGGAGCATTTCGCTCCTTTTATTTTAAATTTGGAGGTTTTTATGAAAGAAAATAGTATTGTAATACTGGACTTTGGTTCTCAATACAATCAACTGATTGCCAGAAGAGTCAGAGAAATGGGTGTTTATGCTGAAGTTGTTCCATATTTTGAACCTTTAGAAAAAATACTTGCTAGAAAGCCTAAAGGAATAATCCTTTCAGGAGGACCTTCCTCTGTATATGCAGAAGGAGCTCCTACTATAGACAAAGAATTATTCTACAAAGGTATCCCTGTATTAGGTATCTGTTATGGTATGCAGCTTACTACTCACTTAATGGGTGGAGAAGTTGCTAGAGCTGATAAACAGGAATTTGGTAAAGCTGAACTTTTAATTGATTCTGCTGACAGTCCGCTTTTCCAAGGTATTCCTAACAATTCTAAAGTATGGATGAGCCACAATGACCATGTTACTAAAATGGCTCCTGGATTTGTTCAAATTGGTCATACTGATTCATGTGTAGCTGCTGTGCATCTGCCTGAAGTTAATAGTTACTGTATTCAATTCCATGCTGAAGTTACTCACTCAGAATATGGAACTCAAATCCTTAAAAACTTTGTTTTCAATGTTGCTAAATGTGAGCAAAACTGGTCAATGGGTAACTACATTGAAGAAACTGTAAAAAGCATCAAAGAAACTGTTGGAGATAAAAAAGTTCTTCTTGGACTTTCAGGAGGAGTTGACTCATCAGTTGCTGCTACTCTTATCCACAAAGCTATCGGAGATCAACTTACTTGTATTTTCGTAGATACTGGATTACTAAGAAAAGATGAAGCTAAAAAAGTAATGGAAATATACGGAGAAAACTTCCATATGAATATCAAATGTGTTGATGCAGAAGATAGATTCCTTGCTAAATTAGCTGGTGTATCTGATCCTGAAACTAAGAGAAAAATAATTGGAAAAGAATTCATTGAAGTATTTGACGAAGAAGCTAAAAAACTTGAAGATGTAGAATTCCTTGCTCAAGGAACTATATATCCAGATGTTATTGAATCTATGTCAGTAAAAGGACCTTCAATGACTATTAAATCTCACCACAATGTTGGAGGACTTCCAGAAGATATGAAATTTAAACTTCTTGAGCCTTTAAGAGAACTTTTCAAAGATGAAGTAAGAAAAGTAGGAAGAGAGCTTGGAATTCCTGATCACATGGTTGACAGACATCCATTCCCAGGTCCAGGACTTGGAATCAGAATCCTTGGTGAAGTAGATAAAGAAAAAGCTGATATTTTAAGAGAAGCTGATGATATATTTATCGAAGAATTAAGAGCTGCTGACCTTTATACTAAAGTAAGCCAGGCATTTGTTGTTCTTCTTCCAGTTAAATCTGTTGGAGTTATGGGAGATGAAAGAACTTATGAATATACTGCTGTATTGAGATCTGCTAATACTATTGACTTCATGACCGCTACTTGGTCACACCTTCCATTTGAGTTCTTAGAAAGAGTTTCTAATAGAATTTTAAATGAAGTTAAAGGAATCAATAGATTGACTTATGATATTTCATCAAAACCACCTGCAACTATCGAGTGGGAATAGGAGCTAAAATAACCAAAGTCAGCTAAAATAGATATATTCAGAAGATATAAATATATAATTGGCCGTAATTTGGCCGTATAATGTAAAAGTAGGAGCTAAACTCCTACTTTTTACTTTTACAATAATTTTCTGTCTTTAGTATATCATATTTTGCCAGAAGATACAATAGCCCCTAAAATGATACTAATCTTTTTTATTAGAAATATTATTTAATAGAGTCATCATACTGATATTAGCATTAGGATAAACATGAGAATAAGTATTTAAAGTAGTTTCTACTTTTTCATGTCCTAATCTTTTACTTATAGCAACAGGATTTATACCAAGATGTATTAATAAAGTTGCATGGCTATGCCTTAAATCATGTAATCTGATTTTTTTAATATTTTCTATTTTAGTTATCCTTTTCATCTCATGTTCAAAAAGATATTTTGTACATGGAAAAATTCTATCTGTAGGTTGAAGTTCATAAAGCTTTTCTATATATGTTTTTAATATATTTATTAAATTATCATCTATTTCAATAACTCTATTACTTCTAGGAGTTTTTGGAGTAGTAATTATATCTTTTCCTTTTAACCGTTGGTATGATTTATTTATTCTTAACGTCTTCTTTTCAAAATTAATATCTTCCTTAGTTAATGCCAAAAGTTCTCCTATTCTAAGCCCACACCAGAAAAGAACATTAAATCCAGCTATTGCTATAGGTTTATAATTATCTTTGGAAGATATAAATTTATTAAACTCTTCTAAGCTCCAAACTTCCATTTCATCAGCATGTTTTTTTCCTATGCTTCCTGCTTTATGACATGGATTTTCTTTTAGATTATAAAATTTTACAGCATAATTAAATACAGCAACCAACTGGTTATTTATACTCTTTATATAAGTTTGACTGTACTTTTCCCCTGTTTTTTCATTAATACCTAATAACATATTTCTTTGCCAAGTACGAATAGTATTTGGAGTTATTTCAGATAATTTTAGTTTATTAAAAAATGGAGCTATTTTAAGCTCCATTAGATACCTTTTGGTTTCAAGTGTATTTTCTTTCAACCTTGTAGATAAATCCTCAAAATAAAGGGCTAGAAGGCTTTCAAAGGTCATATCAACATTATATTTAGCTTTTCTAAGAAATTCCCTTTCATATTCTTGGGCTTCACTTTTCTTTTTAAAACCTCTCTTTTGAGTTTCTCTTCTTTTTCCTGTAGAATCAGTATAATAAAATCTAGCTCTCCATGTTCCATTTTTTTCTTTTGATACTGACATTTATTCCACCTCAATTCCTAGTCGTTGGAGTAAATAATTTTGGGGGATTCTTCCCCTTATTATTATGTATCCTTTTTTCTCTAATTCAGCATTAAGAGTCCTTATAATTTGATATGCTTTTCCTAATTTAACTTTACAAAGTTTTGCTACTTCACTAGCACATAAAATTTTTTCCATTGTTTTCCCTCCTTATACTTTATCTTAATTACCTTAATAATATATAATTTAATTTATACTAATATCATAAAAACTATATTCTCTTGCTATTGCATAGTTATTTACAATTTCTATTTCTCCTGTAAGATAATTATAATTAATAGGTTCATTCCATTCCTCATTTTTAAAAAATATAGGTATTCCAGTAGGAAGTTGATCTTTTACTTGATAAAGAAGTAAATTATTATTTTGAGAAAAATAGCAATTTGAATATTGAGCAAAGAAAGAAGCTGAAATATTATATGCAGTAGTTAAATAATTTGTAGCTTCATCAAAATACCAATTTCCAAAATTGAAATTAGTTAAAATTATAGCTTCAGTCCTATTTTGCTCAATTCCAATTGTATCAAATGGAATTTTTAAAATACCGTTGCCTGTATCAATAATAATCCTATGAGGGTTACAAGCATATATTCTTAAATTCCCAACACCTTCAAAAAGAAGACTAAATCTTTCTGAATTTAATAAATACATTGAAGTATTATTATTTTCAGCTGGCTTAAGAATTCCTAATGTATTATCAACCACTTTCCTCATCTCATAGGCGAGTTCGTATAAAAAGTTAAACTCTTTAAAATAGCTCGTAACTATATTTTCATTAGATATAATTTCAGGGAAAATTAATTTTAAGAGTCCTGCTAAAGTTTTTCTAACAGCCATTTCAGTTCTACTACTTTCATGAAAGTTACATAAAAATAGAGAGTTAAAAATTTTTTCCATATCTATATCTACTTCCCTTAGAAGTGAGATGACCTCATTTAAAAGAGCTTTTAAATAAAAAGTATTATTATTATTAAACCTCATGAAAAGTGAAAATCTTCTACTCCCCCACGAATTTAGCATGCTATCGACTCTGCTTAAAAAAGCATCTCCGTCTTCTTGATTTTTTCTATGTAATGCAGTGCCATCGAATATATTTATTTTTTTAGAAAATATATTTTTATAATAAACATCTCTTCTTGGATTCCCTAAAATAACTACAGATTTTGAAGAAGTACGAATATCACTACTAGAAAGTACAATTTTTCCAATATTTTCATCACCATCTTTGTAGGTCTGCAATACTTTGAATATCTCATTATCGGTGATATTTTGAAATTCATCCATGATGAAGCAATTATAAGTATTAAAAAAATCCCCAGTCTTTTTTGATTGAGCATTATAAAAAATAGATGCTCTAGTCATTGAAATACTATTCAAAGGATAGTTTAAACTAGAATAAGAGGTACTTTTCCCTAACTCTCTACTTGAGAAATCCAATAACAGATGTTTTTTCTGAATTAATGGTACTAACCTCATTATAAAGATTAATCTCTCATGTATTAATAATGAATTAGAATTTATTCCAAGAATATTTAAAATAGTACTTATTCTTTGATTTAATGATAATGGCGTCATAATTTCCAACCACCTCTTCATTGGGTTTGATATTTTATATATTTGTAAATTCTCAATAGAAAATTCACTTAGATTCTTAGTATATAAAATATTTCCAATGATTAACTGCTTTCTTTCTGATACTAAAGCTTTAATTATTTTAACTTCTTCATCAGTCACAGTTAGAGAAAATTTAATCTTTTCATTGTCTATATTAGAAACAACATATTCATTTTCTAAAGTTACTTCCAAAACTTTATCTGTTAGTGAAAGTAATGATGAGTTTGATTTCAAGCTTTCTAACTCTTTCAATGTCAAGTTTGGTTTAATTTGTTCTGTTGGATATTCTTTAAAATAATTTTTCATAATAACCCTCCTAATTTATTTCAAATTTTTTTTTTAAAGTCTTATAAAAGTTTTTTCCTTTATTAAAAATTTCATTTAACTCTGTAACTTTTTTTACATATTTCTTTACTTCCTCCATTTTTTCTAAAAGATTTTCATCTTTCAGAGTCCTAGAATCTAAAATCAATTCATAAACATCATCAATAATTTCTTTAGAATTTTTATATTCTTCTTTTAAGGCATTATTAATATTTTCTTTTAATCTTCTCTCTTTCTCTTGAGCTTTGACTTGAGGTTGAATTGATTCTTGAATAAAAGCATTTTCTAACTCTTCAAGTTCATCTTTATTTTTTAATAAATAATAATGTTTCTTTGGTATCAATCCTCCTTTAAAATCTTCTTCAATCAAGGTTTCTATTGCTTGAATATCTACAAGTAGACGTCCCAAGAATTTACATTTACCATAAATGAAATATTTTTTCTCTAGTTCTTTTACCTCTAAATGATATTCGTTTTTTCCATATAGGCTTGTAAGTATATCTGTATAATCATACTCCTTACAATAGTTAATTAGTTCCCTGTGTATTTTTTCAATTTCCATATGTCATTTCACCTCCTATATATATTATTTTTTATTAAGGGAAAGGGGATTTTTATTTATTCTATGAAATAAAGAATGTTTTTACTTTTAGAATAAGGAATTATAAAATTCCCTTCTTTTTAAAAATTTTCCCTAAAATTTTTCAATTTTTCATGTTAAACTTAGAATAAAAGTAAAATGCTTCAACTACTAATAAAAATATCAAAAAAAAATAAAATTATATAGGTAGAAAATAAAATGCAAAAAATAAGAAATTTATAAGGAGATAAAAAATATGGAAGGGCAAAAAAAATTAGATTATGAAAATGAAAAATATTTAGAAGAATTACTTATTGAAAAAGGATTTTTTAAAATAAAAAATTTAAATTTAGCCGAAAAAGAAAAAAAATATAAAAAGAATTATGAAATTCTTGAATATCAAAAAGAAGATATTAAAAAATTTTTAGATTTTCTTATTCTATCTAAAAAAAAATCTAAAAAATTAATAGTTAGCAAATTAGATAAAATAAAAAAAGAACTAAAATCTGAAAACCATTTATTTTATAATTGCTTATTAAACCAACATCTTGGAATTGATTTAGGTAATTTTTTAACTTTACTTTTAGAAGAAATAAAGCTAGAGCTTCAAGAGCAATTTCCAATATTTAATTTTTTTCATCAAAATATGGTTGCTGATTATGGAAAAATATATTGTCAAGCTAAAATAAGAACTTTAATAAGAGAAAATAGAATAGTGGAAAAACCCTTTCAAAACCTACTTCCTGAAATAAAGTATGAGAAAAAATTATTTGAATTAGAAAAAGAAACTAATAATCTTTTAAATTATTTAAATAAAGAATTTTTTGAAAAGTCCCAGCTTCAAGAAATATTATTAGAAAGAACATTCCAGCAAATATTAAGTGACAAATTGACACAATTAATAGTCTTGGATATTTTACATGAAAATATCCCTAAAGAAAAAAGAGATTTTCTATATGAGCAATTATTTAAATTTTTAAAAGAAAAAAATAAAGAAATAGAAGAAGAAAGAAAAAATATTTCTTTATCTTCCCCAAGAGAAGAAATATTTTTGGATTTTTTTAAGTTTTTGATATTAACTAAAGATATTTTAAAAGATAAACAGACATTAGAGATAGAAAAAGAGTTAATTGATAATAAAATAGATATTTTAGTGCCTCCACTTGATAAGAAAACACAATTTTTAAACTATATTTATTCTTTAAATGAAAAAAAAGAAAGAGATATTATCTATTGCTCCAATTTTTTAGAATTGGAAGAAGTTAAACAGAGAATAGATAAAGAAACAGGAACTTTAAAAGTAAGTGAATGCTTAGAATTATTAGATATATTTAAGTCTACTAAAACTGAATTTTCAAAAAAATTGTATGGTAGTAATAAGCCTAAAAATAATTTCGATATAATTAATCAAAAAATTAATAAAGCAATAAAAAAATATCCTTTTTTAGCTCAAGAAAGTTTAGAAATGAGAAAAGTGATTATAAATATTTTAGAAAAGGATAAAACATTAATAAGTCCTTTTAGAAAAACTTTAAAAAATTTAGTTAATAATGAGATAGCAAATGAAATAGTTGAAGTTAATATTCGATTAAGAATTACTCAAAATATGTATAGTGAAAAAGGAATCCCAGAAGAATTTGAAAGAAGTTATAATTTAAGAGAACTTTTAAATAGAATATTTTATTCAATTAATTTAATAAAGAAAAAAGAAGTTAGAGAAAATTATTTTAAAAGTATAAATGAATATTTTTTTAATTTATTAAAAGAAACTTATAAAAATGAAAATGTAGTTTCTGTTTTAATTCCTTTTGAATTTTATATTAATTCACTTAGTTTAACTAATACTAGTTTCTATAATGAATATTATGAAAATATGAAAAAAAATGATATTATGTTCCAAAAATATTCTAATGAAGAAAAAGAAATGTATGAAATGTATATGTTTTTTAAAAATAAATATATATTATAATAATGAGTAGCATAATTAATGCTATTTTGGAAAATCCAGTCTGTATTTTTATAGATTGGATTTTTTATATTATTAAGCAAAGGAGGTATATATATGTTAGCAACCATAGCACAAATAATCATTATAGTAGGTTCAACTATAAAAACGATTGATGATTTAACTAATAAGAGATAAGAGGAGGAAAGCAAAATGAAAGTATATGAAATAGCTGGAGCAATGATTGATACTCTTGATATATTTTTAGAGTCAGAAGGGAATGATAGTGATAAAGAAAATTATGAGATAGTAATGGAATATCTAAAAGAAGAACTATCGATTAAAAGTTCTCTATTAATAGAATATATAAGGAACTTAGAATTAGAAAGTAAAGTAGCAAAAGAAGAAGCTGATAGACTTTATAAACTTAGTAAAAGCAAAGTTAATAAAATAGAGAATTTAAAAAAATATTTAGTAAATGTTATGCAAACTTTAGAAAAAAAGAAAATTGAAACTAGTTTAGGTAGTTATGGATTACGTAAATCATCAAAAGTTGAGGTGTATAATATGAACTTGCTATCTAAAGACTTTTTAAGAGTAAAAGAAGATATACAACCAGATAAAGAAAAAATAGCAGATTATATTAAACTAAATGGGGAAATATCGGGAGCAAAAATAATAGAAAATTATTCCCTGCAAATAAAGTGAGGTGGTAATTTATGCCTAATATCATTAAAAAAAACTGTTACAATGGATTTTATGAAGTCACAATAATGACAGATGAAGTAATAAAAAATGTTTTTATCACAAATAAAATATATAAAAATATTGATGTAAGATTATTAATAAAAATTATATTTTTGCTAAAAAACAATAAATTCCAAAATTTAGATTATTTACAAATTTTTAAAATAAAAAATAATACACTAACTCATAAACAGGAAGTTCCATTTATATTTACAGAATATAGTCTTGAAGAAAAATTTGATAATATAGAAATTTGGACTATTCAAAATAAAGATATATTGAATAAAGATTATTGGACTATCTTATATCCTGATGAATATTAAGGAGGAAAAATCTATGAAAGAAATATTACTAAAACTTAAAGAAGAGTTTCCAAAAGAAGATTTAGAATTTAGAGTAGGAGCAACTAATTCTGATAAAACTATGGGTTTGGCTCTTGCATATGTACAAGCACGAGCAATTCAAAATCGTCTTGATGAAGTTCTTGGAATAGAAAATTGGAAAGTAGCATATAGGGAAATACAGGGAGGATTTATATGTACCCTTTCATTAAGAATTGATGGAGAATGGATAGAAAAAGAAGATGGAGCACATTCAACAGAATTTGAAAGTATAAAAGGAGGAATAAGCAGTGCCTTTAAAAGAGTTGCATCTAGTGGATTCGGAATTGGAAGATATTTATATAATGCAAAAAATAATTGGTTTCCAATTAAAAAAAGTGGAAATACTTATATCTTTTCTTCTCTTCCTGTTTTAGAATCAAATAATAAAAATATAGTAGAAAAAGAAAAGAAAGAAATCAAAGAAGAGGTTGAGCAAATAAATGTTTCTAATCTTATTATCAATTTTGGAAAATATAAAGGTTTTTCTCTTAAAGAAATATTTAAAAATGATAAAGGCTATATAAAATACTTAGCAGAAAAATCTAAAGATATTAAAATAGTAAATGCTTGTAAAAAATTACTAGTAAGTTAATAAACCTTCTTTCTAAGAAAGAGAGCTCATTTTATAAATGAGTTCTTTTTTTATGTCTTTTGTAAAATACTTTAAAAAATAATTTTTAATTTCAATAATATAGAACTAAAATAATAAAAAAAAGTTCTAGTTTTAGAGAGTAATTATAAATAATTATCTCTATTTAAAACCTCTGTAAACGATGATATAATTTTAAATAAGAGAAAAATAGAAAAAGGCGGTGTAAAAATTTGAAACAAAAAATAAAAGCTTCTGTTCCTAAATATTTAGTTAAAATTTTGGAAACAGACTTAACACACTTTTCTATATCTAAAGAAGGATTATGTAATGAAATTTTATTAAAATTTTCATTAAAATTTAGATCTAATTATTACCAAGAAATGTTCTTTGAAGAAAAAGAATATATACAATTTTCATTAAATAAAGAAAATAAAAAATATTATGAAGAACTTTCTAAACAAATGGAGGATTTAAATGACTCCGAAATTATTCGAGAAATATTTTTATCTTATGCTGTTTTACCCCCTTTTTTAAGAGAACTAAATTTATTTAGAGAAAAGATAGTTTTTTTAAATACAGCTCAAAAAGAATATAGAATCTTAAAATTCCATACTTTTGATGGGGTTTTAGAAAGTAGAGTAAAAAAAATTTTTCGTGATAAAAAAACTGATTATTTAATGGTCACCTTAAATGACACTAACTATTTTATAAGTCAAATAAGGATTATAAATTAAAAATAAAATTAAAGGAGAATACAAAATATGGAGGAAAGAAAAGATATTATATTAGAAGAACTTAATAATCATTCTTTGTACACGGAAGGAACTATTAATGAAAAATATTTGCTAAAAGGTTTATATGCAAATAATAGTTTAAAAATTTTAGAAGAATTATTGAAAGAAAGTGAACTAAAGAAACAAGTATGGCAATTAGATAAAAATGAATTTTATGCTTTAGCAATAAAATCCAATCGTCAGCAATTTTTTTCAGTAGAAGAATATCAAGTAATGATTGATAGAATACAAAAGCAATACAAATTAGAAAATAGAAATTTAAAAAATGAGTATATTATTCCATTTTCTATTGGTATAGGGATGATTCTTCCTTACTTATTTATTTATATTGCTTTTTCTAAATATGGAGAATTTGGATTTCCCTTTTATGTTACTGTAGCCCCTTTTGCTATTTTAGCTATGATTATTACAGAAAATCAAAATAAAACATTATTTAAAATGTGGTATTTTTTTAACCTTAAAGATGAAACTATGGAATCAATCTATAAAAATATAAAATATTTTGAATGGTTTATTGCTTCAATAATTTACATTTTTGTAAATAATAATGCTATAAATTATTTATTTTTCTAAAAAAGGAGTTAAAAAATATGAAAAAAATAAAAATATTATTAATACTATATTACTATTATTTCCTATGAAAGCTATAGCAACTCAACTTCAAGAATTTCATACATCAAAAAAACAAATTGAAGTATATAAAAAAACTTTAAGTAATATAACAATTACGAACCAATATGGAATGATTTTTAAACCAATAGATGAATTTTTAAGAGATATTGAAAATTTTGATGGCCCATTTAAATATTATGTAATGATAAATCAAGCATATAATGAAAATGGTAAAACTGAGAAGTATCTTTTTGGAAAAAATAAGCATATAACTTTTAGACTAAAATTTTATGAGGATAAAAAAAATAATAAAATTTATGGTTGCACGGGGCAAAATGATATATTAATATTTTTTCATGGTCAATGGGCTAAAGTATTGGGAATGCAACCGAAAGGATTAATTCAATATTTTAATGATAGACCTTTTTGGTCTTCTTTAAGAATTGAAGGAACTTTAGAATAATGATAAAAAACAAATATATTATTTGGAGGAAAAATGAGTAGAAATAATGATAGTGGATGTCTAGTTTTTATAATTATTGCTATCCTTGCAATTATGCAATTTATATTAGAAAATAAGAAAACAATAATGATAATTTTGGGAGTAATATTTATTTTAGGAATAATTATTTATATTATTAAAATGGATGCAGAAGAAGAAAAAAATAAATTAAAGAAAGAAGAAGAAGAAGAAAGAATAAGAGAATTAGAATATTATCGAGATTATTATAAAACTTTAGCTTCCAAATTACAAAGTGTATTAAAAAAATATAAAAATTATGGTTTAGGAATTTCTGGAATAATTTCTTTTCCAACTTTAATATTGCAAACTTCTGACAATTTCTCTAATTTATGTAAAATGTCTGAATAGGTTTACAATTAATTCAAGATTTAGAAATTACTACAATTCAAAAATTAAGAAATGATATAAATACTTTATTAAGTCCACATGGATTTTATTACTGTCAGGTATTAGAAATTTCAACAGCAGGAAATATGATAGTTAAGCTATCTTATCCTAGATTTTATGCTGGAACTAATGCTTATCTTATAACTTCAAGAAAAGAATGCTTTCAAGTTCAAACTCACTTTGTAAAAAATATAATAAATGATTATTTTTGGAATAATATTATTTCAAATATAAATCTAGCAAGAGTGGATATCCCTTTTACCTATTATATGAAGAGTATAGAAGAATTTAATAGTTATCTAAATATTTATACAATATTTGCTTATGTCTATGATAAAAAAAATAAAAGTGCTAGAGCTAAAGCTTATATAGACCTTTTAAATAAAAATTATGAAACTCTAATTTATTCATCAAATGGTAAAGGAGGAAAAGATAGTAATAGTAGATTAGAAATTTATAATCAGTATATAAATTTAGAAAATAAATTAGATATAGAATTTTTTAATGAAACTGTAAGGGCTTATCCAGATTTATCACAAAGAATAAGAATGGAAGTTTCAAAAAGAATAAGGTTAAGACATGGATTTACAGGAACTGAATTTGCTAATTTTGATATATTAGGTAATTATTTTGAAACTTATAAAAATTATATATTAGATAATATATTAGATTTTTCTATAATTGATAATCTTTATGAACAGTGGGCTAATACACTAGCTAATAATTTAAAAAATCAAAGAGCTCTTGGAAACGTTAATTATGAAGTATTTATTTTACAAAATCAAGGAATAATTTATGACTATGAAATCATAAGAAGAGCACTAGCTGTTGGGATAGATAATATTAATACTAGAGAAAACGCTGTAACTAGAGTGAGAAGAATCCTTAATGCCAATCAAAGTCAAAATAATATCATAGTTATGGATACTTATGCTATATTATGTAGAATAAGAAATGTAATACAAAATTATCAATTAGTTGACTAAAGATATTTTATACTTTATAAGATCTTTTTTAAATTTTATGATATACTTTTTAGTAAGGAAATAAAAATAAATTATTCTAAAATATGAACTAAGTTTAATAAGTTTTTGTAAAAAAGAGGTGACCCATGAGTTTTAAAGATAAAGTAAAAAAAATAATTGAAATGTCAAAAAAAGAAGGTGAAGATAGTATTTCATATGAAGAAATAAGTCTATTAATAGAATATTATCAAGAAGAGTTAAATGGTGTTTTGATAGAAAATATTTCTAACTGTAATAATGAAACACTAGAAGAAATAGACTTTATTTTAATATTATTTTGTGATATTTACAATTCTTGGAGAGATTTTCTTTTTACTAAAAAATTTCAAGATGAAAAATTTGGAATTTCTACAACTCTAATTTTTAGAGATATAATTGGGGATTTTATTGCAAGTAGAAATTTATATATTTTAGGCCTAGAAAATCAACATAATTCCATTACTAGAAATTTAATTGAAAAATTTAGATTCCTATTTTTAGTTAGTAATGATTCAGAGTTTAAAGAAAAGGTTTTATTTGACAAAACTATCACTCAAAAAGACTTATATAATAATTATACTAAACCATCTAAAATAACTAAACGATTAAAAAAATTATTAGTAACTTCTGAAAATGATATACTTAAAGCAGGAGTTGAAGTTTTAACCTCAAAAAGGACTGATGAATATTACTCATTATTGTCAAAATTTACACATAGTAATGAATTAAGTTTCTTTTTAAAATATTATTTAGAAGAAAATATAAAGTACAATGTTGGATTTTCTGACTGTAAAAGTATATACTTGAATTCTAGAATAAGTTATTTTATAGAATTTTTTATCTATTTATTAGCTCCTACTATGAGTATTCTCAATTCAATTTCAGAAATAAAGGAAAGTAAAAAGAAGATATATTTTTTAATTAGCTATTCTATAGTACAAATTGAGGAAAAATATAATTAAAGAAAATATGAGTGGCCGCAAATTGGCCGTAAAAAATTTAAAACTTTATAAAATATAAAAAAATAATGTAATATATAAAAATAAACTCTTCCAAAATTCCCTTTTAAAATCAAACGAAATTATATATTTGTAGAGTGGGAGTAGTAGCTGAACATATCTAAAAAATAATTTTTAAGATATTTTTAAGCACTAAAAAACCTTCGTGACAATAAAAAATTAATAAAATATGGATATATACTAATGATTGATAAACAAATAAGTTTATCAGTCATTTTTATTTTATATCTAACTTAAACAACCATAACTTGTAAACATTTACTATATGATATATAATTAGAATATATAAATTAAAAATAAGGAGATTACTACTATGCGTATACAACGAGCATATTATTCAGATACATTAACTGACTTTCTTGCAAAGAGTAAGCTAGAAATTTTTGGTGAACTTTGTAGCAATGACCAATTTTCAGCAGAAGATTTACAAAAAAATACTTGGAAAACAGAGATTGACATTTTAAAAGAACAACTTATAACTTTTAAAGCTGGATATATAATATTAGAATATACAATTCCTAGAATTGGAAACAGAATTGATGGCGTCTTTATTTATAAAGGAATAGTATTTTTATTTGAATTTAAAGTTGGTAGTAACATCTATCTTAATCATGATATTGAACAAGTTATAGACTATGCCCTTGATTTGAATAGTTTCCATAAGGAAAGCCATAATAAACTTTTGGTTCCTATTTTAATATGTACTGAAGCATCTAATAAAGATTTTTCAATCTCTTTAATGAAGGATAATATTTTAAATCCTTTATATTGTAATAAGAATAATATTGCTAACTGTATCAATAATGTTATTGAAAATTTCACTCAAAGTGAATTTTCACCTTATGATTGGATAAATTCTATCTATATGCCCACACCAACCATCATTGAAGCAGCCCAAGTTTTGTATCACGGTCATAATGTTGAAGAGATTTCAAGAAATGATGCTAGTGCTATTAACTTAACAAGGACAACAAAAGCAATTAGTGATATTATTGATTTTACTAAACAAAATAATAAAAAATCCATATGTTTTATTACTGGTGTTCCTGGTGCTGGAAAGACACTTGCTGGTCTTAATATAGCAATTGACAGACAACGGGTAGCAGAAGATGAACATGCCATATTTCTATCAGGTAATGGTCCATTAGTTGAAGTTTTACAAGAATCACTTGCCAGAGATGATTCAACTAGAAATAGTACAAAGAAAGCTGAAGCAATGCGAAAAGCTAAAGAATTTATTCAAATCATTCACCACTTTAGAGATGATGCTATTTCTACTACTCTGGCTCCAATAGAGAAAGTTGCTATTTTTGATGAAGCTCAGCGTGCATGGGATGAAACTAACCTTACAAATTTTATGAAAAGAAAAAAAGGGGTTTTTGATTTTGATATGTCCGAACCTGAATTTCTAATAAATATTATGAATAGACATTCAGATTGGAGCGCAATTATTTGTTTAATTGGTGGTGGTCAAGAAATAAATACAGGTGAAGCAGGTCTTATTGAATGGTTTGATTCCTTGAGAAATAAATTTTCAAACTGGGACGTTTATGTCTCTGATAAAATCTCTGATCATGAATATACAAGAGGAAAATCAGTAAATACCTTAATTCAAGGCTTGAATTGTAAAATAGTAAAAGATCTTCATTTATCTGTATCATTAAGATCTTTTAGAAGTGAAAATGTTGCAGGCTTTGTTAAAGATGTACTTGATGTAAATATAGAAAATGCTAAACAGTTACTGGCTCAATTCAAGAATGATTATCCTATTTATATAACTCGTGATTTAAATAAAGCAAAAACTTGGATAATTAATCAAGCCAAAGGTTCAGAAAGATATGGAATGATTGCAAGCTCAGGAGCCAAAAGGCTTCGTTCATATGGCATATGGGTACAAAATAAAGTAGATGCTCCTACATGGTTTTTAAATGGAAAAGATGATGTTCGTTCATCATATTTTCTTGAAGAAACAGCAACAGAATTTGATATTCAAGGCCTTGAGTTAGATTGGTCTATCCTCTGCTGGGATGCAAATTTGAGATTTAACAATGGTAAATTTGAATATTATAATTTTATAGGTAGCAAGTGGCAAAACATTAATAAACTTGAAAATGTACTATACCTTAAAAATGCATATAGAGTTTTAATGACAAGAGCAAGACAAGGATTCGTTATTTTTGTACTTGAAGGTAATTTAAAAGATATAACTAGACTACCTAAATATTATGATGGAATATATAGCTATTTAGTTTCACTAGGTATTAATATTTTGTAATGTATTCTCATAACCCCATATATTAAAATGTTAAAAAGAATACTTATAAAAAATCAATTATAAAATACTTTAAATAGGATATTTCAGAGTAAAAAAGCTATAAACTATATTTTTTAATTAAGTCAAAAAATTAAACAATCCCTAAAAGTTCTCCTAGTGTAAGATTTTTAGGGATTGTTTTTATTATATAGATTGATTATATTTACAATTAAATGACTGCCTCTTCTATTTCTTTTAAAGTTTTTTTATCAGTTGTCTTCCATTCAGTACGACCATTAGCATTTCTTCCCATGACAACTGCTGCTGCTAATGAAGGACTTGTAAAAATATAATTTTGTTCAAAACAAAAATCTGCATTTATAATTCCTTTATTCAACAATAAATTACGCAAATTACATAAAGAAGTAGACATACTTTTTGTAATCGATGAAGCAATTATTGAACCTTTTAATACTGCAAAGCCATCAGAAACTATAATTCCTGTAGCTTCGGCACCTCTAGCAGCTTTTATATAAAAATATGATTGATTTTGATTAAGTTTTACAGACGTATCCTCAATCAAATCAAATACTTTATATCCAAGAGTATTGATAAGTAACTTTGTATTGCTGATAAATTCTTGTAACATTGCTTCATCATACTCCGAAATTGAAGAACAAGTTGGTACTGTACTATTAACAACAGTTGATCTCCCAGCAGTTTTTGCTAATGAATAGAATTTATTTTCAAGATATTTAACATGTGCCTTATTTAATAAATTATCCTTGCTTATAACAGCAATGCAATCATTCCAATATTCTGTATCTTTTAAATGTTGTTTTATTCTTGTTAATATTTTTTCTGCCTCACCAATATAAATAGTATCACTATTATTTTCATCCTTACCTAAAAGAAAATAAACTCCAGTATTTTCAGAATCCTCTCTATTAGAAAAATCAGAAATTTCATTTCTTGATATTTTATAAACTCTTCCATTCCAATTAGAAAGCTCGCACATAATTCTTCCATTTGGATTCCCATCAAATATATACATTTGAATAGTTTTACTAAATACCATTATATAATAACCTCCATAGCTGTAATATTATTTATTAAAATTCAATTTAAATAACTGTAGACTATATTTTTTTCTGCTTTTTTAATTTATATTTTAATTTTTTATATTTCCCTATTTCACAATAATCCTAAAATTCAGGCGGTGTTACAGAAAAAAGCACAACACTTTCTCCATCATCTAAGTTAGTCCACTTATGAGGTTTTAATGCTGGTATATAAACTGAATCTCCTGGTTCCATTTCACAAAACTGATTCCCAATAGTAATTTTTACCTTCCCACTTAAAAGAACTGCTATTTCCTCTCCTTTGTGTGCCATTGGCTCTATTGAAGTTTCAGCACCTTTTTCAGTAAAAAACATCTTCATACATTCAATGTTAGTAGATCCTTCCGGTGATAAAAGTTCATATCTTATTTTTTTTGTATTAATTATTTTTCTTTCTCCTCTTTTTAAAATATTAATTGTAATATCTTCTTTTTCAGGTTCAATGAAAAATTTAAATAGAGGAATTTCTAAAGCCTGTGCTATTGATTTTATTGTATTTAAAGAAGGATTGGCATTTCCTTTTTCTATTTGGCTAAGCATAGATGAAGAGATTTCACATTTCTCAGCAACATCTTTTAACAGCAATCCTTTTTCAATTCTAATTCTTTTTATTATAGCTCCAACGTTTATCTCTTTGTCCATTTTTTATCCTTTCACATTTTAATATATTACAATTATATACTATTTAGTAGTTTTTCTCTACCTTCTTTTATTTCACTCTCATTAAATTAAATACAATTAAATTTAATTACATTAAATTTTTTATTGACATTTCAAATATGATAAAGTATAATTCAATCATAAATTAAAACACATTAGTCTTTTAACAGACATTTAATCTTAATTCTAAATTTTAATACCAAATTAAATTAATTACAATTTAATAAATTTAAAGAAAAAATTTAAAATCTATTAACTTTTATTTCTTTTAAATTTAATTTTATTAATTTTTAATAATAAAAATATATTACTTTTAGCAAATATTCTCATGTAATTTTAATTTTTTATTTAAAAAAGTTTATATAAAGCAACATATAATAAAAAAGTAGGAGGTATTTTTATGGGTTCAACATTTGTTATTGTAACAATAGCATTATCAATAATACTATTGATAATACTAACAGTTAAGGTGAAATTACATCCATTTTTCGCTTTAAGCATCAGTGCTTTCTTTTTCGGAATTGTTTCAGGGCATTCAATTCCAGATATCATTGGAGCATACTCTGGGGGATTGGGAGAAACTATTGCAGGAATTGGAGTAGTTATTGCAATAGGAACTGTTATGGGAGCTCTTTTAGAGCATAGTGGAGCAGCTGAAACAATGGCTGAGACAATTTTAAAAATCACCGGAAAGAAAAATGCAGATATCGGATTAGCTGTTACAGGATATTTTGTATCTATTCCTGTATTCTGTGATTCAGCATTTGTTCTATTATCACCACTTGCTAAAAGAATGAGTAAAGACACAGGAACAAGTATGACGACAATGGCAGTAGCTCTTGCAATGGGATTACATGCTACACACATGTTAGTTCCACCTACACCAGGTCCACTAGCAGTAGCAGGTATTTTAGGAGCTAATCTAGGATTAGTAATTTTACTTGGAATGTTGGTTTCTATTCCAGTTACACTTGTTGCTATCTTAGCAGGTAGAATTTTTGGAAAGAAATATCATTTCTTACCTGAAATAGAAGAAGCAAGTAAAATAATAGAAGAGAATGGGGGAAGAAAACTTCCTACTCCTCTTATGAGTTTCTTACCTATTTTACTACCAATATTTTTAATGCTATTGAGAACTGTTGCAACTTTGGAATCTTCTCCTTTAGGAAGAGGGATGGTGTATAATATTATTGATTCTTTAGGTCAGACAATAGTTGCTCTTTTCATAGGATTGATAATTGCATTCTTCACATACAAGTCTGTTCATCCTGAAGATAAAGAAGTTTGGACATTTGAGGGAATATTTGGAGAAGCATTAAAAACTGCTGGGCAAATTGTTTTAATCGTTGGAGCAGGTGGAGCTTTTGCAACTATTTTAAAACTATCTAATCTTCAAGATATAGTTATAAATCTATTTTCAGGAATCTCAATAGGAATAATAGTTCCATATATAATTGGTGCTATCTTTAGAACTGCAATTGGTTCAGGTACTGTGGGAATGATTACAGCAGCTTCAATGTTATTACCATTGGTAGATGTTCTTGGATTTAATTCTCCAATAGGTCTGGTTATAGCAATGTTGGCATGTGCAGCTGGAGGATTTATGGTATTCCACGGAAATGACGATTTCTTCTGGGTAGTTACTTCTACATCAGGAATGAAACCTGAAACTGCTTATAAGGTATTTCCAATAATAAGTGTTTTTCAATCTGTTACAGCACTAATTTGTGTTATAATATTAAAAGTGATTTTCTTATAAAATACATAACAAAATTAAAATATATTTAATGATCAAAGGAGAATAAAATGAACACAGAAGAATTAATAAAAAATGATGTTGTTATTAAAAAATTAGCAGATAGAGAAGAAATAGGATGGATTAATAAAAAAGAAATTCCATACAATGAATATGAAAAAAATCTTCCTCTTTCTGATGATGATTTAAAAGATGCTGAAGAGCGTTTAAAGAGATTTGCTCCATTTATAAAAAAATCTTTTCCTGAAACAGAAGATACAAATGGAATAATAGAATCTCCACTAGAACCAATATTCTCAATGCAGAAAGATTTAGAAAAAAAATATAATACTTCAATTCCTGGAAAACTATATTTAAAAATGGACAGTCATCTTCCTGTAGCTGGTTCAATAAAAGCTAGAGGAGGAGTTTATGAAGTTTTAAAATACGCTGAAGAGTTAGCCATGGAAGCTGGAATGTTGTCTGTTAATGATGATTACTCAATTTTAGCGGATGAGAAGTTTAAAAAATTCTTCTCAGGATATAAAATCCAAGTGGGGTCAACTGGAAACCTTGGTTTAAGTATAGGTATAACAAGTGCAGCTCTAGGATTTGAAGTTATCGTTCATATGTCAGCAGATGCAAAGCAATGGAAAAAAGATATGCTGAGATCAAAAGGTGTAAAAGTTGTTGAATATACAGATGATTATGGAAAAGCTGTTGAAGAAGGAAGAAAAAATTCAGATGCAGATCCTAAAAGCTACTTTGTAGATGATGAAAAATCATTAAATCTATTCTTAGGATACACTGTAGCAGCTTCAAGATTGAAAAAACAATTAGATGAAAAAAATATAATTATTGATAATGAACATCCTCTATTAGTATATATTCCATGTGGTGTAGGAGGAGCTCCTGGGGGAGTTGCCTATGGTTTAAAAAGAATCTTTAAAGAAAATGCATATATTTTCTTTGTTGAGCCAACTTTAGCTCCTTGCATGGTTTTAGGAATGGAAAGTGGACTTCATGAGCAAATAAGTGTTCGTGACATAGGAATTGATGGAATAACTCATGCTGATGGACTTGCAGTTGCAAGACCTTCTGGACTTGTAGGAAGAATGATGGATTCTATTCTAAGTGGAGAATTTACTGTAGAAGACTACAAGCTTTATGACTATTTAAGATGTTTAAATGAGTCAGAAGATATAAGAATAGAGCCTTCATCATGTGCTGCCTTTGAAGGTCCAGTAACTTTATTAAAATATGAAGAAACAAAAAAATATATTGAAAGTAGAATAGGAAAAAATATGGAAAACGCTTATCATATCTGTTGGGCAACTGGTGGAAGAATGGTTCCTGAAGAAGATATGAAAAAGTTTTTAAATACTTATTTAAAGTAGGAGGGATTAATAACTATGAAAAAAGAAAATCTTAAAACTCCAGCAATTCTACTAAACTTCGACGCATTAGAAAATAATATTAAAACATATCAAAAGATGTGTGATGACAATGGAAAAGAATTATGGCCTATGATAAAGACTCACAAAAGTATGGAGCTTTTAAAACTTCAGATAGAGGCTGGAGCAACTGGGGCTTTGTGTGGAACATTAGATGAAGCTGAAGCCTGCTGTAGAATAGGTTTGAAAAAGATAATGTATGCATATCCAGCAGCCAGCAAAGAAAGTATTGAAAGGATAATAGAACTTACTAAAAAAAGTGACTTCATAGTGAGGCTGGACAATTTAGAAGCTGCTAAAATGATAAATGATATGGCTATTGCAGCTGGTGTAGTTGTAAGTTATACAATTATAGTTGATAGTGGTCTGCATCGTTTTGGATTGCCTGTAGATAAAATTGTTGAATTTGCAGATAAATTAAAAGATATGAAAGGTTTAAAACTTAGAGGCTTATCTACTCATCCTGGTCATGTATATTCTGCAACTTGTGAAAATGAAGTTCCTAAATATATTGCTGATGAATGCCAAACTATAGCTGCTGCTAAAAAATATATGAATGATGCTGGCTATGAGCTTGAATATATAACAAGCGGTTCAACTCCGACATTCAGTGAAGCTGTAAAAGATAAAAATATAAATGTATTTCATCCAGGAAATTATGTATTTTTAGATACTATTCAGTTATCTATAAAAAAAGCTGAAATAAAAGATTGTGCTTTAACTGTATATACTACAATAATTTCTCATCCTAAAGAAGATTTATTTATATGTGACGCTGGTGCTAAATGCCTAGGTCTAGATCAAGGAGCTCACGGAAATAGTTCTATAGTAGGTTTTGGAACTGTAATTGGACATCCTGAGGCAATAGTCGCTTCTCTGTCAGAAGAAGTTGGAAAGCTTCATATCCATGGAGAAACTAATTTAAAAGTGGGAGACAAAATAGAAATTATTCCTAACCACTCATGCTCTACAGCTAATTTATGCAGCTATTATACAGTTATGAAAGATGGCAATGCAGTAAAAAGCATCCCTGTAGATGTTAGAGGAAATAGTTTTAAACAAATTTAAACTCAATAATTTTTTTAAATAGAAAGCCAGAAATTTTAATAAATTTTTGGTTTTTTCTTTTTAATTCTCATTATATTTCTAAATATCTTTATTCTAAAAATGGTTTTAGTGTACTCTTTCAACAAAAAATATTATAAAAATATATAAAAAATATTACAAAGATATAATTTTTAAAATTGACTAACACTAAAAAAAATTATATAGTTTGAATATAAAGTTTCCGAACGCGCGTTAGTAAACTTATTATAAGTCAATAATTTAAGAGGTGAAAAAAATTAATAGTAAAATTATAGCCCAACTTGCAGGAGTTTCTAGAAGTACAGTATCAAGAGTTATAAATAATTATCCGGATATTTCACCTGAAACAAAAGAGAAAGTTCTAAAAGTTATAGAAGAAAATGGATATTATCCAAATTTATCTGCACAAAAATTAGCTGGTAAAAAATCTGGAATTATTGGTTTGCTTGTTTATACTGGAAAATCTAGTACAAATGAAAAAAATTATAAAAAGATATCTGAATCTCTATACTATTCTGAGCTAATATCAAAGATTATTGATGCAGCAGAAAATCTAGGTTATCTAGTATTAGTATCATATATCAATAAAAAAGGAACTACTTGGGAAAAAATATTTGCCAATGGAATTATAGATGGAGCTCTTGTTATCTCTGGGGGAAAGAAATTCAAGGAAATAGAAAATCTCATAAATTCCAAAAATAAGATAGTCCTTTTAGACTATGAAAAAAATATAGCTAATTCTACAGTTTCTGTAATTAATCCAAACCATTTTGAAGGAGGATATAAAGCTACTCAGTATCTAATTGAAAATGGTCATGAAAATATTTTACATCTCACAGGAGAAATAAAAAGAAAAACCTCAATTAAAAGAGCTAGAGGTTATTTAAAGTGCTTAAAAGACAATAATATAGAAAAACAAAAGATTATATCTGGAAAATTTACCCAAGAAAGTTCATATAAAATAATTGATGAATACATTAAGAAAAATAAAGCTTTTGATTATACTGCCATCTTTGCAGGAAATGATTATATTGCTTTAGGAGCTATGAGAGCTTTAGCAAAACATGGAATAGATGTTCCTAAAAAAGTTTCAATTATCGGTTATGACAATATGGAACTTTGTGAATATACTACTCCAAAAATAACCAGTATAAATCATTTAGACGATTTTATTGCAGAAAAAGCATTAGTAAAATTAATGAATATTTTAAAAGGTGAACAAGGAGTTATTGAAAATACCGAAATTAGAGTTATAGAACGAGGGAGTGTTTTAAATATAAAAGCTAAATAGGTATTTTAAGATTTGTTAAAATTAAATTTTAATAGATCTATAAAATAAATAAAAATACTTTAGGAGGGTTAGATGAAAGGAAAGAAGAATTATTTTAAATTAGCATTTTTTTTAATGTTGGGGGTTTTATTTCTAATTGCAGGTTGTGGAAAGAAAGAAGAAAAGAAAGTTAGGGTTATCAAAGTAAGTCATGTTTTTCAGACTAATGAACCTACACATATTTATATTTCACAGGCCGCAGATAAAATTAATGAAAGATTAAAGGGGCAAATAGAATTACAGGTCTATCCAAATGGGGAATTACCTTCATACAAAGATGCAATTGAACAGGTTTTAAGAGGAAGTGACTTTATTTCTGTAGTTGATCCTAGTTATATTGGTGATTATGTTCCTGATTTCACAGCGTTAGTAGGACCAATGCTATATACAACATATGAAGATTATACAAATGTTACAAGCAGTGATTTTGTAAAACAATTGGAAAAACAAGCTGAAGAAAAAGGAATAAAAGTGTTATCTTTAGATTTTATTTTTGGATTCAGACACATAGTTACTGATAAAGTTATAGTTAATCCAGAAGATTTGAAAGGACTTAAACTTAGAGTTCCAGCAAGTAAATTATGGATAGATACATTTAATGCTCTAGGAGCTAATCCAGTAGCAATGCCATGGAGTGAAACTGTAAGTGCATTACAGCAAAAAGTTATTGATGGAACTGAGACTACTTTTTCTTTTATGTCAAATAGTAAACTTTATGATTTGAGAAAAAATGTTGCTTTAAGTGGACACTTTTTAGGAACTGGAGGAGTATATATTTCAACTAAAGTTTGGGATTCATTTACTGATGAACAAAGAAAAGTTATTCAAGAAGAAATTACACAAGCTGCTATAGATAACAATAAAAAAATGTATGAATTAGATGAAGACTTCAAAAAAGATATAGTTAAAAATGGTATGATTTTAAATGAAGTTAATTTAGAAGAATTCCAAAAAAGAGCAAAAAAAGTATTTGATGAATTCCCAGGATTCTCACCAGATATATATGAAAAAATTCAAAATGAGATAAAAAAATAGTATAGGAGAAAGATATGAAGAAAATTTATATAGATGATCTGATATCTTGTACATTTTTAAGTTTTACTATAATTATAGTAATTTTAAATGTTGGAATGAGATACTTTTTCAATTCTCCTATAAAGAGTGCTGAAGAAATAGCAACAATATGCTTTATATGGGCTGTATTTGTAGGGGGAGCTAGTTGTTACAGAAAAAAAATGCATATGGGAATTGATATCTTAACTCAATCATTACCTGAAAAGTTTAAAATTTATGTTGAATTACTAATCAATATAATAGTAATGTTAATGAATGGAACTTTTTTCTGTTTAAGTTTAAAATTCACAATAATTTCTAGGGTAAAGCCTACTGCTGTATTAGGAATTTCATCTATGTATGTTAATTCTTCATTAATCATAGGCTTTGGATTAATCTTTGTATATTCCATTCTGGAAATTTTTAAAAATATAAAAACCATATTAGGAAAAAAAGGAGATGAAAATGTATAGTTTCTTACCTATTTTAATATTATTTATTTTCTTCTTTTTAAATATTCCAATATGTTTCGCTTTAATGGGAGCTACATTATTCTTCTTTGGATTTTTAGATACAAGTATGGATCTGGATTTAATAATGCAGCATTTTATAAGAAGTGCTGAATCATTTCCACTGTTGGCAATACCATTTTTTATAATGGCAGGGTCAATTATGAACTATTCTGGTATAAGTAAAAGACTAATGGGAATGGCAGAAGTTTTGACTGGACATTTAACTGGAGGACTTGCTCAAGTCAACATATTATTAAGCGTTCTAATGGGTGGAATTTCAGGTTCTGCTAATGCTGATGCTGCTATGCAGTGTAAAGTTTTAGTTCCTGAAATGGTAAACAGAGGATATTCAAAAGGTTTTTCAGCTGCAATAACAGCAGCCTCTTCTATAGTAAGTCCAATTATTCCTCCAGGAATTGTATTAATAATATACGCTTTGCTTTCTAATGTTTCTGTTACAAAAATGTTTATAGCAGGATATGTTCCAGGGGCATTAATAGCAATTTCTCTTATGATAACTGTTGCTATTATATCTAAAAAAAGAAAGTATGTTCCTGTAAGAGAAAAGAGAGCATCTCTGCAAGAAGTTTTCAAGCAATTTAAAGAATCTATATGGGCATTGATTCTGCCTTTTGTAATAATATTAGGTATGAGAATCGGAATATTCACTCCTACTGAAGCCGGAGCAATAGCTGTAGTAATTACAACATTAATTGGTATCTTCATATACAAAGAATTAAAATTGACAAAGTTTCCTGAAATTCTAAAAGAAACTGTTTATGGAACAAGTACAGTAATGTTTATTATTATTGCAGCAAATGTATTTGGAGCTTATTTAAGCTGGGAGAGAATACCATTTAAATTAACTAATATCCTATTGGAATTCAGTACAAGTCCATGGTCTTTATTATTATTAATTAATTTAATACTTCTTTTTGTAGGTATGTTTATAGATGGTGGAGCAGCAATGATAATCTTAGCTCCTTTGTTGATTCCTGCTGCTTTAAAATTAGGAATCGATCCACTGCATCTTGGAATAGTAATGGTAGTTAATATCATGATTGGTGGGGTTACCCCTCCATTTGGCTCAATGATGTTTCTAACATGTTCATTATTAAATATAAAATTAGAAGAATTTATGAAGGAAATAACACCTTTTATTGTAGCTCTGCTGCTGGTATTATTTATATTGACTTATATTCCTGATATAGTACTGTTTTTACCAAATTTATTGAGTTAAATAGAAAGTTAAGGAGGATAAAATATTGAACAAAAATTTAGTGCATATCAGTGATTTGATATTTTATAAAAAAAGTTCTAAGGATATATTAGAGTTTTTAAGAAAAAATAAAATAGAAAACTTAGAATTTTTCATTGAACCATTAGATGAAGATTACACAAAGAAAATGCTGGAAATTCTTGAAAACTATGAATTTAAATCAATTTCTTTTCATGGTCCTTTCAGAAAATGTAACTTAGCAGACATGACAAAGGATTCATGGGAAAAAACTTTATATAGTTATGAAGAAAGTTTCAAGCTTTCGAAAAAGTATAATCCTTCTTTTATGGTTTTACACAGTAACGAAGGAATTCCTTCACAGAAAATAGATAAGGAATTAAAAAATAAAATTTCAGAAAAAATTGACTCATTAGTAAAATTAGGAAGAAAATATGACATTGATGTAGTCATTGAAAATGTAGGAATAGGTAAAAATATGGTATTTTCACAAGAAGAATATGAAGATATGATATTAAAAAATAATTATAAGTGTTTGATTGATATTGGACATGCTTATTTAAACAGATGGAATATCAATGAATTAGTAAAAAAACTAAAAAACAATATATTAGGATATCATTTCCATAATAATAATGGATTACATGATGAACATAAACCAATTTCTCATGGAAAAATTAATTATCTTGATATGGTTGAATTAATAAAAACGTATACTCCTTCTGCAAATATTGTGTTAGAGTATGATTTTAATGAAGATTCTGAAATTTTACTAGAAGATTATAATAAATTAAAAGAATTATTTAACTAAGAAAAAACTCTCTTATATCTTAATTTTAATTAAGGTTAAGAGAGTTTTTATATTAAAGTACTTCTTTCTACCCCAGTGCAATTATTCTCTCAGCCATCTCTTTTATAAAAATATTAAACAATTCTTTATTTTTATTTAAATTTGGAATTTGAGATAAAATATAATCATTGGCACTCAATTTTCCATTTTCTAAAAGCATTCCAATTATTTTTATATTTCTTGTAAACATACTTATTTCTTTAATATTTTTATTTTCTATCTTTTTATCAAACAGATAATCCTGCTTTATAAATCCAATAAATTTAGGTTGTTTATCTGGAAAAGAATAATATGAATCGCTGTATTTGCTAAGCATACTATTTCTTAATTCATTTAAATCATGAAATTCTTTTATCAAAAGGATAAAAGTATCATTCATAAATAAATCAATTATTGTAGGGATAGCTATATAATCTGACACCATTAATAAATTTTTACTTATTTCTTTCATAGTAGATGGAAAATCTATTATAATATAATCTAAATTATATTCTTCTTCCATTTTATTAAAAAATTCATTAAATGCCCCAGCTATATTACCAAATATTTTCATATTATTATCTTTTTTATGAGCAAAAGAAAGAGTAATTTCTAATTTTAATATTTCATTGCTCCCAGGAGTCAAAAATAGTTTATCAGAAAACATCTGAGGAACTACAGAAGTTATTGGAATAGGCTGCCCTTCAAATGCTCTCAGCACTGCCTTATGTAAATCAGTAACTGTTTCATTTAATCTGCCGTTATTCAAAGTTAAAGATAATTTTGTTAAACTGCATTGTGGATCTGCATCTATCATCAATACTCTTTTTCCTTCTTCTGAAAGAGCCTTTGCCATATAATATGCTGAAGTAGTCTTTCCTATTTTCTCTTTATAATTATAAATTGATATTCTCCTTGCCATATCTTTTCCCTCCTGCTATTTTTTAATATTTCAATATCTTAAAATAAGATTATTATTTTTGTTAATATATTAACCTATAGAAATATATTTTATCTTATCTCCTATATCTTAACATATTATTTCAATTTTATGTAATAAAAAAATGGATAACCTAAAAAGAGTATAAAAATTACAACAATTAAAATTACTAACAGTTTAATTATTGAAAATTTAATCTTTCTTTTTATTCATCCATTTTATATAATATTTATCTATCCTAATAAAAAATTTTCTTCTAAATTATCATTAAACTAACTGCCATGACTATCATTCCAGAAATCATGCTGTAAGTAGCAATATGATGATTCCCATCACTTTGTGCAGATGGTAGAAGCTCATCCAATGCTATATAGACCATAATACCTGCCACTGCTGCCAATAACATCCCAAATATTTTCTCATTTAAATAATTTTTAAAAATAATATATCCTACTAAAGCTCCTAAAGGTTCTACTAATCCTGAAGTCAAAGAAAAAATAAAAGCTTTTTTCCGACTTCCAGTTGCATAATATATAGGAGCAGATACAGCTATTCCCACAGATATATTATGGATAGCTATTGCTGCTGCTACAGAAAACCCTAGAGCTGGTGTTTTTAATACTGATGTAAATATTGCCATTCCTTCTGGAAAATTATGTATTCCTATTGCAATGGCAGTCATTACTCCCATTCTATAAACAGATTTTTCTTCACTTTCTTCTTCATCTTCATTTTCTTTCAGGCAGAATTTTTCTGTAAGAACCATAAAAACCATTCCTGCAAAAAATGATATGACTGCTATTAAGATTCCTTTGCTCCCACCATAAATTTCACTCAATGACTCCCTTGACTCCATAAATATTTCAACAAATGCAACATATATCATTACTCCACTTGCAAATCCTAATGAAGCAGAAAGAAATTTTTTATTTGTTTTTTTCCCTATAAAAGAAATCATGCTTCCTACTGCCATTGCAAGTCCAGCTAATAGTGTAAGAACAAAGGCTAACATTACATTTCCTGTCTCTATCATAATTTTTGTACTCCTTTTTCCAAATTATTCTTAATTATATTATACCGTTTAAATTCTTATTATCTTTTTTTCTAAATTAAATTATTAACAAAATCAAAGAGGAGATTTCTCTCCTCTCATTAATTTTATTATTTCTTTTTAACTTTCAATATTTTTTTATAGTCTTCTCTTGTATATCCATCATGATCATACCCTTCTGGATCATATCCATCTCTATCATGATTATCTATATCATATCCATTTGGATCATAGTATGTATTTGTTGCTTTATGCTTTCTTATATTTTCCCCATCAGTGTAAAAACCTCTTTCATCAACATTAGCACAAGAACTCAATAGTAATAAAAAAATAGATAAAAATAGTATTTTCTTCACGCTTTCCTCCTTATTTTATCTGTTTTCTAATATCCAATCTTATAAAATCTCCGTCTTATAGAAACAAAACTATATTTAATGATATAACTTTTTTATTTTTTTGTCAAATCATTGCTGTAAACAATATAAAAAGATTAACATGAAGAAAAGTTTTTTATAAAATTTAGTTATACTTATATGATTTCAATTTAAAAAATTGATACAAGAACGCATTTATTATTGTAAGAATAAAACCAATTACAAATACGACAACAGTTAAAAGCACAACAGCTTTTATATTTTGACTGATAAAAGCTCTTATAAAAAGTCCTGAAGAAAACAGAACTGTAAAATTTAAAATAAAGTATAAAAAATAGTACCTAAATTTATATCGATCATCTCCTACCCAATAGCTAAATATTATTACGCTTTTACTTAAAGAAGCATATTGGATTATCTGCAATAAATATTTATTTCCATCAAGTATTGCTTCAGTAAGAAAAAATGTTCCAATTATATGAAAGATAACTCCTACTCCCAGCACATACCTATCTAAAATATTCCACATATAACACCCCCTGGTATTTTCTATAATTTAATAAAGTAATTTTTTATATTATTTCTGTTTATATTATATGCTTTTTCTCATAAATGTCAAAATTAAAAATTTAAAGATATATTTAATTTTATTTAATTTACTTTTTTATTTATACATACAAAAAAATATCTTTTTACATCTAAAAAGCTAGTTTATCTGTCTATTTTTATGACTTTTCTTAAATTTATGTTATAATAAAATGTAATACTTAAAGGGGGAAAGAATATATGAAAAAAACTATACTGTTATTTTCAGCAATATTTTTGTTATGGAGCTGTAATAATGAAACAAATAACACAACAATACCCCAAAACTCTGCATCAATTTATAAAAAAGAAAGTGTTTTGGGAATAAGCAAACATTTTTCTGGTATACTTACAGAAAAATATAGTAATGGACAATTAAAAAAAGTCACATGCTATAAAGATGGTACAAAAAATGGTTTGGAAAAAGTTTATTATGAAAATGGAAAAATTAAATTAGAAGGTAATTATAAAAATAATATAGAAGATGGTTCTTTTAAAACTTACTATCAAAATGGAAACCTAAATATTGATACTGAATTTAAAAATGGACTTCCTAATAATTTATTTTCAAAGTATCATCTCAATGGAAAATTAGCTTTAAAAGGAATCTACAAAGAAGGAAAGCTGCATGGCGAATGGAAAACTTATTATTTTAATGGTGAAATTGAATCTGAAAAAAAATATGACAATGGTGTTAATATTGGAGAATGGAAAACCTATTATGAAAATGGCAGTTTGAAATGGAAGGGAATTTATAAGAGTGGAGAGCTTATAGCAGAACAGTTTATGATTTTACTATAATGTAATTTACATCTAATAAAATTTTTATTTTTTAAAATTCTATTTCAATTTAATATAAGCAAATTAAAAAATATTTTTGAAAAGTATTTAATCAGATTTGTTGGTTATAAAAAATCTATTGACATATTTAAGAAAAAATATGATAATATTATGTGAAATTTTTTTTAAAGGAGAGATTAAAGTGCAACTAAAAAAAGAAATTCAGAATCTATCTGAAAACCTTAAAAAAAGGCAGGAACTTGATAAAGAACTTAAAGAGAATCTGAATACTTTCTTTAGCTTAATTGATGAAAAAGCTAAAAATGAAGAAATTAAACTTAGCCCTTCTGAGTGGAATACTCTTGGAAGTTTGGCTCACGCTTCTACAGAAAGTACTGAAAATCTTACTGAATTTACAAATTTCCTGCTTGAAAAATTTTAATGTTATTCTAACAGCATTAAAAATAAAGCTGGTCAAAAGATAATTTATTCTTTGACCAGCTTTTATTTTATTTACACATTTATATCTCTAGCACCATTTTCAATAGCTTTTAAATTCTCTTTTATAGTATTTTTAAAGTCTTCATCAGGCATCTTATTTAAAGTTTCCATGATAACTTTATCTCCTATCTCCCTTAATCTGTCATCAGCATAATCTATTAAAAACTCTTTTAAGGTCATCAAAGCATTAGCTTCACACATTACATTGATTTGTCCGCTCTTTGCTATTTCCATAAATCTATCGCCTGTACGGCCGTTTCTATAACATGCTGTACAATAGCTTGGTACATATCCACCTTTCATTAGACTTTCTATCATTTCCAGAGGTGATCTGTTATCTCCAAGTTCAAACTGTGGTTTTTCTTTAGTATCTTTTTCTCTTTCAGAATATCCTCCTACTCCAGTACATGACCCGCTGCTCACCTGAGATATTCCTAATTTGATTGTTTCATCTCTAAGTTCTGCTTCTTCTCTAGTAGAAAGAATAAGTCCTGTGTATGGTACAGCAAGTCTCAATACTGCTACCAGTTTTTTAAAATCTTCATCTGATACAAGATGAGGATAATCTTTTAATGAGACATTTTCTGCTGCTCTCAATCTTGGAACAGATATTGTGTGTGGCCCTACCCCTGTTATTCTCTCAAGAGCGTCAGCATATCTTATCATAGATATAGTTTCGTATTTGAAGTCGTATAAGCCATATAAAACTCCAATACCTACATCATCTATTCCAGCTTCTCTTGCTCTGAACATAGCTGTTGTATGGTACTCATAATCTCTTTTAGGACCATTTAGGTGCACTCTCTCATATGTAGGTTTGTGATATGTCTCTTGGAATAATATATACGTTCCTATTTCTGCTTCTTTCAATCTTTTATAATTTTCAACTGTTGTTGCAGCAATATTTACATTTATTCTTCTTATACTTCCATTTTTAAATTTAATTGAGTATATGTCTTTTATACACTCCAATATATAATCTAAAGAACAATTAAGTGGATCCTCTCCAGCTTCTAAAGCTATTCTTTTATGTCCTAATTTTTCTAACGATTTAACTTCTTCTATAAGTTCTTCTCTATTTAATTTCTTTCTGCTCAATTCATCATTATCATGTTTATATCCACAATATTCACAATTATTTACACAATAGTTGCTCACATATAACGGAGCAAACATTACTATTCTTTTTCCATATATTTTTTCTTTTATCTTTCTTGCAGTTTCAAACATTTCCTCAAGAAGTTCAGGATTATTTATACTAAGTAGAACAGCAGCTTCTTTATCAGTGATACCCTTTGCTTCTACAGCTTTTTTTAATATCTCTCTTACTAAGTTTTCATCTTCAGCTTTTTTTTCAGATTCTTTTATTAAAAGGTTTATATCATTTTCATTTAAAAATTCCAATTCATATTTTTGCTCCATAAAACCCTCCTTCACTAATTGTTTATATTATATCATATTTAAAGGGATATTTTACTCTTAAATTTTTCATTTATATATTTATTTTGTATAAAAACAGAAAAAATTATATATATAAAAAAGGATGTCTCATAGGACACCCTTTAATATTTTTATTTTATTCCAGTTATTTCATATTTTTTCAGAAGTTCCAATGGATGATAAGATTCTTTTGCTTCTCTTAATCCCTCATCTCCGAAATCATCTTCTCTATTCACATATTTATGATCAGTAAACTCTTTTTCCAAGAAAGCCATATTTATCATTTGGTAGCTTCCTGTATATCCGTTTAAACCTTTTTCAATATGTATTACAACATATTCATCACTTATTGCTTCTCCTAGTGTATAAGCTACTATCTTTCCATCTACTCTTAATATTCCACCTTTTATTCCAAGTGTATTAAAATTATGAAGAAGATTTAATATTCCCATATTTTCATTTCTCAGAACAGGAATAATTTCACATTCTTTATCATGACACCAGTTAGTTTGGAAATCTATAACCTCTTCTACATTTTCAGGAGTTACTGCTTCATAAGTATAGTTGTAGCTTTTCATAAAATTGTGTACTCTATTTTTCTTTTTAGCATATTTTCTTCCTTTAAGGTAAGCTAAACTTTCTATAGAATAAACATAATCATAGCTGTCTCTTCTTTCTTCAAGAATAAAAGTGTCTTCAAGTTTTTCCTTCCATTCTTCAGGAACAAGTACTATTTTTTTATTTTTCTGAAGCAATTCTTTTATTACTTCTTTCATTGCCCCGATTGCGTTTTCATCCTTTGGAATAGGCATAAAGCAGTATTCATCCTTGACAAAAGTTCCCTGTATAATCAGTACATCTTTTTCTATTTTATAATGAAGATCTTCACCTTGACTCCATAAGAAAAGATTAGTAAAATTGTAATCACAAGTTGAAAACTTCCCTTTTGTAAAATTATCTATTGTCTCTTTATCTTCGATAGTCAATTTTTTCCAGTCCATAATTTGTATATCTCCTTAGTCTATATTATATTTCATTACCATAATATCATACTAGAAATTATACTTTTTTACCAGTCTTTTTCCTTTTTTTTTATTTTGCTAATCTATAAATAGCTTCCACATATATTTTTAACCATGTGTCTATTTTGTCAATTTCAAGATACTCATTTTTTTGGTGCATATTATTTTCCTGTGATGACAGAAGAGCTCCAAATGCTACTCCATTAGTTACTTCTCTTGCATAAGTTCCTCCACCAATAGCTACTGGCTGAGCATCTACATCTCCAGTTATTTCTTTGTAAATATCCATAAGAGTAGATACAAGGAAGCTGTCCTTAGCTACATATAGAGGAGCTGAATTTCCAGTTACTTCAAGTTCCATTTTCCCAGCAGTTTTTTCTTTTAATGTATCAATAACATTTGTATTAGGTACAAGAACTGGGCATCTCATGTCTATACATAATTCTAATTTTCCATTTTCAAGTGACATTTTTCCTAGATTAAGAGTAAGACTTCCACTCTCTTCATCTTTAAAATCTATTCCAAAAGAAGCACCATTATTTTCCATTTTTATATATTCTTTAAAAAATTCTACTAATCCTTTTAATTCTTCATTTTTAATCTCTGCTGTTCCCAAGAATGCAAACAGTGCACTGATAGAATTATATCCTTGTGCTGGTCTAGCTGCATGAGAAGATTTTCCTAAAGAAGCAACATGATATCTTCCATCTTTTACTTCAACTTCTACTTTAAATTCTTTTCCTTCATTGAAAGAAACAGCTTTTTCTGCAAGTCCTTCAGCAAATTCTACTGGAAGAACTGCTTCTGCTCTGTCAGGAACTGAGTTATATGCATTTCCACCTTTTATAGTTACATCATTTAAAGTTTTATAAGAATTTGAAAGTTTTACACGAACTATTCCTTTTTCAGCAAATGTTACTGGGAAGCTTGAGTCAGGTGTAAATGCCAATGTAGGCTGAGGCATTTTCAATGTATTGAAGTAGTGCTCCATGCAAAGGCTTCCAGTTTCTTCATTAGCTCCTATTATCATTCTGATTTTTCTGTTTAATTTAACACCAGAATCTTTTATTGCTTTCATAGCATAAAGACAAACCATAGAAGGTCCTTTATCATCTAATGTTCCTCTTCCAAATATTTTTCCATCTGCTATAGTTGCACTGTATGGAGGATAAATCCATCCTTCACCTTCAGGTACTACATCCACATGTCCTAGTATCCCTACTGTTTCTTCACCTTCACCAAATTCTATAGTACCAGCATAGTTGTCAAAATTTTCAACTTTAAATCCTAACTCTTTTCCTAGGTCTAAAAAATATTGTAAAGCTTCTGCTGGACCATCACCAAAAGGTTTCCCTTCTTTTACAGGTTCCTGAACACTTTTTATCTGTACAGCACCTTGTATCCCTTTTATAACTTCTTCCTTATAGTCCAACACTTTTTTTTGTAAATCCATTTAATATCCTCCATTTTTCTTTTTTTAAAAAACTTGTACTCCTGTTTCTGATTGAAGCTTTCTATATTTTTTGTAGAAGAATCTTAGATATTCATATTCAAATGGTGACCCACTTGCATAATATCTAAATTTTGTATTTTTTCTTTTGTCCACTGAATTAAGTGCAAATACTTCTGGACTGTCTATATCAAATAGATCAGCTGCTTCATAAGGATCTAAAGCTCCTAAAGCAACAGTATTTACTCCTGTCCCTACTGCATCTCTTAAATTACTTGGTCCTAAGAAAGGAAGAATCAGATATGGTCCCTCTCCTACTCCATAGTGAGCCAAAGTAAGTCCAAAATCTTCATATGGCTTGGGCATACCTAGAGAAGAGGCTGTATCAAATACTCCCCCTGCTCCTAATGTTGCATTTATTGAAAATCTTCCTATTGCTCTCATAGCTTTTTTTATTTTAAATTGCAGCAAAGAATTTCCTGTTATTGTTATATTTTGTGTATTTCTAAAAAAGTTTTTTACTCCTTTTTGTACAAAGGTAGGTGTCACAAGATTATAGGCATCTACCACTGGCAAAAATACATACTTATCAAAAGTATAATTAAAATAATATATTCTCCTGTTTAAAGGCTCCCATGGATCATATACCCCAAAATATTCTGCTACTTCACTATTATCAGTCTTAGTCTCTGGTTTTTCATTTGTATCAGCTATTGAAAATGTAAAAACTAAAATCATCATAAGGAGTAAAATAAGTTTTCTATTAGTTCTCATAATCAAGTACTCCCTCCTTTAGAAATTTAAGCATTACATCTACATTAGTTTTGTAATACATATTTCCGCAATGACCTCCATAAGGATATATTATTAATCTCTTATTGAAAGTCTTTTCTAAAAATTCAAAATCTTTTTCTCCTAATATAATTTCATCCCTATTGGTTACCACTGCTATTTTATCAGTATTTTTTAAATATCCTTCTATCTGCTGAAGTTTTGTATGCTGTAAAAGTTCTTCAAGAGTTACTCCTCCACCCATTTTTTCATCAAAATATGGATAAGCAAGTTTATACATATAATCTTCAAAACCAGCAAAATTTATTTTTTCAAAATATGGAAACATATTTGTGAATTTTCCAACTGGTTTATCTACATAAACTTTTCTGTCATTTATTAAGTCAGTTACATAATTAATATCAATAGCTGTTAGTCTAAATACCAGACCTATTAATTCACCCATTTCTTCATCTGTCATCTGATCTTTTGCAAACATTCTGTAAATAAGTTCTTCTGTTATTTCTGTATAACCATTTTTTAATGAATCTGAAAGTTTGTTGAATACCTTATCAATAAGTTTCTCCAAGTTTTCAATTTTTCCTTCTGTAGGTATGTCTAAAGTTTTATCAAGTTTTACTGCTGATTCATAGATATCCACTGCTGGATTGATCATAAATACTCTTTTTAAATTAAAAGCTTTCTCAGTTTCATCAATATAAGAAACCACTGCTGCTTCAGTAGCTCCCAGACTATATCCTACAACATAAAAGTCAGAAACATTCACTTTATCTTTTACAATTTTGTATGTTTCTTTCATAACATTGTAAACATCTTTTCCATCATCCATTATCATTCCAGGCATTCTATTGCTTGATGCGTTGACGATAAAATTTGAATGCATTGGAGATGTAATTGATATTACACTATACCCAGCATCATAAAATATTCTTTGAAAAAATACCATTCTTGCTGCATGATAATCTGACCCTGTTCCTGCTAAAAGAAATATCAATGGTGCTTTTTCTTTTTGTGGAACTAAAGAAAACTCAAATTTATCATTATACCATAAATTTTCTGGCACTTCTACACTGCCAGGAAGTTTAACCTTGTATACTTTAGTTGGAACAGTTTCACTTACTCCATTTATCATTAAAGTAGAACTTCCTAGTATAGTTGCCATATATGGATTTTGAAAAGGATACTCATATTTTCCATAAGAAATAGAAAATACAAGAATCATTAAGGTTACTATTATCTTTTTCATCTTTCTCCTCCAAACAACTTCATAATAGATATTCTACTTCAATTATCATTTTTTTTCAATACTAACTATTTTTGAATACTAATAAATTTCATATCCTGCTTCTATAATCTTAGCTCTTACAGAATCTCTATGAGCCATATCACTGCATTCTATTACAAGTGTTACTTCCTGCATTGTGATTCCTAATTCTCCATTATACATGCTTTGTGTTATGAAAAGTATATTTGCTCTATTTTGAGTTATCAAACTTAATAATTTTTCAGTTTCTCCAAATCTGTCATGTACTTTTACTTTAAATTCATATCTTCTTCCTGCATTGATTAAAGCTCTGTTCAGTACTCTTTCAATGAGGTTTACATCTATGTTTCCTCCAGATACTACTGCACATGTTTTTCTTCCTTTACACTCAACTTTTCCTGCAAGTATTGCTGCTAAAGGTGTTGCCCCTGCTCCCTCTGCTACTACTTTACTTTTTTCCATCAAGAATAATATTGCTCTTGCTATTTCATCTTCTGTTACTGTTACTACTTCATCTACAT
>OLSH01000120.1_pt1 | contig 83180 bp, 73 predicted proteins | sample 1643221 | NCBI WGS metagenome assembly OLSH01 (sample SAMEA3136681, study PRJEB25190) | human gut metagenome | biome: human gut; feature: human-associated habitat; material: faeces | place: Austria | collected 2013 | reverse complement strand
TAACCAGGCCTGCTTCATATTACCGGACGGGCAGAAATTTTCTCGTAAAGTGTAAATTATTTCGCTGTCTACTTGACGGGGTGCACACCAGATTGACCGCAAGTTCTTCCACGAGAAATTTTATGGCACGAGAACCGAGACGGCGAGAAAGGGGGAGTAATTATGGCAGCGTTTAAGAACAAGGAAAACGGAACCTGGTATGTACAGTTCCGCTACACCGACTGGAAGGGAGAGCGTCAGCAGAAGCTCAAAAGGGGCTTTGCCACCAAGCGAGAGGCGCTGGAATGGGAACGGGAGTTCCTGATGGAGAAGCAGGCCGATGTGAACATGACCTTTGAGAGCTTCGTTGCTCTCTATGAGAGGGATATTAAGCCCAAGCTGAAACTCAATACCTGGCGCACCAAGGAGAGCATTATTCAGAAGAAAATCCTGCCCTATTTTGCCAAGCGGAAGCTGTCGGAGATCACATCCAAGGACATCATGCGCTGGCAGAACGAGATCCGGGAAATGCGGGACTGCCACGGCAAGCCCCTGTCAAAAACCTACCTGAAAACGGTTCACAATCAACTTAGCGCCATTTTCAACCACGCTGCCCGGTTTTACGGTCTAAATATCAACCCGGCCCGGCAGGCGGGCAACATGGGGGCGGAGGAGCGGAAGGAAATGCTGTTCTGGACCCGGGAGGAGTACACTAAGTTTTCCGAGGCCATGATGGATAAGCCGCTGTCCTTCTACGCATTTGAGGTGCTTTACTGGTGCGGCATCCGGGAGGGTGAGCTGCTGGCCCTGACCCCGGCAGACTTCGACTTTGAGAAGCGCACTCTCACCATCAACAAGTCGTACCAACGGCTCAACAAGCAGGATGTCATTACCACGCCCAAAACGCCCAAGAGCAACCGGGTGATCCAGATGCCCCAGTTCCTGTGTGACGAGTTGCAGGACTACCTCAAGCAGCTCTACGGCGTGGAGCCGGACAGCCGGATGTTTCCCATCAGCAAAAGCTATCTCCACCGGGAAATGGACCGTGGCTGCAAGCAAACTGGGGTGAAAAGGATTCGCATACACGATTTGAGACATAGCCACATCAGTTTGTTGATTGACATGGGTTTTACCGCCCTGGCCATCGCAGAGCGTGTGGGGCACGAGAGCATCGACATCACCTACCGCTATGCCCATCTGTTCCCCACCCGTCAGGTGGAAATGGCCGACAAGCTGGATTCGCTGAAAAATGAGAAGGGAGTGTAAGAAAATGTCCAAGAAGAACTATGACAACCACAACCGCTGGCGGAACAAGACGGTGGCTTTCCGGGTGTCGGCGGAGGAGGATCTCCATCTGGAAGCCCTGGTGAGGCTCACCGGCCTGACCAAGCAGGATTACATCATCCGGCGGTTGCTGGAACGGGATGTGGTGGTCCAGGGCAACCCCAGGGTCTACAAGGCCCTGCGGGACCAGCTGGCCGCCGTGCTGGACGAGCTGCGCCGGATCGAGGCTGGACAGGGTGTGAACGACGAGCTGCTGGACACCATCCGTATGATCGCCACCATTATGAACGGGATGCAGGAGGACTTTGCCTATGACCGATGATAAAAAGAAAATGACCGCCCATGGCTCATCTGTTGGCGCAGATGATGGGCAGTCAATCTCTACAAATTCCAAAGTTAGTATACCCGTTTCCGGGGAAGAAATCAACGATGAAATTGTAAATTCCCCGGAGCGCCTGGAAGAAATGTACCGCAGAATGCAGCGAATGGCAGACCCCCGATACCTGCATACGCTCACTATGACAGAGCTGTTCCAGACCACCTATAAGAGCAGGCCGCCGGTGGCGGAAGGGCTGCTCTATGCAGGGGCATATATCCTTGCTGGAGCGCCCAAAATCGGCAAGTCCTTTCTGGTGGCTCAGATCGCCTACCATGTCAGCACCGGGCAGAACTTGTGGGGCTACAAGGTCCATCAGGGGACGGTACTCTACCTCGCGCTGGAAGATGATTTTCAGCGCATCCAGAGCCGGATGTTTATGATGTATGGTGTGAGCGATACCCCCAATCTCCACTTCGCCACCGCTGCCGAGAAAATCGGGAACGGGCTGGACGAACAGCTGGAAAACTTTATGCGGGAGCACCCGGACACCAAACTTATCATCATCGACACCATGCAGAAGATCCGGGAGCTGGGCGGCGGGACATACAGCTACGCCAGCGACTATGACATCATCGGCAGGATCAAGCAGTTTGCGGACCAGCATTGTATCTGTGTGCTGACCGTCCACCACACCCGAAAACAGCGGGCGGACGATTCCTTCGAGACGATTTCCGGCACCACCGGGCTGCTGGGCTGTGCGGATGGTTCGTTGCTGATGCAGAAGAAAAAACGCACGGAGCTGGACGCCACCATTAAAGTGGTGGGACGGGATCAGCCGGACCAGATCCTCTATTTGAAGAAGGACCCCCAGACCCAGATCTGGAACCTGGAACGCATGGAAAATGAGCTGTATAAAGAGCCGCCGGACCCGGTGCTGGAAGCGGTGGCAAAGCTGGTTTCCGCTGAGTGTCGGGAGTGGATCGGTTCTCCGTCCGAACTGGCTGAAGCCATCCAAACAGGAATGGCCTCCAATGCCCTTACCAAGTACCTGAATGTCAAGTCGGGCAGACTGCTGGATGAGTACCATGTGGGCTATGAAAACAAGGCCAGACACTCCGGGCGGCGGGTGAAATTGACCTATATGCTGGTAGAATCGACGGCCTATGAAGTGACCGAAGAATAAGGAGCGCGACGATAGCGACGGTCGCGACAGTGAAAATGATACCGTCAAAAACACCGTCGCTATCGTCGCAACCGTCGCGGAAGGAGAGAGAACATGAAAAATGTACAAATTCCCTATGACCTTTTTGTGGCTTTGGTGGAGTATTATCTGGCCTGCGATGATGACTGTGCCGAGGAAATCCGCCAAGGTTTGGAACGGAAATTGGATGCACTGGTGCGGCATGAACTGTATGCAAAATATAAGACTGCGCCCAGCGCAGAAGAACGGGAACAAGCCCGTCAGCAATACCTGGACAAGCGCGGGGTATTCCCGGATTTCCGATGGTGAGACACTGCTAATCATTTTCTCTTGTCGGCAGGGACAGGAGCGTGGCACGCTCCTGTTTTTGCTGGCAGAGGGAAAGAGAAGGACGCTGTTTCAGGGTGTTCCATATCAACAAAAGGGGTGCGCGATTCACGCACCCCCATGCCTCGAAACGGGGGGCCGGGTACAGATAAAAAGCGTTCGCAGAACGCGCAGCCACAGAATGAAATTCTGTGTTCAAAAGGAGCTTGGGGGCGCTGCCCTCAACAAGCAGACGGCAGGAAATGTGAGTGTGTATAAACACTCGCATTGCTTGCCGGATTTGTGTGTGGCTATCCACACGCATTGCTTGCCTGTAGCTAAAACAACCGAAACGGCCCTTGTACCGCTGCGGAAAATAAATCGAAATTTAAGCATTGGGAGGTAACGACTATGAGAAAGATTGTATCCTGTGAGTTCAACCTGGATACCGCCTGTGTGGAGCTGGGCATGGAAGATGGAACCCTGTGCTCCATCGACTGTACCGCCGTAGAGAACGAGGTGGCAAACAGTATGTACCGGCGGTCGGAACTGGACTGGCTGATCTATAATGATCCGCTGGCCTATGCCGAGCTGGTTTTGAATGGTGATCCAGATCTGTATCTCAAGGCTGTGACAAAGAAAACTCCATTAGATTGACAAAGAGAATCCGCCAGAAGCGACATCTCAAAGATGCGCAGCTGGCGGATTTTTAGTTATTATAAGTTATTATAAAAAGAGAGCTTTTGCAAGCGGAACAGTTTGAGCGAAAAGGATATTTTTCTGTAATGCGCTTGCAGGGAAACGATATACACAAAAACGAAATGTCGAAAACTTGCAGGGATTTTTCTGCTATAAGCTGTCCACCGGGTCAGACGGTCAAACCGCCTGTCCCGTTTCTTCCGCCAAAGCCAGGATTACCGATGTTCCGCGCCTGCTTCCGCCCTCATCCTCTTTCTCCGCTTCCAGATACATCCGCTGAAACTCGGCAGAGGCAACATTAAATTCCACACTGATTTCATAACCCTGCTTGACGTGGACGCTCTTGATAAACTGCGATACGATCATCTTCTTGGCTTCAAAGGTGCAACTGTCGTACAACTCCGCCCAGTTCATCAGCTGAACGTATTCCTGCCGTACCTGTTCGGCGCTGGATACCAGCTTTTGCAGGTCTGCTTTCGCTTCCTCTATCTGCTGTTCCAGTTCTTTGATTTGCGCGGTAGTTTCCTCCACAATACTGTTGAGCAGGTCCACATTCAGACGGCTGATGCCTTGGATGACGCGAAGTGTCTCGGCCCGCAAGTCCTGGTAGTCCCTCTGCTTCTGCTGGTACTGGATGTTCAGCAGGTTCAGCCTTGCCTTGGCGGTTTCAATCTCCCGCTTTTGCTGTTCCTTTATGAGCGTTTGGGGTGGGGCGGTCTGGATGCGTTCAAACTGGATGCGGACAATTTGATCTATCAGGTCGTCCAGCTTGACCGCGCCATAGCCGGATGGCCCATCACATTCTCCGGGGTGCTGGATATTATAACTGCATTGATACCTGGTGTAACTCTTGGAGACCTCTGTGCCGTCCTTTTTCCGATACTTCCGCCCGCAGGTCGCCAGCGTCAGACGTTTTCCACAATGCCCGCAATAGATGTTTCCCGTCAAAAGGGACTGCCCTCTGGTGGTAAGCGGGACTTCCCGCTGGGCACGGGGCTTCACCCGGCTTTGGGTAATTGCCTGTGCCCGTTCAAACAGTTCATCCTCCAAAATCCTCAATTCCGGCAGTACCGCCGACTCACTCTCGCCGTTGCGGAGTATGCCGATATAGAGGGGATTTCGGACAATGCGATGGATACCGGATGTCGCAAAGTTTTTGCCCTTTCGGTTTCGGAAGCCCTGCTCCGTCAGATAGCGGCAAATGCGCTGGAAGCCGTAGCCCTCGTACACATACTTCTGGAAAATCAGCTTGACCACCCTGGCCTCATCCTCGTCCACAGCAAGGTCAAAGACCTCTTTGTTCCGCTTATTCCTGCGGCCCCGGTTTTCCAAGCGGTAGCCATAGGGGACAATGCCGCCAGTGTAATAGCCGTCCTCGGTGAGCTGGCTGATACGGGTCTTGACGCGGACAGAGGTTTTGATGCTCTCGCCGGATGCCTGCCAATAGCGTATGTAGTTCAGCAGCTTGTCAACATGATTGTCGAAACGCTGTTGCCCCTCCATGGCGCTCCAGACCTCAATGCCGTGCTTCACGAACCATTCCACCACAAAGGGCGTTTCATCGTCCTTGCGGCCCAGGCGGTCGAACATGAACACCAGCAGGATGTCAAACCCGCCTTGCAGGGCCATCCGCTGGATCTCCTGTACTGCGTCCCTTTTCTTTGCCGAGACCTTGAATCCGGAAACGCCCTTTTCGGAAAACTCCTTGACGATTACCCATTCGGGCTGGCGTTGGGTAAACTCCCGGCAGAACTGCTTCTGCATGGGAATGTCGTCTTTCTCCACCTGCCCCACCGTAGAAACACGGTAAAGACAGACAACACGCTTCTTTGTGTCTTTTGCGATTTGGATGATTTGCTCCGCCATATAGACCTCCTCCTAATGGCCGGGTGCATATATGGCGGCCAGTTCTATTTATTTTTCAAGGTGCCGTCTGCACCATTATTATACTAAATTTCAGCAAAATACGCAAAAAATCAGATGTTTTAGCGCAAAGCAGTGTCGAATTTCGTCTCGATTTGAGACCGATTTTTGGAGATGGCCCCGCTGGCTGAACTGCCCGGCTGGGGCCATCATTTGCACATTCGGCTGGTCACTAAATAAAATCATCTGGCGGCTCCCGGAAGCGGAAAGTAAAGATGGCCGACAGCAGCGCGTTTCTCGCTTGATAGTAAAAATCGTCGTCAACGCATGAATGGATATTTCCGAAGTCATCCTCATAGTCACTCCGGCTTTTGTAGAGCATATAGCTCTCAAAATGTCGGAGGATCATGTCCGCGGCTTCCACATCATGCGCTTTGGCGGCCTCAATTACGCAATATGGTATGTACGTCATAGTCACACCTCCAGAAACAGCCGCAGCTTCGCTTCCGCCTTTTTCCGCTTCCGCTGTACCGTTGCACGGGCCATGTTCAGGCGCTGTGCGATTTCTCCGTCCCTCATACCGCGGAAATAACGGAGCAGGATGATCGACCGCTCCCTGGGTAGCAGACAGGCGATGGCCTGTCCCAATTTCACGCCTTTTACCGTGATGATCTCGCCGGAGACCTGGAAGGTCAGCGCCGTATCTTCCAAACGGCCTTGCTCCGATTTATCCATAGGAACAGCGGGGATGTCTTTTTCCGTAAGAGAGGAAAGGGGTTGTTCCCGCTGGCCTTTTCCGGCTTTTTTCAATCGCTCTTTCAAGATGGCTTTATCAACGGCGGCTTTACAGTAGGCGTCAAACGTTATTTCGTTATACCGCTCATATCGTGTGGCCATAATCAATCACCGATTTACCTTTCTATAAGTTACCTTCCTCAAAATTTTCGTTTTGCTCGTTATTCGCAGGAACCTCCAAAAGTTCCCAAAAGGTTATTGAAAGCCCCTTTTTTCGCAAGAAAGATATAAGAAAAGCAGGGCGGCAAAATGCCGCCCTGCCGGGTGCGTGTGGTGGGTATTTACTTGGTCAAGCCCCAACAAAGCGTGAGAACTATCGCCATTGGGGCGCATCCCATCAGTCCGCGTAGGCCCGATAGAGGAAGGTTACGATCTGGCTGCGGGTACAGGAAGCATCCGGGCTGAAAGTAGTGGCGCTGGTTCCTGCGGTGACACCCTCGGCCACGGCCCACTTCACCGCGTCGGCGTAATAGGCGTTGTCAGCAACATCCGTAAACGGGTTGCTGCCGGAGGTTGTGGTGCCATCGGCCCGGTACAAGAAGGTCACGATCTGGCCGCGGGTGCAGGTGGCATCCGGGCTAAAGGTGGTGGCGCCGGTGCCAGCGGTAATGCCCTGCTCCACGGCCCACAGCACGGCGTCATAGTAATAGGCGCTGGTAGACACATCGGTAAAGGGATTGACGCTGCTCTTGGGTGCGGGGGAACCGGCGGCCCGCCACAGGAAGGTCACGGCCTGGGCGCGGGTGCAGGCGGCATCCGGGCTGAAGGTCGTGGCGCTGGTGCCGGAGGTGACGCCGTTTTCCACGGCCCATGCCACCGCGTCGTAATAATAGGCGCTGGTGGAAACATCGACAAAGGAAACTGCGGGCTGTTCCTCAATCTCGGTGAAGCTGGCCTCCACAGTGATCTTGGAGGCGGGCATGGTGAAGGTGTACTTGCCGTTGCCCTGGTCCTTGATCCTCACGGCATCGCCGTTCTTGTCGGTGACAGTCAGATCATCCAGCTCATAGCCGCTGTTGGGCTTGACGGTGATGGTCACAGTCGTGCCCTTGCTGGCGTTCTTGGGGGAGACGGAAACGGTGCCGTTCTTGGCGCTGTCCACGGTCACGGTGTAGGTGGTCGTTCCGCCGCCACCGCCGCTGGAGCCTCCGTTGCTGTTGGTTCTGGCGCTCAAAGCGGTGCTGCTGGCAGAATCGGCATAGTTGCCGGAATCATTCGCCACAAACTTAGCGATCACAGAGTAGGAAGTACCAGCGGTCAGGCCGCTGAACTCGTTGCTGTCCTGCCAATTCATGCCGTCATCGATGGAATACTGAACCTTGGAGGCCCCGGTGGGGATTGTGGGTTCAGTCACGGTGATGCTGGTGGTAGTCGCCGTGTAGTTGGCCAGCACAGGGGCGGTTAGGGTGGCCTTGGCGACAGTCAGAGTAAATTCAGCAGATGCGGCGGTATATTCGGTGCTTGCCGCAGAGCTCACAGAAATAGTCGCGCTGCCCGCGCCGACGATGGTAACGGTCACGGTTCCGTTGCTGTCCGAAACGGTAGCAACGGAGGTATTAGAACTTTCCACGGTAGCCGTCCCGCTGGCGGTATAGGTGAAGGTGAAGGGCGCGTCGCCATAGGTGGCCGTGGTCTTGTCGTCGGAAATGACAACGCTGCCCTCTGCACTTGCCACGGCAATAGTCACGGTGTTGCTGGTAGCGGCCTCGCTCTTGTCATTGCCGTTTACCGCTGTCACCTTGCAATAATAGGTGGTATCAGAGGTCAGGCTTTTGACCTCGTAAGTCTGGCTGGTCGCGCCGTTGATTTCGGTGCCACTATCGGGGGTGCCGGTATACCATTGATACTCATAGGTCACACCCTCGGCCCCATGCTCGGCGGTGGCCGTCAAGGTGGCGGAGCCAGTAGAGGAAACAATGTTAGTTTTGTCGGCGCTCACGGTGACGGTGGGGGTATCCAGCGTCCACTTGGCATAGTAAACGGGATAGACGCGGTTATTACTCTCTGTCTTTGCGATTTCAGAAACCGAATCACCGCTAAAATCGCTATTTTTATACCACTTTGCGGTATACCAATCCCTGCTCACTGCTTCAAATCCAGTTTTCGTTGCATCAACTGTTGCTTTGCCAATGACAAGGGCCGCTGTATTGTAATTCGAGTACAGCTTCGCTTGTGTTGTGCTATCAGTTGCCGATGTTTGGATTACAGAATATTCGCTTACATATAGGGCACTTCCATCTTTGGTTTCTGTAAACACATTTCCTGTGTTTGATCCAGTCGTTGTGAGGGTCACAGCACTTACTTGGCTCAAGTCAATGGTTTCAAGAGCGGAGCATTGAGCAAATGCTCCATATCCAAGCGAAACAGATGCAGCCCGTAGGATAACAGATTTTAATTGTGTATTGTTGTAAAATGCCTGACCTCCAATGGTCGTGACAGTGGCAGGAATATCCAATTGTTCAAAATTTGCACCGTTAAAGGCATAGTCTCCTATCGTCGTAAGAGAAGTAGGCCAGTTAATTTTGGAAAGGTCTGTGCCACTAAAAGCATTTTTCCCGATAGAAGTAATACCGTCACCCAATACAACGGAACTCAAAGAAGTGCAGTCCTTAAACATTTGCTCGCTAACATTCGCATTGTCAGATTGCGAATAATAAGGGATACTGATGGCTGTTACATTCGTTCCGCTGAAAGCACCGGTGCCAAATTTCGTATCAGAATGTGCGTCCGCAGAGGGAAGTGTGATGCTTGTCAGGTTGCTTCCAGAAAACGCCTGTTCTTCTATGACTTTTACACCCGGAGCATCTGTTGTAAAATCAATGGCGGTATAGCCTGTGTTTCGGAACGCGGCGCGGTCAATGCCAATAATCCGCTCCGGCAGACTTAATCTGGTGCCATTTGAACCCAACGATGAACACTCAGCAAACAAGCCCGTCGCCACCAGTACACCATTCACACTAAGCTTATCGCTGTTTTCAGTAGCAGGTTGATAGTTTGTCCAATCAACGCTTGTTACATTGGTACAGTATTCAAAAGCATAATTTCCATAGGTTGTAATACTTGGAACAAAACTCACGCTTGTCAGCGCAGTACAACCAGCAAAAGCAAATTGTCCAATTTCAGTCAAAGCAGTGTACTGCGCTTCTTTTCCGCTCCACGGCAGTTCCGTGATTGCACAACTGTTGAACGCACCCTTGCCAATCTTAGTGATTCCGGTACTCAAGTCAATCATTGTGATTTTATCTGCATAACTCAACCATGGCGAGCCTGTCACTTTGTAGTAGCCATTTTGTGATTGGTTGGTATTTACATCATAATCCGTCATCGCACCGGAGCCGGAGATGGTGAGGGTATAGGTGGGATTTTCGTTGTCCTGATTGTTCTGCTCCAGCTTCCATGTAACGCTACTCTCGCTGCCTGTTGCCCCACAATCACCGGACATGGCGGCATCATTATCGCCCTCGTCCAGCGGCATGATCTGCCGGGTGAAGAACGCCGCCGCTTCCTCCAGCGCGGACACATCCAGCGCCCCGGCCTCCTCGTCGGTCATCTCGTCGATGGCGTCATAGATGGCGCAGACCTCCGCATAGACCTCGGCCTGCACCTCCGCGTCCATCCCCGTCAGCGCATCCGCATCGGGCAGGGCGACGATGCGTGCCTGAAGCTGCTCCACAGTGATCAGCCCCTGGTCGATCACTGTGGTGTCGTCCCCAATGTCGTACACCGGGTCTGCATCGGGGGCGCCGGGAACATCGGCGGTATCGCCCTCCATGGTTTCCGGCTCGTCGGGCAGGACGCACTCGCCCTCATGCCCGGCCTCCAGGGTGCAGCCCTCGGTGACGGTGCATGGCTCTACTGCCGTATCGCCCTCCGCCGCCAGCGCGGAAGCGGGCAAAACGGAGAAGAGCATGGCCATCGTCAAAAGGACAGCTAAAAATCGCTTCTTCATGTTGCTTATACCTCCAATTTTTCTCTATTTTGTTTCGGGGCGTGTGCCCGCGGAAACTTCTCATGCTCCGCCATAGCCAGGCGGTAACGCTCCGTGCGCTCCGGCTGTATCCGCCCGGCGCACACGGGGCATCCACATTTGCGGGAGCCTGGCCCCGCCCTGGAATAAATGACGGCTTTCCAGATATGTCCGTTGGGACACTCCCACCAGACCTTTTTATGGCTTCCCGTTGTCACCTGCTCCGGGGTCAGCGCCCCGTTGAGGGTGGGGTGCCATTGGGCCGCCACCTTTGGTTCCAGGGTGGCCAGATCGTTAAAGCCGGGCAACACCTTCCGCCCCGCGCAGTAGGGACAGCCGGAGCGATCCGTTATCCGGGCGGCCACCGCCGCCGTGTACTCATGCCCCAGGGGGCATAACCACCAGGCTTTTTTGTTGCTGTATGGCGTCAGCTTTTCCGGCGTCAGACCGCCGTTGCGGGTGGGATGCCACTGGGCGGCGATAGCCGGGAACAGGCTGGCGAGGTCGTTTTCGCCGGGGATGGCGGTCTTGCCCGCACATACCGGACAGCCCGTGCCGACAGCACGGGAGGACACCGCCGCCTGCCACTCATGGCCCCTGTCACAGCGCCACCAGACCTTGCGCCGGGTTCCGGCCATCACATCATGGGGCGTCAGGCTTCCGTTTTTGGCCGGGTGCCATTGGCGGGCCAGCTCCGGGTGAGTGGTCGCAAGGTCGTTTATGCCGGGCAGCAGCGCCCGGTTGGCACAGACGGGACAGCCTGTGCCGCCTATGGCGCGGGACTTCACGATGGCCTTCCACTCATGGCCTTTCTCGCATACCCACCATGCCATGTGGTGACTGCCCAGCGGTATGTCCGCCGGGGTCACGCCGTTGTTTTTCGTGGGGTGCCACTGTGTGGCCAAATCGGGCCGCTGGGAGGCCAGGTCGTTCTCTCCCGGCCAGGCCCGTTTTCCCGCGCAGTAGGGACAGCCGCTCCCCGCTGCGCGGGTGTAGACCGCCGTTTGCCATTCGTGGCCCTTTTTGCATTTCCACCACACGCTCCGCTTGCTGCCGTAGGTGATCCCCTCCGGCGTCAGCGGAGCGTTTTTCGCCGGGTGCCACTCCCGAAGCAGCTCGGGTCTGTCATGCGTCCGGCAGTAGTCATATAGAGTTGTTTTCAAAATTCATCACCACCCTTCGCCGGGCCGCCGTCAGCGGGCGGTTAGGCCCGCGATCAGCGCGGACTTGGCCTGCTCCGCCGTGGCCCTGGGCTGGTCATCCCCGGTGAGATAATGCAGGGCGTCGTTCCAGTCGTGGAGGTTGGCGTCCCTGGTCGGGAGGTTCTTCAGCTTCTCCGCCAGCTCTGTCCGCCGGGTATGGTCTAAAAAGCGCAGGTCGGATAAGTAGTCGCAGCCCATCTGGGTTTGCATAGCGTCCAGCAGGGACATTCGCGGCGGCCTGCCGCGCTCCATAGCCTTTTCACACTCACGGCATATCTGCCGCCCCTCCGGCACGAACGCGCCGCAGCACACGCATACATCGTTTATGAGATAATACGGTTTCATTTCAATCGCCACCCGTTAAAGAGTTCATCACAAAATCCACATTTCGCAGAAATAGCGCAAACGCCGGGAAGCCCGGCGAAATACCAAATCCACATTTTGTTGTGTGGCGGCATGGCTTAATTGCATCGGCCATAACGGAAAATGGAAAAGGAAACGCCCGTTTTCCTCGATTGCGGGGAGAAACGGGCGTGAAAAGGCAAGCCGCAAAAGACAATGGTTTTTGCGGCCTGGATTTTTGCGCCCAAAAACCATAAAATGCCTTGCCTCTCAAATGAGAACATGATATAATTTCGACATGATATGTACCCAAGAGAGCCTGCTGCGCTAAGGCTTGAGGGCAAAATGTGGAATTTGCCTACGAGACAAGCCCCAGCCGTTCAAGCTGTTTGGTATACTCGGCCCCGGTGGTCACAAGATAGATGCGGGTGGTTTCGATGCTGGAATGGCCCAGTACATCGGCCAGCCGTGCGATGTCCTTGCAGGATTTGTAGAAAATCCGGGCGAACAGGTGGCGCAGATTATGGGGATAGACCTTCCGGGGGTCTACTCCCGCCGCCCTGCACAGGGCTTTCATCTCCGCCCAAATCTGGCGTCGGCTCATGCTCTTTCCGCTTCTGGTGATGAAGATTTCACCGGAGGCGGTTTTATTTTTCCGGGCGTATTTCAGCAGCTTGCGGCAGAGCTTCCCCGGCAAAAGTATGGTGCGTATCTTGCCCTTTAGGGAGATGTCCGCCCGGCCTGCCCGCGCCGCCTCCACGGTGAGGTAGCGCACCTCGCTCACCCGTACCCCGGTGGCGCAGATGGCCTCCATGAGCAGGGCGAGGCGCTCCTTTCCGCTGGCCCTGGCCGTGGATACCAGCAGATCGTATTCCTCTCTCGTCAGCTCCCTGGACTGGTCACGGAACATCCGGCGCTGGATTTTCAGAAATTTCACCCGGATATTCCAGTCCAAAAACCGGAACAGGCCGTTGATGGCGGCCAGCATGGAGTTGACGGTGCCGGGGCTGTGGCCCGTGGCAAGCAGATGTTCCTTCCATGCCGCCGCCAGCTCCTGTGTGACAGGCTGGTTTTCTGTCCAGGCGGCAAAGGCCCGTACATCCCGCAGGTATTTCTCAATGGTGCCGATGGCGCGCTCCTCGGCCCGGAGATGGCGGGCGTAGGCGGCAAGCTGCCCGGTGGCCAGTTTGTACTCTGTCATGTTGAAAACCTCCATTTTTCAAAGTATGAGGTTATTGTACCTTGACGGAGGTTTGCTATGCGGACAAAGAAAAAAGCCCCCAGTGCCCACCCTAATCAGGGCAGGCGCTGGGGGCTGAAACGCGTCTCGAATGTGGACGCAATTTTCGACAGTTTTTCACAGGGGGGTTAATCCGTCTCAAATGTAGACGCGTTTCGACAGAACCGACATCTCCCTGCCGCGGTTGCTGCTTCCAGTAACCGCTTGCACCCCCACAATGGCACAAGCCGCCAATGGCGGCTTGTAGTGCGTTTTCCTCTTGATAACCTTATAATCCGCCGAACGGCTCCAGTCAAGGCCCGCCCAGTCCGCAGACTGGGCGGCTTGCGCACGATTGCGGCGCAATCGTGCGGCCTTGACGGGGGACGGGCGGTGGATTACTCTCTCCAAAGAGGAAAACACACCCTTGGATGGCTTATTATCAATGTCCGGTATATGGTGTGCCGCCGGCTTGCTATTTGCAGATTATCAGCAGCGCGCAAATCGGGTATCTCGAATTGCACGGCATTTCCGAGTACGGGAGATATTAGGGGCTTAGGCCCCTAAACAGCGGAATTTGTGTTACAAATTCCATGCTGGCGCGGACAGCGGGCGCAAAAGCACCGCTGTCTATGGGGCGAAGTGAAATTGAAGTTTTCTTGGTGGCATTTGATTTCCGCTGCTGGCCGCATCTATCCATTGTCCTCTTTCCAGTAGTAGGCGCCGATGGATAAGATAGATGGATGGATACAGGTTATAGCAGACAACTGCTCAATGCAGTCATTGGTAATAAGCCGATGGGGGATGCGGCAGAAAGAGAACTGCTTGCTTTCATCGCCATAATAACGAAACACTGAATTGCTCATGGTTCCCTCCCAAACATGAAAACAGCACCCCTTTCGGAGTGCTGTTAGTATAGGCATTACGCCTATTGGGGCCATTTCTCAACATTTTTCCTGCTTTGAATATCGTTGTGCTGGCAACAGAACTTTACAATGGGAACTTTTTATAGAAATTTGCAGACGGCTTTTGGCTCTCCTTTTTCGAGCAATTTCTCTGGCCGCCACATTACACTTGTTCTTTGTTACCTCTTTTTTCTTGACAAAATTGGGCTTATTCCCTCATAAAATCGTTATCATATAACCTTTCCGCTTAGATTGACAAAGTTGCAAACAGAATTTTGTATTTAATAGAGAATATTCTTGTGTTTATGAAGAAAATCTCTTGCCTGTTGATAGTGGATTAAGTTATACTGTTATGTATAGCTTGTTGCGCTTTTATAGAACTGCGAGGTGACTGCATTGGAAGTCAGTTTCAAAAAATTATGGAAGATGCTAATTGATAAAGACATGAAGAAAAAAGACTTGCAAGCATCTGCCGGAATTAGCTGGGCGTCTGTCACAAAGCTTTCAAAGAATGAGAATGTCAGCATGGAAGTGCTAATGAAGGTATGTCGGGCCATGAATTGCGACATTGGAGATATTATGGAGTTAATCCCCACAGAAGACGATACAAAACAAAAATGAGGTGGATTTCATGGCCAACAAAAATAGTTCAAAGTTTTTGATTAGTAAAGCAAGCCCACATACCATAAAGAAATTTGAACTGATTGAAGAGTATGTTAAATCTTGGGCTCAAAAGTTGATGCTGAATAACTTCTGCAACACATTGGTTTTCATTGATTGTATGTGTAACAGCGGCATCTACATTAACGATGAAACGGGTCAGCAAACAGAAGGTACTCCTGTAAGAGTTGCAAAGGTACTTTTAGATGTTGCAAGGAATTACCCCCGCAAAAATATTGAGATATATTTGAATGATATTGACCCATCAAGGGTTGAAGAAATTAAGAAACATTTGCCTAGTGATGAGCGGAATTTTCGTATCATTACCAAAGTTGGAGATGCCAGTGAATTTTTGTATACAATTGGTCCACAGCTTTATGATACCAAGTACCTCCATTATTTTCTTTTGTATGATCCCTATGTGGCTTTTATTGATTGGGAGGCGTTGTTTCCCTTTTTCAGAAACTGGGGAGAGGTCCTAATTAATCACATGGTATCAGATCCTGTCAGAGCAATTACCCAGGCGAAACGAAAATCAACAAAGGAAAAATATGAAAATACATACCTTGCAGATTTTGAAAAACTAGTGCCTTATGGTAGTGATAAGAAGGCTTACGAGAACCGAGTGAGAGAAATCATTACCACATTGAAAGGGAACCGTAAGTATTATGTAGCGGCATTTCCGTTTTACAATAGCCAAAATTCCCAAGTGTACAGTCTCCTTCATTGTACCAGTAATGAGGAAGGCTTCAAATTATATAAGAAGTGTGCTTGGAAAGTTTTTGGTGGACAGTCATCAACCAAGCACTTGCACAGTAATCCTGATCAGCTTGTTATGGATTTTGGAGTAGGTACAAGCGGAATCATTTCTACTCAAACTGACGAATCATGCTTTACTGTGCGGGACATTGCGAAATATCTCAGCCGAGAATTTGCTGGACGCCAGGACGTACTGCTTGACGAACTGTGGAACCATCTTGATAGCCATCCAGTATTTCCATCTGATGGATTTAGAAAAGATATCAGAGCAGAGCTAAAAAGTATGTACGGCGTCAAACAACGATTAGAACACAACCCCACAACAGGAAAAAAGGAGTACCTACTTTCTTTCCAGAACCGAGACTAAGGATGAAATAATTTGAAAACCATTATACGAAAAACCATGCTCTATCAAACAGGCGTTGAGTATGGTGACTATACCATGAATCATGTACAAGGGTGCTCGCATGGTTGCAAATTTCCCTGCTATGCGTTTCTGTTAAAAAAAAGGTTTGGACAGATAAAGGATTATGAGCAATGGTTGGAGCCTTGCTTGGTATCCAATACCTTAGAGCTATTGGATCGAGAGATTCCTCGGCTCCGTGATAAAATACAATCTGTCCATCTTTGCTTTTCAACAGATCCATTTATGAATGGCTTCCCTGAAGTAAGTACAATGAGCATTGCAGCAATTCGTAAATTGAACCAAGCTGGCATTCGATGCACGACACTCACCAAAGGCATCTTACCGATGGAACTGGCACAGCTTTCTTCCGAGAATGAGCATGGGATAACATTGATTTCCCTAGATGAGTCATATCGTGTGAAAATGGAGCCAGGTGCAGCTCCTTATGCGGACCGCTTAGCTGCTTTGAAAGCGTTGCATGATGCTGGATGCAAGACATGGGTCAGCATTGAACCATATCCCACTCCAAATTTGATAGAACAAGATTTACAAGAGATTTTAGATGCTGTGAGTTTTGTAGATAAGATTATCTTTGGTAGGACTAATTACTGTAAAGAAGCGAATTCTTACAAAAATCATAAAGCTTTTTACAATCAGATGGCAGCTCAGGTTATGGGATTTTGTGAAGAACACGGTATTCAATGCCATATAAAAGAGAAAACCATTACAGAAGGATGAGGGAATAGAAATGGCGCTTTTACAGGATTTGATCCAACAAATAGATGATCCAGCGTTGCGTGAGCGGATTTTGCAGGAAACAAATAAATTAGTAAAACAAAAGAAGTTTGGATTGGTGTTTGAAGAACACTTGCCGGAGTGTACGCCTCTCTATGATGTGCCAATTCGAGTTGGCTCTAAAGTTGCGCGAAAAATTGGATATGTCAGCGATATTTATACTGTCCTGAAAATAGAAGGTAGTGCCGTTCTGTGTGATCGCCGGGAAACACATGAACAGGTGACTTTCCAAAGAGATGAAATTGTGGCAATTGCAGAATTTGGAGAGCCAATTTATCCGACGCTCAGACCTTTGGATTATGTAGAGAATGCGCCTGATAGTGATCTTTGGCATACATTGATTGAAGCAGATAACTATCACGCACTCCAACTTTTAGAATATCTATATGCAGAAAAGGTGGATTGCATCTATATTGACCCCCCATATAACACGGGGGCTAAAGATTGGAAATATAATAACGATTATGTTGATAGTACGGATGCCTATCGCCATAGCAAATGGTTGTCCATGATGGAAAAGCGTTTGAAGCTGGCGAAGAAATTATTAAATCCGGAAGACTCGGTTTTAATTGTAACCATCGACGAAAAAGAATATCTACATTTGGGATGTTTACTAGAGGAAATTTTCTCTGAAGCAGAAGTCCAGATGGTATCCTCGGTAATTAACCCAAAAGGTTCTGCCAGAACGGGAAGATTTTCAAGAGTGGATGAATATTTGTTCTTTGTATTTTTAGGAAAATCGGAAGTTTATCCCTGTGAATCTGACATGTTGCGGGAGGTAAATGAAGATAAGCGCAGCGTCCGCTGGGCTGGTCTGATGCGAAATGGCGAAGGTTCAACACGGGCCCGAATTCCCAGTCTGTTTTACCCTATTTTTATTGATAAAACCACTGGAAAATTTCATTCTGTAGGAGAACCACTTAAGCCTGAACAGGATAGAAAAACGGTTATTTGCCCAGAAGGAACTATAGCAATGTTTCCGGTCAGTGGTTCTGGTCAAGAATTGCAGTGGCGACTATATCCGCCATCTTTCCTTAATTATTTGGAAAAAGGATATATTCGATTTGGAAAGCGCAACAAAAATGGCACACGTTCCGTATCTTATCTCCAAGATGGCATGATTAAGAAAATTGAAAATGGCCAAATTATTGTAACGGGGAGAAATCCAGAAGGTGATTTGGAACTTGAATATGCAGACTCTCTAGGTACAAAAAAACCAGCTACTATTTGGAATTCAGTGTCCCATTCAGCCAGTGAACATGGAAGTAGCTTTATTAAGAATGTGTTGCCAGGTCGGAAATTTACATACCCAAAATCGCTCTATGCTGTCCATGACGCTATACGATTTATAACCAAAGAGAAAAAGGACGCCATTATTGTTGACTTTTTTGCAGGCTCCGGCACCACCCTTCACGCAGTCAATCTCTTAAACGCAGAGGACAACGGACATCGCCGTTGTATCATGGTGACAAATAACGAAGTGTCTGCAGATGAGTCTAAGGCTTTGCTTAAGCAAGGAATTAAGCCCGGTGACGAAGAATGGAACAAATTAGGGATTGCCCGCCATGTGACATGGCCTCGAACTGTGTGTAGCATCGAAGGTCACGATATAAACAACAATTCTCTGAAAGGCAACTATATTGGCTGTGATATTCCCATGTCCGATGGCTTCAAGGCAAACGCTGCCTTCTTCAAGCTGGTTTTTTTGGACAAGACATCCGTTGCCCTAGGTAGGCAGTTCAAGGAACTTCTCCCTGTCCTGTGGATGAAGGGCGGAGCCATCGGTAAATGTCCTACGGTAGATGAAGGTGACTTGCCCAACATGCTGATTCTGCCAATCAACAAGATGGCTATACTAATTGATGAACTCTACTATCCAGAATTCGATGAGCAGATAGCACTATATCCTGAAATTCAAACAGTATTCATTGTGACGGATTCTGAACCGGCTTATCGTGAAATGATCCGTAATTATAACGGGAAAGACTGTTACCAGCTCTACCGTGACTACTTGGATAATTTCCGTATTAACACAGGGAGGTGATTAAGGTGAGAGTTGAATTATTTCCTTTTCAGAAGAGAGCCCTCGCTGATATTCGTATGAAAACAGCGGAAGCTATGGGCAGTTATCATCGAACTCGCGCACCCCAAGTGGTTTCCTTTACTGCACCTACTGGTGCGGGTAAGACGATTATTATGGCGTCTCTGATCGAGGGTATTTTCTTTGGTGACGAAAACTATGTGGAACAACCCGGCTCCATTATTGTATGGTTATCTGACTCTCCACAGCTGAATGAGCAGTCTAAGCAAAAAATTGATGCAAAAGCGGATAAAATTCGGCTTGGCCAGTGCGTTACGATCAGCGAGGACTCTTTTGACCAAGAAGTATTTGATGATGGTCATATCTATTTCCTAAATACACAGAAGCTTTCTGCAACATCGAAGCTAACAAAAAATGGTGATGGACGTACCTACACTATCTGGCAGACTATTGCAAATTCCGTTCGTGATAAAAGTGACAGACTTTACTTTGTCATCGACGAGGCACATCGGGGTATGCAGGGAAGAGAGGCCAGCAAGGCTACTACCATCATGCAAAAGTTTATCAAAGGCAGCAGTGTGGACGGTATCCCGCCTATGCCGGTAGTAATTGGTATGTCTGCAACGCCTCAGCGATTTAATGCGTTGGTAGAGGGAACTGCTTCTACGATTCACAAATGTGTTGTTACGGCGGATGAAGTACGCGCATCTGGCCTTCTAAAGGACAGAATCGTTATTACATATCCCGAAGAGGATACCGTTAACAATGATATGGCAATCTTACAAGCAGCAGCGGATGACTGGAAAGAAAAATGGGAACATTGGACACAGTATTGCTATGAGCAGCATTATGCCTATGTCAACCCGATTCTGATTGTACAGGTATTAAACGGCAGCGGGAAAAAACTGACGGACACGGACTTGGATGATTGTCTTAGTAAAATCGAGGAACGAACTGGAGTTAAGTTTGAGGCAGGCCAAGTCGTTCATACTTTTGGCCAGACAGCCGCCAATATTCAGGTAAATGGCCTTGATGTCCGTTATGAGGAGCCGTCTCGTATTGCCGACGACCGTAACATTCGTGTTGTATTTTTCAAAGAGAACCTGTCCACCGGTTGGGACTGTCCTCGCGCAGAAACCATGATGTCTTTTAAGCGCGCTAATGATGCAACATATATCGCGCAGCTTCTTGGACGCATGATAAGGACACCTATGCAGATGCACATTGAGGTAGATGATGTCTTAAATGACGTTCATCTTTATCTACCTTATTTTAACGAGGATACTGTTAAGGATGTTGTAGAGGCGCTCCAAAACAGTGAAGGTGGCGAAATCCCAGCAGATATTGTTGGAGAGTCTACGGCGGGGAAAAAATTTGATACTCTTACGGTTAAATCCGGAAAAAAGGGCAAATCAACTCCTTGTCCAGGACAGCTGACATTGGATGGACTATTGCATAATCCGACGCAAAATGATTTGAATCAAGACGCCAATCCTGTAAGCACCGAAACTTCCGATAGACTCAATTCTACGATGAGAGTAGAGCCGGCTATTCAAAATCCACAACAAGAGCTGCAGAAATCCGCTCAGGTGCAGCCAGTATCAGGTGCCGAAAACCAGCCAAATTCTGAAACGCATATTGGTAATGTGACATCTTTTGATAGTCCCTCTGTGAGTGCTAATACGCCAGCTACGATGGAAGGTCACACTTCCTCCGCAAGCGAGGCTCCTGCAGATTTATTTGACCGCGAAGCGGTAATGAAGTTCATAAATGATTCAGGTCTGTTGTCGTACAATGTACGGTCGTTGCGGATTAACAATTATTTGAAATCATTATATAAAATGGCGCACCTGCTTACTATGTCTAGACTGCGGCGAGAAGCTATCCGTGAGGTACAATCTGAAATCGCTGACATGATCCATACTTATGTACAGGATTTGAAGGCTAAGAAAAAATATGAAGACCTAGTGCTGCAAGTTAAACAGTTCAAATTAGCTACGCAGATATTTGATGCCTTTGGTGAAACGGTTGACAACTACTCAGTGCACGATCTGTTTACTACGACAGACACTGACATAGACCGTCAATTCCGAATTGCGGATGTAAAGCTGGGGAATGAAGGCATTGGTATGTTTTATGGCAACAAGTACATGGATGATGCTGATCCGAGTGGATTTAAGGTGGATGTTATTCTATTTGTTGCCGATGACGAATGCATGATTAAATTACACCAATATGCCGAAGCTCGCTTCCACCGCATGAATGATGATTATAGAAGGTATTTCGCAACCATCACTTCAGAGGATATACGGAGGCAATACGACCGAGTCGTATCAGATGGAGATGTAGTCAGCAAACACAATTTCCGTTTGCCGGAAACAATTCAAGTTCCCCATGAAAGTGGAGGAAAAGAATATAGGAACCATCTTTTTGTAAGTGAAGATACTGGGATAGCGAAGCTAAAGCTAAATCCTTGGGAATCGGGTGTCCTCGAGCAGGAACAAGGGAGAAAGGATTTTGTTTGTTGGATTCGGAACCCATCCAGAGGCTCATGGGCCTTGTGTATTCCTTATGAGATGGACGGTGAAACAAAGCCTACATATCCAGACATCATTATTGTGAGAACTGATAAGGTGCTCGGATATGTAATTGATATTCTGGAACCACATAATCCTGCCTACAAAGATAATCTTGGAAAAGCGAAAGGGTTTGCAGAATACGCAAGGCAGAATCCGGGCGTTGGCAGGATTCAATTGATTCGCATGAGCGAGGATGCAGCTAAGAATAAGCGGTTCAAACGACTCGATATGTCCAAGAGTGCCATTCGAGATAAAGTATCACATGCTACGAGCAATGATGAACTGGATCATATTTTTGACACAGATGGATTTTTTGCGGATTTAATTGAAGATTAAGAAAAACTATGCTACAATACCATTAAGCCACCCAATCATCCACCTCAAGCAAAACCCCTGATAGGATGGCCCGGATAGATTTTTGATAGCAAAAGTCCGAATAGACCTTAGGATAAGGATAATCTGCATCAAATAAAACCACGACGAATTAAATCTCCTATACAAAAAAGTTTAGAAATGGATTTAACTCGGCGAGTGGGAATGAGGAGATTTCATTCTGTCTCCGCTCTTGCAGTGCTTTAGCCGGGAAAACGGTGCTTTTAAGAAAAAATTTTTCGTATCTGATAATACTTTCCCAATTCACACCTCTTGGATTTCAGTCAGATCATCACAGGTCTTTAAGTGCAACGCATAGCTTATTAATAACAAAAGGTCTTACCGATTTTTGCAAATCGGTAAGACCTTTTTATGTTTTATGATTGATTCTTTCATAATTCCAAACGAAAAACCAGTAACAGATCAGCGGCCAAATTTCTGATAAAGGAAAACTACCTAGTCTCTGTTACGGGGTCCTATGTTATTCGTTCCCGTTGAGTTGCCACTGGGCACTGTGGCTCTGTAGCTCCACCATACGGCGGTAGAGTCCTACTTTTTCCATCAGCTCCGCAGGCGTGCCCTGCTCGGCCACCCGGCCATTTTCCAGCACCACGATGTGGTCCGCCCCGGCCACGGTGCGCATCCGGTGGGCGATGACCAGCACCGTCTTGCCTGCCAGCAGGCGGGAGAGCGCCCCCTGCACCTTGGTCTCGTTCTCTACATCTAGGCTGGCGGTGGCCTCGTCCAGCAGGACGATGGGGGCGTTCTTCAAAAGCGCCCGGGCAATGGAGATGCGCTGCCGCTCCCCGCCGGAGAGCTTCGCCCCGTTTTCTCCGATGGGGGTGTCGTATCCCTGGGGCAGACGGCGGATGAACTCCCCACAGTTGGCGGCCTCCGCCGCGGCCCTCACCTCCTGATCGGTGGCTCCTCGCTTGCCCAGGCGGATGTTCTCCATCACGGTATCGTCAAAGAGCACCACATCCTGGAACACCATGGAGTAGTCGGTCAGCAGCGCCTCCGGGTCCACGGTGGAGATGTCCACGCCTCCTACCCTGATGGTGCCCTCCGTAACATCCCACAGCCGGGCGGCCAGCCGGGCGCAGGTGCTCTTGCCGGAGCCGGAGGGCCCCACCAGAGCGGTCACTTCACCCTCCCGGGCGGTAAAGCTCACACCGTCCAGTACCTTCTTCTTGTCGTAGGCGAAGCCCACATGGTCGAACACAATGTTGTGGCCCTTGGGCTGGAACACCTCGGCCCCCTCTGCGGTGGGCGTATCATAAATCTCGTTCATGCGGTCGGCGGACACCTGGGACACGAACAGTTCTGCAATGAGGGCCAGGCTCTGGTCGAAGGGGGCGTACACACGGGTGATGACCAGCAGGAACAAAAACAGCAGCATGAAGTCGATCTGCCCGGAGAGGATCAGGCTGGCCCCCACCAGGATGGTGGTGGCTACCCCCAGGCGCATGATGACGCTGGCCGCATTAACAAAGATGCCGGTGCCCAGCTCGCCCTGGATGGTGACCTTCTCATGGTCGTCGATCTTCTGGTTGAGCCCGGCCAGATAGCGCGCCTCCTGGTTGGTGGCGCGGATCTCCCGGACATTTTCCAATGCCTCCTGGATGCCGTCGGAGACACGGACCGCGGCCTTTTTCGTCCGCTCCGAGGCCTGGGCGGAGATCTTCCGGGTGCCGAACAGCAGGCCGAAGGCCACCGGCACCCCCCACAGGCAGGCGATGGTCAGCCGCCAATCATATACCAGCAGGCACACCGCGATAATGGCCGTGGAGATGTAGGCCCCGTACAGGTACCCCAGCACATGGGACCAGACGTGCTCCATGCGGTTCACATCACCCATGAGGGTCTCGGTCAGGTCCGCCAGATCCCGCTTGCCGAAGTAGCCCAAGGGCAGCTTGCGCAGCCGCTCCGCCAGGCTGAGGCGGGTGGACTTCACCTCGTTATAGACCAGGCCGTAAGTGGCGTGGTACTGCTGTAGGTGGGTCACGAAGGACAGGATGACGAATGCGATTACCAGCCCAAGAAAGAGCGCCGGGCCGGGCAGCGGCGCTCCGTCCGTCAGGGTCCCCATCAGGCCGTACATCAACAGGTACAGGATGCCCATGCCGCCCATGACGACCAGATTGACAATGACCGTCCAGAAAGCGCCCTTTTTGGTGTTTCTCACGCCCTGGTCGGTGAGGGCGTATTTCCGCTGAAACTTTTTAGAGAACATTTATTTTGCCTCCCCTTCGCTGGTGATCTTCCACTGGACCGCCTGGTTGTAGTCCGCCCACATCCGGGCATAGAGGCCACCGGCGGCGGTCAGCTCCTCATGGGAGCCCTGCTCCACGATACGGCCCTCGTCTAGCACCAGAATCTTGTCCGCGCCCACGACGGTGGACAGGCGGTGGGCGATCATGATAACGGTGCGGCCCCGGGTCAGTTCGGAGAATGCCTTTTGGATCAGCGCCTCGTTCTCGGGGTCCGCGAAGGCGGTCGCCTCGTCAAGGACCACGATGGGCGCGTCCTTCAGGATGGCCCTGGCCAGGGCGATGCGCTGCTGCTCGCCGCCGGAGAGATAGGTCCCCTCGGAGCCGATCAGGGTGTCTATACCCTGGGGCAGCTTCTCCAGAATGTCCCCGCACTGGGCGGCCATCAGCGCCGCGCGCACCTGCTCCCGGGTGGCGTCGGGGCGGGCGGCCCGGACATTTTCCAAGATAGAGGCTTTGAACAGGCGGCTGTTCTGGAACACAAAGGCGATCTGGTCCATGAGCACATGGGGGTCGATCTGCCGCACATCCACGCCACCCACCTTCACCGCGCCGGAGGCGGCGTCCCAGAAACGGGGGATCAGGCTGGCGGCGGTAGTTTTGCCGCCGCCGGAGGGCCCCACCAGGGCCACAGTCTGTCCCGGCTCCGCTGTGAAGGAGACATGGGAGAGGGCGGGCGTCTCCGCGCCGTCGTAGGTAAAGCTCACATCCTCAAATTCCACACGGCTGCTCTGGGGGGACTTGGGATGCTCCGGCACTTTCAGCTCGGGAGCGCCCATGACCTGATCAATGCGGCCCAGAGCGGTGCCAGCCAGCATAATGCCCGATGCGGCAAACATGATTTTGGCAAGGGCCGTGGAGATGATGGCGGAGAACACCGCGTAAAAGGCGAAGTTCGTGACAAACCCCGCAAAGTCGCCCCCGGCCAGGGCACCCGGCGCCAGGAACAGGGCCGCAGGCACCAAGAACACAAAGGCCCCCTCGGTGAAGGTCAGGTTGACGGATTGGGGTGTCCGGCAAATATCCGCCTGATAGTGCTCGGCCTTGGTGCTGTAGTCCTCAATAGCCTCCTGGAACGCCTTGAAGGAGTAGACCGTCTGCTGGAAGATCTTGACCACCGGGATACCCCGGACGTACTCGGTGCCCGCTTTGGTGATGCGGTCCAGGGCTGCCTGATACTCTGCCAGAATCTTGGCGTTTTTACCGCCCATCATGGAGAACATGGCCACAATGGAGATCACCGCCGCCAGCAGGCAGGCCGCCCCCATCCGCCAGTCAAAGACGAACATCATCACCAGCATGGCGACGAACAGGGTGATGGTGCCCACGATGTCCGCCAGGTTGTGGGCCAGCAGGGTCTCCGTGTCGGCCGCCGCCGCGTCCAGCCGCCCGCGGATGAGGCCGGAGGCGTTGGCGTCGAAAAAGCCCAGCGGGGCCTTCATCACATGGGCCACGCCCTGCTTGCGGATGTTGGACGCCGTGCGGAAGGCCGCCAGATGGGTACACATCAATCCCGCGAAGTACAGGATGATGCCGGCCACCGCAAAGGCGAACGCCAGCCAGCCGTATTGGGCGACGCTCTGCGCCGCCGTCCAGTCCGGCGCCACCGCGATCAGATCCCGGGCCGCCAGCCAGATGCAGATGTAGGGCGCCATGCTCAGCAGCATGGACACCGCCGACAGGGCCAGCCCCAGGAAGGTCAGCCCTTTGTGGCTGCCCGCGTAGTCCAGCAGGACGGCCACATCGCTCTTTCTCTTCTGCTTCATGAAAAAACCTCCTCTTAAAGTTAGTATAAACTAACCACATTTCAAAAAGATAGGGGATTATTCCCCCATCAGTTTTGACCAACCAGCGGTGTAAAACGCCCGCAACTGATCCACATCCCGCATCGCCTGATCCCGGGGCATATCGTGAACCACGATCTCAAAGATGCCATTGAACATCCCGCTGGCGATGATATGGCACAGGGATTTGTCCAGCACCGGGATGTCCCGGCCCAGGCGGCGGAGCACCTCCATGTAGCGTTGGGTGTACTCCACCTCTACCTCCACCATGTTATGGACGAAGTGCTCATAGCTGGTCCCCTCCGCACAGCAGAGCAGCAGCTTCACCGGCTCCCGGTGGGCGCAGATATAGTCCACCATCCAGTCCACACATCTACCGGACTCCAGGCCCATGTGCTCCGGCTGCTCCTTTTCCGGCAGCTCGGCAAAGGTAGTCTGTGCTTCCATAAAGCGGCCCATGAGGGCCGCGGCGTGGGGCTCCACGATGGCGTTGAACAGGGCCTCCTTGCTGGAAAAGTAGCCGTAAAAGGCCCCGGTGGTCACCCCGGCGTTCTTTACAATCTGCCGCAGGGAGGCTCCCAGAAATCCCTTGTCCAGAAATTCCGCCAAAGCCGCCTGCTGAATTTTTTCCAGTGTAGCAGTGGACCGCTCCTCCATTCAAACTTCACCGCCTTATAACAGTGTTATATAACGGTGTTATTATACCATTGAGCGGAAAGGGTGTCAACTTATCTGAAAATACCTTTTGTGATCATATCAGCTACAAAGTTGTAGGCGAACCGGTCCCGCCGCTGTACTGTGGCAGGACACAAGGTATACGGTATCGGGCACAGTGTGCCGCTTGTTCTATATAGTTACGAAGAGTTCTCTGTCCACTCTGCCGATGTTCTGCTGGAAAGGGATTTGACATACAGAGTTTTTATACAGCCTTTGTTTTCGGAGGCAGAGCAGTATGGCTTTCCTGCTGGGATGGCTTTTGCTTAAAAATTGAGGGTTGACGATTGAAGAAAAGCCATATAAAATAATATCAAAAATATTTGATATGAAGAGGGCTTTATGGAAAGAGATTATAGGGCGGCGGCTCGGGTATTCAAGGCGTTGTGCGATCCCAAACGCTTGGCCATTTTGGAGGAGCTGCGCGGCGGGGAAAAGTGCGCCTGTGTCTTGCAGGAGCCCATGGAGCTGACCCAGTCCGGGCTATCCTACCACATGAAGGTGCTGTGCGAGTCCGGCTTGGTGGAGAGCCGTCAGGAGGGCAAGTGGACCCACTACCAGCTGAGCAGGACGGGCAGGGAGTATGCGGTGAAGCTGCTGCTGGAGCTGACTACGCCGGTTACAGAACAGGGGACACCGCTTGAATAGTGGGAGCGGAACACGCCGTCACAGTAGATGGCGTGTTTTCCAGTAAAGCATCAAAAAAACTTGATCTATAATACATAAAGGGAGGCGGAACGATATGGAGTTATGGAGCCTGTTTCAGGAGCAGATTTTGGGCATGAAGTGGCTGAACGAGTGGCTCGGACGCGGCCTGTCCGCGCTGGGTCTGGATATCCATGGACGGCTCGGCGGCAGTGTACAGTTTTTCCTGTATGACAGCTTGAAAATTACAGTACTGCTCTGTGTTCTGATTTTTTCTATTTCCTATATACAGAGCTATTTCCCACCGGAGCGGAGCAAGCACATTTTGGGCCGGCTCCACGGCGTGGGCGCCAATCTGGTGTCCGCCCTGCTGGGGACGGTGACGCCCTTCTGCTCCTGCTCGTCCATCCCGCTGTTCATCGGTTTTATCGGCGCGGGGCTGCCCCTGGGCATCACCTTTTCCTTTCTGATCTCCTCGCCGATGGTGGACTTGGGCAGTCTGGTGCTGCTGATGAGCATCTTTGGGACTAAGGTGGCCATTTTCTATGTGGTGGTAGGGCTGGCGCTTGCCGTGGCGGGCGGTACACTCCTGGAGCGGCTGCACATGGAGAAGCATGTTGAGCAATTCGTCTTTTCGGCCGGCAGTATAGACATTGAGTCGCCCGAGCTGACAAGGCGAGAGCGGGTGCGGTACGCAAGGGAGCAGGCTGTGTCCACCTTCAAGAAAGTAGCCCCCTACATCCTGGTGGGCGTGGGGCTCGGCGCGGTGATCCACAACTGGATACCCGAGTCATGGATTGAGACTGTTCTGGGCGGCAGCAATCCCTTCGGCGTTGTCCTGGCCGTGCTGGTGGGCGTCCCGATGTATGCGGACATTTTCGGTACGATCCCGGTGGCGGAGGCCCTGCTCGCCAAGGGCGCGCAGCTCGGTACGGTCCTGGCCTTCATGATGGCGGTCACCACGCTGAGCCTGCCCTCGATGATCATGCTCCGCAAGGCGGTGAAGCCCAGACTGCTGGGGCTGTTTATCGCCATCTGCACAGGCGGTATTATCCTCATCGGCTATCTGTTCAACGTGTTCCAATTCTATCTGATTTCCATTTAGGAGGTAACGAAACATGGGACTGTTCGGAAAAAAGAAAAAGGGTACGCCCCCGCCCTGCTGTGGCCGTACCCCTGAAACGGCGGTGCGGGTGGGAGCGGACAAGACCGCCGCCAGCGTCAAGGTGCTGGGCTCCGGGTGCGCCAGGTGCAGCGCCCTGGAAGCGGCCGTCCGTGCGGCTTTGGCGGAGCTTGGGGTGGACACCGCCATTGAACATGTGACGGACTTCATGCAGATCGCCGCCTATGGGGTGATGACCACCCCGGCCCTGGTGGTGGGAGGCCGGGTGGTGTCCTGCGGCCGCGTGCCGGGCCAGGCGGAGCTCCGGGAGATGCTCCGGGAGGCCCTGGAAAAAGAAACGCTGGAACAGGGCCCTGCGGTGTGATATACTGGCCCCAGTATCACAATGGGAAAGAGGCTGGGACGAATGGACCTATCACCGAACCAAATGCTCAGACTGGCCCCCAACAAGGTGGATTACCTGATCCCCGGGGGCGAGATGATCAACGAATTTCTGGGGGAGGGGCCGGGGGCGCGGGTGTGTTCCCAGATGTGGATCGCCTCCCTGGTGACCTCCGCCCTCCAGCCCGGCACTGCCACGGGGCTGTCCCGGGTGGCGGGGACGGACGTTTTACTGCGGGACTGCCTGGCGGAAAACCCTGCGGCCTGGCTGGGGGAGGCTCACGCCGCGCACTGGGGGGTCAGCCTGGGCTTTCTGCTCAAGCTGCTCCACTCCAGGGACCGCCTGCTGCTCCAGACCCATCCGGACGGGGCGCGGGCGCGGAAGTATTTCGGCCTGCCCTCCGGGAAGGATGAGGCGTGGTACGTGCTGGACACCCGTCCGGGGGCGTGCATCTGGCTGGGGTTCCGGCCCGGCGTCACGCCGGCGTATTTCCGGGGGCTGATCGAGCGGCAGGACACGGCGGCCCTGCTGGACTGCCTGCACCAGATCCCCATCCGTCCGGGGGAGGTGTACTTCATCCCGGCGGGCACGGCCCACGCCATGGGGAGCGATTCCCTGGTGGCCGAGCTGCAGGAGCCGGTGGATATCACCCTGCGGGCGGAGTACATCCGCCCGGACGGCTCCCGCCTGCCGGTGGAGAGCATGTATGGACCCGCCGGCATGGACGGCCTGCTGGACTGCTTCCATTTTGACTGCCTGCCCCGGGAGGAGCTGCTGGCCCGGCACCGGTTCCGCCCCGCCCCCGGGGCGGAGGAGCCCTGGAGGAAGCGGCTGATCACGCCGGAGCAGACCCCCCGCTTCTATATGGATGAGGTGGAGCTGCGCCGGGAGGCCTATGGGAGCGCCCTCTGTGTCAACCGTGGGTTCCAGGTGCTCCTGGTGCTGGAGGGAGAGGCGGAGTTCCAGTGGGAGGGCGGTTCCCTGCGGGCCCGCAGGGGCGAGGAGCTCTTTGTCCCCCACGGCGTGGCCTCCTACCAGTGTACGGCGGAGGGGACGTGCCGCCTGCTGGAGTGCGGGCTTCCGGGCGCGTGAAGCGGCTGCGAAACAGAGGGGCGGAGCGCCGGCCGGCGCTCCGCCCCTCTGTTTCGCTCATTTTCCCCAGGAGAACAGGCCCTTTTTCTCATAGGGCTCGCAGCTCACCGACTGCACCGTGTAGCCGGTCGCGTCGATAACCTGGCGCAGCCTTGCCTCGTCGATAGGTTCCTCCGCCACCACGACGGTCTGTTTCCTGCTGTGGGAGGAGGTGACCTTCTTGACGGGGAAGGCCTTGCGGACGGCGTCATTTACATGGGATTCACACATGCCGCACATCATCCCGTCCACCACAAGAGTATACTTTGTCATAAAACCGCGCCCTTTCCGCTCCGCTGTGCCGGAATATTTTGTTAGCAGATACTAACCGATTGTAGCATAGCGGAGGGAAACTGTCAAGGGGAGGGCCGCCCGCCGCCCTCGTCCACCAGGGCGCGGATGAGGGCCTCGTCAGCGCGGGAGTGGAGCGCGCCGTCCCACCGGAGGCTGGGGCCGTTGGGGCAGTTTTTCATACAGCCGGTGATGCGGTAGGTGAAGCGGCCGCTGGCGCTGACGCCGCCCGGGCGCACGCCGTAGGTCTCCTCCACAAAGGCGGCCAGACGGGCCGCGCCCCGGCCGGAGCAGCGGGGGCCGCCGCACAGCTCCAGGCGGTGGGGGGCCTCCTCGGTGCGCAGGCCGGGGTAACGCCTGATGATGGCGGACAGAAAGGTATCTCTGAGGGAGAGGGCGGCGGCGATCTCCGCCAGATCGGCGGCGGGCAGTGCGCCGCCGCGCTCCTCCTGCACCTCCCGCAGCAGGGCCACCAGCGCCCCCTGCTCCCCCGGCGCCCCCTGGCGGCGGTAATAGGCGAGGGCCTCCTCCAGTGTCCAGTCCTGTGTCATGCGTCTGCCTCCTGTCTGTCGTTTCCCTCATTATGCCGCATTTCCCGGGAAAGATCCACCCCGGACAGGGAGGACAGGGGGAAGGGGGGCTGGGCCAGGGGGCGCAGGGCGATGGAGAGGAGGAGGGCCGGGTTGTCATCCGCCGCGATCCGGTTGGAGCGGAGGGCCCCGCAGGCGCGGCAGCGGTGGATGAGCGCCCACTCGCCCCCCTTGCGCACCCACACGCCCACCGGCTCCATAATCCCCCGGCAGGTACAGGCCCGGTCGCCGGGCTCCTCGTCCACGTGGAGGCTGGACAGACAGTGGGGGCAGTGGTTGCGGTGCCGGCTGGCGGCCCCCTCTGGGGTGACCAGCGCGCCGCAGGCCTTGCAGGAGAAGGACTCCCCGCAGGGCTGGCGGCGGTAGTCCGGGGCGGGCTTGGCGGCGGGGGACGCGCCCCGGAAGGCGGGGGTGTCCAGCCAGAGGGTGCCGTCCGGCCCCTGGGAGAGAGAGGCGGCAGTGGTGGGGCGGAGGGGGGCCTGCACCCCGGCCAGACGCTGGATCAGGGCGGTCTTGCCGCACCCCGGGCCGCCCAACACGGCCACGGCTTTTCCGCGCAGGGCGGGGAGAAGCCCGGCGGGAGGCTCCAGGGCGGAGCCCCAGGCCAGGCCGTCCAGCTCCGCCCGGAGCGGCTCCAGCCGGCGGGCCAGGGCCTCTCCCTCCTCCGGGGCCAGCCGGTCCCAGTGGCTTACAAAGAGCCCGGCGGGCAGGCCCGCCGCCCGGGCGGCCTCCAGCGCCCACTCCGGGAGGGTGAAGGCGCGAAGCAGGGCGGGGGCCGCGCACACGGCCAGCACAAAATCCGCGTTGGCGGCCAGAAGGGCGTCCCCGGAGCCGCGGCGGCTGGGGCGGCGCAGGGCGCTGGTCCGGGGGAGGACGCGCGTCAGACGGTACTGGCCGCCGCCCAGGACCTCCGCCTCGGCCCGGTCGCCCACGGCCAGGCTATCTTTCTGCCGGAGCAGCCGGCCGGACAGCAGGCAGGGGAGGGTGCGGCCCGCGTGGAGCACGACGGCCTGCCGGTTCATGACGCCCGCCACGCGGACGGTGAGAAGGTTGGATTGGTTCATGGGTATCTTGCCTCGCTTTCGCGCCCATTGTAGCAGAGCGGGCCGCGCGGAGGCAACCGCAAAGACGGTACCGCAAAAAAGCTGCGCCGGAGCGTGCTTCGCTCCGGCGCAGGACTATGGCTCCAGCAGGCCCCGGCGGCCCAGGGTGAGAATCCGCTGGATGCTCTTTGGGGCGAGAAAATAGCGGGCGGACAGCTCGTCCACGCCCAGACCGGCGGTGTAGTCCCGGAAAATGGCCCGGTTGCGGGCCAGGGTCTCCTCCTTCCGCCGGGTGCGCTCTCCCCACGCCCGGCGGTGCTCCGCCCGCCGGGGGATATACAGATAACCGCCGTCCAGGTAGCCCTGCAGGGCCTCCAGCAGCTCGGCGGGCAGCAGCTCGGCTGCGTTTTGATAGCGCATGGTGCTCCTCCAAACTTGATGGAATCATTTGGAATGAGCAAAGGCTACCAGCGGGTGGGATACGGCGCCGAAGCCTTCGCTCAGGCGCCGCGCACAGAATCACGGTTCATCCGTTCTGATACTCCTTTCCAGGTGACAAAAACGCCCGTGGAGAACCGGCGCGCCAAAGGCGCGGGCACCTCCCCGCGAGCGAAAAATCCCCCATAAGGACAGGGGCGCATGGGGCGGTCCGTACCGCAGTTCTCCGGTTTGGGCAACACAAACAGAGAGGCCTCCGCCCCTCTCCAGGCTGCGCCGCAAAACGGCGAATCGCTTATACGGACATCCACACACCTCCTTGGTATGAAGCTAGGATACCACCGGGCGGAGCATATGTCAAGGCTTGCGGCCCGCCCGCCGGGGCGGTATAATAAGTAAATAATCCAATACAGGAAAGAAGGAGTCCACCATGGTGACAATGGCACAGAGGATCGAGGCGCTGCGCACCGAGGCCGGCCTGGCCCGGGTGCCCGCCTCTCTGGCGCTGGGATTTCCCAAAAACGCCTTTGAGAAGTTTGAAACGGGCCGCCAGACCCCCACGAAGGAGCAGCAGGAAAAGCTGGCCTCCTATTTCGGCGTGTCCCTGTTTTACCTCCGGGGGGAGAGCAACGACCGTACCCGGCAGGAGGACTGGATGAGTGAGGGGTACTCCGGGGCAGACGAGGAGCCGGTCTACCGGCCCGCCCCGGCCCCAAAGAAGATGAAAGCGGAGGCGCCCGCCCAGGGGGCCACCATGCTGGACGCCCTGTTCGGGGGCCGACAGGCCAGGGAGCAGTTCCGCGCCATGGTGCTGGAGGTGCTCCGTTCCCCTGAGGGGCAGGAAGTGGTCGCCCAGGCCGTTTGGAAAGAGCTGGCCAAGCGGAAATAAGCCTTTTGAAATGCCTGTTGCGAAAGCAGCAGGCATTTTGCTTGTTTTGGCGGGGAGATCACCCCGCCATATACCGCTCACGGGCGGAACGGCGGAGGGAGAAAGGCCTTTCCGCCGATCTCCTCCACCAGCCCCGGAGAACCCTTGGCCTGGAACTGATCGGCATAGGCGTGCAGGCGCTCCAGAGAGTCTACGGCCCGGCAGCGGGCGCTGAGCTGGTCCTGCACATAGGCGGGGAGCTGATTGAAATATTCCTCCGCGCCGGGATCGCGGCGGAAGAGCGCGTAGAGATCCGTATAGACCGGACGCATGAAATCACCTCCCGCATAGCATGTACCAGTGGAGGTGCGGCTACCCAGGGAAAATTTGCAGGGAACAAATGCAGCCTTGACAATCGGAGAGAACTTTATATAATTGATATATCAATTATTGATATATCAAGAAAGGGGGCGGCGGAACGTGGAGCGAACCTTCCATATGCTGCTGTACCGGGCGTTTCACGCCCAGCGCAACTTCCTGAGGCCCAGCCTGGGCGAGCTGGGGCTGGGGCCTGGGCAGCCCAAGCTGCTGAACTACCTGATGAACCGGGGGCCCTGCCGTCAGCGGGAACTGGCGGACTACTTTGAGATTGACCCCGCTGCGGTGTGCCGGATGCTGGACTGCCTGCAAAAGAGCGGCTTTGTGACCCGGAGGGCGGATGGGCAGAGCCGCCGGAGAGACGTGGTGGAGCTGACCGAGGCGGGCAGGCAGATCAACCTGGACTGGCAGAGGCGCTGCCGGGTCATGGAGGAGGCCATGCTGAGCGGCTTCAACCTGGAAGAACGGCGGCAGTTTGCCGATTACCTGTCCCGGGCCTACCGGAATCTTCGGGCAGAGCGGGAGGAGGGAACGGAATGAGGGAGTTGAGGCGGCTGCTGGGCTATCTGGGGCCGTACCGGCGGGATCTGCTGATCGCGGCGGTGATGATCATCCTAGAGACTGCATTTGAAATGGTGATCCCCGTCCTCATGGCGGACATCATCGACGTGGGAGTGGCCAACCGGGATGTGGCGGTGATCCTCCAGAGGGGAATTCAGATGGGCGTCTGCGCCCTGCTGGCCCTGGCCACGGGGCTGCTGTACGCCCGCTTTACCGCCCGGGCCGCCTATGGCTGGGGCGCCAACATCCGTGAGGCCCAGTTTGAGCGGGTGCAGAAATATGCCTTTTCCAACCTGGACAAATTTGAGACCTCCTCACTGGTAACCCGCATGACCACCGATGTGACCGTGCTCCAGAACACGGTCAACGGCGGTTACCGCCCACTGGTGCGCAGTCCCGTCATGCTGGTCATGGGCGTGGGCCTCTCCTTCTGGATGAATCCCAGGCTGGCCCTGGTGTTTCTGGTGTGTGCGCCGGTTCTGGGGGGCGTCCTCTTTGTCATAGTGCGCCGGGTGGCCCCCATGTACGGTCGGCTCCAGAAGGCGGTGGACCGGCTGAACAACGTGGTGCAGGAGGGCCTCACCGCCATCCGGGCGGTCAAGGCGTTTGTCCGCGGGGAGTACGAGGAGGAGAAGTTTCAGGGGGCCAACTCTGAGCTCATGGAGACCAGCCAGCGGACCTTCCGCCTCGCCGTGCTCAACCTGCCGGTGTTCCAACTGGTCATGTATACCGCCGTTGTGCTCATCATGTGGCTCGGCGGAAACATGGTGCTCAATAGCGGCCTCCAGGTGGGGCAGCTCACTGGCTTTCTCAGCTATGTGCTCCAGGTGATGAACTCCATGATGCTCATTTCCAACGTGTTCCTGCTGCTCACCCGTTCCCTGGCCAGCGCCCGCCGCATCAGCGAGGTGCTGGACGAGAATATTGTGCTGGATTCGCCGGAGGATGCGGTGGAGGAGGTGCCCGACGGCAGCGTGGAGTTTGAAGGGGTCTCCTTCAAATACCACAGCGGCGCCCGGGAGTACGCCCTCTCCGGCGTGGAGCTCCATATCCCGGCAGGGCAGACGGTGGGCATCCTGGGCGGTACTGGCTCGGCCAAGACTACCCTGGTGCAGCTCATTCCCAGGCTGTACGACGCCACCGAGGGGACGGTCCGGGTGGGCGGCCGGGATGTGCGGGAGTACGATCTCCGGGCTCTGCGGGACGCGGTGGGCATCGTGCTCCAGAAGAACGTTCTCTTCTCCGGCACCGTGCGGGAGAATCTGAGGTGGGGGAAACCGGACGCGAGCGACGAGGAGCTGTGGGCGGCCTGTCGGGCGGCCTGCGCCGCCGAATTTCTGGAGCGGATGCCAAAGGGCCTGGACACCGACCTGGGCCAGGGAGGCGTGAACGTCTCCGGCGGGCAGAAGCAGCGGCTGTGCATCGCCCGTACCCTGCTCAAGCGGCCGAAAATCCTGATCTTCGACGACTCCACCAGCGCCGTGGACACCGCCACTGAGGGGAAGATCCGCACCGCTCTGGCAGAGCTGAGGGATGTGACCAAGCTCATCATCGCCCAGCGCATCACCTCCGTGATGCACACCGACCAGATCGTCATCCTGGAGGACGGCCGGGTGCATGCGGTGGGCACCCACGAGAGCCTGCTGGCGGGCGATCCCATCTACCAGGAGATCTACGCATCTCAGATGAAAGGGGGGGAGGACCATGGCGTCCCGGCAACTGAGTGCTAAAAAACCCAAGGACCTGGGCCACACGCTGCGCACCCTGCTGTCCTACCTGGGACGGCACAAGCTGCTGTTCCTGGCCGTGGCGGTGCTGGTGGCCCTCAGCGCCCTGGCTAACCTTCTTGGCACCTATATGATCCGGCCGGTGGTCAACAGTCTGGCGGCCGGCAGCCTCAACACCCTGGTGCTGGGCGTGGCGGTCACTGCCGCCATCTACGGCGCAGGGGTGCTCTCTGCGTTGGGCTATACCCAAATCATGGTGAAGGCGGCCCAGAAGGTGCTCTACGACATCCGGCGGGATCTGTTCGCCCACATCCAAACCCTGCCCCTCCGCTTTTTTGACACCCAGCGCCACGGCGATGTGATGAGCTACTTCACCAACGACGTGGACACGATCTCTGAGGCGCTCAACAACAGCTTTGCCATGCTCATCCAGAGTACGATCCAGGTGGTGGGCACCTTCACCATGCTGTTTCTGCTCAATTGGCAGCTTACCCTCGTCGTGGCGGTGTTTTATGTCCTCATGTTCCTCTACGTCCGCTTCAGTGGGAGGCGGAGCAAGGCCTATTACAAGAAGCAGCAGGACTGCCTGGGGGAGCTGGACGGCTATATCGAGGAGATGATGGCCGGGCAGAAGGTGGTCAAGGTGTTCAACCACGAGGAGGAAAGCCTGCGGGCGTTCCGGGAGAAGAACGAGGCCCTGCGGAAAGCGGGCACCGGCGCGCAGAGCTATGCGGCCACCATGATTCCGGCGGTGGTCAGCATCTCCTACGTCAATTACGCCCTTGTGGCGGTGCTGGGCGGCATCATGGCGCTGAAGGGCATGACCGACGTGGGCAGCCTGGCCAGCTATCTGGTCTTTGTCCGGCAGGCGGCCATGCCCATCAACCAGATGACCCAGCAGAGCAACTTCCTGCTGGCCGCGCTGGCCGGAGCGGAGCGGGTCTTTGAGGTGCTGGAGCAGCCGCCTGAGACCGACGAGGGGCAGGTGGAGCTGGTCAACGTGAAGGAGGAGGGCGGAACCATGACCGCCTGCGCCGAAAAAACCGGCCGCTGGGCGTGGCGCAGGCCGGACGGCAGCCTGGCGCCCCTGCGGGGGGATGTGCGCTTTCAGAAGGTGGACTTCGGCTATGAGGCGGGGCAGCCCATCCTGAAGGGGATCAGCCTCTACGCCGAGCCGGGCCAGAAGATCGCCTTCGTGGGCTCCACCGGCGCAGGCAAGACCACCATCACCAACCTCATCAACCGCTTTTACGAGGTGCAGGGGGGCGGCGTCACCTACGACGGCATAGACGTGCGGGACATCAAAAAGGACAGCCTCCGCCGCTCCCTGGGCATCGTCCTTCAGGATACCCACCTGTTTACGGGCACCATTGCCGACAACATCCGCTTCGGCAAGCTGGATGCCACTCAGAAGGAGATCGAGCGGGCCGCCCGCATCGCCAACGCGGACTCCTTCATCCGCCGATTGCCCCAGGGCTATGAGACCATGGTGACCTCCGACGGCGCCAATCTGTCCCAGGGCCAGCGGCAGCTTCTGGCCATCGCCCGGGCCGCCGTGGCCGATCCTCCGGTCCTGATTCTCGACGAGGCTACCTCCTCCATCGACACCCGTACCGAGGCCCTTATCGAGAAGGGGATGGACCAGCTCATGGAGGGGCGTACCGTCTTTGTCATTGCCCACCGCCTGTCCACGGTGCGCAACGCCGACGCGATCATGGTGCTGGAGCACGGCCAGATCGTAGAGCGGGGCAGCCACGAGGCCCTGCTGGCGCAGAAGGGCGAATACTATCAGCTCTACCGTGGCATGTTTGAGTTGAGCTGACCGATGCCCTTTTTGTGAAACTCCTTGTAAAAACACATGGATTGTGTTAATCTGTAGCAAAGGAACTGCTGCAGAAAGGAAAGACTTATGAACATTTATGAGTCCGCAGAAAACTATCTGGAGGCCATTCTCAGCCTGCATGAGCGCCATGGGCTGGTCCGCTCCATCGACATTGCCAATGAACTGCACTTTTCCAAGCCGAGTGTCAGTGTTGCCATGAAAAAACTCCGCGAGAGCGGGTACATCGAGATGGACAAGGACGGCTTTATCTCCCTGCTGCCCTCGGGGGAGGAGATTGCGCGGCGTATTTATGAGCGGCACAAGCTGCTGACCCAGTTTTTCATCCGGCTGGGCGTCGACCCGGAGGTGGCTGCGGCGGACGCCTGCAAGGTGGAGCACGACCTGAGCGAAGAGACCTTTCAGAAGATGAAGGAGCACGCCTTGGGGGGAAAGCTGCCCGAAATGGAAGGGTAGGAACGTCAGACAATAAAACGGCCGGTGACACGCGTCACCGGCCGTTTTGTATGTACTTATACCGCGGCCAGCGCGCCGCCCAGCGCACGGCAGCTCTCGGCAGCGGCGTCGTCCGGGGCCTCGTTGCAGATCACGGGCTCGGAGACCAGGTTGCAGCCGGCGCTCTCGCAGTCCTCGGCCCAGGTGCGCATCCACTCGCCGTCTCCCCAGCCATAAGAGCCGAACAGGCCGATGGTTTTGCCGCTCAGGCGGGGCTTTACCGCCTCGAACATGGGCTCAAATTCGGCCTCCTCCAACTGCTCGGCGCCCATGGACGGGCAGCCGAAGGCCAGTGCGCTGTAGTTGGACACCAGATCGGCGCTGAACTCGCCGGGGGTGAACAGGTCGGCCTGGCCGCCCGCGCCCTCCGCCACAAAATTGGCCATGGCCTCGGTGTTGCCGGTGCCGCTCCAATAGACGATTGCGATCTTACCCATGATTGATCCATCCTTTCTGAATGTCATTCTGAATTAACATATGTATTCTATCAAGCAGCCTCGATGAGCTGAGTGATCGGGGTTCCCTCCGCATACCGGCGGCGAAGGACCGCGGTACAGCGGTGGTAGCGCTCGAAGCGCCGGCGGGCCGCCTGGGGATCGCCATAGCACTTCCAGCAGCCGCAGAAGGTGTAGTCCCTGCCCTTATGGCGGATGAATCCCTTCACGTCATCCAGAGGATAGCCCAGAAAGACGCCGATCTCGTGGGGGAATTCCTCCTCCAGACAGAGGCGGGCGGCCAACTGCCGCAGGCAGTCGCCGGGCGCCTCCCACGGGGTGTAGCCCATAGCGCGCAGAAAATCCCGGTGCTCTCTGCGGCCCAGCACCTCCGCCAGATCCCGCTCCCGGTACAGGTAGAGCAGGTAGGAGCCCGTGCGGCGGCAGCCCTTGAGGATGACCAGCCGCAGTCCCCGGGCGGCGAACTGTTGCCGGAGCGCAAGGAACCGGCGCGCGAAAAGGGCGCTGTCCCTGGGACAGAAGCGGAACAGGCTGGCGGGCTTTACCCCGGCCAGAGTGGGGGAGCAGTGCTCGATCAGCGCCTCTTCAAAGGTCATATGTGTGGCTCCTCTCTAGGTTAGTTATAGCTAATTTAAAGCCCGAGAATGACGGTTAGCAATTACTAACCGCATAACAAACAATAACACGCCTGCCTCCCGTTGTCAACCCAAATTTTTGCACTTGGGGGAGATGGGGGGCAAAACGCCGCACCCTTGACAGAATAGGGCAAAATAGGCTACAATTTTTCCAGATAAGCAGCACTGGGAGGCGGGGCGGCAGGCCGCTCCGCCTCCTGCCGCCCTGCGCGTGAGGAGTGGACAAGAGCCGTGAAGATTGCATTCGCCCCTATGGAGGGACTCACCGGAGCCCTGTACCGGCAGGCCCATTGCCGCTGGTTCGGCGGCGTGGACCGCTATTTTATCCCCTTCATCACCCCCACCCAGGATCACCGCTTCACCAAACGGGAGCTGCGGGAGATTCTGCCCGAGCACAATGGGGGGCTGACCGCCGTGCCCCAGCTGCTGGTGCGGAGGGCGGAGGACTTCCTGTGGGCGGCGGGGGAGCTGGCGGCCATGGGTTACCCGGAGATCAACCTGAATCTGGGCTGCCCCTCCGGCACGGTGGTGGCCAAGGGCAAGGGCTCCGGCTTTCTGGGGCTGCCAGAGGAACTGGAGCGGTTCCTGGACACGGTCTTTGACGCCGCCCCCTGCGCCGTCTCCATCAAGACCCGGCTGGGTCTGCGGGAGCCGGAGGAGTTCGGCCCCCTGCTGGCGCTGTTCCAGCGCTATCCCCTGGCGGAGCTGATTGTCCACCCCCGGGTGCAGAAGGACATGTATAAAAACACCCCCCGCCGGGCCTATTTTGCCCGGGCGCTGGCGGACAGCCCCTTCCCGGTGTGCTACAATGGGGATCTCTATACCGTCCCGGCGCTGGAGGCCTTTCAGGCGGAGTTCCCGGCGGCGGAGCGGATTATGCTGGGCCGGGGACCGGCGGGCGACCCCGCCCTGGCCCGGAAGGCCGAGGGCGGCCCGGCGGCGGGCCGGGAGGAGCTGCGGGCCTTTCACGACCAGGTATATGAGGGCTACGCCGGGGCCTTCGGCAGCCGCCGCAACGCCATGCTGCGGATGAAGGAGGTCTGGTTCTACCTCATCCACCTGTTCGGGGACAGCCAGCGGCACGCCAAGGCCATCCGGAAGGCACGGGACACCGGCGAGTACGAGAGCGCCGTGGCGGCGGTCTTCCGGGAGCTGGAGCTGTTGCCCGAGCTGCGGCCGGAGTGGTGAGGCCATGAGCTGGTGGGTCTATATCCTCCGCTGCGGGGACGGAACCCTCTACACCGGCACCGCCGCCGATGTGGAGCGGCGTCTGGCGGCCCACCGCCGGGGGAGGGGAGCCAAGTATACCCGGGGCCGGGGGCCGCTGGCGGTGGTCTACCGGGAGGCGTGTCCCGACCGGGGGGCGGCCCTCCGGCGGGAGGCGGCCATCAAAAAGTACCGGCGGGCGGAAAAGGAAGCATTGATTTCGGACTATGCGGAAAGGCGGAGCAGGATGAAAAAAGCGGCATTTATCGGAACGGGAAACATGGGCGCGCCCCTGATTCAGGCGGCGTGCCGGGCCGTGGGGGCGGAGCAGGTGGTCATCGCCAACCGCACCCGGGCCAAAGCGGAGGCCCTGGCGGCGGAGCTGGGGTGCGCCGTAGCCCAGGACAACCGGGCGGCCGCCGCCCAGGCGGAGTACATCGTTTTGTGCGTCAAGCCCCAGATGATGGAGGGGGTGCTCTCCGAGCTGGCTCCCGCCCTGGGGGAGGGGCAGGCGGTGGTGTCCATCGCCGCCGGCCTGACCTGTGGAACCCTGCGGGGGTGGCTGGCGGGGGCGCAGGGGCGGCCTGCCCTCCTGCGGGTCATGCCCAACACCCCCGCCGCCATCGGAAAGGGGATGCTGGCCCTGTGCGCCGAGGCGGGCACGGCGGAGGAGTATCTGGCCGGAGTGGAGGACCTTCTGGCCCCCGCCGGGCGGGTGGAGCGCATCGCCGAGGGGCAGATGGACGCCTTTTCGGCGGTGGCGGGCTGCGGCCCCGCCTTCGTCTACCCCTTCATCGAGGCCCTGGCCGACGGCGGCGTAAAGGTGGGCCTGCCCCGGGGGCAGGCGGTGACCTACGCCGCCCAGATGGTGCTGGGCGCGGCAGCCATGGTGCTGGAGAGCGGCAAGCACCCCGGACAGCTCAAGGACGAGGTGTGCTCCCCCGGCGGCTCCACCATCGCCGGGGTGGCCGCCCTGGAGGAGCGGGGCTTCCGCTCCGCCGCCATCCAGGCGGTGGAGGCCGCCTTCCGCCGCAACCAAGAGCTGGGCAAGGTGTAAGGCGTGGGGGGAGTCGTACGGGGGCGCTTTGCCCCCAGCCCCAGCGGCCGGATGCACCTGGGCAATGTGTTCTCCGCCCTGCTGGCGTGGCTGTCGGTGCGGCGGGCCGGGGGCGTCATGGTGCTGCGGATGGAGGATCTGGACCCCGACCGCTGCCGGGCGGCGTACGCCGAGCAGTTGGCCGACGATCTCCGCTGGCTGGGGCTGGACTGGGATGAGGGCTATCAGAAGGGCGGGGCCCACGGCCCCTACCTCCAGAGCGAGCGGACGGCGCGGTACGCCGCCGCCTTCCGGGCGCTGGAGGAGCGCGGACTGGTCTACCCCTGCTACTGCACCCGGGCGGAGCGCCTGGCGGCCAGCGCCCCCCACCGCTCCGACGGACAGGTGGTCTACTCTGGCAAGTGCAGACACTTGACAGAAGAGGAGCGCGCCCGACTGGCCCAGACCCGCTGTCCCGCCTGGCGTTTGATCGTGCCTGACCAGGAGATTTCCTTTACAGATGGCTTGCAGGGGACGTACCGGGAAAACCTGCTCCGCGACTGCGGGGACTTCATTCTCCGCCGCTCCGACGGGGTGTACGCCTACCAGCTGGCAGTGGTGTGTGACGACGGGGACATGGGGATCACCCAGGTAGTGCGGGGGCGGGATCTGCTGGACTCCACCCCCCGGCAGCTCTATCTCTATGGGCTGCTGGGCCTGACGCCGCCGGAGTTTTACCACGTGCCCCTGCTGCTGGCCCCCGACGGGCGGCGGCTGTCCAAGCGGGAACACGATCTGGACATGGGTGCCCTGCGGGAGCGGTTCACCCCGGCGGAGCTGACCGGCCGTCTGGCCTTCTGGGCGGGGCAGACCGACCGGCCGGAGCTGGTGACTCCGGCGGAGCTGGCGGGCTGCTTTGAATGGAAAAACGTCCCCCGGGGGGATATCATTGTGGAGCAGCTCTAAGAACAGAAAGGGGCGGGCCGGAGTGTTCCGGCCCGCCCCTTTGCTGTGCGCGGCGCGCGTTATCCCGGCGTGACCACCCATTTGAGGCAGTGGCCCTCGTGGGACTCAAAGACCCGGTAGCCCTCCAGGATCTCCGACAGCGGCCCCCGGTGGGTGATGAGGAAATCCGTCCGCAGCTTCCCCTGGGCCAGCAGGCTCACCAGCTCCGGGCCGCGGCTGGCGTCCACGCCGCCGGTCTTGAAGACCAGATTCTTCCCATACATGGCGGGCAGGGGGAGCGTCTGGTTTTCCTCATACATGGCGACCAGCGCCACGGTGCCGTTGGGACGGGCCAGCCGCCAGGCGGCCTGGAAGGTGTCCCGCCTGCCGGCGCACTCGATCACCGCGTCGGCCCCCCGGCCCTCCGTTGCGGCGGCCACGGCGGACTCCAGCTCGGGATCGACGGGGTTGAGGGCCAGCGCCACCAGCCCCTGCTCCAGTGCCATCCGCCGCCGCCAGGGGTCCGGCTCCACGCCGATGACGTGGGCCGCGCCCAGCAGGGCGGCGCACTCCGCCGCGCACAGCCCCACCGGCCCTAGGCCCAGCACCACCGCCGTGTCGCCGGGCTGGAAGGCGCACAGCTCCGCGCCCCAGTAGCCGCTGGCCAGGATGTCCCCCACAAAGAGGGCGTCCTCATCGCTGAGGGCGTCCGGGATGGGGGTGAGGCCGGTATCGGCGAAGGGCACCCGGACGTACTCGGCCTGACAGCCGTCGATGCGGCAGCCTAGCTCCCAGCCGCCGTGGATGCAGTTGTTGACATAGCCCCGGCGGCAGAACCAGCAGTCGCCGCAGAAGCTCTCGCAGCAGGCGGCCACCCGGTCGCCGGGGCGGAGGTTGGAAATCCCGTTTCCCACGGCCTCCACCACCCCGACGAACTCATGGCCCAGCACCACGCCGGGCCGGGCACGGGGTACCGCGCCGCTGCGGATGTGCAGGTCGCTGGTGCAGATGGTGGAGCGGGTCACCCGCACAATGGCGTCGCGGGGGCCTTGCAGGGCGGGGATGGGCCGCCGCTCCAGGGAGAGCGCGCCGTCCCCCTTCCAGACCAGAGCGTTCATGGTGTCCATAGAGGTCACTCCTTTTCCGATGCAAACACAACGGCCTCAAACTCAAAGCCCTGGGAAGCGGGTTCGCGCCTGTCCGGGCGGGCCAGGCCCAGCGTGTCGTAATATTCGTCGGTATAGTGCAGCTTGCCGCCGTCAAAGGATGCCTGTACGCCCTTGATGTAGGAAAAGGGGTCTTCCATGGGGGTGAGACGGAAGGCGGAGGCGATGCGCTCCAGCACCGCCTGTGCATCCGGCGTGACGGCGTTTTCCGGGGCGCGGAGATAGGTGTCGAACTGCTCCCGCGTCCAGTCTCCTGCCTGCTCCAAAGTGGTAGTGGAGCCGCAGGCCAGAAGCAGGCGCAGAAAGTCCCGGAAGCTGCCTGCCAGGGGGCGGACATGCTGCTCTCCGGCAGGCATGGGGTTGACGGCAAACACCATATCCCCATAGCCGCGGATGCGGCCGTAGTGGATGCCGTCAACGCCTTCCCAGCCCAGCACGGTCAGGCCCTTTGGCGTACAAAAATAGCCGCCCTGGCTGGGGCCCGGCCCAAGGCCGATGGGGGAGCAGTCCAGTCCCAGCTCCAAAAACTGCTTCAGCAGTGTCACAGCAATCCCTCCTGTCCACTCCAGTGTAGCATATCCTTCCGCTTGCGTCCATGGGGAAAAGGGGGTAAAATGGGGAAAAAACGCGAAGGGGAGGAAGCGGCATGTATATCGCCGATCTGCATATCCACTCCAAATACTCCCGGGCCACCAGCAAGGAGCTGGAGCCGGAGCCGCTGGATGCCTGGGCCAGAAGGAAGGGCATCGGCCTGGTAGGCACCGGCGACTTCACCCACCCCGCCTGGCGGGCCGAGCTGCGGGACAAGCTGGCCGAAGCGGAGGAGGGACTCTATACCCTGAAGGGGGCCGGGCCGGACGCGCCCCGGTTCGTAATCACCGGGGAGATCAGCTCCATCTACAAGAAAAACGGCAAGGTGCGCAAGGTTCACTCCCTGATTCTCCTGCCCCATCTGGAGGCGGCGGAGACCCTGTCCCGCCGCCTGGAGGCCATTGGCAACCTCCACTCCGACGGGAGGCCCATCCTGGGCCTGGACTGCCGGGATCTGCTGGAGATCACCCTGGAGTCCTGCCCTGATGCGGTGTTCATCCCCGCTCACATCTGGACGCCCCACTTCTCCCTGTTCGGGGCCTTCTCCGGCTTTGACACCATCGGGGAGTGCTTCGGCGATCTCACCGGCCATATCCACGCCCTGGAGACCGGGCTCTCCTCTGATCCCACGATGATCTGCCGCTGTTCCGCCCTGGACGGATATACCCTGGTGTCCAACTCCGATGCCCACTCGCCGTCCAAACTGGGGCGGGAGGCCAACCTGCTGGACACGGGCCTGTCCTACCCGGAGCTGGCCCGGGCCATCCAGACCGGGGAGGGCTTTCACGGTACCATTGAGTTTTTCCCCGAGGAGGGCAAGTACCACTTTGACGGCCACCGGAACTGTGGGGTGTGCCTCTCCCCGGTGGAGGCGGAGGCCGCCGGAGGGGTGTGTCCGGTGTGCGGCAAGCGGCTGACCACCGGCGTGCTCCACCGGGTGGAGCAGTTGGCGGACCGGCCGGAGGGCTATGTCCGCCCGGACGCCAGGCCCTTTGAGAGCCTGGCGCCTTTGCCGGAGGTGATCGCCGCCTCGGAGGGGGGCTCTGCCGCAGGCAAGAAGGTGGGCGCCAAGTACGAGGCCATGCTGGCGGCCCTGGGGCCGGAGTTCTCCATTCTCCGGGAGGTGCCGCTGGAGGACATCCGGGCCGCGGCCGGGCCCTGCGTGGCGGAGGGCATCCGCCGCCTGCGGGCGGGGCAGGTGGTGCGCCGCCCGGGGTACGACGGGGCCTATGGTGTGATCGAGCTGCTCAGCCCCGCCGAGCGGGAGGACCTCAAGGGGCAGGTGAGCCTCTTTGGCGCGGAGGCTCCCAAGGCGGCCAAGACGGCCCGGGGCAGGGTGGCGAAGCCCGCACGGAGCGGGGAGGAGGGGGCGGCCCCCACCGGGGGGCTGAACGGGGCCCAGCGCACCGCCGCCTCGGCGGAGGAGGCCACGGTGGCGGTGCTCGCCGGACCCGGTACGGGCAAGACCCACACCCTGGTGGAGCGGGTGGTCTGGCTGGTGGAGGAGCGGGGGGCCAAGCCCTCGGAGCTCACCGCCGTGACCTTCACCAACCGGGCGGCAGGGGAGCTGCGGGCGCGGCTGGAGGGGCGTCTGGGCAAGCGGGCGGCCCGCGCCATGACCATCGGCACCTTCCACGCCATCTGCCTGGAGCTGCTGGGGGCCGTGCCCCTGGCCGGCCCCTATGAGCAGCGGGCGGCGGCGGCCGCCGCTCTGGCGGAGCTGGGCCGGAAGGGGAGCCCCGGGGCCTTCCTCCGGGCGATCTCCCGGCACAAGACCGGAGCGGACGGCGGGGACGACCCGGCCTTTGCCCTCTATCAGGAGAAGCTGGGGGGAAAGCTGGACTTTGACGACCTCCTGCTGGAGACCCTGCGCCAGTGGGAGGGCGGCCGGTCGGACCGGCGCTTTACCCACCTGCTGGTAGACGAGTTCCAGGACATCGACCGCCTCCAGCTCCGGCTTCTCCGGGCCTGGCGGCGGGAGGGCGGCACCTTTTTCGCCATCGGCGATCCCGACCAGTCCATCTACGGCTTCCGCGGAGCGGACGCCGGCTGCTTCTCCGCCCTGGGGGCGGAGCGGATGGTGAGGCTGACGGAGAATTACCGCTCCACCCCGGAGATTCTCGCCGCGGCCCTGCCGGTGGCGGAGGCCATCGACGGCGCGCCCCGGCGCATGGAGACCCACAGCCCCCACGGGGCGGAGGTACGCCTGCTCACCGCCGAGGGGGACCGGGCGGAGGCCATCTTCGTGGCCAAGGAGATCGCCCGGATGGTGGGTGGCATCGGCATGCTGGAGGCCCAGGCGCTGGGGGCCGCCCGGGGCGCGCGGAGCTTCGGGGACATCGCGGTGCTCTACCGTACCCGGCGGCAGGCGGCCCTGCTGGAGGAGTGTCTGGCCCACGACGGCATCCCCTGCGTGGTCACCGGCCGGGAGGATTTTCTGTTGGACGGGGAGGTGCAGGCCGCGCTGGCCTGGCTGGAGGGGCAGCAGGGGGAGGGAAAGTCCCCCGCCGCCCTCCTGGAGGAGTGGACGGCCCACCACACCCCCTCTGGCGGGGTGGAGCGGCTGCGTAATATGGCGGTGTTTTTTGGGGATGTGCCCGCCTTTCTCCGCAATCTGACCATCGGGCAGGAGGGGGATCTGCTGCGCCGGGCCGGGCTGAGTTATGCCGCCGGAGCGGTGACCCTCTCCACCCTCCACGGGGCCAAGGGACTGGAGTGGCCGGTGGTATTCCTGTGCGGCGTTGGGGAGGGCCGCATTCCGCTGGAGCGGAAGGGCCTGGACACCGATGAGGCTGAGGAGCGGCGGCTGCTCTATGTGGGTATGACCCGCGCCAGAGAGGAGCTGGTGCTCCTCAGCGGCGGAGAACCCTCCCGCTTCCTGGCGGGGCTACCACTCCGTCAGGATACGGCCCACGCCCCGGTGCCGCGTCCCCTAGGGGTGCAACTGAGCCTGTTCAAGTGAAACGTGTGCCGGATTTCACATGCGGGAGTGGTTGAAACGTATAACATTCCCGGGGGGAGCCTTTTCAGAGCCGCCCTGCTCAGAATGCCCAGGCGGCTTTCAGCCGCCGGAGGGCCGGGGCCATGTCCACGGCGGCGATACGGGTATAGCCCAGGATCAGGGCGGGAGGTCGGCCGGGGGGCGGCGGGGTGAGATCACAGGCGGAGAGGGGGGCCACCCCTACCCCAGCATCCACGGCCCGCGCCACCAGCTCGGCTTCGCTCCAGCGGCCGTCCATCCAAAGGAGCAGATGGAGGCCCGCGTCGCCTCCGGCGAAGGACCCAACCCGCGTCAGTCCAGTGTCCCGGGCGGCGGCCAGCAGCGCTTCCCGCCGGGCTTTGTAGCGGGTGCGGGTGCGGTTGAGGTGGCGTTCAAAGTGGCCCCGCTCCATGAAGCGGGCCAGGGCGTACTGCTCAAAGGAGGGGACGGTGGAGGAGTAGAACCAGAAATCCCGCCGCCACCGCTCCAGCAGGTGGGGGGGCAGCACCATGTAGCTGATGCGCAGGGAAGGGGCCAGACTCTTTGCAAAGGTGTTGAGGTAAACCACCCGCTCTCCGCCGTCCAGGCTTTGCAGGGCGGGGATGGGGCGGCCGGAGAAGCGGAACTCGCTGTCGTAGTCGTCCTCCAGAATATAGCGGTCGGGGGCGGCCTCCGCCCACCGCAGCAGGGCCTGCCGCCGGGCTACCGGCATGATGATGCCCAATGGGTAGTGGTGGGAGGGGGTCACATGAACCACCCGCACCCCGGCCTCCTCCAGGGCATCCACCCGCAGGCCCTGGCCGTCCAGCGGGAGGGGGCGGACGGCAGCGCCGCAGCTTGTAAGGATGCGCTGGGTCTTGGTGTAGCCGGGATTTTCCACGCCATAGCCCCCCTCCCGGCCCAGAAGCTGTACCAGAAGGCCAATCAGGGTCTCCGACCCGGCCCCCACCACGATCTGCTCCGCGTCCGCCCGGATGCCCCGGAAGCGATACAGGTGCTCCGCAATGGCCCGCCGCAGGGCAGGGAGGCCCTGGGGGTGGGGGGAGGCCAGGAGGGGGGCGGCCTGCTCGGAGAGCACCTCCCGCATGAGCTTGGCCCAGGTGGCGAAGGGAAAGAGGGCAATATCCACCGCGCTGGTGGAGAAGTCATAGGGGAGGGCCGGCGTGGGCGGGGCCGGCACGGACAGGGTGCGGGCCGGAGCGGGAGAGCGGTGCTCCTCCTGTACGGCCTGAACAAAAAAGCCCCGCTTGGGCTCCGAGCGGAGGTAGCCCTCCGCCAGAAGCTGGCCGTAGGCCCCCTCCACCGTTACCACGCTGATTTTCAGGTGGGCTGCCAGCGCCCGCTTGGAGGGCAGGCGCTCTCCGGCGGCGAGACGGCCCGCCTCGATCTCCCCCCGGATATAGCGGTAGAGCTGTTCGTAGAGGGGGCGGCGCTGGCTGCTGTCCAAAATAGGCGTAAACATGGAGACACCTCCAAACTGACCTGATTATTCTTGTTAATTATCGTATCATGAACCGGGCCAAAGCGCAAGAGGGGCGGCAAAGTCCATCGAAAACCGTCCCACAATAAAAAATATAGCCCGCCCTGCAGCCGTATGAAAGGCCACGCCACGGACATACTGAACACAGATTCAGTCGGTCAAAGGGAGGCAGCGGCCATGCAGGGAAAGGTAGAGATCTGCGGTGTCAACACATCTAAGCTGAAGGTCCTCAAGAATGAGGAGACCATGGAGCTGCTGCGCCGCACCAAGGAGGGGGACATGGAGGCCCGGGAGCAGCTCATCGCGGGCAACCTCCGCTTGGTCCTTTCGGTGATCCAGAAGTTCTCCAACCGGGGAGAGAATCTGGACGACCTGTTCCAGGTTGGGTGCATCGGTCTTATAAAGGCCATCGACAACTTCAATACCGACCTGGACGTGCGCTTCTCCACCTACGGCGTACCCATGATTATCGGGGAGATCCGCCGCTACCTGAGGGACAACTCCTCCGTCCGGGTGTCCCGCTCCATGCGGGACACGGCCTATAGGGTGCTCCAGGCTAAGGAGAAATTCATCAGCGAGCACCAGCGGGAGCCCAGCATCGAGGAGATCGCCAAGCTGCTGGAGCTCAAGCGGGAGGACGTGGTCTTTGCCCTGGACGCCATTCTGGACCCGGTTTCCCTCTATGAGCCGGTGTACTCCGACGGTGGGGACACCATCTGTGTCATGGACCAGGTGAAGGACTCAAAGAATACCGACGAGAGCTGGCTGGAGCACATCGCCCTCAAGGAGGCCATGAACCGCCTCTCCGACCGGGAGCGGCACATCCTCAACCTGCGCTTCTTCGAGGGCAAGACCCAAATGGAGGTCTCCGCCGAGGTGGGCATCTCTCAGGCCCAGGTCTCCCGCCTGGAAAAGAGCGCCATTAACCAGATTAAGAAAAATCTGTAGGTGGGAAAGACGCTCTTTTCCAGCGCCGCAGGTGCGGCGCGCAAGCGTTTTGCGCAGCAAACCTTGCCCCGGCGGAATTTGCTTCCGCCGGGGAAGAATCAAATCCGGGCCCCATCCGCCGCATGTGCGGATGGGAGAAAGAGCGCCATTAACCAGATTAAGAAAGATCTGTAGGTGGGAAAGGCGCTCTTTTCCAGCGCCGCAGGTGCGGCGCGCAAGCGTTTTGTGAAGCAAAACCTTGCCCCGGCGGAATTTACTTCCGCCGGGGAAGAATCAAATCCGGGCCCCATCCGCCGCATGTGCGGATGGGAGAAAGAGCGCGATTAACCAGATTAAGAAAAATCTGTAGGTGGGAAAGGCGCTCTTTTCCAGCGCCGCCCCGGCGGAAAGGCAGGGAGCAGGAAAAATCTCATAAAAAGAAGCAGCAAGCTGCCAACCCCCGTGCGGAACTATTTTCCGGGCGGGGATTGGCAGTTTTGCTCCTTTTATGGTAAAATGGGACAGAAAAATGACGAAAGGGGTTCTTTTTTATGAGCTTTACCCTGCCGCAGTACCATGCACCCGACTTCCAGGAGGCCCGGTTCCAGAGCGCGCCGGAGGCCCGGTTTGAGCCGGCCCCCAAGGATGGGGTGGCTCCGGAGGGCTACCACGCCACCACCATCTATCCGGAGTATTTCAAGGTGGGGGGGCGGTGGCTGCTGGCTGAGGAGAGCCGCATGGACTGCGTGGCCGCCCTGCGGGACGGGAAGATCGCCGCGGTGGAGTTTCGCAACCTGAAGGCCGGCGAGCCGGTGGCGGTGGGCCGCACGGAGGACGCCTCCGAGGGCATCTATGTCTATCCCTTCGGCTTTGCCGAGGAGAAGGGGGAGGCGGAGACCTTTGCATTCCGCCAGGGCCGCTCCCGGGAGACCGCGTACTCCATGGACTACGACTCCATCTATGAGCTGCTCCGCCACGAGAAGGAGCATGGCCGCATCCTGTGGGTGATGGGGCCTGCCTGTGCCTTCGATCACGACGCCCGGGCGGCTTTTGCCGCCCTGGTGCGGGGCGGGTATGTCCACGGCCTGCTGGCGGGCAACGCACTGGCCACCCACGATCTGGAGGCCAGCTACCTCGGCACCGCCCTGGGCCAGGACATCTACACCCAGAAGAGCATGCCAAACGGCCACTATAACCACATCGACACCCTCAATGCCATCCGCCTGTGCGGCTCCACCGCCGCCTTCGTGGAGGCGGGCAAGGCGAAGGACGGCATTATCTACGAGTGCGTGCGCAACCACATTCCTTACGTGCTGGTGGGCTCCGTCCGGGATGACGGCCCTCTGCCCGAGGTCTATGGAAACGTGTATGAAGGGCAGGACGCCATGCGCGCCCTGGTGCGGGAGGCCACCACGGTTATCTGCATGGCCTCCACCCTCCATACCGTAGCCACCGGCAACATGACCCCCTCCTACCGGGTGGTGGACGGGGTGGTGCGCCCGGTGTATTTCTACTCGGTGGACGTGTCTGAGTTTGCGGTGAACAAGCTCCGCGACCGGGGCAGCCTGTCGGTGCGCACCATTGTCACCAACGTGCAGGACTTTGTGGTCAATGTCTGCAAGGGCGTACTGTAACCGAACAAACGGCTTGGGAGCCGGGCTGAATGCCCGGCTCCCAAGCCGTTTGTGTCAGATCAGCCCCAGCGTGCGGAGCAGATAGAGCCAGAGGGTGAGGGTAAGGATGCTGAAAAAGGTGGTGAGCATCACCGTACTGGCGGTGAGGGTGCCCTCATGCCCCATGCTGCGGGCCATGACGAAGCTGCTGACGGTGGTGGGGCTGGCCAGCATGGCCAGGGCGGCCACCAGCTTGTCGTCCCGTACTCCCATGGCCACGGCGATGGGGAGAAAGAGGGCGGCCAGAAGCACCAGCTTCACGGCGGTGGCGGCGAAGGCGGGCTTCCAGCGGCCCAGGGCCTTCTTCAGATCGAAGGAGGCGCCCAGGGCCATGAGGCCCAGGGGGGTGGCGGTAGCGGAGAGGCTGGACACCGTTTTTTGCAGAATCTGAGGCTGGGGGATGTCCAGCAGCGTCCACACCAGACCGGCGGCGATACCCAGGATGATGGGGTTCGTGACAATACCCTTGAGGGCTTTCTTTAACGCGGCCCGGTTGAGGCCGCTCTGCTGGGGACTGGTGAGGGAGAGCACCATCACCGCCGCCACGTTGTAGAGGGGGACCGCGCCGATGATCACCAGGCTGGCCGCCCCAGCGGTGCCGTAGAGATTCTCCAGAAAGGCGGCCCCAAGCAGAGCGATGCTGCTGCGGTAGCCCACCTGGATGAATTCCCCCCGCAGGGGGCGCTCCCGGCAGAACAAGCTGAGGGCTGCGGTCAGAAGGATGGAGCCCAGGGTGGCCAGAAAGCAGAAGAGCACAAAGGGGCCGTCCCACACGGTGAAGAAGTCGGATTCCACCAGATCCTTGAAGAGCATGACCGGCAGCCCCACCTTGAAGACGAAATCGTTGAGCTTGTCCGCAAAGGCCTGGCTGAAAAAGCCCAGCCTGCGGAACACCAGGCCCAGCAGCATCAGCAGAAAGATGGGGGCGGTGGCGTTGAGGCAGTAGGCCAGATTCTCCAGCATGGAATTCTCCTCCCGGCATGGTCGTTTTCTCTATTATAGACGCATTGTTCCGGCAGTGCAAGAAAGTTACCGGCAGGTAAGCGGGTATAGGACGGGCCGGGCGGCACATAGAGTGTGCCGAAGGGGGAGTGTGCCATGGAGTGCCGGGTTTCGGAGCTGCGGTATAAGGAGATTATCAATGTGTCCGACGGCAGCCGCTACGGCTGGGTGGGGGATGTGGAGGTGGATCTGGAGAGCGGGCAGGTCCGGGCGCTGGTGGTGCCGGGGCGCCTGCGGCTGTTTGGCCTGCTGGGCCGGGAGGAGGACCAGGTCTTTCCCTGGGAGGCGGTGCGCCGCTTCGGCGCGGACACCATTCTGGTGGAGACACCTCCCCTCAGCCGCCTGGGCAAGGGGAATTGAGGTTGCCAGGAGAGGGGGGGACGTGGTATACTACTACTTTAGAGTATAGAAACAGGAGGGAAATCCCATGTGCGGTATTGTCGGATTTGTCGGACGGGAGGAGGCCGCCCCCATTCTGCTGGACGGCCTCTCCCGGTTGGAATATCGGGGCTATGACTCCGCGGGCATCGCGGTTTACGGCAGGCGGGAGGGCCTGCAGGTGGTCAAGGCCAAGGGCCGTCTCCAGGTACTCCAAGATCTGGTACAGGGGGGCAGGACGGTCCACGGGACACTGGGGCTGGGACACACACGCTGGGCCACCCACGGGGAGCCATCAGACGTCAACTCCCACCCCCAGGTCAGCGAGAGCGGCCGGTTTGCGGTGGTGCACAACGGCATCATCGAGAATTACATGGAGCTGCGGGAGTTTCTCCAGTCGGAGGGGATTACCTTCGTCTCCCAGACGGATACCGAGGTGGTGGCCCAACTGCTGGAACACTACTATGACGGGGATATCCTGGACGCGGTGGTGAAGACACTGAACCGCATCCAGGGGGCCTACGCCCTGGGCATTGTCTGCGCCGACTGCCCCGACCGGCTCATCGCCGCCCGGAAGGACAGCCCTCTCATTCTGGGCTATGGGGAGGGGGCCCACTATCTGGCCTCCGACGTGACCGCCCTCATCAAGTACACCCGGGAGGTGTGCTACCTGGACGACGGGGAGATTGCCGAGCTCACCGCCGACCACCTGTGGGTCTATGACGCCTATCTCCGGCCCGTGGAGAAGGAGCGCTGCCACGTGGACTGGGAGATCTCCGCCGCCGAAAAGGGCGGGTACGAGCACTTCATGGCCAAGGAGATCATGGAGCAGCCCGAGGCATTCCGCAAGACCGTGTTTCCACGCATCCAGGAGGGGCGGGTGGTGCTGGATGAGCTGAACCTGGAGCCGGACTACCTGCGGGAGCTGGACAAGCTCTATGTGATCGCCTGCGGCTCCTCCTACCACGTGGGCATGGCCGCCAAGTATACCCTGGAGCGGCTGCTGCGCAAGCCGGTGGAGGTGACGCTGGCCTCCGAGTTCCGCTACTGCGACCCCATCGTTACCGACAAAACCCTGGTGCTGGTCATCAGCCAGTCCGGCGAGACGGTGGACACCCTGGCCGCCCTGCGGGAGGCCAAGCGCCTGGGAGCCCGGGTGCTCTCTATCGTCAACGTGGTGGGCTCCACGATCGCCCGGGAGAGCGACGACGTGCTCTATACCTGGGCCGGGCCGGAGATCGCCGTGGCCACCACCAAGGCCTTCTCCACCCAGCTTGCGGTGGTGTACCTCATCGGCCTGTACTGCGCCGAGGCCCTGGGCACCCTGGACGAGGCGGAGTACGACCGCATTGTGTCCGAGCTGCTGCTGATCCCCACCAAGCTGGAGCAGATTCTGGACAACCGGGCGGACATCCAGTATTTCGCCTCCCTCTACTTCAACCACCCCTCTATCTTCTTCATCGGCCGCAACATCGACTACGCCATCGGCATGGAGGGCTCCCTCAAGCTCAAGGAGATCTCTTACATCCACTCGGAGGCCTACGCGGCCGGCGAGCTCAAGCACGGCACCATCTCCCTCATCGAGCCGGGCACCCTGGTGGTGGCCCTGGCCAGCTATGTCAAGCTCTTTGACAAGACCATGAGCAACGTGGTGGAGGTGAAGAGCCGGGGGGCCGACGTGCTGGGCCTCACCGTGGACGCCCGGGCGGCGGACATGGCCAAGACGGTGGACCACGTGATCCCCGTCCCCGACACCCACCCCCTGCTTCTCCCCTCCCTGGACGTGGTGCCCATGCAGCTCTTTGCCTACTACGTGGCCCTCCAGCGAGGCTGCGACATCGACAAGCCCCGCAACCTGGCCAAGTCGGTGACGGTAGAATGAGGGGGGACGGAATGAAAAGGCTCACTGCTCTGCTCCTGGCCGCGGCGCTGGCCCTGTCCCTGGCGGCCTGCGGGCCGGAGGGCAAAGCGGCGGATACCGTCCGCTACGGCCTATCCAATGCCTGGGACGCTCTGATGCCCTACAACAGCCCCTCGGGGAGCAACTACTCCCGCATCATTTACGACAAGATTTACGACCGCCTGGCCTATGTCCATGCCGACGGCACCCTGGAGCCCCGCGCGGCGTCCTCCTGGGAGAGCGCCGACGGCGGGACGGCCGCCCTGTTTCACCTGGACGAGCATGCCGCCTTCCACGACGGCACTCTGGTGACGGCGAAGCACTGGGCGGATACCATTGCCCTCCTGACCGACCCGGCCTGCCCCACCCTGGGGCGGTCGGCCTTTGCGGTGCTCTCCGGCACCGACGACACCGGCGCGGCGGTGCCGGGGGAGGCCCTGGGAGCGGAGGCGGTGGACAAGTACACCCTGAAGCTCACCTTCAAGACCCCCACCACGCCGGAGGACTTCCTGCTGGACAAGAACCGGGAGTACTACGTTCTGCCCACCCATCTGCTGGAGGGGACAGCGCCGGAGGACGTGATGGAGCTGGCGCTGTGGGACGAGCCTGTTGGCTCCGGCCCCTGCAAATTCGTCTCCGAGACGCCGGGGAGCCAGCTAGTGCTGGAGGCCAACCCGGACTACCAACTGGGCCGCCCTGGCTTTGATCGGCTGGTGATCACGGTCATTGACAAGTCCAACCTGCTCACCTCCCTGATCGCCGGGGATCTGGACTACTACGCCTTTGGAGGCAACGTGTCCGTGGAGGACGCCGAGGTGGCCCGGGCCGCCGGGCTGGAGGTGCTGGAGGGCACGGTGCCCAACTCCTTCTACGAGCTGATGCTCAACAACGAGACCATCCCCAGCGCCGCGGTGCGCCGGGCCATCGACCTGGCTCTGGACAAGGAGGCCCTGTGCCTCCATACCGCCCAGGGCCTGGGGGAGCCGGCGGCCTCCGATCTGACCCCGGGGACGGGGTATGACAGCGGCCTGACCTGGGCCAGGGATGTGGACGGGGCGAAGGCCCTGCTGGCCGAGGGAGGATACGACGGGCGCACCTACACCCTGGCCTGCACCGCCAACCGCTCCGGCCTGGCCGCCCTGATGCAGCAGGAGCTGGCGGAGGCGGGCATCACCGTCACCATCGAGACGGCGGACTCGGCCACCCTGTTCGCCGGCATGGCGGACGGCAGGTACGATATGGCCATCGCCAGCCACACCCCCGGCGCCCTGCCCCTGTGGTTTACCGAGAGCCGCTTTACCGCCGACAACAACCTGTTCCACGTGGCGGAGCTGACGCCCTACACCCAGGCCATCGCCGCCGTCAAGGGGGCGGCAGAGCACGACGAGCGGCAGGTGCGGGTGGAGGAGCTCCAGGCCCTGCTGGCCGCGGAGCGGCCCTTCATCCCCCTGTGGTTTGGGCGGACGCTCCACGTCCAGTCCCCCACGGTGGACGGCATCGACTACCCCTCCTCCGCCTTCTCCAACGAGAACGTGTGGGACTGGGTGTACCGGGGCTGACGGAACCGAACAAATGAGAAAACCTCCGTAGGGCCGTACCATCCGGCCCGTGCCGCCCACGGGCGGCCGGAAGTGCAGGAGGAAGAAGATGGGACGCTATTTCCGCCGCCGTCTGCTGACGGCGATCCCCGTGTTTTTCGGGATTACCTTTCTGGTTTTTGTACTTTTAAGCCTCTCGCCCGCCGATGTTACCGACCTGGGAGAGGGGGCCTCCGGCGGCGCTCAGCAGGCCGCGCTGGAGGAGGCGCTGGGGCTGGACAAGCCCCTGCCCGTGCGCTATCTGGCGTGGCTGGGGGGGCTGCTCCGGGGGGAGCTGGGGCAGTCCTACCTGAGCGGCCGGCCGGTGGCCGGCATGCTGGCCCAGCGGGTGGGGCCGTCCCTGCTGCTGACCGGCACCGGAGTGCTGCTGGCCATTCTGCTGGCCCTCCCTCTGGGTATTCTGGCGGCCTGGCGGCCCCGCTCGGGCTGGGATCGGGCGGCCTCCGCCCTGAGCCTGGTGAGCTTCGGCGTGCCCGGCTTTTTCCTGTGCCTGGTGGGGGTGCTCCTCTTCTCGGTGCTCTTGGGCTGGCTGCCCTCCCAGGGCATGTATGAGTACGGCGTGTTCACTGGCGTGGGGGACGTCCTGCGCCACCTGGCCCTCCCGGCCGGGGTGGTGTGCGTCAGCGGCCTGGGGGAGCTGGTCAAGCAGACCCGCTCCGCCTGCCTGGAGTCCCTGGGGGAGGACTACATCCTCACCGCCCGGGCCAAGGGCCTGGGGGAGCGGGCCGTCATGGTGCGCCACGCCTTCCGGGGGGCGCTGACCCCGGTGCTCACCACCGTGCTGGGGCACATCCCCCACATCATAGGCGGCTCGGTGGTGGTGGAGCAGGTGTTCGGCTGGCCGGGCATGGGCAGCCTCCTCTTCTGGGGCATTGAGAACCGGGACTATCCGGTGGTCATGGGGGTGACGGTGGTCATCGCCCTGGCGGTGCTCCTGACCAACCTGCTCCTGGATCTGGCCTACGGGCTGGCCGATCCCCGGGTGCGCTATGGGAGGGGGTAGGCCGGTGGAGCGCTGTATGCTGTCCCGGAGCCCCTGGGAGCGGTTCCGGAGCGACCGGCGGGCCGTGGCCTGCTTGCTGATTCTGTGCGCCGAGCTGCTGGCGGTGCTGCTCCTGCCCCCGCTGCTGGGGCTGGAGCCCAACGCCAGCGATCTGGGGGCGGGCTTCTGGGCGCCCCCCTCCGCCGCCCATCCCCTGGGCACCGACGACGTGGGCCGGGATCTCCTGGCCCGCCTGCTCTGCGGGGGGCGGGTGTCCCTGCTCATCGGCCTGTGCTCCGCCGCCCTCAGCGCCCTGGTGGGGATTCCCCTGGGCCTGCTGGCAGGCTACCGCCGGGGGGCCTGGGAGTTCTGCCTCATGCGGCTGGCCGACGTGTTTCAGAGCTTCCCCAGCATTGTGCTGGTGCTCTGCCTGGTGTCCCTGGTGGGGCCGTCCGCCCTCAATCTGGTGCTGGTGCTGGGCCTGCTGGGTTGGACGGGCATCGCCCGGCTGGTGTACGGCAATACCCTCTCGGTCCGGGAGAAGGAGTACGTCCTGGCGGCCCGCGCCCTGGGGGGGCGGACAGGGCGGATTCTGCGGAGCAATGTGCTGCCCAACGTGATCGCGCCGGTGTGGTGCGCCCTCCCCCTGCGGGCGGGGCGGGCCATCCTCTCCGAATCCAGCCTGAGCTTTCTGGGGGTGGGTATCCGCACGCCCCAGGCGTCCTGGGGCAACCTGATCCAGTACGCCGCCAGCCTGCCCGTCCTCACCGGGCGGCCATGGGTGTGGGTGCCGCCGGGGCTGTGCATCATCCTGACCGTGCTGTGCCTTCAGGGCATTGGAGACGGTCTGCGGGACGCGCTGGACCCCAGATATGGCGGACACAGGGGGAAATAGCAGGATTTTCTTTTCAACACGGCCTGTTTTGTGCTATAATCAATACAACCGGGTGAAGCGGCCCCAGTCATTCGGACTGGGGCCAAAGACTATCGACAACCCCTCCTGCCGAAAGATTCGGAGGGAAGGATAGTGTGAAAGGAAACCGTCAGGGTTTCCTTTCACGTGGGATCAAAGGACTTTTTAAAGCTTTTTAAAGCTTCAAAAAGTCCCATAGCCTGCCGAAACGTGTTCGGCAGGCTGCGGCCCCGGTCATTCGGACTGGGGCCGCCTGTTTTATTTGTGAGAGGGGGCTTTCATGGAATCAATTCTGTTACTTTGTGCGGTGGTCATTGTCATCTGCATCGTCGCCAGCCGCCTGTCTCAGCGCCTGGGTGTGCCCGCCCTGCTGCTGTTTCTGGCGTTGGGAATGTTATTCGGCTCGGATGGGCTGTTCCGCATCCCGTTTGATAACTTTGAGGCGGCGGAGCGTATCTGCTCCGTAGCGCTGATTTTCATCATGTTCTACGGTGGTTTCGGTACCCGCTGGGCGGCGGCCCGGCCGGCGGCGGCCCGGGCGGTGGTGCTGTCCACCCTGGGCGTGGCGGTCACCGCGCTGCTCACAGCGCTGTTCTGCCACTTGGCACTGGGTTTTTCTGCTCTGGAGAGCTTTCTGACCGGGGCGGTTATCAGTTCCACGGACGCCGCGTCGGTGTTTTCCATCCTCCGCTCCAAGAAGCTGGGCCTGAGGAACCACACCGCCTCCCTGCTGGAGGTGGAGAGCGGCAGCAACGACCCGGCCTCCTATATGCTGACGGTGATCGCCCTCTCCCTGATGGGGGTGGGCGGCGGCGGGGCAATCCCGTGGATGATTTTTGCGCAGGTCGTCTTTGGACTGGGCCTTGGGGCGGCGGTGGCAGGGCTGTCCATTCTGGTGCTCCGCAGGCTCACGCTCTCCGACGGGCTGGATACTATTTTCGTGGTGGCTGCGGCCCTGCTCTCCTTTGCCCTGCCCGCCGTGGTGGGGGGGAACGGCTACCTGGGGGCCTATCTGGCGGGCATCCTGATCGGAAACGCCAAAATTCCCCATAAGGCGGCCCTGGTCCACTTTTTCGACGGACTTACGGGCCTGGCGCAGATTTTGATCTTTTTCCTGCTTGGGCTGCTCTCCTTCCCACGGCAGCTCCCGGCGGTTTTTCTCCCGGCTTTGGCCATTATGGTGTTTCTCACCTTTGTGGCCCGGCCCGCTGCGGTCTTCCTGCTGCTGGCCCCCTTCCGCTGCGGGGTACGGCAGTGTCTGCTGGTGTCCTGGGCGGGGCTGCGGGGCGCGGCATCTATCGTGTTTGCCATCATGGCAGTGGCCAGCGGGGCCGCCATCGGCTACGACCTCTTTCACATCGTGTTCTGCATTGCCCTGCTCTCGGTGGCGGTGCAGGGTTCACTACTGCCTCTGGCGGCGCGGAAGCTGGACATGGTGGACAGTGCTGAGAGCGTCAGCCGTACCTTCAACGACTACCAGGACCAGCGGCAGCTCCACCTGACCCGCTTCCCTATCGGCGCGGGCCACCCATGGGTGGGGCGGACCATCGGGGAGTGTGAGCTGCCCGCCGACGCGCTGGTGGTGATGCTCCGGCGGGGCAGCGAGAATGTGATTCCAAACGGAGATACCGCAATCCAGGCAGGGGATCTTATGGTGCTCAGCACGCCGCTCTATGAAGACGATGACGGGGTCAGCCTGCGGGAGGTGCCTGTGGCGGAGCACGGGGACTGGATTGGGAGGCCGATCAAGGAGCTGGGTATCCCGGCGGAGGTACTCATCGTCCTGGTACGCCGTGCCGACGGCACCACTGTAGTGCCCAAGGGCGGGACAGTTCTTCAGCAGGGGGATATGCTGGTGGTCAACGAGTGGGAGGAAACCTGACATAAGAGAAGCAAGAGGTGTCGAGCAATGGAGACGTTGGATCTGTCGCGGCGCGGGGTGTTGCTGAATGACGAACAGTTGGGGCCCTATCCACTGGAAAAGCTCAAGCGGGTGGAGCGCCTGACCGTGGATATCGTGGAGGATTCACCCCGGGTGGATGAAAAGGAGATGGCATTCGCCAAGTGCCGCCTGGGGGGCTTCGGGGATGTACTTAAGAAGAGGATGGAGGATTTTACGGTTCGCGTGCCCATTGGGGCGTCCTATTACCACTTTCAGAAGTACCTTAACGACTACCCGGAAAACGAGGTCGCGCCGGAGAAAGCGCCCCTGCCAGAGGATACGCGTATCGTGACACGGCACATTAAAAAGATGGCCTATTTCACTGGGGCGGAGATGGTGGGAGTGTGCGAGGTGCCCCGGGATGTGTATTACGCCACCAAGGTGGACGGCACGCCGGTGGAGCGGGTTTACCGATACGCGGTGGTGTTTCTGGTACGCACCCAGTTGCCCACCATTGCGGCCTCCCACGGGGACGAGTGGCTGGATGACACCGTTGCCTATCAGGCATATCAGCGGCTGGCCTGCATGTCCAACACCTTGGCCGACTATATCCGCCGCCTGGGCTGGCCAGCCCGCAGCGACGCCTTCAACAACTACGTGACCATCATGCCCCGGTTGGTGGCCCTGGCCGGGCTGGGGGAGTTTTCCCGGCTGGGTATCGTGGTCAACCCCTTTATGGGGGCGGCTTTCAAGGCGGCCGCCGTGCTGACCGACCTGCCCCTGGTGCCCGACGGCCCCATCGACTTCGGGCTACAGAACTACTGTTCCGTATGCAAAATCTGTGCCGAGCAGTGCCCCATGCACGCCATCTCCACTGGGGAACAGGAGGAGTACCGCGGCTACATGCTCTGGCGGACCGACGAGCGCAGGTGTGTGGCCCACGGGGCGGCCAACCCCCACGGCTGTACCTGCGGCCGCTGCGCCAAGGTGTGCCCCTTCACCCGGCCGGACTGCGGGCCGGAGTGCTTCCAGGACTGGGACGGGGATCTGTCCGTGCTCTACCGCTCGGTAGAGGCCCGGCGGAAGTTCCTAGCCAGCCACGGCTATGTGGAGCCGGAGGAGGAGCATGGAAAGTGGTGGCTGCCCCATGTGGTCCGGGATGGAAAAATTCAGTACGGCGGCGATTTCGACTACGAGGTGCAGAGGCGCCACATGGAACGGACCAGATAGGCGGCATGGCCGGAACAGAGGAGGCGGACAACGGTGGCAAGAACCATTGATCTGGAGGAACGGAAACAATTTCGCGTGCTGCTCAACCCGGTACGCCAGGATATCATTCACCTGCTGCGGCGGGCGGGACGGCCCATGACGGCCAACACCGTGGCGGAGAAAATGCTGCTCTCACCCAGCGCGGCCCAGAGCCACCTGAACAAGCTGGAGGAGCTGGGCGTGGTAGAGCTGGGAGTATATACGGCGCCGGACGGCCGGCAGGCGACCTATTACCGGCTGGCCGATGTGGAGATCCGGCTCTGCCTGGGCCGGAAGGACGGCTTTCAGGGGGAGCGGGAGGCGCTGGCCGCCCAACTGGTGGACGGCACCTTCCGGGGCGTGCTGCACGCCGCCAGCCAGTGCGGCGAGCCGGAACAGCAGGAGGATCTCCAGTTCCTGTTCGGCGCGCTCCATCTCAAACCGGAGGAGCGGGCGGAGCTGCTGGGACTGATTGACGGCTACCTCCGCACCCACAGCGTGCCTGAGGGGGGCGTGGAGCACTGGGAGTATGTGCTCATGGCCTACCGGGCGGACGAGGAATAGAAAAAGGAGGCCTGCGGCTTTACCGCAGGCCTCCTTTGTATGTTTAAAAGTGTTGCGCCCCTTTGCGGTATTCGATGTGGAGCTGTCCCCGGCCCAGGGGGATGTCCAGAGCGGAGGGCCGGGGGGACGGGGCGCTGGAGGCCCAGGCGGTGTCCCGCACCAGGGCGTCCATGCGGAAGACGGACAGGAGCACCCCCGCCAGGGCGGCGTCCACCAACAGGAAGAAGACGCCGTAGGACAGGAAGGGGAGGGAGAGCACGCCCAGCGGCCACCAGCCCAGGTTATAGAGCCAGTAGATGGCCGCCTGGAGGAACAGGGGAAGGAAGGCCGACAGGGCGAGGAGCTTGCCCGTGCGGCTGTGGAGGGCGCGGATGCGCCGGAGCAGCAGGGCGGCAAAGAGGACGATCAGCCCGGCGGCGGCCCAGAACACCCACCGGCCCAGGCCCTGGGCGGCCTCCGCCAGCAGGAGCTCCGAGGAGGAGCCTACAAAAAGGGAGGGCAATTCCCCCATGCGCAGTCGCTCGTAAAACAGGTCGGGCCCCAGGAAAGCGTCTATGCGCCAAGCAGCGTACTCCAGGTGCCGCAGGAAGAGCAGGGGGAGGATAGTCAGAGCGGGCCCCAGGGCAGCCAGCAGATTCCACCGCCGCTTTCCCCGGAACCAGCCCAGCCCCACGGCCGCCAGGAGTACCAGCAGCATACTGGCCTCGCTGACCAGCCAGGAGGCGGAACTGGGAGCCAGCCAGGCGAAGAGGGGGAGCGCCAGGACGGCGGCCCCGCAGAGCAGGACGGCAAGCGGCCCTTTGCCCCGCAGGGAGGCCACAAGGGCGGCGTAGGGGACGGGGAGGAGCAGAGTGGAATAGAGCGCAAGCTGATAACCGGGATAGGAGTAGAAGGGGAGAAGTGGAGTGCAGAGAATAGGACCCAGACAGAGAAGGAGCAGCGCCGCCGCCGGAGCCCATTTCCGCCGCAGAAGGAGGGTGTAGTCGGAAAACCAGAGTCCGGTCAAAACCCCGGCGGCCAGCAGCAGGCCCAAAACCTGCCGCCGGAAGTAGAAGACGTCCTTGGCGTCCCCCATGAGCCCGGCGGCGAAGAGCTGGAGCAGCACGCCCGCGGCAAAGAGGGCCGCCACAGTGATCGCCAGCCCCCAGCGGTTCCGGGGGCGGTGAAGGCGGTCCAGCTCCCGGCCCACCGCCTCCGGCTCCCCCATCTCGGCCACCGCGCCGGCCAGGGCCTCTTCCGGGCTCCGGCCCTCCGCCTCAAAGGCGGCGGCCTGATCGGCAATATGGTCGGACAGCTCCCGCAGGAGAACCCGCCGGGCCCGCCGCCAGCGGATCTGGCCGCCCACCGTCTCCAGATATTCGTTCACGCACTCACGCGCCACAGGGATTCCCTCCCTCCAGCACGCCGCGCACCGCGTCGGCGTAGGCGTACCAGCCCGCCTGCTGTTCAGCCAGGGCGGCCCGGCCGTCCCGGGTGATGGCGTAATAGCGCCGGGTGCGGCCATTGGCAACCCCGTCGCTGGAGGTTACCCAGCCCTGGGCCTCCAGGGAGTGGAGCAGGGGATAGAGGGTACCCGCCTTGAGGTGGAACACCTCGTTGGAGCGCGCCCGCAGGGCCTCGATCATCTCATAGCCGTACATGTCCCGGCCCTCCAGCAGGGCCAGCAGCAGCATGCCCATGCCGCCCGGAGCGGTGCGGTCATTTGCCATATTCCTCACCTCATAAATAGATTATCTATGTATAGTATAGATAGATTGTCTATCTATGTCAAGGAAATCTTCCATAAAGCTGGGGCGGGCGTCCGGAGCCGCAGGCAAAAAGCAGCCCCCTCCGACCGGAGGGGGCTGTGCCACTGCTTCAGGAGAGGAGGTTGACCACCACCATCACTGCGCCCAGGATGGTGAGCACCACGCCGGTGACCCGGTTAAGGGCCTTGGCGGAAGCCCGGTTAGCAAAGACGGCGGCAATTCTGGCGCCCAGAAGCGTGACCACCACACACACCGTCAGGGCAAATACATCCAGCCCGCCGCCGATGGCCACGTGGGAGACCGCGCCGGTGAAAGCGGTGAAGGTCATGATGAACACACTGGTACCCACGGCGGTCTTGAGTTCATAGCCCAGCACGGAGGTGAGCACCAGAAGCATCATCATACCGCCGCCAGCGCCGATAAAGCCGCAGATGAAGCCCACCACGCTGCCGCAGGCCAGGGACTCCGCGATGCGGCGCCCGCGGCTCTTATGGGCGGAGCTCTCCTTGGTGGTCATCACGGGACGCACAATGAATTTGATGCCCAACAGCAGGGTCATGAACACGGAGAAGCCGCCCATGGTGGCGTTGGGCACCAGGGAGGCGGCCCAGCTCCCGATCAGGGTGAATACCAGCACCGCCGCCAGCATGACCAGGCCGTTGCGGATGTCCAGATTCCTATTTTTGCCGTAGGTATAGGCCGAGGCTGCTGAAGCCAGCACGTCGGAGGCCAGAGAGATGGCCACCGCTTGATAGGCGGGAAAGCCTAGGAAGGTGATGAGCATGGGGGAGATGACGGCGGCGGCGGACAGGCCCGCCAGGCCGGTTCCGATGCCGGCCCCCAGGCCGGCAACGACGCAGACGATGAACTTGACGAGCATGGCGTGGCCTCCTTTGTATACCTAATTTATTATAATGCGAAATATTTTGTTGTCAAGAATTCCTTTACAGGCCGGCGTCCGCTGCCGTATAATGGGAGCAGCAAGGAAGTGAGCCGACATGAAAACTGGAATCGTTCTGGAGGGCGGCGCGGTGCGCACCATTTTCTCCACCGGCGTCTGCGACGCCCTGCTGACGCGGGATCTGCTGCCGGATTATGTCATCGGCGTCTCAGCCGGGATTGCCTATGGCGTCAGCTATGTGTCCAAGCAGAGCCGCCGCAACCTGGACATTATGGTAAACTACATCAACGACAAGCGGTATATGGGCTTCGGCAACCTGCTCCGGCGGGACAACCGGGCCTATTTTGGCCTGGATTTCGTCTTTGGTACCATACCAAACGAGTTGATTCCCTTCGACTATGACACGTTTGCCGCTTATCCCGGCGAGGTGGAGGCGGTAGTCACTAACATGGACACTGGAAAGGCGGAGTATTTTCCGGTGGAGCGCCGGGATGACCGGTTTAAGCTATTGCAGGCCACCTGCGCCCTGCCGTTCCTCTTCCCTGTTTTCGATATCCAGGGTAAGCCGTGTATGGACGGCGGAGCGGCCGACGCTATCCCCTATGAGCGGGCGCTGGAGAGGGGGTGCGAGCGGGTGATCGTGGTGCTGACCCGGGAGCGGAGCTACGTCCGGCGGCCGGAAAAGCTCCAGCCCCTCATCGACGCGGCCTACCGGAAGTACCCCAGGTTCTGCGATACCATGCGCCGCCGGGCGGACGCCTACAACACCTCCCGGGAGCGGCTGTTTCAGCTTGAGAGGGAGGGGCGGGCCCTCCTGTTCGCCCCCCACAGCACGGAGGGCTTTCACCGCACCGAAAAGGACGTGGAGAAGATTCGGGCGCTGTGGAAGGACGGCTATGACGAGGGCATGGAGCGGCTGGACGAGGTGCAGGCCTTCCTGAGCGGCTCCTGAGCTTACAAGAAGCGGCGGGCGGCGCATCTGCGCCGCCCGCTATGGATTTTCCAGCGCCGCCCGCTGGGCCAGGAGCAGCCCGATGGCGTCCCCCAGCATGGTGAAGAAGGCGCCGAGCACCGCTGCCTGGGCGTCGCTCTTCCCCGCGGTGAGCTGGATGGCGGCCAGTGCGGCGATGGCCAGCAGCGCCTCGCCGGACGGCCCGGAGCTCGCCTGCATCCCACCACCCCCTGAATCAGCATATGGGCAGCGGGGCCGCCCTGTGCGGGAAATGCGCAATATCATGCAAGAAACAGGCGGCGGGACGTGCTATACTGCTTCCATCTCAGACAGAGGAGTGCCCTATGGAACAGGAATTGCGACGCGTGTACTACGATCCGGAGCTGGGAGTGGAGGCATGTCTCTTTCAGGGCATCGACCAGGGCTTTCCGGAGCATTTTCACACCTATTATGTCATTGGAACCATGGATCGGGGGAGCCGGGAGGTGACCATCGCGGGGGAGACCCTCCGCCTTGCCCCCGGTGAGCTGGTATTCTTTCAGCCCGGCGAGCCCCACGCCTGCCGTCCGGTGGGGGAGGAGCGTCTGGACTGGCGGGGGCTCCACGTGCCGCAGGAGGTCATGGAGCGGGCCGCTGAAGCCGTCACCGGCCGCCGGTTTGCCCCCCATTTCACGCCCCCAGTGCTGCCCGGGAGCGAACTGACCAGTCTGTTCCGGGAGGTATGGGAGCTGGCGGCGGGGGAGCAGGGGGAGCTCCGCCGGGAGGAGGCCTTTCTCCTGCTGGTGGGCCGCCTGCTGGAGCGATGCGGCGGCTGTCCCCGGCCGCCGGAGGAGGTGCGGCCTGAGGTGCGGGCGGTGTGTGACTATCTGGAGGCCCACTGTGACCGGCGCATCACGCTGGAGCAGCTCTCCACCCTGGCGGGGCTGAGCAAGTACCACCTTCTGCGCTGCTTCACCCGCCAGAAGGGGATCACCCCCTACCGCTATCTGGAAACGGTGCGGGTGAACCGGGCCAGGGCCCTGCTGGAGCAGGGGGCCGCCCCGCTGGACGCGGCCCTGCGGGCGGGCTTTGCCGATCAGAGCCACTTCAACCACTTTTTCAAGATCCTGACCGGACTCACCCCCAGCCAGTACCGGGCCGTGTTTGCGGCGGAACGGGGGGAGCCGTGAGCCGGGCGGGCCTGACGGGGCACGCCGCGGCCCTGCTGACCATCTTCCTCTGGGGCACCACCTTTATCTCCACGAAGGTGCTCCTGACCGGCCTGCGGCCCGTGGAGGTGCTGTTCCTCCGCTTCGCCCTGGGCTTTGTGGCCCTCTGCCTGCTGTACCCCCGGCGGCTCCGGCTGGCCGGGCGGCGGCAGGAGCTGTGGTTCGCGGCGGCGGGCCTGTGCGGCGTCACCCTCTATTTCCTGCTGGAGAACATCGCCCTGACCTGCACGCTGGCCTCCAATGTGGGGGTGCTGGTGTCCGTCAGTCCGATGCTGACCGCCCTGCTCTCCCACTTCCTCCTGCGGCGGGAGCGGCTGCGCCCCCTCTTTTTCGCGGGGCTGGCCGTGGCCCTGGCTGGGGTGGCGATGGTGTCGTATAACGGCGCCGCCGTGCTGGAGCTGAACCCCAGAGGCGATCTCCTGGCCCTGCTGGCGGCCGCCGCCTGGTCAGCCTACTCCCTGCTGACCCGCAAGCTCTCCGCCTTCGGCTACCCGGTGGTGCAGACCACCCGCCGTACCTTTGCCTGGGGCCTGCTGTTCCTGCTGCCCGTCCTGCCGGTGCTGGGCTTCCGGCCCGGGCTCGGGACTCTGACGGAGCCGGTTTACCTGCTCAACCTGCTCTATCTGGGGCTGGGGGCCTCCGCCCTGTGCTTTGTCACCTGGGGCTTTGCCGTGGGGCGGCTGGGGGCGGTCAGAACCAGCGCCTACATCTACCTGGTGCCGGTGGTGACTCTGGTCACCTCCGCGCTGGTGCTGGGTGAGCCGGTGACGCCCCTCTCGCTGGGGGGCGCGGTGCTGACGGTGGCCGGACTGGCACTGTCGGAGTGGGAGCCGCGAAAGGAGGGGAGCAAGGGCGGAGTGGAGTGAGCTCAAGTGCGCCCTGGTGCCGGACGAGAGGCCGCCTGTTTGCAAGCGGATCAACCGCCCCGCTGGCAGCCTGCCCCTGTTCCAATAAGACAAAAAAGAGGATTCCGCCGGGCGGAATCCTCTTTTTCATGCGCGGCTCAGCCGGCGCTCCAGATGGGCCAGGAAGGCGGCGGGCTCCCGGTTGAGCACCAGCTCCTCGGGAAAATCCAGCTCGTCCAGCAGGGCCTGGGCATACTGGTGGCCGCCCACGGCGGAGACGAAGTGGGCGTCGCTGCCCACCACCACGGGCACGCCCTCCCGCCGGCAGTGCTTCAGCATCTCCGTCACGTTGGCGGTGGAGTTTTCCCGGGAACAGGCGGGGGAGAGGGAGGTGTTGTTGACCTCCAGAAGCACGCCGCGCTCCCCGGCGGCCCGCACCAGCGCCGGATAGTCCAGGGGGTAGCGGCCGTCGTCCGGGTGTCCCAGGATACAGATTTTGGGGCAGTTGTCCATGGCGCGGACCATGGCTGCCGTATTCTCCTCCGGTCCGCCGCCCTGGGGCATGCACCAGATATGCTGGCTGGCGATGGCCATGTCCAGATTGTTCAGCAGCTTGGGGGAGAGATCCACCGTGCCGTCAAAGTCCATCACGTTGAGCTCCGCGCCCATCATGACCCGTACGCCGTAGAGCTCCCGGTCGATGACCCGGAAGTTGAGAAAGTAGTCCTCGTGGGTGGTCAGCTCCATGCCGGGGGCGTGGTCGGTGATGCAGATGAGCTCCAGCCCCCGGTCGGCCGCCGCCCGCACCATCTCCAGCAGGGTGCAGTAGGCGTGCCCGCTGGCCAAGGTATGGGTGTGGCTGTCCAGTCGAAATTCCATACGTTCACTCCTTTTTTCCCATCTATCATACCCAAAATGATGGAAAAAGGCAAGGGGCCGGACAGAAGCCTGGCCCCTTGCGCGTCAGATACCGTTTCCACCGTTCCACTTCCAGTCCCGGATTTCGGGCATGTCCTGGCCGTGGGCGGTGATATACTCCTTGTGCTCCACCAGCTTGTCCTTCATGAGCTGAATGAGGAAGGCCCCCCGGTTGCCCAATTGGGGCAGCCGCTTTACCGTGTCGATGACCAGATTGAAGCGGTCAATGCGGTTGAGCACCCGCATGTCGAAGGGGGTGGTGATGGTGCCCTCCTCCCGGTAGCCAAGCACGTGGATGTTCTTGTTGTGCCGGCGGTAGGTCAGCTCGTGCACCAGGGAGGGGTAGCCGTGGAAGGCGAAGATGATGGGCTTGTCCCGGGTAAAGATCACGTCGTAATCCTCGTCGGTGAGCCCGTGGGGGTGGGCGGTGTGGGGCTGGAGCTTCATCAGATCCACCACATTCACCACCCGCAGCCGCACCTCGGGCAGGTGGCGGCGCAGGATGGTCACCGCTGCCAGGGTTTCCAGCGTGGGGGTGTCGCCGCAGCAGGCCAGCACCGCGTCGGGCTCCGCCCCCTGGTCATTGGAGGCCCACTGCCAGATGCCGATGCCGTGGGTACAGTGCTTGATGGCCTCGTCCATGGTGAGCCACTGGGGCCGGGGGTGCTTGGAGGCCACCATCACATTGACGTAATTCCGGCTTTTGATACAGTGGTCAAAGACGGAGAGCAGGCAGTTGGCGTCAGGGGGCAGGTAGAGCCGCACCACGTCCGCCTTCTTGTTGGCCACATGGTCCAGGAAGCCGGGGTCCTGGTGGGTGAAGCCGTTGTGATCCTGCTGCCACACGTTGGAGGACAGCACGTAGTTCAGGGAGGCGATGTCCTGCCGCCAGGGGAGCTGCCGGGCCACCTTGAGCCATTTGGCGTGCTGGCTCACCATGGAGTCCACGATGCGGATGAAAGCCTCGTAGCTGTTGAGAAAGCCGTGCCGCCCGGTGAGCAGGTATCCCTCCAGCCAGCCCTGGCACATGTGCTCGGAGAGCATGCTGTCCATAATGCGCCCGTCGGCGGACAAACCCTCGTCGGTGGAGCGCAGCTCGGCGTTCCAGCGGCGGTCGCTGGCTTCAAAGGCAGCGGTGAGCTTGTTGCTCAGGGCCTCGTCGGGGGCGAAGATGCGGAAGTTGCGGGCCTTCTGGTTGAGCTTGAGCACGTCCCGGACATACTTGCCCAGCTCCGCCATGTCCTCCGCCACCGCCTCGCCGGGGGCGGGCACCTCCACCGCGTAGCGGGTGAAGGAGGGGGTGCGCAGATCCCGCAGAAGCACGCCGCCGTTGGCGTGGGGGTTGGCGCCCATGCGGCGCTCCCCCTGGGGGGCCACGGCCCGCAGGGCAGGCACCGGCGCGCCCTCGGCGTCAAAGAGCTCCTCCGGCCGGTAGCTGCGCAGCCAGCGCTCCAATACCTCCAGGTGCTCCGGATGGGCGGCGTCCACCGCCACCGGAAGCTGGTGAGCGCGGAAGGTGCCCTCGGTGGGCGCGCCGTCCACCTCCTTCGGACAGGTCCAGCCCTTGGGAGAGCGGAACACGAGCATGGGCCAGCGGGGACGGGCGGTTTCGCCGAACTCCCGGGCCCCCTGCTGAATGCGCTGAATCTCCCGCACCGCCCAGTCCAGGGCCGCGGCCATCTTCTGGTGCATCTGGGCGGGCTCGTCCCCCTCCACAAAGCGGGGGGTCCAGCCGCAGCCCTTGAAGAAGTCCTCCACCTCCTCTGATGTGATGCGGGAGAACAGGGTGGGGGAGGAAATCTTGTAGCCGTTGAGGTGGAGGATGGGGAGCACCGCCCCGTCGGTGACGGGGTTGAGGAACTTGTTGGAGTGCCAGGCAGTGGCCAGCGGGCCGGTCTCCGCCTCCCCGTCACCCACCACGCAGGCGGCGATCAGGGTCGGGTTGTCCATCACCGCGCCAAAGGCGTGGGCCAGGGAGTAGCCCAGCTCGCCCCCCTCGTTGATGGAGCCGGGGGTCTCGGGGGCGCAGTGGCTGCCGATGCCGCCGGGGAAGGAGAACTGGCGGAACAGGCGGCGCATACCCTCCTCGTCCTGGCTCACGTTGGGGTAAAACTCGCTGTAGGTTCCCTCCAGATAGGTCTGGGCCACCACCGCGTTGCCGCCGTGGCCGGGGCCGGAGACATAGATCATGTTCAGCTCATGGCGTGTGATTACCCGGTTCAGGTGGGTGTAGATAAAGTTTTGGCCCGGCACCGTGCCCCAGTGGCCCACCAAGGTGCGCTTGAGGTGCTCGGGGCGCAGCGGCTCCCGCAGCAGAGGGTTGTCCAGCAGGTAGAGCTGTCCGGCCGCCAGGTAGTTGGCGGCGCGCCAGTAGGCGTCCAGCTTGCGGAGCATGTCGGGGGTCAAAGGGCCCTTTTTGGACATGCGGGTGGAGGTTTTAACGATCACCTTCGTCTTTTCCTTGGGGGCTTTTGCCAATCGAATGACCTCCTTGTGTCGGCTTTTGTACTGCTTATTATAACCGATGGGACTATACTGTCAATAGAGTGGGGTCAAAATCCCTCTTAAAAGAAAAAACCGGGCCGGAAGCGGTAGCTTCCGGCCCGGTGGGGAGGGGGTATTTATTCCTCCATACCGGCCAGCCGGCCCCGTGCGGTGCGGCGGTAGAGCAGCAGGGCGGTGAGGCAGGCGGCGCCCTCGGACAGGAGGAAGGCCAGCCACACCAGAGAGGGCCGGAGCGCGCCCAGCAGCAGGGCCAGCGGGAAAAGGAGCACAAGCTGGCGCAGCAGGGAAACCACCAAGCTGGAATTGGCCGCCCCCAGGGCCTGGAGGGCGGCACAGAGGATCACCGACACCCCGGCGCATACGAAGGAGAGGGCAATGAGGCGTAGGGCGGAGATACCCTCGGCCAGCACGGCGGCATCTGCGTCGAACAGACGGAGGAGAGGGCCGGGGATGGCCAGAAAAACCACGGTGCCCACGGCCATGATGGCGGCGGAGAGCACCAGGGCGAAATGGATGACCCCAGTGATGCGGCTGCGCTGCCGGGCGCCGTAGTTGAAGCTGACAATGGGGATGAGGGCGTTGTTCAGGCCGTTGACCGGCATGAAGAGGAAGGACTGAAGCTTGAAATAGGCCCCCAGAATGAACACGCCGGAGGCGGTGAACAGTGGGAGGATCAGATTCATGCCCAGGTTCATCACCGTGGCCAGGGCCTGCACCAGGATGGCGGGGACGCCCACACGAAACATGGTGCGGATGATGGCGCTGTCCGGGCGGAAGCCCCGGAAGGAGAGGCGCACGATGGAGCTGCGCCGCACCATACACAGCCCCACCACCATGCCCACCACCTGGCCCAGCACGGTGGCCAGGGCAGCGCCAGCCACCTCCATCCGGGGGAAGGGGCCGATGCCGAAGATGAGCAAGGGATCCAGGATGAGGTTGATTACCGCGCCGATGCCCTGGATGACCATAGGGCCCACAGTGTTGCCGGTTGCCTGAAGGGTGCGCTCTCCGGCAAACTGCATGCAGATGCCGACGGAGGCCCCGGTGACGATGGAGAGGTATTGGATGCCGTAGTCGATCACCTGGGGCTGCCCGGGGGCGAAGAGCTCCATAAAGACGGGAGCCAGGCCCACCCCCAGGACCAGAAAGACCACCCAGCAGACCAGATAGACGAAGTAGCCGTTGGCCACTACCCGGTTGGCCTCGTCGGGCCGGCCCTCCCCCAGCCGGCGGGCCAGCAAGGCGTTGAAGCCCACGCCGGTGCCTACGCACACGGCGATCATCAGGGTCTGGATCGGGTAGACAAGCGCCAGGGCTACAAACCCGTCGGAGCTGAGCTGGGCCACGAACATGCTGTCCACCAGATTATAGAGGGCCTGGATCAGCATGGACAGCATCATGGGCCAGGCCATGTTCAGCAGCAGCCGGCGCACCGGCATGACCGCCATCTTGTTTTCCTGCAAAGCAATTCCTCCTGATCAAAAAAGACGGGTACCGAGGACGCGCCTCGATACCCGTCTGCCGCACGGCGTGGCAGCCCGTGCGGCTATAGCTGTTTGGTGTAGCGCAGATCCACGCAGGTCATGTCGTGGGGGAAGGGAATGTGCTCCTCCGTCCCGTCCCAGGCAAAGCCGTGCCGGGCGTAGAAGCGGCGGGCCCCCTCGTTCTCCCGCAGGACAAAGACGTAGCAGTTGAGGTAGTCGTCGGCCCGGAGACGGCGCAGCGCCTCCTCCATCAGCACCGAGCCGTAGCCCCGGCCGGTGCAGGCGGGGTCGGTGTAGAAGGAGATGATCTCTCCCCAGCCCCGGTAGGCCTCGCCGTGGATCACCAGCCCCTCGCTCTGGCGGGGACTGGGCCCCAGCCGCACCGGTCCGTAGGTGCAGCAGCAGACGGGAGTATCCCCGTCGCAGAGCAACAGGCCCCGGCACCGCCCGGTGGCGTAGTCCTCCCGGAAAAAGGGAATCCAGTGATCCTCGGTGATCACGTCCCTCAGGTAGTCGTCGGGCACGTGGCCGGGGTAAGCGGCGTGCCAGCCCCGGGCGTGAATGCGGCTCATGGCCGCAAAGTGTTCCTCCGTGCAGGCGTCTATGATGCGCAGTGAATTCATAAGCAGACCTCGTTTAGCGAGTGGATGAGCCGCCCGCGCCGGGTGGCGCGTACAAGCGTTTTGCCGGAGGCAAAACCTTGATGCCGGGCGAATTCAGTTCGCCCGCGCAGATAAAAAATCGGGGCCCCCGCCCGGCGGAAGCCGGGTGGGGAACTGCGGCTCATGGCCGCGAAGTGCTCTTCCGTGCAGGCGTCCACAAAGGAGAGGGCCTTACACATGAGCGGCCTCCCCAGCCTCCCGGCGCTCCGCCTCCTGCTTGGCCAGGCCCCGGGCGTTGGCCAGCATCAGCTTGATGCGGTTCTCCTGGTTGATCTTGGTGGCCCCGGGATCGTAGTCGATGGCCACGATATTGGAGAAGGGGTAGTCATCCTTGAGCTTGCGGATCATGCCCTTGCCAACGATGTGGTTGGGCAGGCAGCCGAAGGGCTGTGTGCAGACGATGTTGGGGGTGCCGGAGTGGATGAGCTCCAACATCTCGGCGGTGAGCAGCCAGCCCTCGCCCATCTTGTTGCCCTCACCCAGATAGCCCTGGATCAGGCGGCGGAGATCCTCAAAGGTGCCGGGAGCGCGGAAGCCACCCTTCTCCATGGCGGCGATCATGGCCCGCTGGCACTTCTCCACGTAGCCCTTGAGCACTTGGCACACCTTTTTCTTCACCCACTTGCCGCCGTAGATGTTCACGTCCACCTCGCGGTTGTAGATCTTGAAGATGATGAAGTCGGTCAGGCCGGGGACCACCGGCTCGGCCCCCTCGGACAGGAGAAACTCCTCCAGGTTGTTGTTGCCCAGGGGGGAGTATTTGATGTAGATTTCCCCCACCACGCCGACCCGTACCTTGGGCTCCCCGGCCACGGGGATGGCCTTGAAGGCGGCCACAATGCGGTCAAAGTTGGCCACCATGCTCTTGAAGGAGAGGCCCTTGCCCTGGTTCATGGCCTCCAGAAGCTGAGTCTCCACGGCCTCGATGGTCTCGTCGGTCTGGCCCCGGCTGACCTCGTAGGGGCGGACCTGGTTGGCGGTCTGTACGATGATGTCGCCGTACATCATGGCGAACACCGCCTTGCGCAGGGTGTTGAGCCCCAACTTGAAGCCGGGGTTGGGCTCCAGGCCCGACAGGTTGACCGAGATGACGGGGATATAGCTCAGACCCGCCTTCTCCAGCGCTTTGCGCAGCAGATGGATGTAGTTGGAGGCCCGGCATCCGCCGCCGGTCTGGGTGATGAGCAACGCCACCTTATGCATGTCGTACTTGCCGCTCTTCACCGCGTCGATGAGCTGGCCGATGACCAGCAGGGCGGGGTAACAGGTGTCGTTGTGGACGTACTTGAGCCCCTCATCCACGATGCCCCGGTGGTTGGTGGTGAGCATCTCCACGTGGAAGCCCTCGGTCTCCAGAATCCGGGCCATCAGGCCGAAGTGCACCGGAAGCATGGTGGGGAAGAGGATGGTGTACTCCTCCTTCATCTCCTTGGTGAACAGCAGCCGTCCGTTTTCGTCGTATACTAATTCTGCCATAACGGGTGTTCCTTTCGCTTGCAATGGGAGCGCCGCGCGCTCAAAGGGAATTGGCCCCCACCGACTCGCGGGCCGGCGGCGAGCTGGCCGTCAATGACGGCATCAAACTCCTGTTGTGCTATAAAAAGTCGGGATGGTCAGCCCCGGGCATCCTGCGCCTGGCGGGCCTCCATGGCGGCCATCAGGGAGCGGATGCGGATCTTGACCGCCCCCAGATTGCTGATGTCGTCGATTTTGAGCTGGGTGTAGAGCTTTCCGCCCTTTTCAAGGATGTCCCGCAGCTCGTCGGTGGTGATGGCGTCGGTGCCGCAGCCGAAGGAGACCAGCTGCACCACCTGCATGTCGGGCTGGGTGCATACATAGCGTGCGGCGTTATACATACGGCTCTGGAAGGTCCACTGGTTGAGCACCTTCCGGGGGGCATAGCCCTCCAGATAGCTCAGAGCGTCCTCGGTGACCAGCACGAAACCGAAAGAGGTGATCAGATCGTTGATGCCGTGGTTGATCTCCGGATCGATGTGGTAGGGCCGGCCGCAGGCCACGAGGATGGGCATGTGGTGGTCCCGGGCGTGGCGGATGTACTTCATGCCGGTCTCCCGCACGTCGTGGACATAGGCGTCGTAGGCCGCGTAGGCCGCCTTGGCCGCCGCCGCGGTCTCCCGCCTGGGAATGCTGAAATGCTCCTCCATGAGCTGGGCGATGCGCTTTTCAAAGTCCTTGTGCCGCCACAGGCCCACGTAGGGGTTGAGGAATTTGGTCTGCTTGAGCAGGGGAACGTTGGCGGCCAGCAGCTCAGGGTAGTAGGCCACCACCGGGCAGTTGTAGTGGTTGTCGCCGATGCCCTCGTCGTTGTTATAGGACATGCAGGGGTACCAGATGGCGTCCACGCCCTCCTCCACCAGGGCCTCCACATGGCCGTGGAGCAGCTTTGCGGGGTAGCACACGGTGTCGGACGGGATGGTGTGCTGGCCCTTGAGGTAGAGCTTGCGGGAGGACTCGGGGGAGAGCACCACCTCGAAGTTGAGGCGGGTAAAGAACTCGAACCAGAAGGGCAGGTTTTCATACATGTTCAGCCCGAAGGGGATGCCCATGCGGCCCCGGACGCCGGAGCCGTTCCCCTTGCCCTGGAGGGCGCGGAGCTTCTTGTACTTGTAGGTCATCAGATCGGGGTTCTCCACCTTTGCCTTGCCCAGGGGGCGGGAGCAGCGGTTGCCCGAGATGAAGCGCCGCCCGCCGTCAAAGGTGTTGACGGTGAGGGAGCAGTGGTTGGTGCACAGGTTGCAGGTGGTGGGCTTGGCGGTGTGGGAGAAGGACTGTAGAGCCTCCTCGCTCAGCAGCGCGCTCTTCTCCAGGTGCAGATCCCTGGCGTAGAGGGCCGCGCCGAAGGCGCCCATGATGCCCGAGATGGTGGGCCGGGTGACGTTGCGGCCCAGCTCCTGCTCGAAGGCCCGGAGCACCGCGTCGTTGTGGAAGGTGCCGCCCTGCACCACGATGTGCTGGCCCAGATCGTCGGCGTTGGCGGCCCGGATGACCTTGTAGACCGCGTTCTTGACGATGGAGATGGACAATCCCGCGGAGATGTCCTCCACGCTGGCCCCGTCCTTCTGGGCCTGCTTGACGCTGGAGTTCATGAATACGGTGCAGCGGGACCCCAGGTTGACCGGGTGCTTGGCCAGCAGGCCCAGCTTGGCAAAGTCGGCGATGGTGTAGCCCAGGGCCTTGGCAAAGGTCTCGATGAAGGAGCCGCAGCCGGAGGAGCAGGCCTCGTTGAGCATGATGGAGTCCACCGCGCCGTTGCGGATTTTGAAGCACTTCATGTCCTGGCCGCCGATGTCGATGATGAAGTCCACGTCGGGGTTGAAGTGGCGGGCGGCGCTGTAGTGGGCCACCGTCTCCACCAGCCCGGCGTCGCAGGAGAAGGCGTTTTTGATGAGATCCTCGCCGTAGCCGGTGACGGCCGCGCCCTTGATGGTGATGCGGCTGCCGCACAGCTTGTAGATCTCCCGGAGCTGCTCCAGCACGATGGCCACCGGATTGCCCAGGTTGGAGTGGTAGTAGGTGTAGAGCAGGCCGCCGTCGGCGGTAATCAGCGCGATTTTGGTGGTGGTGGAACCGGCGTCGATGCCCAGCCAGGCGGCGCCGGTGTAGGTGTGTATGTCCACCTCGGGGGGGTGCATGGCGTTGTGACGGGTCAGGAAGGCGTCGTACTCCTCCTGGCTGTCAAAGAGGGGGGGCATGGTGTCCACCAGGCCCACGCTGTCCACGCTCTTCTCCAGCCGGTCCAGCACCTCGTCAAAGGAGCGCTCGCCGTAGTCGGAGGAGCACAGGGCCGCGCCCATGGCGGCAAAGCAGTCGCCGTCCTCGGGGAACACGGCGTGGTCGGCGTCCAGCTTCAGGGTCTCCACGAAGCGCTGCCGCAGGCCCATGAGGAAGTGGAGGGGGCCGCCCAGGAAGACGATCTTGCCCTTGAGCTCCCGGCCCTGGGTGAGGCCGGCCACCGTCTGATCCACCACGGCCTGGAAGATAGAGGCCGCCACGTCCTCCTTCCGGCCGCCCTGGTTGAGGATGGGCTGGATGTCGCTCTTGGCAAAGACGCCGCAGCGGGAGGCGATGGGGTAGATCTTCTCGTGCTTCAGGCTCAGCTCGTCCAGCTCGTTCACCGTCACGTTCATGAGGGTGGCCATCTGGTCGATGAAGGCGCCGGTGCCGCCGGCGCAGGAGCCGTTCATCCGCTCCTCCAGCGCGCCGCCGAAAAAGATGATTTTGGCGTCCTCGCCGCCCAGCTCGATGACCGCGTCGGTGTCGGGTATGTACTGGTTGACGGCGGCGGCAGTGGCGTACACCTCCTGCACGAAGTCGATCTCCGCCGCCTTGGCCACGCCCAGGCCGGCCGAGCCGGTGATGACGATGCGCACCTGCCGGCCGGCGAGCCGGTCCGCCAGAGAGCGCAGAGTCTCGGCGGCCCGCTCCCGGGCCTTGGAGTAGTGCCGCTCATAGGAGCGGAACAGCAGTTTGTTTTGTTCGTCCAGCAGCACCACCTTGACAGTGGTGGAGCCAATATCAATGCCAATACGAAGGCTCATTCGATTCACCTTATATCCTTTATCAGAATTCGTACCGTACATAATATATCAAAATTTGATTTTTTACAACCCCAAAGCGGCGAAATACAGGATGTTCCGTAGTCGGAAGGAATCTCCGTCGGATTCTGAAATGCTGTTGACAAATAATATTATACAGAATATAATATTGGTGAAATGAAAGGAGGCGGCGTCATGACCTTTCCATTGGGTGCTCCCCTGTTGGATGCCTGCGTGCTGGCGGTGCTGGAGAAGGAGGACGCCTACGGCTACAGCCTGACCCAGCGGATGAAGGAGGTGGTGGAACTGTCCGAGTCCACCCTCTATCCGGTGCTGCGGCGCTTGCAGCAGAGCGGATGCCTGACGGTGTATGACAAGCCCTTCCAGGGGCGCAACCGGAGGTACTACGCCATCACCCCGGCGGGGCGGGCCCTGCTGGCGGGGTACCGGAAGGAGTGGGCGCGCTATCGGGGGCAGATTGAGGAACTTTTGCTGGACGAAAAGGAGGAGCGGCATGAATAAGGCGGAATTCCTGGCGGGCCTGCGGGACGCGCTGGCGGGAAAGCTCCCGTCCGGGGAGCTGGAGGACGTGCTGTCCTATTATGAGGAGTATTTCGCCGACGCGGGTGAGGAGCATGAGGCGGAGGCGGCCGAGGGGCTGGGGTCCCCCGCCTCCGTGGCGGCCCAGGTGCTGGAGGGGCGGACGGGGCAGGCGCCCTCCGCAGCGTCCGCCGAAAGGCGGCCGAGGCGGCTTTGGCCCGTCGTACTCGGCATCTGCGCCGCCGCGCTTCTGCTCCTGGGCGTGGGCATCAGGCTGGTATTCCTGGCCCAACGGATGCCCGACGCACCGGCGGCAGGGGAACGGCAGCCGGTTGCGGCAGGACAGGAGCCTGTGGTGGTGGAGCAGGACCCGGTTTCCACACCGCCGGAAAACAAGTTGGAGCTGGAGCCCTTTACCGCCTTAGACATCGATGTGGGCATTGGTGATATCCGCATGGAGGAGGGGGACGGCTGGTATCTGAGTCTGACCAGCGGTGGCCAAGACGGAGACGGCACACCTTACCGGCTGAACCACAGCCAGAGCGGTGACACGCTGGAGATCTGGAGCACACCGGAGAATATATCGGGTGACGGCAGCCCGAAGGGCGAGGTGGTGCTCACCGTCCCGGAGGGAACGGTGCTCAATCGGGCGGAGATCTCCATAGGTGTGGGCGCGCTGGACTGGAGCGGCTGCGCCGTGGAGGGCCTGCTGCGGGCCGAGAGCGGCGTGGGCGGGCTGGATGTGACGGCTCCGGTGGGGGAGGCCGAGCTGATCTCCGGCGTGGGCGACGTGGCCCTGAGAGCGGCGGGAAGCGGGGCGGACTACGCCTACCAGTTGACCACGGGCACCGGCGAACTTCAGGTGGACGGGGAGAAAGCGGGCCCCTTCTTCGCGTCCGGCGGCGCGGGGGACAGGGTACTGACTCTCTCCAGCGGCACGGGGGACGTGTGCCTGGACTTTACAGACGAATAGCCCTTTCATGGAATTTTAATGTTTTTTACGGTTGCGGATTAAGAAAAACGTGTTATGATCTCTCCAGACTCGAACGAGAGGACGGAGCATATGACACGAGAGGAGTATCTGGCCCAGTTGCGGGCCCTGCTCACGGGGCGGACGCCGCCCGACGAGCTGGAGCGCATTCTGGCCTACTACACGGAATACTTTGACGAGGCGGGCCCCCAGGGGGAGGGACGGGTGATCCGGGAACTGGGCACCCCGGCCGAGCTGGTGGGCCGCGTCCTGGGAGCACAGCGGAGCCGGACGGTTCCGGCGGAGCGGGATTGCCCGCCAGAGGGCGCCGCCCGGGAGCGGCACGGCCTGGGTACACTGTGGAAGGTGCTGCTGGCCATCTGCGCCGCCCCCATCGCCATCCCGCTGATCCTCGTGGTGGTGGCGATGGTATTGGGCCTTGTCGTCCTGATCCTCGCCCTGGTGGCCGGAGTGGCCGTGGGCGGGGTGGTGGCCATCGGGGCGGGGGTCTTTACCGCCTGCGCGGGCTTTTCAGTGCTGTTCAGCGCGGGCCTGCCCACCATGATGTTCTTCTGCGGCGTCGGCCTGCTGTCCAGCGGCGTGGGGCTGCTCCTCATCGCGGGCAGCTTCCTGCTGGCCGGGCTGTGCTTCCGCGGCATGGCGGCGCTGCTGGGCCGCTGGCTGAATCGAAGGGAGGTGCGGGCATGAACATGCCGGCAAAGGTATGCCTGGGGGCTGGTGCCTTCCTGGTCATGTCGGGGGGGTTGCTGGCCATCACGGGCTTTGCCATGGGGGCACAGACCCACCTGGACCTCGACTGGGGCAGGGCACATAAAAGCGAAACGCCGGTGGATACCGGCGCTCCCCATGTGGAGGAGGGGACGGCGCTGCCGGCCTTCTCCCGGCTGGACGTGGATGTGAGCATTGGGGACGTGACCGTGGAGTACGGCGGGGATTACGGAATTTCCCTGACCAGTTGGGGCGGAATTCAGTTGGAGTATGAGCTGGACGGGGATACCCTCAAGGTACGCAGCGGGTCGGGTGCCTGGGAGCTGTCTGACTGGGAGCACGAGGTCGCGGCGGTGATCACGCTGCCCGAGGGGGTTGCCCTGGAGTCGGCGGACATCCGCACCGCTCTGGGAGATGTGACGCTCACGGGGGTGACCGCCGGGACCCTGGCTGCGGGGAGTGAAATGGGGTCCCTGGCGCTCTATGGCGTGGAGGCGGCGGATGCCGCGCTCGCGGTTTCCATGGGCGATCTGACGGCGGAGGGCCTGACCACCCGCAGCTCTTGCACCGTGGAGAATGCTATGGGCGACGTCTATCTGGATGGGAATTTCCGGGGGAATACGGAGTGCACCCTGTCCATGGGGGATCTGGAGCTGTATACCGGAGAACCCATCGACGACTACGGCCTGGACATGCACCTGTCCATGGGAGAGCTGACCCTGAACGGCTCGGAACAGCGCCCGGTCATGACCAGCCCCGGCGGCCCTCATTCCTTGAAGGTGACCAGTGATATGGGGGATGTGCGGGTGGAATTCGGCGGATAGCGCTCTCTGTTTCAAAACGCGGCCCCGCCCTTGCGGCGGGGCCGCGTTTCTGCTATAGTAGAAAGAACGCGAAAGGAGGGAGTGGGGCAGAATGGAACCGCTGCAGCCGCATCAGAGCCGGTGGTACCGGCGCACCGATCCCCAGGGGCGGGCCTTGCTGGCCCTGCTGCTTCCCCTGGCCGGGGTCTACCTGTGCCAACTGGTCACCCTCCAGGAGCCGGCGGCGGCGTGGGCGTGGATGGGGAGCCACGCCGGTGCGGCGGGGTACACCTATCTGGTGCTACTGCTGGCCCAGCTCCTGGTGACCACCCTGACCGACAGCCTGCTCTGCGGCCAGCTCCTCACCCTCCTGCCCTGCCTGCTGCTGTCCGTCGCCAGCCATCTGAAGCAGGCGGTCAACGGTGTCCCCCTGCTGGTCAGCGACCTGGCCATGGCGGGGCAGGCGGGGCAGGTGGCGGGTTTCCTCCGCCCCGGCATGGAGCTGGGGGAGGGCACCTGGGGGGGCATAGCCCTGGCGGCGCTTCTGTTCCTGGCGGCCTTTGTCTGGTCCCGCCCGGCCCGGCCCCTGGACGGCCGGCGGCGGCTGGGCGTGCTGGGACTTCTGGCCGCCCTGCTGGCCTGGGTGCTGCTGAGTCCGGCCTCCGCCGTGCTGCTGGCCGGGGAGGAGGGGGAGAGCCAGTCCATGCGCAACGACCGGCTGGGCCTTCTGGCCGGGCTTTACAGCGCCGCCCGGGAGAGCGCCATGGCCGAGCCGGACAGCTACAGCGAGGACGGCATGAACAGCATCCTGCTCCAGCTCCGGGCGGAGGCAGAGCAGTCGGCGGAGCCGGCGGTCAAGCCCAATGTGGTGCTGGTGGTGTCGGAGAGCTTCTTTGACCCCACCCGCCTGCCGGGCGTGTCCTTTTCCGCCGACCCGGTGCCCAACTTCCACACCCTGGCGGAGGCGTTCCCCAGCGGCGTCTTCCTGTCCAACACCTACGCCGGGGGTACCGGCAACGTGGAGATGGAACTGTTCACCGGCATCCCTTCCGCCTTCCTGGGGGCGGGGGAGTCCCTCACCGGCCTGGGCGATACGTCGGCCTACCGCCGTGTGCCTTCGCTGGCCCGGGTATTCGGGGCGGCGGGGTATGAGACCCTCTTTGTCCACTCCTACAACGACGAGCTCTATGACCGGGCACGCAATATCCCCGCCCTGGGCTTTGACCAGATCATTTATCAGGACGACTTCCTTGTGGACAAGACTTATGCCGGGGGCTATGTCTCCGACGACACCCTGGCCGACGAGCTGATTGCCCGCTTCGAGGCCAAGGGGGACGGCCCGGTGTTTCTCTACGGCCTGACCATGGAAAATCACCAGCCCTACTTCGGCGGCAAGTTTAACACCCCGGCGCCGGTGGCGGCGTCGGCGGACAACCTGAGCGGGGAGGAGGCGGGGGTGCTGGACGCTCTGGTTCACGGCCTGACCGACGCGGACGCCGCCCTGGGCAAGCTGACAGACTACTTCGCCCAGGCAGAGGAGCCCACTATCCTGGTCTTTCTGGGGGATCATCTGCCGGGACTGTCACTGGGCGGGGACGATACGCTCTATACCCGCCTCGGCTATGCGTCCTCGGCGGATACCGGAAGCTGGGACGCGGAGGAGCTCAAGCAGATGCACAGCACCGACTTCCTGGTGTGGAACAACTTTGGGGCGGAACTGGAGGCGCCGGCGGAGGTGAGCTGTACCGGCCTGGGGACGTATCTGCTGGGGTGGGCGGGGCTGCCCAAGCCCCTGTATTTCCAGTGGGTGTCCGCCGCTATGGAGGAGATGACCCTCTACCGGGAGCGGCTTTTCGTAGCTGCCGACGGCACCCCCTCCCACACGCCTCCAGAGAATTGCGAACCCCTGGTGGCGGCGTGGCGCAACATCGTTTATGACATGCTCTACGGGGAACAGTACATTACCGGCCAGCTCACCGGACAGACGGGGCTTTCATAAGATTTTAATCTCTCTTTCAGAACGGTTAAAGCTGGGACTGCTATTCTTTGGACAGAATATGAGAGGGGGCAGAATCCATGAAAAAGCGCCTGCTTCCCTGTCTGGCCGTGCTGTTTCTGCTGCTGACGGCCTGCGGGGTGGGTCACATGGGGGTGCATGCCCTGGAGGATATCACCGATGCGGATATCGTGGCCAACGAGATGGGATATTCGGCGGTTCTCTGGCAGAGCTACAGCGATACCTTCTCCTGCGAGGCGAGCTGGGAGAGCTTCCGCGGGGTGGAGTACCTCTGGACCCTGCCGGGAAACGAAGCGCGGACGGTGCACGTGACCTATGCCGAGCAGGAGTGCGGCGACTACCGGGTGGTGCTGGTACTGCCCGACGACACTGTGGTGGAGCTGGAGGAGGGGGAGAACACGGTGGAGGTGCCGGAGGGGAGCACCTGGATGGCCGTGGCCGCCGCCGGGGGCGGTGGGGCCTTCACCGCCCAATGGGAATCATAAATGCCCCTAAAAAAGCCGCCCGCCGCATAATCGCGGCCTATTCAATAAAGATGCTTGTACGAGACAAAACCAGCGGGTAAAACATCAAATAAGAGACAATAATAAATAAAAACAGGCGGTATCCCATGTAGTCCCATGGGATACCGCCTGTTCCTTTTTGTTCCATCGTAGTAGCCGTAAATTTCGGTAAAACCGTCCTTTATACCTCCCGGGGCGCCTTACCGGAAGACCCAAAAGTCCTTGTGGCTCTAGCATCTTCCTCTCTGCGCTCCTCGATGGCCTCTTTCAGTAACATGTCCTTGACCTTCATGAGGCGGATGGTG
>OLSH01000108.1_pt1 | contig 88525 bp, 89 predicted proteins | sample 1643221 | NCBI WGS metagenome assembly OLSH01 (sample SAMEA3136681, study PRJEB25190) | human gut metagenome | biome: human gut; feature: human-associated habitat; material: faeces | place: Austria | collected 2013 | reverse complement strand
TTCTTGCCCGAAAGGAGCCATTTTTTTCCAAAGACACAAACTATTTTACACTACCATCAGCAAGGTTTTCTTTATGCCATTGATGTAATTATTCAGCGAGTGATGTCTGGAATGTTGCCAATTCGTTGCCAGTACTTAAACAAATTTGCTTGCAGCCCGCATAAATACTGGCTTTTTTATTCCCATTTCATCACTCGAACTCCTCGGCGGATAACTTGAACTGGCTATTTTTCTCTGATTTTTTTAGGATTTATTATCCATATTCTTTAAAATCTCTCTCGAATTTGTGCCAGTCAAAATTATTAGAGCCAAAATAGAGCCATATTTTCTCCTATCCGCCTATCCGATTATATATTCTAATACAGCATTCATAGCTAAATTATAAATATTTCTCGCTCTAACTGGTCCGATTAAATAGGCTCTTTGCAAATCCATCTCTGACGCTTTTAAAATATCAATTAATTTACAAAATCCCTCTTTTTTGATTTCTGTCTTCTGATATTCATATATATCCAAAATATCTATAGGTTTACTTAATAGCGTTTGTAAATCGATTCCTCCATCATCCAAGTTGATATTATTTTTTATTTGTTCCAATTCCTTAAACGCTACAGAGTTTGCGCCATATTCAGTAACTATCTTTATTGACAGTCCTTTTCTTAATTTGTTTATATAAGCAGACAAATCGGATTCTGATGTACTTGCTGCGACAATTCCCATGTTTATTTGATACCTATTATAAATATTTCCTCTAATCTTATATCCTTCTGTATGCAAAACAACAATTCCTGAATATTCTAAAATACTTATTGCTTTCTTTACCAATTCTGGAGCGTCTTTATGTATTATAAAATATATTGTTTGCTTGTCATAATCTTCTTCATTTTCAGAACGGGCATTTTTATTTTGCGTTTCTGCCAAAACCTTTTCTTCTATAAATGTTCTTCCCCAATCAACTATCTCTTTATATGCATCAAACTTTTCTCCTAATTTTGTGTATTCATTCCACATTTGAGTTCTATAAAAGTCTTTAAGTGTTGAATTAACATTTGCTTTTTTTAATGATGTGAGTTTCTCACTCGCTTCGTATACGCTTTTTAACAATACACGAGGATTACCTGTCGCAGCATAAATCAGCGAATCAAGCAATTCTCCTTTTTGAATCAAAATATTATATGTTCTACTATCTATCTGTCGCTCAATAATATCCCTCATTTTCTCCACATAGTCTTCAGCTAAAATATCCTTTTCGACCCTTTTCACAATAGAATCATGAAAAGCTTCAAATGTTCCATATGATGTTATCCCTGGATATACCGCAGCTTTACAACAAATTTTAGGATCACGCAAATCTCTAAATAACGTAAAAAATTCTCTCTGTTGTTTAGGTAAAAAATTATGACATGCCTCATCAAACAAAAAAATTATACTCTTTATGCTCAATTCAGTACAAATAGAATGTAACAATTCTTTAAAATAATCAATATCCTCTACAAAAGGCGTTACTGGTTCTTCATCAATTACACCTTTTTTCCATGATTTTTCTAATTTATCTATCAATTGATTGATTTTAATTGCTAATTCATCTGTTTCCTCACTTTCCTTTCCCAATAATAGTGAAAAAATATTTTTTGTTTTTAATAACCCTAATTCTTTCAATTGTCCCTGAAGAGCAAATAAAATTTTTGACAACATCCATTTCTTAAATTTTTCTTCTTCATTGTCTACCAATGCAGCCGATGAAAAGCTAACAAAAACAGGAAGTGTTCTATTAAGTTCAAATTTTTCCAACAACTCTTTTTCTGCAACTTTTAGCAGCATAGTTTTCCCTGTTCCTCTGCTTCCTATCAAAAGTCCAGTAACATTACTTTTTAAAAATTCGACATTCTCTCTATCATGTTGCGTGTCAACATAAAACTTTCTAATTTCTTCTATTGACAAATCCTCTGTTCTTAATGTAAAACTTATCATTATTTCCAGTACTCCTTTACTTTATCCAATGTATTTGTTAATTGTAGTCTCTTTAAATTTTTTTCTATTATGCCTTTATATGTTTCGTCAATACCTAAATTCAAGTTGCTATGCCTTATAAGCAACAATGCAATCACAACATTGCTAAGATCATAAAACATATTTAAGAATTCTATCAATGTGTTTTTATCATAGTTAATTACTTGATGTTTTACAGTATACATATATTCAAATTTTCCATGTACAAACTGAGAACAATCCCGATAAATTTTTCTACATAGATTAAATAGGTTTTCAAATTCATCATCACAAAATAGTGCAAGATATTTTTTATTTAAAACCCCCATTTCCTCATTTTCTAACACAGACCATTTGACATCATACTTATCCTGCTTCCAAAATAGATATTCATAATTATGATCCAGAAAATATACATATGCTAAAGATAATTCTATACCACTTCTCAGACTAATATATGCATTTCTATATAATGCTTGTAATCCAGAATATAATCCTGAAATCAAATCATGTATTATTTCTTTTAGTATAATTTGAGTATCATTGTCAATATGACTTGTAATTTCTTCAATCACTTCTATATTTAATGAAATCTCACTTAATTTTTTATCATTTTCTTTTATTGACTTAGATATATTATCATCCAACTTATTTTTAAAATCTTCTATTAAATCTCCTATCATCAGCTTTCTTGTGTAACCTCCTCATTAGCAACTTTCAATAATATATAAAACAATCCTAACGTTATATAAAAATAATATTTATCAAACATATACAAGCATCATTATCTGCCCCTATGCTTTTCTTTCCTTTTCTGCTGTTTCAGTTCAAACTGCCTCTGTTTCTCTGCTTCCCGCTGTTCCCGACTAACAGCCTTACGTTCAGTTTTCAACTGCTCCTGCTGTAATTTCAAAGCCTGTTGCGATTTTGTACCTATTCCAGTATTCTGTACCTGCTTTCTTACTTCACGCTGTACCCGTTTAGGATTGCGACCAGCCTCTTTTACATCAGTTGCCACAGCCAGACTAAATCGTAACCGATAATAATTTTTCAGAACAAAATCATAAACCTCATAGTCTTTTGGTTCTGCGCCAAACGTAACCTTACACACAGATAGCTTTCCATCTGATACACGTTCAAACACTCCCACCCAAAAAGGTTCTTCAAAAAATACTGTCAGCTTTCCCGAAACTTTGTCCATGACAATTCCTCCTTAAAATAATTGTGATGAACAAAGAATGGACGACCCTAAGGAGGGAGGGTTACTTACACCAAAATGGTGCGACTGGACTACCTACCAGTTCTGCAAGATTGCCTTGCGTTGTGTTTTTATCTTTGCCCCTATATATTACCACATAAACGCCCATTTTTCCACAAAAATATGGCAATCCGCATATAACTGCAAACTGCCATATTATCATTCCCCTTATCTGCTTTAACTTACATGGTGCTAGCACCATGTACCAACCAACACTAAAAAATACACTATCTTTGCCACAGCTTACTACTTATAACCATACTCCCCAATCCCCATAATTAAATTTTCCACTGCCATGATGAAGTTTTCCGTCCACCTTAAGATTTCTAAATGTTTCTCGCATACGAATTAAGATTTCCGGCTTTATATCCAGTGAATGATGTGCCGGAAATACTTTCTTCACAGGTAATGCCGCAACTCTTTCCAAAGAATCAAGGTATGCCTCCGGGTCAGTAGACGGATAATAAGCAAACAGAATATCTTTATAAACCAAATCACCAGTAAATAAATATCCCATGCTTTTTTCCCAAAAGCACAAATGCCCCGGAGAATGTCCGGGAGTATGCAGCACTTCAATTTCTCTGCCGCCAATATCAATGATGTCATGGTCTGTCAGCACTTTTGTTGGCATACCCTGAAACAATTCATAATCGCTTACGCAAAACCCTTCGGGTAAATCACAGCGGTCTATGACCATCTCTCTTATGGTTTCGATTGATAAAGGGAATTTACCATTCAGCCAATCCAATTCATCAGCGTGAGCATAAAAATCTGGGAAATACTTATGCCCTCCAACATGATCCCAGTGAATATGCGTTGCTACTGCTGTAATTGGCTTATCGGTAAACTTTAGCACTTCCTCATAGATATTGGAAATGCCAAGCCCCGTATCAATAAGCAAACTTCGAATATTTCCATTCAACAGATAGCAATGCGTTTCCTCCCAATGCCGGTATTCACTGATAATATATGTATTTGCATCAATTTTATCTATTGTAAACCAGTTATCCATTACTCCGCACTCCTTAAAATCCCAATTAATTTATAGCTTCTCTATTTCTGCCAAAGAATTTTGAATATCCTTATAAACCAATGGTTGCATACTGTCTGCATAAATAGATATATCCGCTTTTTGTAATGCCGTAACAATATCTTCTTTTAATTCCGGCTTATTTTTTACTATCATAGGCAGTAATTTTATACACTGTCTTGCCGTTATCGGCTTAACATCTTCTATATGCTTCAAATATTCGTCTATAATTTCATCAATTTCATTATCTATATCCCATTTAGCGTTATAGGCAATCAGCGTAATCCCTCTTGTCCGAATATAGGAATTATCGCTGTCAATCATATCGGCTAATTTATCCATATAACAATATACCTTATCCGATTCCTCACATTCTTTTTGTAGCGTCTGTAATGCTTTGTATGCCGTGTTATTATTTTTATCAAATAACAGCGAAAAATTATCCTCAATATTTATTTCCATGCCGTTTCATCTCCCATATCTTAAATCATGCTTTCGATTATAGCACTTTCTCTCTGTATCTGCCACTATAAAATACAGGGCATAGCAACCGCCACGCCCCACATCTTTTATCGTTCCAACGACTTTTCAAGCTTCTGTTTCTGCCCTTTCAAATCGTTCTGCTTTTCATACAGATTATTCCGCTCTTTGCAGAGTTCTTTCATACGCTCCAACTGTGTCCGTACTCCCTCTCGGCAATCCGGCTCTATCTTTTTATATTCCCCGGTCAGATTACGAATTGTATTGTTGTTTTCTTTTATCTGCTCCGATAAACACACCCAATCTATCAGATTCTGCACTTCCTTATCCGTTTCGTAAAGGTCTGTTTCTGCCACGATTTTAGCGCACAGCCGTATCATCACTTTTTTCTCCATATCTGTCATATCCAATCAGTCCCCTTTCCTATCGGCTCATTTCAAAGGTACGTTTCGGGCGTTTATTTGCCTTTTCTGCCTGTTCTAATGCTTTTGACCGTTCCACTATCGACTGTACCTGTTCCCTGCCGAAATAACGCTCCAAACGCCCCAAATCAGACGCTTTCTCCTGCAATCGGTCTATGGTGTCGCTCTGCTCCATTACCTTATCCGTCAAGCGGCTAATCTGTTTTTGTTGCACATCCACTTTAGCAGTCAGCTTTTTACCCTGCTCCGCAAGCTGTACGCATTTAATAGTCAGACTTTTTACCACCTCTTTCAATTTCTCCACAAGCGGCATAGCCTTTTTATCCCGATAAGTCTTTGCGCTCATCAATGCTCCTGGCTCTGCTAACTGCCATTTCACATCTTCATCATAGGCGTGTATATTAAGCTCCATGACTTCTTTAGACTGCACCATTTTATTAATTTCCTGCTGTAATTTTTTCTGCTGTTTTTCCAACTTTTCATTTTTGTATAACAGCTTTTCCTTATCCTCTGTCAGTGTTTCCGTCTGCTCTTTCAGAAGATGATTTGTTGCGGAAAGTTCTGATATTTCCTGCCGAATCACTTCTCCCTCTTTCCGTATCTGCTTTATTTCACGCCCTGCTGCAATCTGCTGATGAAGAATATCGGATAATTCCTCTTTTCCATCAGAAATAACTTTTTCCAGTTCAGAAACCTCTTTTGTACGCTCTTTTTTCTCAAAATCCAAAATAGATAAATGTTTCTCATGTGTTCCCTTTTTATCCCACCCAATACCATGCTGTAACATAATATCCGCAAGCCGTTCTTTTTCTGCCGCTACCCACTGGTTACGTTCCGTTTCGCTCCTTGTGCCACCCTTAAATCCAAGTGCCGCAAGTGCCTTTTTTAACGATACCCTTGTTTCAAGCCCTCTCTTGCTTTCAGTCGTATAGGGTATAAAATCTATATGCAGATGTGGCGTGGCTTCGTCCATGTGGAGATGTGCCGAAAATACCTTTAACGTAGGATTGCGCCGTTGAAAGTCCTGCATATATTCATCAAGTATTTTTGCCGCAAGCTGTCCGTCCTCGGTCTTTGCTCCCATATCGTCCTTGTTTCCGATTTGTAAAATAATCTCATGGAATGGCTTCTCCTGTTTACCGGAACAGATTTTCTCATAATAATCATCAATTCTGCGGTCACTTCTGGTCTGCTTCTCATTGTACCGGGTGAGTGCTTCATCAAATAATTCGTGGTATACGTCTTTGATATTTTCGTTGCAGTATTCCACATTCAGACAACTCCGCTCCGGGTCAGTGTTCTTTGCGTGGAATTTTCTGCTGTTGTGGTTGACAGAGCCTTTCCCTGTCATAACGCTGATTGTCCGCTTCAATAAATTTCCCTTTCTCCCTATCGGGTAATGAGCGCCGGATACGGCGCATAGCCTTTGTTACTTTCTGCGAAAGTAATGCAAAAGCACTTTTGTCAGCTACGCCAACAAAAATGCAACCTGCAGGCAGGTTTTGCGCCCTGCCGGGAGCTAGCTGTCCGTTGGACAGCATACCGTCCTAACGGACAGGGCGGCTTTTCGCCGCCTTGATACCGTCGCTTTCCGGCTTTCACCCAACACCGCAACATTGCAATGTCTATAATTTTTGCAACCTTGCAATCTTCAAGAACGCAATTCCAAGACTGCAAAATCCTAATACCCTGCATTGTTGCGCTGTTACCTTGCCTGTCCGTTACTGTCTGATTTTATCCAGTTCCCAATACCATGTACTGTTTATCCGCTTTGCCCGGACACCTAACTCTTTTTTCGCATTTTCCAGTGTCCGCTTCGATATGCCCTGCTCGTCTGCAAGACTGAAAATCTCATTACTCTGCATGGCATTGTTTGTTTCTGCCAGTTCCCGAAGTAACCGTTTCGCCTGTTCCATTTTATTTGCTTTTGGGGCGATACCGCCTAACACTTCATCAGCGGTAATCTCATAATCCCCTAGCCATTGAAAACCGTCCTCCGACAGTGCAAATGCTTTCGGGTGTCCGAATGCCGCAAGGTTATTTTTAATCTGCACCACAGCCCTTATATTTTCTTCTCCCTCAACCCTGCCGACCAAGAGAACGCTTCTAGCGACTGCAAAGAAATCAATCGAACCCATGCCTCTATATGCCGCTTTATTTCCTGCCGCTTTGTTCATATGCCCGACAAGAACAATCGCACACTGGTATTTCTCTGCCAGTGCCGCTAATTTCTTCGTCATATCCCTTGCTTCGTTTGCTCTGTTCATATCCATACCGCCGCCCAAATAGGCTTGTATCGGGTCTAAAATCAACAGCTTTGCGCCTGTCTTTATAACAGCTTCTTCCAAGCGTTCATCTATCATGGAAAGCGATTTTATCTTTTCATCAATGACCGAGATTTTCTCACAGTCTGCCTTTGCCTGTTCTAAGCGGGGCTTGACCGTATCGGCAAGACCGTCCTCCGCACTCTGATAGATTACATTCAAAGGCTCTGTAAAATCCATTCCACTGTCTAAACTTTCTCCCTTAGACAGCTTCGCCGCTATATTGAGTATAAATGTTGTTTTGCCGTCCCCCGGATCGCCTTGTATGATTGTCAGCTTACCATAGGGGATAAAGGGAAACCACAGCCATGAAACTTCCTGCGACTGTATCTCTGACAATTTAATCAACTGTAATTCTGTTTTTGTTTCTTCCATAATGCCCTCCATTTCTGAAAAATCGTTGTCACTGGAAGAAACCTCTGCTATACTTGTATTGTGGATACTGATAACAGAGGTTTTCCAGTTATCACAGCCCTAACAGTTGCCGCTGTCGGGGCTTTTTTCTTCTCCGTTGGTGTTTCCCTGCCACAGATATTTTGCTCCGTCCAATACCCACAGGATAGCTTTCAGCATATCAAGACAGTCATTCCGCATATCTTCCAATCCCTCCGGCGTTAAATCAATTTCTGTCTTTTCAAACTGTTCCGTCACTTCCCGGATATTTGTCTGCATTATCTTTAGTTCCTCTACTAGCTGGTAAACCAGTTCTTTTTTGCCGACCACGCACACCCGGTTATAAATGCAGGAACGGACAAAATAATTTTTCAGATATGTTTCCGAATATCCTTTTTTCATCAGTGCATTTTGCCATGCACGAATGTCAGAAGCCTTAATCTCATTCATATTCTTTTTCTTAAAATATGGAATGATTTTCAAGTCAATAATGAATCTCTTTGTCCGCATAGTATTTTCACGCAGACGGTGTTCCATATCCTCATAATAGATCTGCACAAAATTTTCAAAATTGATGTCCAAATTCCTCTGTTGTTGTTGCAGGAAATCACGCTCCCACTGTTCCGCTTCTGCTTTTGTCTTAAATCCCCTTTTGTCTTCTTGTGGGTTACGCCCTGCCAGTCCTTATAATAGAACTGGCAACGCCACATCTTTCCATCCCTTGTTGCTGACATAAAACCTCTCCTTTCCTACATGGCTACGGTCAGACCGTAAAATTTTTCTTCAAAGTATTTTGTCGGGACCTTGCCGCAGATTGTCCGATAACCTTTTGCTTTCAGTTCCTCATTCAGCCCTCGGATAATCTTATAGGCATAACCCGTTGATACGCCAAGCATTTCAGCCGCTTCCTCTGCCGTTACATACATTTTCTTTCCATTCTCCATATAATCCTGTCCTTCCCTTATTTATTTTAGGTACACATATGTGACCTTCGTATTTTTATTATACGGTACACTTTTGTGAACGTCAAGTATTTATTTTAAATTTATATACACAAATGTGTCCTGATGTGATAGAATTGAACTAAGCACTAACGAAAATCACAAAAAACGGAGGTATTAGCATGACTACCGGAGAAAAGATTAAGCACTTTCGGAATTTGCGTGGTATATCACAGGAAACACTAGGTCAGCTTTCCAGCATCAATTCCGCCACAATTAAAAAATATGAATATGGTATTCGCAATCCCAAGCCCGATCAATTGATGAAAATTGCAAATGCTTTGGGTATCAGTATTAATGTTTTTATGGATTTTGATATAGAAACAGTATCAGATGTATTGTCTTTGATTTTAAAAATGGACGAACAATTAGATATGAACTTTGAAGCAGAAAAGGACGAAGACGGAAGTTTTATTCCATCTACAATCAAAATATCCTTTAAGAACTCGCTGCTCAATCATAAGTTAGGTGTTTACATGAAAGCAAGAGAATTACAGGAGAACCTTTTAAATGATACGGAACGCTTCTCGTCAGAGGAAGAACATCAACGTGCGATTGAAGCACTCTCAAAGGATTTAGACGCTGTTAAGCAAAGTGTTCTTGATGATAGCAAAATTGTTAAAAAAGGCGTTAGAGGAATATCTGTTAAAATATATCCCGAAAATGAATAGACTAAAGCTACATTCACCCAAAGGAGTACACTATGATTAAAAAGAGTATACGAAAAGAAATTGACAAAGTAATAAAGAATATTTGGCTTCATAATATCTGCACCGATTATGGTAATGGTCTTCTACTAAGAGAAGCAAGCCTTCAATGCAGTCTATATCACCATTTGCAAAACGAATTAAGCCCTTTGCTCCAACAAAATCAACTATATATTTATCCCGAATTTTATTTTAAAGATCTAAAATTTTTTGCAGATTTAGCGATTGTTGAAATGGACATGACATTAGAAACAACATGGTTGTCCGAAAGAATGACTGACATAGCTGCAATTATAGAATTAAAATATGATAGTGGAAATGCCATATCAACATCCGATTACATCAAAACTGATATGCCAAAATTAAAAGAATATGTTCGCAGTTTAAATTATGATTGTCAATATTATTTTGGTGTGATTTATGAAAATGACTGCGAATGGTTGCATTGGTTTGATAAGCGAAGTACCAACAATTGGGCAAATGGACGTTTGACAGAATTAAACGCAGGATATTTAGACGAAACCATGTATTTTGAAGTAAACTCATATAATAATATGAACTTTCAGCAAAAGAGAACTCCTTGTGATGTGGTATTTTAATACATATTGGGTATCATGATACCCACCGCAAATCCAGTATTCATCAAATAATTAGAGCCATTTTAGAGCCAAACGCCATAAAACAATCCCGGAAACGCCCAATTTATCAGCATTTCCGGGATTTTATCCGTTACTCGAACTCAATCGTAGCCGGCGGCTTCCCCGTACAATCATACAACACCCGATTCACGCCCTTAACCTCATTCACAATCCTGCTGGTAACCTTCCCCAGCACTTCCCATGGAATCTGAGCGGACTCCGCGGTCATGAAATCAGATGTAAGCACGGCCCTCAGGGCAACGGCATAATCATAGGTTCTCTCATCGCCCATGCATCCAACAGACCGCATATTGGTCAGCGCCGCAAAATACTGGCCCAGATTCTTATCCACTCCGGCCTTTGCAATCTCTTCCCTGTAAATCGCGTCAGCGTCCTGAACAATGCGGACTTTATCAGCCGTCACCTCACCGATGATCCTGACGCCCAGACCAGGTCCCGGGAATGGCTGTCTGAATACCAGATACTCAGGTATCCCCAGTTCCAGTCCGGCCTTTCTCACCTCATCTTTAAAAAGCAGCCTTAAAGGCTCTACCAGTTCCTTAAAATCCACATGCTCCGGCAGTCCGCCCACATTGTGATGGGACTTGATGACAGCGGATTTGCCCAGGCCGGACTCAATCACATCCGGGTAAATTGTACCCTGTACCAGGTAATCCACGGCGCCAATCTTCTTTGCCTCTTCCTCGAACACACGTATGAACTCCTCGCCGATAATCTTACGCTTTGCCTCAGGCTCCTCCACGCCCTTCAGCCTGGCGTAGAAACGTTCCTGAGCGTTGACACGGATAAAATTCAAGTCATAAGCGCCTTCCGGTCCAAATACGGCCTCAACCTCGTCCCCCTCATTTTTGCGCAGCAGACCGTGATCCACGAACACGCAGGTAAGCTGTTTGCCAATGGCTTTGGACAGCATAACGGCAGCCACAGAGGAATCCACGCCGCCTGACAGAGCACACAGCACCTTGCCGTTACCTATCTTCTCCCTCAAAGCCTTGATGGTGGTATCCACAAAGGAATCCATCTTCCAGTCGCCGGAGCATCCGCAGACATTATATACAAAATTGGAGAGCATCCTGGTGCCTTCCTTGGTGTGAACCACCTCAGGGTGGAACTGCACCGCATAAAAATTCTTCTCCTGACACTCCATGCCGGCTACTGGGCAGGAATCTGTATGCGCAGTGATACGGAAGCCCGCCGGAACCTCTGCAATGTACACACCGTGGCTCATCCAGCATACGGTCTTGGGAGAAACGCCCTCAAACAGCTTGGAGGAAGTATCCACATCCACTTCTGTGTGTCCGTATTCGCTGACCACAGCCTTCTTTACAACGCCGTCCAGCAGATAGCTCATAAGCTGGGCGCCGTAGCAGATTCCAAGGACTGGTATTCCCAGTTCAAATATCTCCTTTGAGCAGCGAGGTGCCCCGTCTTCAAACACAACGTCCGGTCCGCCTGTGAAAATGATTCCCTTTGGATTCATTTCCTTAATTTTCTCCAGGCTCATATCATAAGGATGCACTTCACAGTATACGCTGCATTCGCGGACACGGCGTGCAATCAGCTGGTTGTACTGGCCGCCAAAGTCCAGTACGATAATCATCTCTCTGTCCATGAGATTCGTTCCTCCATTATTTTACGGATTTTCCCACCAAAACAATTATAGTAAAACTGTATCCCAGAACGGGTTTGAAAATACCCTGTATCCGACGTCCCGCAACAGCCTGTCTGCTGAAAGCTGTGCGTAACCCGCCTGCTTCCGCTGCTGCCAATGCCGAAGGCTTAACCAGATACAAACCATTTCCAAACCCGCCCTTATTATATACCTTGACCCAATTTACCGAAAAATATTTATTTCCCTATAAATTGAAAGAGATTGTACAGAATAGTACAATCTCTTTTTTATCTTTCGTATGTATACATTATAAAGCAGAGGACGACAAATATCAAGCTATTTCGACATTTTTTTTGACTTTTTTACTGATTTTTTTGCTGAACTTTTTTGCTGAACTTTTTTTACTGACTGAAGTGATAAGTCAACCTCAGGATTTTACGTGCTGATTTTTCTGCTTTATTGAGTTGAATTTATTCTTAAACTGTTACCCGGAGTTATCTATATTGTGGAATCTCTTGCTCCGTATTTTTACCGACAGTCTCTTTACTGCATATATTTTCCTAACAAACCACTTTCATCCATTTAACCGGCATATTACTCAGCCGGTCTTTCGTCTCAGTCTTTCGTCCCAACCTTTCATCTCAGCCCTTCGTCCCAGCCTTTCGTCCCAGCCCTCCATCCCAGCCTTTCATCTCAGCCCTTCATCCCAGCTTTTCCCGCCTTTCCTCCCTATATTCCCCTCTCGTCCTCAGCCCCATCTTCTACTCTGCCGCATACCGTTTAATCAAATAACATCCTTCCGCAGAATCCTTGCAATCCTTTCCTCATCCAGTCCCCGGATTACCTCCACGGCCATCCTGACAGTGGCGTCCACGTCTTCTTCTGCGCAGAAATTATAGTGGCTGTGTACATACCTGGACGGAATGCCTAACACCAGCACCGGCACTGCCTTTCCCGTGAGGCTGATTTTTCCGGCGTTTGTGCTGCCGCCCCGGCGCACCGCATCCTGGTACTTGATTCCCAGCTTATCTCCTGTCTCCTGGGCAAAACGTATGAATTCCACGTTGGAAATATAGCTGTTGTCCATGTGGCGAATCTGCACCCCGCTCCTTAAACAGCCCTGGGCAATACCGGCCCGGAAATAGAAATCATCCGCCGGTGATCCCTCAAACACAATGGCCAAATCAGGCCGAACCTGCTGGGCTGTCACCGTGGCTCCCCTGGTCCCCACTTCCTCCTGGGCCGCAAATGCGCCTACCACTTCAACCTCCAGCTGGTCCGCCTCATCCTTAAGTGCCTGCATGGTGTCGATAATGCTCACGCAGCCCAGGCGGTTGTCAAAAGCCTTGCCGTACAGGATTCTATTTTCCTCATGATACTCAAAGCTTACATCCGGCATGATGGGGTCGCCCGGGCGGATTCCATAGACCTCCATCACTTCCTCCCTGCTGCTGGCTCCCACATCCACCAGGATATCCTCGATTGCCAGGGAGTTGTCGTTTTTCTGGGCCGCTGTCAGAAAATGCACTGGTTTGGATGTGGTGATTCCCCTGTGCTTTTTCCCGTCCCTTGTCCTTACAATGACAGAGTGGGCAGGCAGGCTGGTGAGATGGAATCCTCCCAGCATCAGGATACTTAAAAGCCCGTTTTCCAGTATGGACTGTACCATGAATCCGCACTCATCCAGATGGGCATCCAGCATGAGCACGGGGCGCCCGGCCTTTTTCTTCTTCATGGTGGCGTAAACATTGTACATAGCATCGTTTACCACGTCCAACCCCCCGCACCAGTTCTTTACTTCCCGGATGACCTCGTCCTCAAATCCACTGGGACCAAAGGCATTGGTCAACGCTTCGATTTCTTTTATGTTTGCCATGATTTCCTCCAGGTATGAGACGCAAAGTGCCGCATCACACGGTACCGCTCCTGCCATACCATGCCTGCGGCACTGCATCTGCTTTACTTAATTCTGCTTCATTTGATTCTGCTTTACTTCATTCTGTTTGATTATTCTGTCTTACTTCATTTCTTAAACCTTAACTCACTTCTCACAAGCCTTACAGTGAAACCTTCTTAAGCTCTTCGATCAAATCCAGTATATAGTCGGCTGTGGTCTGTACCATCTCCTGGCCCCACTCCACGGTAGCGGTGTTTGGATGATCTGGCCCAATCCATCCGTTGTCCGTTACCTTTGGCGTGTTCCTGAGAATTTCAATCTCAACGCCCTTGAAGCGCACGGTACGGAAGGCGGTAGCCACCAGGTTGTCTGTAAGATTGGTCATTTCCAGAGGAAGGTCAATCTTGCTCATGTCCACCAGTGAGGGGTCAACTGCCATGATGCCCGCTGTCTCCTCGCCGCCGCCATGTCCGCCCTTCCACTCAGGCTTCATATCCCAGGCCATCAGCCACCAGTTCAGCATCACGACCATGGCGCCCTTCTTGTCAAATTCCAGGTCGATGCGCTCGATGGTCTTGATATTCCCTCCGTGTCCGTTGAGCACCAGAATTTTCCGTGCGCCGTGCTTATACAGCCCGTCCACAATCTGGTATACGTACTGGTACAGTACGTCGGAATCAATGTTGATGGTTCCCGGATAATCAGCCAGTGACTGGCATGCTCCGTAGGGAATCATGGGCGCGATGAGAATGTTGTCATTTTTCTCCTCAATCAGATCCAGGATTTTGTCAGGTATCAGTGTGTCGGTTCCCAGCGGCATATGGCGTCCATGGCACTCCGTACTGCCGATTGGAAGAATAACCATGTCATTTTCCTTAAAATACCGTTCCGCTGTCGGCCATGTAATCTTTGATAATCTCATGATGCATATCTCCTTTGACTTCTCTTATTTTGCAACCTTTACATGATCCAGCTTGTGGTAGCCGATTGGATCCATCACGAAACCTTCCACCTTAGCGCCTGCGCCTGCGGTGATGGTGCTGTAGTAGATAGGTGCGTTGTTGTTCACTTCTTTTAACTTAACAGCCAGGTCCTCATATGCCTTCAGTCTCAAGGACTCGTCTGCGCTGGTCCTTCCCGTCTCAATGAGCTTGTCTACCTCAGGGTCTGCGATGAAGCTGCGGTTTCCGGCTGCTCCCTGCTGCGAGGAGTGTTCCAGTGAATAGTAGGTGTAGTCTGCGTCTGTGGTGGAGGTCACCCAGCCAAAGTATCCCATGTCATGCTCGCCCGCGGAAGTCCTGGAAATAAAGCTGCCGAATTCCATTACCTCGATGTTGCAGGTGATTCCCACATCCTGAAGCATGGCCTGTACAGCCTGACATACCTCTACACGTGTCTGGTTGTCATTTACCCAGATGCTGGTCTCGAATCCGTTTGGATATCCGGCCTCAGCCAGAAGGGATTTTGCCTTCTCAGGGTCATACTCATAAGCGCCCGGGCTGAAGTATCCGAATACAGCCGGTGCAATGATGGCGTCAGCCGGCTCTCCGGAGCCGCTGGCAATGGTGTCGATAATCAGCTGGCGGTCAATGGCGCAGTTAATGGCATCCCTTACCTTCTGGTCATCATATGGTGCCTTGTTCATGTTCATGGAAATGTAGTAGCAGGTCAGGGACGGAGCCTCGAACAGCTGAAGGTCGGAATTGCTCCTTACCTTCTCCAGGTCGTTGGGAAGCAGGTCGTAAGCCAAGTCCACTTCTCCTGTCTCCAGGGCAATGGTTCTCTGGGATGCCTCAGGAATAACCTTCATAACCAGCCTTTGTGTCTCTGCCGGTCCTGCATAGTAATCGTCAAAGCGCTCCAGGGTAACGGAATCGCCCTGCTTCCACTCTACGAACTTATATGGGCCGGTGCCGATTGGATGAAGCTTAAAGGCTTCCTCGTCCGCTTCCACCACTGCCTTTGGAACAATGGCTGCAAATGGTACGGAAAGGTTTCTGAGAGCCGGTGCGTAAGGTGCCTTCAGCTCTACATTGACCGTATAATCGTCTACCACGTCCACCTTGTCGATAAAGTCAACAATGTAGGAAACCGCAGCGGAATTAATGGCCCTGTCCAGGGAGAACTTTACGTCCTCTGCCTTCACCTCGGAACCGTCGTGGAATTTCACGCCCCGGCGGATGTGGAATGTGTAGGATGTATCGGAATTCTGATCCCAGCTCTCTCCCACCAGTCCAAGGGTCTCTCCCACGCCGATATGTATATTGACGCCGTTTAGCGCCTTTACCACTCCGTCATCCGTTTCATAGTGGATGACCAGATCTTTTACTTCCAATAATGGTTTATCTGCCATGTCATACTCGTCCTTTCTTAGTGTTCATCCATCAGCTCTTCAAACGTGGGTCAAGGGCATCTCTCAGTCCGTCTCCCACCAGGTTAAGGGCCAGGATGGTGAGCATGATTCCCATGCCGGGGATGATGGTGACATGCCATGCGTCGCGGATATAGCTTCGGGCGTTGGACAGCATTGCTCCCCACTCAGGGGTGGGCGGCTGGATGCCAAGTCCCAGGAAGGAAAGTCCTGCGATGGAAAGGATGGCTCCCGCGATTCCCAGGGTCACCTGTACGATAATCGGCGCCATGGAATTGGGAATCACGTACTTGATGATAATGCGCCAGTCGCTGCAGCCAATGGAGCGGGCCGCTTCGATAAACTCCTGGTCCTTCACCGTGAGCACCGATGCCCGGACCGTCCTGGCAAAGGTGGGCACATAGGAGATGGCAATGGCAATCAGCACATTGGTGATGCTGGTTCCCAGAGCCGCCACGATGGCGATAGCCAGAAGCATGGATGGAATGGCCAAAAGAATATCCATAATTCTCATGATGACATTGTCAGCGGTCTTGCCGTAGTACCCGGCAAAAGCTCCCAGTAGCCCGCCGAAGATACATGAAATAATGATGGCCACGGTTCCCATAAACAGCGAGTACCGGACCGCCCACAGCATGCGCAGCAGCATGTCCCTGCCGAACTCATCCAGCCCAAAGCGGTGTATCAGGCTTGGTCCCTGAAGACGTCCTCTCAGGTCCTGCTTTACCACATAATTCAGGTAAATGGATTTGCCTGTGACCGCATCAATGATAATGGTTGCTATTGCTATGATAACCAGTGCCAGGATAAAATACATGCCAATCATGGCCAGCCGGTTCTTTTTGAATCTGCGCCATGCCTCGCCCCACAGGGAGCGCTGGTCGCCTTCCGCTTCCGCGGCAATCAGATGTTTCTTTCCCATGAACTGCACCTACTTTCTCTTGTATTGTGATTTAATTCTCGGGTCCACAAAGGCGTATATGATGTCTACCGCCAGGTTGACCACGGTAAACATGATTGCCAGAAAGATAACAGACCCCAATACCATGGGAATATCTTTTGACTTGATAGAATCCACCATGAGACGTCCCAGGCCCGGCCAGGAAAATACGGTCTCTGTCAGCATGGCGCCTCCCAAAAGAGTGCCAAACTGAAGTCCCACTGCCGTGATAATCGGAATCATGGCATTCTTAAGCATATGGCGTATGGTGATTTTCTTATCGGAAACGCCCTTTGCCCTGGCAGTGTCTATGTAATCCTGCCGGATAACTTCCAGCATGGATGAACGTGTCATACGCGTAATCATGGCTGCAGCCCCCGTGCCCAGCGTCACCGCCGGAAGGACCAGGCTTTTGATGAGAGGTATGAATCCCTCCCCCATTCCCTGTGAAGGCAGCCAGCCCAGGGTCAATGCGAACATAATAACCATCAGCAGGCCGAACCAGAAGTTAGGCATGGCCACGCCAATCAGCGAGAGCAGCATGGCTGTATTATCCATCAGGGAGTACTGTTTCTTGGCGGAAATGATTCCCGTGTGGATTTTTTACATATGAACCACTGCCCGAAACTGAAAACCATTATCTGGAAAACCTATGCCCTCCAGGGGGAAGCCTGCGCTTTTTCATGTCCGGCAGATGTGCCAACTACTATGCGCTACAGGATATCTGCCTGACCGACACCAGAAAGGTGGCCTATGTGCCTGTCTACACCTGTGAGACAGTCCTTGCCCCTTTCCTGAAAGCCGGCTATGAACTTTTATTCTACGATGTATCTAAGGATTTGACACCCATCTTCGACGAAAGGGTCCTGGACCGCATCAGCGTCGTCAATCTCTGCGGCTATTACGGCTTTTGCAGCTACGACAAGGAATTTATACGGAAATGCTCTGAACGGGGCATTATTATTGTGGAGGATACGACCCACTCCCTCTTCTCTTCTGACGGTGTTGACCCTCACTGTGATTACGTGGTGGGCAGTATGCGGAAATGGATTGGAGTACCGGCCGGCGGATTCGCCATTAAGAGGAAAGGCGGCTTTTCCCTTCCCGTCCTGCCCCCTGACGAGACCCTTCTTTCCATGCGCAGTATGTCCATGAGAGGCAAACAGCAGCTTCTGCAATCAGGAAATCCCGACCCCCAGGCCATACAGAAGTTCAATGATACCTTCCGGGACGCCGAGATGATGCTGCGCCGCATCTTTGATTCCTATGGAAGCGACCGGGATTCAGAGTATATCATACGGCACTATGACTTTGAGCAGCTGAAACAGAGACGCCGCGCCAATTATCAGTATCTTCTGGATCATATGCCGGAACACCCCCAGCTTACCGTGATATTCCCGGTTCTAAAAAAAGGCACTGTTCCCAGCCACTTTACCGTGTATGCAGAGGACAGAGACATGGTTCAGTCCTATCTGGCCGGACGCGGCATCAAGACCACCACCTATTGGCCCCAGGGTCCTATGGTGGACACCGAAGGCCATGGCGACGCGGCCTACATTTACAGCCATGTGCTGTCCTTTACCTGCGACCAGAGATACGAAACTGAGGATATGGAGTATATCTGCAGACAGATAGAGGACATGCCTGAAAAATAATAAAAAGCGGAAATACCGGAACGTGATATAATCGTATTCACGTCCTGCATTTCCGCTTTCCCATGTCCGCTCTAATTCTTTTATTCAGCATCCCCAATTACACATGATAAAACAGTTCCTGGTTCTTCATCTTCATTCCAATCCGGTAAATTCTCTCACCGTTGGCTATGTAGTGGGTATTGATTGCGCTCCTGGACTGTTCAAGGTTCCCCCGCTGCAGGATTTCTAAAAGCCATTTATGCTCCAGATAGTTGTTTCCCCGCCGTCCTGCCTGGGCAGCAATATCTTCCTGGTCCAAATCCGCCTGCATTTCAGATACATATTCATTGATTTGTTTGATGGTGTAGAACATGGCTCCGTTTAAGGGGCTCAGTGTCTCCCACAGACTGGTCAGGCGCTCCATCTGGCCTGATAATAAAATCTGTTTATGGAATATCTCATCATACTTGATGATTTTCCCCATGTCGTCCTCTGCCACAGCCTCCTTCATAGCCAGTACCGCATCCTCCATGAGAAAAATGCTGTCGCTCAGCAGACGTCCCCCGCACCGCTCCAGGGCCAGGTTTTCCAGGTTGCCGCGCAGAAAGAATATCTCATAGGCGTCCTTGGGCGAAAGCATGGAGACAGAGTACCCTTTATTGGTCTCATAATCCAGAAATCCCTCGTACATCAGCTGCTTCAGCGCATCCCGCACCGGCCCCCGGCTCATTCCCAGCTTTACTGCTATATCATTTTCAACAAGCTTTTCTTTCTGGGCCAGCTTCCCCTGAAGAATCTGTTCCCTCACATAATCTGCTGCCACCTCTGAAAGACTTCGTTTTTTTTCCTTATCCATTACACTCCCCGCTCCTAGCACTGCTCTTTAACCTGTCCATTATAACGTAGGCCCTGCGCAAATGTCAAAGGATTTTCAATATCCATGACATTTTATGCAGCAGTTCAGACGGCTCATCTTACCATGGCAGTTCGGATCACAGTTCCTTTCCCAGTGCAACCGCCAAATCCAGTATCTTCTGCTTTACATCCCTCTGGCTCTCATTGGCCAGACTCCGCATCTCCCACACGTCATTATCCAGATTGTCCGCGCTGTAAAAAAACTGGCTGACGGACCGGTTCCTGAAACGGGCCAGGGCCGCTATGGCAGCACATTCCATCTCCACGCAGATACAGCCCTCCGCCTTCCTGCGGGCCACCTTATCCCTGGTCTCCCTGTAGATTCCGTCCGTTGTCCACACTTTTCCCACTCTGTATCTGATTCCTGTCTGTGAGAAAAAGCGGGTCATTCTGTCCAGGGAAGACACGTTCACTGCAATCTCGTCTCCCGGCCCAGACAATAAAGCGGCAGCGTCCCATTGGTACATCTGTAATAGCCCGCTAGAGAATCTCCTTTCCTGCCCTCTTAACAAAAAGGCGGGGATTCACCTCAGCCCCGCCGCCGCGCTCCGGCCGCTCCCGGCCGTGACTGTTGTCAATTCAGATATTTCTTTACATACATTCCCGTATAGGACACCGGACACCGGGCCACTTCCTCCGGTGTTCCCTTGGCTATGACCGTTCCGCCCTTGTCCCCGCCTTCCGGACCAATGTCGATGATATAATCCGCTGTCTTGATTACATCCAGATTGTGCTCAATAACCACAACCGTGTTGCCGCCCTCCGACAGCCTGTGAAGTATATCAATGAGCTTATGGACATCTGCGAAATGGAGTCCTGTGGTGGGCTCGTCCAGGATGTAAATGGTCTTTCCCGTGCCTCTCTTGGACAGCTCCGTGGCCAGCTTGATTCTCTGGGCCTCGCCGCCGGACAGCTCCGTGGACGGCTGTCCCAGCCGGATGTACCCCAGTCCCACGTCATACAGGGTCTGTATCTTCCTGGTGACAGAGGGTACATTTTCAAAGAACTTAAGAGCCTCCTCCACGGTCATATTCAGCACATCGTAGATGTTCTTTCCCTTGTACTTCACGTCCAGGGTCTCACGGTTATACCGTTTGCCGCCGCAGACCTCACAGGGCACATATACATCCGGCAGGAAATGCATTTCAATCTTGATGATGCCGTCTCCGCCGCACGCTTCGCATCGTCCGCCCTTTACGTTGAAGCTGAACCTTCCCTTGCTATACCCCTTTGCCTTGGCGTCCGGGGTGGAGGCGAACAAGTCCCTTATGAGGTCGAATACGCCTGTGTAGGTAGCCGGATTGGACCTGGGAGTACGCCCGATGGGCGACTGGTCGATGTCGATAATCTTATCCAGCTGCTCCACGCCCTCGATGCACTTGTGCCTGCCCGGTATGGTTCTGGCCCTGTTTAACTTCCTTGCCAGGGATTTATAAACGATTTCGTTCACAAGGGAACTTTTTCCGGAACCGGATACACCGGTCACACACGTCATGATTCCCAGGGGAATGTCCACGTTGATGTTCTTTAAATTGTTCTCCGCCGCGCCCTTTACCGTAATCCAGCCCGTGGGCTTCCTTCTCTCGGCAGGCACCGGAATCTTCAGGCGCCCGCTTAAGTAAGCTCCGGTAATGGAATCCGGGTTCTTCATGATTTCCTCGGCCGTTCCCATGGCAATGACCTTTCCGCCGTGCTCTCCCGCACCGGGTCCGATGTCCACGATGCAGTCCGCGGCCCGCATGGTGTCCTCGTCATGCTCCACCACCAATACGCTGTTGCCCAAATCCCGGAGATGGGTCAGCGTCTTAAGGAGCTTGTCATTATCCCGCTGATGGAGCCCGATGCTGGGCTCGTCCAGGATATAGGCCACTCCCACCAGGCCGGAGCCTATCTGGGTAGCCAGACGGATGCGCTGGGCCTCGCCGCCGGACAAAGTACCCGTGGCCCGCGACAGGGAAAGATAATCCAGCCCCACGTCAATGAGGAAGCATATCCTGGCCCTGATTTCCTTCAGAATAGAAGCGCCTATGGTCTCCTGCATGGGAGTCAGCTTCAGCCCGTCCATGAATTCCTTAAACCGGACAATGGACATGTTGGTAGCTTCATATATGTTCATCCCGCCCACCGTAACCGCAAGGGACTCCTTCTTAAGCCTCTGCCCCTTACAAACCGGGCAGGGGGTAATCCGCATATATGTCTCATATTCCGCCTTGGACGTCTCGGAAAAAGTCTCCTTATAGCGGCGGTTTACATTCTCAATCAGTCCCTCAAACGCCACGTCATAGACGCCTTCGCCTCTCTGGCTCTTGTAGCGGACCTTCACCTCCCGGCCTCCGGTTCCGTATAACAGCACGTCGTGGATTTCCTTGGGATAATCCTGGAAAGGCGTATCCAGCCTGAAATCATAGGCTTCAGACAGCGCCTCCAGGATTGCCCTTGTAAAGCTGCCCTTGTCCGCGCAGGACTGCCATCCCATAACCACGATTGCGCCCTGGTCTATGGACAGCGACTTATCCGGAATCATCAGGTCCTCGTCAAATTCCATCTTATAACCCAGTCCAAAACACTCCGGACAGGCTCCGAAGGGATTGTTGAAGGAAAAGCTCCTGGGCTCCACCTCGTCAATGCTGATTCCGCAATCAGGACAGGAAAAGCTCTGGCTGAAATTCACCGGCTCGCCGCCGCTCACATCCACCATCATCAGTCCGCCGCTCAGAGCCATGACCGTCTCTATGGAATCCGTAAGCCTTTTCTCAATGCCTTCCTTCACAATCAGACGGTCCACCACGATTTCAATGTTGTGCTTGATGTTCTTCTCCAGCCTGATTTCCTCTGAGAGCTCATAGAGGCTTCCGTCAATGCGGACCCTCACATAGCCGCTCTTTCTGGCCTGGTCCAGCACCTTCACATGCTCGCCCTTGCGCCCTCTGACCACAGGGGCCAGCAGCTGGATTTTAGTCCGTTCAGGCATGGACATAATCTGGTCCACCATCTGGTCAATGGTCTGTTTGTGTATCTCCTTGCCGCATTTCGGACAGTGGGGTATACCGATTCTGGCATATAAAAGTCTCATGTAGTCGTAGATTTCCGTGACCGTTCCCACAGTGGAACGGGGATTCCGGTTGGTGGACTTCTGGTCAATGGAAATGGCCGGTGACAGCCCCTCTATGCTCTCCACATCCGGCTTCTCCATCTGTCCCAGGAACTGCCTGGCATAGGAAGACAGGGACTCCATATAACGCCTCTGCCCTTCTGCATAAATGGTGTCAAAAGCCAGGGATGATTTACCCGAACCGGACAGTCCCGTAAGGACCACCAGCTCATTCCTTGGTATATCCACGGAAATATCCTTCAGATTATGCTCATTCGCCCCGCGGATTTTAATGTACTGCTTTGCCATCGAACATGCTCCTTGTCTTTTATCTTGATTGGTTTGAGTCCACGCCTGATATTATTGCAGAATACAGCATGTGCAGTGCGCAGTAAACATGCGTGGTTTCTTTATACGATTCATCCCGCCGCCTTGGAAGGCCGTGAAATGCTTCTGGTAAAATGTTCTTCCTGCATAGCGCTGATACACAGCGCTGACAGTCTCTAGTATAGCACATCACCTATGTATTTGCAAACGTTTGTTCGATGAAAAATGCTGAAAAATTACTGGAACCTCTTCCAGCAGACCCCTGGCGTAGCTCCGACATTTGGTGCGCATCCTTTCCAATGGGGCCGAACAGGAGGGAGGGAACTCTGAAATCCGCCATGGCCTCCAGGTCCATCCGGTACATATTTCCCCACAGAGGCGCATTGACCGCATAGGAGGCTGTTTCCTCCCGATCCGCTCCTTTGCAGTAGCTTAAATCCGAAATCCCGCAGCAGTAATTGCGCTTTCCCAGACAGAGACCGCAGGTGTCCTCCGCCGCCTTCCGCAGCAGTGACCATACACCACATCCCCATGTAAAAAAGGCCCTCCCGCGCCGGTTAGATATTGATATTCTATCCGTCCTATGGGAGGGTCCTTTTTGTTTTTCACTTATCTATTTCGTTTACTGCCCGACTTTTCTTTCCCTTATATCTGTCTCTCAACTCCCTACCGCTCTTCCCTGAAATACGGAAGTCCCAGGCTCTGGGGCGGCTGGTATTCCCTCCTCTTTCTCAGGCTGGTTATAACCAGGACCACAATGGTGACCACATAGGGAAGGGCCTTGAATATCTCCTGTGCTCCCCTGTCCAGACCCGGTATATACAGGTAAAGGATGTAGAGGCCGCCAAACAGGATAGAACCCCAGATGGCATTGACCGGTTTCCACAGGGCGAAGATAACCAGGGCGATTGCCAGCCAGCCCCTGTCACCGAATCCGTTGTTGGTCCAGGTACCGCCGGAGTATTCCATAACAAAGTATAATCCGCCCAGGCCGCTGATGCCTCCTCCGAGGCAGGTGGCCAGGTACTTGCAGGCTGTTACATTGATGCCCGCAGCATCTGCCGTGGCCGGACTCTCGCCCACAGCCCTCAGGTTCAGTCCCCGCCTGGTCTTAGCCAGGAAAAACGCCAGGGCCAGAGCCAGGGCAACTGCCAGATAGGTCAGAAATCCGTAGGAGAAGAAAATCTGTCCAATGACGCCCAGCTTGGACAGTCCGGGAATGGGGGTCTTGTAGGCAGCGCCTGTCACTGCCACGGAAATCTGTCCCACGCCCCCTGCCAGCTTTGCCAGGGAACCGCCGAAAAAGTTGCCGAAGCCCACGCCAAAGGTGGTAAGGGCAAGACCGGTCACATTCTGGTTGGCCCGCAGCGTGATGGTCAGTACACTGTATACCAGTCCTCCCAGGGCAGCGCACACAAAGGCGCACACAAAGGAAATTAAGAGTCCCACCGGACCGCTTGGATTTGCTGTCCCGTTCTCATACAGGAAGGCTCCGATCAGTCCGGCGATGCCGCCCATATACATCATGCCGGGAATACCCAGATTCAGGTTGCCGGATTTCTCCGTCATGATTTCTCCCAGGGCTCCGTAAAGGATGCCGATGCCCTGGCCGATTGCTTTTTGAATAAATATTACCAAAAAACCCATATTTTAGCCTCCTTATGACAATTTTGCCCCTGCTTCTTTCCGTTTGCTGCTAATTCCCACCTTGAAGTTGATGAAGAATTCACAGCCCAGGATGAAGAAGAGGATGATGCCTGTTATTACATCAGAGGCATTTTCATTCAGGTTAAACTGGGAGGCAATCTGCCCGGCTCCCTTTTGCATGAATACCAGGAAAAATGAGACCAGAACCATAGCAAATGCATTGAACTTGCTGAGCCATGATACGATGATGGCCGTGAATCCCCTGCCGCCAGCCGTGCTGGTGGAAATGGTATGGCTGGCGCCGCTGACAATGATGAAGCCTGCAATGCCGCAGATGGCGCCGGACAGGGCCATGGTGCGGATGATTACCTTCTTTACATTGATTCCCGCGTATCTGGCCGTGTTCTCGCTCTCTCCCACAACCGCGATCTCATATCCCTGCTTGCTGTACTTCAGATAGATGAAGATGGCCAGGGTCAGAGCCAGCACGATCACCAGGTTCCAGCCGTATTCCAGGCCGAAAAGCTTTGGAAGCCATCCTCCCTTTGTGGAGGAGTTGATGGTTCCCACGGAGTTGGATCCCTTTGGATTCTCCCAGAAAATGATGCAGTATGTGATGACCTGCATGGCCACATAGTTCATCATCAATGTAAACAGTGTCTCGTTGGTGTTCCAGTATGCCTTGAAAAATGCCGGGATAGCTGCCCAGACCATGGCTGACAGGGCGCTTCCCAAAAGCATCAGGGGAAACAGGACCAGGGGAGGCAGTGAATTGCCAAGGTAAATCATCATGGCCGCGGATGTGACGCCGCCAATCAGTACCTGACCCTCTGCTCCGATGTTCCAGAACCGCATCTTGAATGCAGGCGTGATGCCGATTGCGATACAGAGCAGCACCAGAGTATCGCGAATGGTCATCCAGGTGCGCCTTTTGGTACCCACTGCCCCATCAAAGATTCCTTTATATACCTCCAGGGGATTAAGCCCTGTCAGGGCATAGATGACCCCTGCGCAGACCACCAGTGATAAGAGGACCGCTCCCAGCCGGATGGCCCAGGCCTTCCACATATCTATCTCATCCCTCTTGGATATATGCATCAGAGGTTCCTTGTTGGATACTGCCGTCATCTCCTTACTCACTTAATCCACCTCCTGTCCTGGTCATCATCAGCCCCACCTGTTCCTTGGTCGCTGTCCTTCCGTCCACAACACCGTTTACCTGTCCTGCGCACAGCACCAGGATACGGTCGCACAGCTCCAGAAGCACATCCAGGTCCTCGCCTACGCAGATAACGGCCGCTCCCTGTTTCTTCTGCTCATTGAGGAGATGATAGATGGTGTAGGATGAGTTGATATCCAGTCCGCGGACCGGATAGGCCACCATAAGCACCTTGGGATTGGAAGAAATCTCCCTTCCCACCAACACCTTCTGGACATTGCCCCCTGACAGCCTGCGCACCGGGGTGGTGACGCCGGGAGTCACGATTTCCAGTTCCTCTATGATCTGCTCCGCCAGGCTTTTTGGCGTCTTTCTGTCCGTAAAGAAGGAACGTCCCCTGCGGTAGCCCCTGAGCATCATATTGTCCGTCATGTCCATTGCGCCTACCAGTCCCATACCCAGACGGTCCTCCGGCACAAAGGAGAGCTTTACCCCCAGCTTATTGATGGCTGAGGCGCTCATGCCGGACAGCTGCTTTTCGCCGCCCTCCGGCGGATAATAGGTGATGGTGCCGCCTGTCATGGGCTGAAGTCCCGCGATGGACTCCAAAAGCTCCCTCTGGCCGCTTCCCGCGATACCGGCAATTCCCAGTATCTCACCGCTGTAGGCAGTAAAGGAGGCATGGTCCAGGGTTGTCACCCCCTCCTTGTCCACGCAGGTGACGCCTTCCACCACCAGGCGGCGCTCCGGATTCACGGGATCCGGACGCTCGATGTTCAGGCTTACCTTCTTGCCCACCATCATCTCGGTCAGGGATTCCTCGGTGGCGTCTGCCGTGTATACCGTGCCGATATACTGGCCCTTGCGCAGTACGGACACCCGGTCTGACAGCGCCAGAACCTCGTGCAGCTTATGGGTGATGATAATGATGGAGTGGCCTGCCTCACGCATGTTGCGCAGCACGGCAAACAGCCTGTCCGTTTCCTGGGGTGTCAGAACCGCTGTGGGCTCGTCCAGGATCAGGATATCCACCCCGCGGTACAGAAGCTTTACGATTTCCACGGTCTGCTTCTGGGATACGGACATGGTGTATATCTTCTGGCCCGGGTCCAGCTCGAATCCGTATCTGGCTGTCAGCTCATTGATTTTGGCGGACACAGCCTTCATGTCCAGAACTTCCCTTCCCGACAGTCCCAGGATAATGTTCTCAGCCGCTGTCAGAACATCCACCAGCTTGAAATGCTGGTGGATCATGCCGATACCCAGAGCAAAGGAGTCCTTAGGCGAACGAATGGTAACCTCCTTTCCGTTTACGAATATCTGCCCCTCATCCGGGTAGTAGATACCGGAAATCATGTTCATCAGGGTGGTCTTTCCGCTTCCGTTCTCACCCAGGACGGACAGGATTTCCCCCCTTTTCACAGACAGGCATACCTTGTCGTTGGCAGTTACCTTGCCGAACCGTTTTGTGATGTTTTTCAGTTCTATTGCGTATTCTTCGCTCACCCGGCAAACCTCCGTTCTTTGTATTTGGCCATGTTGAATTGTCTCGTGGAAAAAAGCGGAGCCAGATATGAATGGCTCCGCTTTTACAGCCTTTAATTTCCAGCGGGAAATTATAGCACCTGCTATCTTAGTTGTCGATTGTGGTGATGCCGTCAATCAGGATATCAAAGGAAGGTGCGGATCCGAACTCTGACTCATGGAAATATCCGTCGGAGATATACTCGATGTCGCTGCCGTCCTTCTTATATGTATCCAGTGTCTTGCCGCCAACGGTCCATGTGGAGGTATCGAATACATGAAGCTCTCCGGATGCCAGCTTGGCCTCTACTTCATCCACCTTCTCCTTTGTTCCGGGTGCCACGGCTGCCTCGTTCAGCTCTGTAATCAGCACTGCGCCGTCAGAGAAGCCCTTGCACCAGTCAACCGGAATCTCGGTTCCGTCAATGACATGCTGTACAGCCTCAGTCACATATGCGCCCCAGTTATTGGAAGCAGATGTAAGAGCCTGGTTTGGCGCAGTTGCAATCATGGAAATGTTGTAGCCCACGCAAGGAACGCCTGCCGCTTCACATGCGGTAGGAGCGCCGGTGGTATCTGCGTGCTGGCTGATCAGAACACATCCGTCGGAAATCAGGGCATCAGCTGCTTCCTTCTCCAGGTCAAAGCTTGCCCAGCTGTTGGTGTACTTAACTTCCATGGTAGCGTCCGGGCATACGGAACGCACGCCTAAGAAGAAGGAGGTGTATCCGCTTATAACCTCAGCATATGGATAAGCTCCTACATAGCCAATCTTGCAGGCATCCTGCTTCACGGTTCCGTCCTCTATCATTTGGTTCAGTTTCAGTCCGGCCACAACACCGGATACGTAACGCGCCTCGTAGATGGATGTGAAATAGTTGTGCATGTTGCTCAGGCCGCTGGAAGCTGCCTGGAAGCCGGTTGCATGGCAGAACTGGACATCCGGATATTCCTTTGCCGCCTCAATCACATAGGACTCATGTCCAAAGCTGTTTGAGAATACAATCTGGCATCCCTGGTCCGCAAGGTCCATGGCTGCATCCTTTGCAGTCTCATCCTCAGGGATATTCCACTTAACAATAATCTGGTCATCGTTCAGCCCCAGAGCTTCCTTCATTGCCATGGCGCCGTTGTAATGAGCGGCTGTATAGCCCTCATTCTCATCGCCTATGTAGACAAAGCCGATCTTTAAATCTTCCTTGGCAATGCCGCCTGTGGCCGGTGCTTCTGCGGCCCCGGTCTCCGCGCCCTCTGCTGCCGCAGTTGTCTCAGCCTCAGCTGCTGTGGTCGCGGCTGCAGCGGCGGTCTCTGCTGTGTCAGCTCCGCCGCAGGCTGCGAGTGATACTGTCATCACACCTGCCATGGCTACGCTTGCTAACTTTTTTAATTTCATAATACTCTCCTCCATGAAGTGTAGTTCGCAGAACCCGATTAAAATACGTCAGGTACTGGCTGCTCCATTACACCTGACGTTCCATCGTTGTCCTACCCATTAAAAAGTAACACAAATACGAGTTAAGTATATCCACTTTTTCTTCTATTGTCAATATTAACCAGGAATTTTGACCCATTTTTACACAATAAGACAGGATTGCTTTTATTTATCAGCAATCCCGTCTTTCTTTCTTAAGCCATGCTTATAATTTAGCTGCTTTCCGCTGCATTTTCATAAAATACTTCACACATAACACCTGCGCCAATGCGGAACCCATCCGTAAAACACTGGGTCTTCTCAATGAATGTAAGCTCCAGGTAATGTTCCATCAGAAGGTCAAATTCCTCCTTCATGTCCCGGTCCAGCTTGTCGGTAAACCGGTTGAAATCATCCATGGACTGCCTGGTCAGTGCATCGTATTCCGCGTTGCCGCGTATGATATTTTCCGCCGGGCATAAGTCCCCCCTGTACAACTGCTGCAAAATCTTTCCCATACCTTTTTCCTGCCTTTCTTCTGTCGTATTATTTTCACAGAAAGGCGGGGGCCGTCACGCCGCATTCTCCATCCGCTCTCAACTCATTCTCTCATAAACCAATCATCTTCTCACATCATCTATAAAGGATATACGCAGCGCGGGGCTATGGCTCCCCCACCTGTCTATATATCCAGAATAGCACAGCCCATGGTCAAATGCAACTAAACATATCCTATTCTCCCCGGACCTGCTCTTCTCCTGCGCGGTTGAAGATTTCCATGAATTCGTCTCCCGTGATGGTTTCCTTTTCCAGCAGATAGGCGGCTATCTCATGGAGCTTTCCTTCATTTTCCTTAAGGATGGAAAGCGCCTTTTGGTGCTGCTCCTTCACGATGGACACCACCTGTTCGTCTATGCGCTTTGCCGTGTCGGGAGCGCAAATCATGGATGTGTCTCCTCCCAGATACTGGTTGTTCACGGTTTCCATGGCCACCATGTCAAACTCATCGGTCATGCCGAACCGCGTCACCATGGAACGGGCAATCTTGGTAGCCTGCTCAATGTCGTTGGACGCGCCTGTGGTAATGGAATGGAAAATCAGCTCCTCCGCCGCCCGGCCGCCTGTAAAGGTAGCAATCTTATCCAGCGCCTCCTCCCTGCTCATAAGATAGCGCTCTCCCTGGTCCACCTGCATGGTATATCCCAATGCTCCCGATGTCCTGGGTATAATGGTAATCTTCTGAACCGGAGCGCTGTGGCTCTGGCAGGCAGCCACCAGCGCATGGCCCACCTCGTGATACGCCACGATTCTGCGCTCCTTCTGGGAAATAACCGCATTTTTCTTCTGGTAGCCGGCAATGACCGTCTCCACGCTTTCCTCCAGGTCGGCCTGCACCACGGCGCTGCGGCCCATGCGCACTGCCCTCAGGGCCGCCTCGTTTATGATATTGGCCAGCTCCGCGCCGCTGGCGCCTGCAGTGGCCCTGGCAATGGCATTGTAATCCACATCATCCGACATCTTTACGCTTTGTCCATGAACCTTTAAGATAGCCTCGCGTCCCTTTAAGTCAGGCAGCTCCACCGGCACTCTGCGGTCAAATCGGCCGGGACGCAGCAGGGCCTTATCCAGGGACTCCGGACGGTTGGTGGCAGCCAGGATGACCACGCCCTTCTTACCGTCGAAACCATCCATCTCCGTCAGCAGCTGGTTCAGGGTCTGCTCACGCTCATCGTTTCCGCTCATGCCTCCGCCGTCGCGCTTCTTGCCGATGGTGTCAATCTCATCGATAAATACGATACACGGCGCCTTATCAGTGGCCTGCTTAAACAGATCCCTGACCTTGGCAGCGCCCATACCCACAAACATCTCCACGAATTCAGAACCGGATATGGAGAAGAAGGGGACATGGGCTTCTCCTGCCACAGCCCTTGCAAGGAGCGTCTTGCCGGTTCCGGGAGGGCCCACGAGCAGTGCTCCCTTTGGAAGATTTGCTCCTATATCCGCATACTTCTGCGGATTGTGAAGGAAGTCCACGATTTCCTTTAAGGCATCCTTGGCTTCCTCCTCCCCTGCCACATCGGCAAAGGTGATTCCCGTCTCATTCTCTGCGTATATTTTTGCATTGGACTTTCCGAAGGTCATGGCATTGCTGCCGCCCATGCGCTTGGAAAGCATGCGCCCCATGATATTTCCAATGACCACAAACATAAGAATCGGCGCAACCCAGGACATCAGGAAGCTTAAGAGCGGGGAAGCCTTTGTCTGGATTTCTCCTGTAAAATTCTCCACATCCGCATTCTGCAGCCGCTTAACCAGGTCGTCCCCAGGAATCGGCCCTGTCTTATAACTGACATTCCACTGCTTCTGATCCTTTTTCGTAAACTGAATCTGTGATTCCCCATTGCTGACATACACATCCTTCACATTTCCGGCATCCAGTTCCTTCAGGAACTCGCTGTACGGCACTTCCACGGAATGCTCCATCATGGGAAATACCAGGGCATTTAACACCATCACTACCAATATGACCAGGAAATAATAGTAAATGAACGGCTTTTTAGGCGTGCCGCTTTTTAAGTTTCTATTTCCACTGTCTTCATTCGCACCCATACCAGGTCTCCTTTTCTTAATTCATACTCATAGGCGGGGATATGCGCAGCCTGATTACATCTGCACTCTTTTCCCGCTGTCACCATGTAAGATAATACCATTTGCAACTTTTGTCAATGGTTAATTGTAAATTTTTATTTACTTTTAATATTTATTGACTTTTTTCCTCAGGTATGATAAAACGGTTACAGAATATAGCGAGGAGGTAATCGGCATGAACCGTGAACCAGCAGACAGCAGACATGTGGGGGAACATTTCATGGAATTTGCCATCGAATTCTTTAACCTGGCAAAGAACAGCTACCACCAGCAGAACCAGATACGGGCGAATTCCGCCGCTTTCCAGGTCCTGATGCAGTTAAACCAGCCAGGCAGGCAGGCGCCCACCATGTCGGAGATGGCCCTGCAGCTGGGCATTACCAAACAGCAGCTGACCAAGCTTATCAATGATCTGGAAGAAAAGAACCTGGTCCGCAGACAGCACGGCTCCATAAACCGGCGCCATGTATACCTGATGATTACGCCGGAAGGCTCATCCATCATGAAGCAGCTGAGGGAGGCCATGCTGGATTGCACCGTGTCCCGCCTTTCCTCGTATAATCAGGAGGAACTGGCGCAGCTGGACGACTGTCTGATACGTTTGGGCTCCCTGTTGGAGAAATTCGCTGCCGCGGAGGATACATCCTGCGGGGATTTTCCTGAGTTATAAAGAACATGAAAGCGGCTGGTGCTGGTACGCGGACGCATGTGGGAATCCGCGTCCGTGAGAGGCGGGAACGCAGGGCGGGCGGTGACCGTTTCCGCAGTGGGAGAGACTAAGGCGCAAGGGACAGGAAAACCCGGGGACCGCAAAAATTACGCCGGACTCCTGATGAGTCCGGCTCCATGTTTGCTTTGCTCCGGGCGTGGAGCGCCCTGCGTTCCCGCCTCTCACCCACTGCATTTTTCCGGCGTCCGCTGTTCATCCCCCGCTGCGAAAAGAAACAACATCCCCGCCTATGATGTTGGGCAATTGGTGGGCTTTCGCCCGCTTAGATTATTGCCCTTAAAATTAATCCTAAGACAAAGGGCCGCATATCAAGATAATACCAAGATAACGCGGCCCCTTATATAAATGGTATGCCATCAACCCCGGCATGCCATTTTTCTTCTGTTTTGAATATAAACGATGCAGGCGCAATGATACGCAGCGGGTTCCGCAGCCCGCATTCCGGTACAACCCTGTCCTAATCTTGCATCATTTATATCCACATCTCTTTACAATACCTTGCTCAGGAAGGACTTCAAACGCTCGTTTTTGGGGTTGGAGAAGAATTCCTCCGGTGCGGCTTCCTCCATGAAGTGTCCCTCGTCCATGAACATGACCCTGGTGGCCACCTCCCTGGCAAAACCCATCTCGTGTGTCACCACCACCATGGTCATCTTTTCCCTGGCCAGGTCGCGCATTACACTCAGTACCTCTCCTACCATCTCCGGGTCCAGGGCGGAGGTGGGCTCGTCAAACAGCATCACATCAGGCTTCATGCACAGAGCCCGGACTATGGCAATACGCTGTTTCTGGCCGCCCGAAAGCTGACTGGGATATGCGTGGGCCCTGTCTGCCAGTCCCACACGTTCCAGAAGCTCCATGGCCTCCTCCTCGGCTTCCTTTTGTCCCTTTCCCTGAAGCTTCATGGGAGCAATGGTCAGATTCTTCATGATATCCATGTGGGGAAAGAGATTAAACTGCTGGAATACCATCCCCATTTTCTGGCGGTGCTTGTCAATATCCGTCTTAGGGTCCGTGATGTCAGTGCCCTCAAAGAAGATATGCCCGCTTGTGGGCTCCTCCAGCAGGTTCAGACATCTGAGGAAGGTGCTTTTGCCGGAACCGGAAGGCCCTACCACAAAGACCACATCCCCCTTGTGGATATCCACCGTAATTCCCTTTAAGACATCAATGGAGCCAAAACTCTTTCCCAGGTTCTGCACCCGGATTAAGGGCTGTCCGTTAAACATTCCTGAATTACCGCTCATTCTGTCTCAGCCTCCTTTCCAGTATCTGTATCAGCTTTGTAAATATCATTACAATAATAAGATAAATAATGGCAACCGCAATCAACGGCATAAAAGCACTGTACGTCCTGCTTCGGATGATGTCCCCGCCCTTGGTCAGATCCTGGATGGCAATGTAGCCGGAGACCGAGGTCTCCTTTAACAGGGAAATAAACTCGTTGCACAGAGTGGGGAGCACTGTCTTGAAGGCCTGGGGCATGATGATGTACCACATGGTCTGGGCATAGTTGAAGCCCAGGCTGCGGCCCGCCTCCATCTGTCCCGGATCAATGGACATGATGCCGCTTCTGAATATCTCCGCCACATAGGCGCCCGAGTTGATCCCAAAGGCCAGGATGGCCACTATGACCTTGTCTACCCTGACGCTTCCGAATACCACGAAGTAGATGATTAACAGCTGCACCACCACAGGCGTGCCGCGGATTACGGTCAGGTACACTTTACAGATAGCATTGAGCACCTTAAGCTTATGGGTCTTCTCATAGGTGGAACGTATCATTCCCACCAAAAATCCCAGTACAATGCCCATAAGACAGGCAAAAAAGGTAATAATCAACGTTGTCTTGAGGCCCTCGGTCAGATATTTCCACCGGTTGTCCGCCACAAAGTTCAGGTAAAACGCATCTGTAAATGTCTTCCACATGCTCATCATCCTCTGCTCTTTCTTTATGATTCATAAGGCAGGGCAGATGCCCTGTTCCCCTTTTGTCATACAGTCAAAAACTGCCGCCCTGCAGGAACGGGGATGCGGTGCTGCATTGCACCTCCCTTTCTGCAGCCTGCGGCAGTCTTATACCGGCTGTCTTCCTGTATACGCCGGAACCATCATGTCTGTCTTAAGTCAGCTATTCCATACCCTGTACGATTACTCAGCCTTGATATACTTAGCTACGATTTCGTCCAGTGTCCCGTTGTCCTTCAGGGTCTTAAGGGCGCCGTTGATTTTCTCCAGCAGCTCTGTGTTGCCCTTCTTTACAGCAATGGCATACTCTTCATCGGTAAAGGACTCATCCAGAATCTTCAGTCCTTCCGTCTCAGCAACAAAGGTCTTGGCGGGCTCTCCGTCGATTACAACCGCGTCAATCTTGCCCTGGCTCAGTGCCTGAACAGCCTCAAAGCCCTTGTTGTAACGCTCTACCGTGGTTCCGTCAGCTTCCAGGTCAGATACGTAGATATCGCCTGTGGTTCCCAGCTGTACGCCTACGATTACACCCTTTAAGTCATCAGGAGAGACAATCTCGCTGTCCTCTGTAACGATGATTTTCTGGGATGCCTTTGCATAGGTATCGGAAAAATCTACGGACTGCATACGGTCTTCCGTAACAGTCATGCCGGCCAGACCCATATCAGCCTTACCGGATACAATCTCAGGAATAATAGAATCAAAAGCAATGTCCTCAATCTCCAGCTCCATGCCCAGCTCATCGGCAATGGCCTTTGCGATTTCCGCATCAATACCTACGACGGCATCTCCGTCATGATACTCGTAAGGAGGGAACTCTGCGTTGGTTGCCATGATAAGCTTGCCGCCTGCTGCATCCTTAGCTTCCTCAGTCTCAGCTGCCTCTGCGCTGGTCTCATCCTTGCTCTCGGCTGCCGTGGTATCCTCTGCCTTCTCCTCTGTTGTGGCTGCTGCTGTATCGGCTGCTGCTGTATCTTTTGCACCGCCGCCGCAGGCTGTCAGGGAAGCTGCCATAAGTGCTGCCATGGTGATCGCTAAAACCTTCTTCTTCATAATAATATTCTCCTCTTTTCTTTTATGCATCAAACTGCATAACTATAAATGTATTCAACATTTTATATTATAATGCATTTTTCTAGTTTAGCAAGAGGAAAATACGGGAATCAGCAAAGATTCCATCTAATTCCTTCTCTGTCTTTGGCCTGCAAGCACCAGATGCTTGGCCAGCACGGCCGTGGTCACTGCCCCAACGCCTCCCGGCACAGGCGTTGCCATGGATGCAAGGGTCTCAATGGACTGGAAATCCACATCTCCGCATAATTTTCCATTTTCATCCACATTAATGCCCACATCAATGACAATGGCATCCTGCCCTACGTGGCGGCCATCCAGCATTTTGGCCTTTCCTGCTGCGGCCACCAGGATATCAGCCCTGCGGCACTCTGCCTCCAGGTCCCTGGTCCTGGTGTGACAGATGGTGACCGTGGCATTTTCCTTCAGCATCAGCATGGACAGTGGGCGGCCCACCACCATGCTGCGGCCCACTATGGACACGTTCTTTCCTGTCATATCAATCTCATTGGCCTTCAATAACTCTATAACCGCCTCGGCGGTACATGGCGCAAAACCGGTTTTGTCCCCTGCAAATACCTTGGCAATATTAGCCGGGGAAATCCCGTCCAGGTCCTTTTCCGGGTCAATCATCTTCTCTATGTCCGTCTCCGCAATCTGCTTTGGCAGCGGACGGAGCAGGAGTATCCCCGACACATCCGGGTCACGGTTAATTGCACTGAATTCAGCCTTGAATTCGCTGTCGCTTATCTGTTCCGGGAACACATAAGTCTGGACCCGCAGGCCGAAGTTCTCCATCTTCTTCACGGCCCCCCGTTCGTAGGACATATCATCCGGTTTTTCCCCCACCCGCACAATGGCCAGCTTCGGAGCCGGGCCTTCCAGGCCTTCCATCATCTGCGTTACCTGTTCCTTGATTTTTGCCGAAACCTCGGCGCCTTTTAACGTTTTCATTTTCCTTCTCCTTCCCAGAGAGTGCTTTGGCTCACCCACATCCATTCCATGCCCATGCCAAAACCAATCCTCCGCAGCCGCCTGCCCCTGGCATACGGTACTTTGCAGTAGTCTGATTATACCATGTAAGTTCTCAGGCTGCAAGGGCTGCTGCCGTCGGCGATGTCACCCGATTCTCCCACTCCCCAGCAACCGCCGCAGGTACGTGACACCCCGCAGCTTGGGCTGCCGTCAATACCAATAACCCCAGCACAAAGAAGCGCTGGACAAGGCAGCTGAACCAGCCCCTCATGTCTTAACTCACTCTGTGGCAGGCCACCCTGTGCCCCGGACGAATCTCCCTCAGTTCAGGAGCTGACACACGGCATTTGTCACAGGCGTAAGGGCAGCGGGTATGGAACACACATCCCTTAAATTCGTCGGTGTGCATTGGCAGTTCCCCCTGAAGGGATACTCTTCTGTCCTTCTTGTTAAAATTCGGGATGGAAGCAAACAGGGCCCGGGTATACGGATGAAGAGTGTGTGCAAAGAGCTCGTCAGTGCCGGCCTCTTCCACCAATGTGCCAAGATACATGACACCAATGCGGCTGGAGATATACCGCACCACGCCAATGTCATGGGATATGAACAGCATTCCCAGATTCATCTTCCTTTGCAGTGAGGTCAGCATGTTCAGAATCTGGGACTGAATGGACACGTCCAGCGCTGAAACCGGCTCATCGCAGATAATCAGTTTTGGCTCAATAATCAGCGCCCTCGCAATGCCCAGGCGCTGTACCTGGCCCCCCGACAGTTCATGGGGATAACGGAAGTAGTAATCATCCGATAACCCGACCATCTCCAGTATCTCCAGCACCTTTTGACGCCGTTCTTTTGTATCCCCCATCCCCTGGACTATCTGCGGCTCCTCCAGCAAAGCCCCGATTCGGGAACGGGGATTGAGGGAAGATAAGGTATCCTGAAAGACCATCTGCAAATCCCGTCGCAGAGGGCGGAACTCACCATCGCTCAGCCGGGTCAAATCGCGGCCTCTATACAGAATCTCACCCCTGTCGGGTTTTACCAGCCCCAGTATGGACCGTCCGGTGGTGCTTTTTCCGCAGCCGGATTCCCCAACCAAACCATAGGTCTCACCTGCATAGAGCTCAAGAGACATATTGGACACCGCCCTCATGTATGTTTTGGGAGGAAACAGCTTGCCCAGAGGGCCGTAAACCGGGTAGCTCTTCTGAAGGTTCCTCATCTCTAAAAGTGGTGTTTTCATTTTATTCAACCTCCTGTTGCGGAGTGTATTTCCAGCATTTTGCCTTATGTCCCGGGAACACCTCCACCGATGGAGGATTTTGCGACATGCAGCGCTGGCCGGCGTATGGACAGCGGGTGCAGAAACGGCAGCCGTCAGGCACATTGGACAGGGGAGGCACCACGCCGGAAATCACGTGCAGCGGCTGGCTGCGGTCTGAATCCAGACGGGGGATGCAGTCCAGCAGGCCCTGGGTATATGGGTGCAGGGGCCGGGCAAATAATTCTTCTGCCTGGGCCTCTTCCACAAGATTCCCCAGATACATGACGCGGACGCTGTGACAGAGCTGGGCCATGGCCCCCAAGTCGTGGGTGATGAACAGGACCGACATCCCCATCCGTTCGTTCAGTTCTTCGATCAGGTTCAAAATCTGCTCCTGTATGGTTACATCCAACGCCGTGGTCGGTTCATCGGCAATCAGCAGTTTCGGCTCACAGGAAAGGGCCATGGCAATCATCACGCGCTGCTGCATACCGCCGGACAGCTCGTAAGGATACTTTCTCATACAATCCTCCGGATTTGGTATGCCTGTCAGATGCAGCAGCTCCCTGCACCGTTCCTTTGCCTGCTGTTTCGTCATCTTCTTATGCAGAACCAGCACCTCTGACAGCTGTCTGCCCACGGTGTGCACCGGGCTTAGGGCGGTCATGGGGTCCTGGAAAATGACCGAAATCCGGTTTCCCCGTATCCCACGCATTTCAGCCTGGGACGCCTTTAAAAGGTCCTTTCCCTCAAACAGTACCTGGCCCTCATATCTCACATCAGAATCATATTCCCGCAGGCGCAGGATTGACTGGGACATGACGCTTTTGCCGGAACCGGATTCTCCTACAACGCCCACGATTTCGCCCGGCCTGATGCTCAGGCTCACTCCGTCCACCGCAGTCAGGACTTTTTTCCGGGCCGTAAACTTCACCCTCAGATTACGGATTTCCAGCAGTGTCCCTGCTTCATTTGCCATTTTATTTCGCATTCTATTTTGTATTTCTTCTGGTTTCATTATCGCTTCTTCCTCCCTGACGTACGCGGGTCAAAGTAATCCCGCAGTCCATCCCCCAAAAGATTCAGGCTGAGCACGCAAAGCACCACTGCCAGACCCGGAAATATGACGGTCCACGGCGCTTTCTGGAGTACCTGCTTGCTTCCCTGCAAAATGTTGCCCCAGCTTGCGGCCGGAGCAGGGATGCCGGCCCCCAGGAAGCTCAGGGACGCCTCGGAAATAATTGCCTGCGCAAAAATGAATGATGCCTGAACCGTCAGGGGAGAGATTACCCCCGGCAGAATCAGTTTCCGGAGAATGCGCCCGCTGCCTGCCCCCTGAACCTTGGCTGCCTCCACATAGGGCTGTTCCCTGGTGACCAGGGCGCTGCTGCGCACAATCCGCGCAACGCTGGGGGTGTACACGATGGTCAGAGCTATAATTACGTTCAGATTGCTTGCTCCCAGCGCGGCCATAAGTGCTATAGCCAGCAGCACGCCGGGTATGGCTATCAGACCCTCGCAGATACGCATTAGGATGTGATCCAGGATTTTGAAGTAACTGGCGTAAATACCGATGACCGTGCCCAGGACACTGGACAGCAGAGCCACGGTGCCGCCTACTAAAAGAGAGACTCTTGCCCCGTAGAGCACGCGGATCATCAAATCGCGGCCAAATTCATCGGTGCCAAAGGGATGTTTGGGACTTGGCCCCTTGAGACGGTCCGCAATGGCCATTGCATTGGGATCCACGTTGGCAACAGCGGGAATGATTATGGCGGCTGTCACAATGAGAATGAAAACAGTAAGCCCCATAAACAGCCCCGGGCTGGAAAAAAAGCGCTCACGCCGAATCTGGCGCTGTTCACGGAGGATGTCCGGGCTTGTCTGATAATCCGTTGTGGTATTTGATATTTTCACGATTTTCCTCCTTACTTGTTTCCCAGCTGGATACGCGGATCCACAAATCCGTACAGAATGTCCACCGCAAGGTTTACCAGCACATAAATCAGAGTTACAAACAGAACCACTCCCTGAATGACAAAAACATCACGGCGCGTAATAGAAGTCATGGTAAGCATGCCCAGTCCCGGTATATTGAACAGGGTTTCGGTCACGATGGTTCCGGTTACAAGGCTGCCAAAGGACTGGCCTACAACGGTCAGTATGGTGGGACCTGCATTTTTCAGTCCGTAGACCAGGACCACGGCAGATTCCTTCAGTCCCTTTGCCCGGGCTGTGCGGATATAATTCATGTAGAGAACATCCAGCATGGCGGAGCGGGACATGCGGGTAATATAAGCGGCCTGGACAATGCCCAGCGACAGGGCAGGCAGAAGCAGATACCTGAGATGTTCCAACAGCCCCTGGCTCAGCTGTACATAACCTGCCACAGGAAGCCACTTCAGGTGAACACCGAAAAACAGCATCAGAAACATGCTGAGCAGGAAACCTGGAATGGCGATTCCCAGCAGGGAAATCGATACTGTAATGATGTCCACAGAGGTTCCCCGCTTGTAGGCAGCCAGGATTCCCATTGGGACAGCGATTACCAGAGATATGAGCTGTGCAAAAACCGCCAGGCTGAAAGTCGGAACAAAGTATTCTCCAATGGCATCCAGTACGGTTGTCTGAAGGAAATAGGACTGTCCCCAGTCACCATGGAGCATATCATGAACCAGTCTGCGTACTGCACAAAAAAGGGGCGGTCAAACCCCAGCTGCGCATTTAAATCCGCAATGGCTTCCGGAGTGGCTTCCATGCCTAAAAGCGCTGTGGCCGGACCTCCGGGTATCATGTAAACTACCAGGAAAACCACTACAGACACTACAAACAGAGTCGGAATCAGCGAGAGAATCCGCTTTATGATATAAGATAACATTATTATTTCCTTCCCATTCAATCATCCATATTGATGTGACAAAAAGCAGGTGGGGGAAAACCCGCCACCTGCCCGTAAACCAAAAGTTATGCAGGAACCTTCACATTCCAGTAAAGTGGAAAATCGAAGAAATTAAAGCCTTCAACACCGGCCCCTGTGGCCATCAGGCCGCTGTAGTGTCCCAGGACGCTTGCCGCGCCGTATTCGTACAGGAACTCCTGCAAATCATCCCATTTTGCAGATGATTCTTCAGCGGAGGATGCCATACGGATTGCAGCAATCCCCTCGTCTAATTCCGGACGGTCCAGCCCGGCCCAATCCTTGGTCAGAACAGACAGCTGAACCGGATTCAGGTTATAGCGGTTGCTTGTAATATACAACGAGAACTGATCCGGATTGGCCCTGTGCTCCATAAAGGTTGCAAAGTCATAGCTCTCAACCACCGCATTAATGCCCGCGCTCTGTAATTCAGCCTGGACAACCAGGGTTGCATTGTACATCTCGCCGTAATCAGGTGTCGTCACCAGAACAATTTCCTCATTGTTATAACCGGCCGCTGACAACAATTCCTTTGCTTTCTCAATGTTATTCTGATTATAATATTCAGAACCTGCATCACTGCCCCACATCGCATCATCCGGGTTACACCAGCCTGGATTGAGCACATACAGGTTTGGGTCTCCGTAGCTTGCCAGCATGATATCATCGCAATTCAGGCAGACCATAATAGCCTGACGCATCTGCCGGTTGGCCATGATCCCTTTTGTGGTGTTGAAGAACAGGTTGATGGTACCTGCGGTCTTTACATAAAACTTGAGACTGCTGTCACCGGAAAGTTCCTGATACCTCTCCTGGGGCATTTCTTCCGCAATGTCATACTGGCCGGTCTGTACACCGGCAACCCGGGTGGAATCGTCTGTCACCACGCGGAAGTAAATATCCGGAGTGGCTGCCAGTTTTTCACCTGTGAAACCGGAAGACTCCCCGGCCGGCTGCGCATAGTCCTCATACCGGACCAAATGAATGTACTGGTCCTGCTTCCACTCGTCCAGCTTATAGGGACCTGTGCCAATGTATTCCGTAATGCCCTCTGTTCCTGCGGAATCAATAACGGATTTCGGATAAATCGCAGGGAACCGAATGGACGCGGCAACTACAGTCAGGGCATCGGCATATGCCTCCGGCAGTGTCATGGTAATGGTATAATCATCTGCTTTTTCAAATACGGTTCCTTCCAGAAGGGCTTTTGCCTTGCCGGATAATTCCAGCCATCGGGACATGGAGGCAACCACATCGTCAGCTGTCATTTCCTGTCCATTGTGGAACTTGACGCCCTGGCGCAGTTTGATTGTGTAGACCTTGCCATCCTCACTTATGGTGTAGGAATCAGCCAGGACACCGGCCGGCTCATAGTTTGCGTCCATAGCAAACAGCGGCTCGTAGATATGGGTACCGATTCCGCCCACAATGTTGGAATTGACGCCGTGAACATCCAGGCTTGGCGGATTTGCTGTTATGGCGACGTTCAGCTCTGTTTTATAACTTTTTCCCCCTGTTGGCTTTGTGGTTTCTGACCCCTCAGCCGCCCCTCCTACAACTGCGGCGGAGGGCTCCTCCTTTGCCCCGCCGGACTGGCTGCATGCAGTCAGCATCACGGCGCTGAGAGCCAGGGCCAGCAAACGGGACCATTTCCTGTGTTTCATAATAGTAAAACCTTCCTTTCCGACAGATACAGGAATCCGTAAATACAGTCGTCAGCCCTGTATCTGGAGTATTGAATGATGTAAAAAATGACGTCCTCATTATAGCATCGGTGCATTTTTTTGTCTACTTCTACCAATTACTACATCAATCCAATTATTTTTCCATAATTCCTATTACATTTTTCCAATTTCAGTTCTTTTGTTTGCAATTTCCGGCTTCTATCTCAGCTGCTCAAGCACCTTCTGATATATGCGGTCCGCTGCCTCTGTCCCCTCCTTAATCAGGCGCTCCGCCTTTTCATTCATTTCTTCTGCCTTCTCCCTGTTCTTCATGGACCTGGTATTGATGTACACATTCATCACGGCCCCCAGCAAGGCGGTCCGGATAAACTGGACTCCCACACCCACGTCGCTGACAGCCATCCTGCTTCCCTTATCAGCAAGGATATCCATGATTTCCAGCATTTCCGCTGCCTTTTCCATGATTTCCATTGGCACGAGACTGGCATCTAACAGTCGTGCTTCCATGACCTCTGCCTTGTATGCCTTTTCTTCCTCTGTACCTGAGGGAAGGCTGTAGCACTTGGCCAGAGGCGCAAACACCTTTGCATCCTGGTCAGCCAGCGCGGTAAATTGGCCCTGGATTCCCTTCATCCGCTCTGCCAGTTCCTTAATCTCATCCTCCGCCTGCGCATACTTCTTCTTGCCTATGGTCAAATTGGCCACCATCTGTCCCAGGGCATTGCCCAGGGCGCCGGCCAGGGCCGAGGCGCCGCCGCCGCCCGGTACCGGCTCCTTTGAAGACAATACATCCAAAAACCCCTGAATTGTCATGCTCTCTACCATTGTAACATCCTCCTGTTTTCCTATATATAGTTTATATGATACAACTTATTACACGATTTTTACTCCCATCAGCCTGGCCAGCTCAGCAGCCTGCAGCAGGCTGACCTTTACGCCCGCCAGTTCCGTAAATTGATCTGAGACCATGATGCCGTCAATGACGCACTCCGACAAATCCATTCCCTTTAACGGTGTTCGGAAAAAATCCGTCCCGGCCAGGTCCGTGGAGGAAAAAACCGTCTTTTTAAATTTCACCTCAGACATGAAGGACTCCCGGAAATTACAGCCCCTTATTTCACCGAACTCCCAGAAGGCAGTGGAGAAATTCCCATAGTGGAACTGACTGTCGAGAAGCTTTACCCACTTAAACGTGGAATTGCAGAACTGGCTTCCGTCCCCCTTTGAGTCTGATACATTCACATTCTTCCAATAGGTATCCCGAAAAGAGCAGTTAGAGAAATCACACTTGTCAAATATCACATTGCAGAAGGATGCACCGCTGAAATCACATTCCTCCATCCTGCACCTGACGAATTTCACCGTGTCAAACTCCACTCTTTTCCCTGATATCCTTATAACCCTTTGGTCTTCATAAATCTTATCCATAATCGGATATTCCTGATTGGCTGCTTCCGCCATATCCTCTGACAGCATATACCCTCCATGGTGATTTTATTTTGCCCATTCCCTGCACTGTTTTAGCCTTGGCTCTGTATCAAAGCCCATGTCCGTTCCCATGGATGCCTCCATCTCACAGGGAAAATCCGGACATTCTCCGCAGTGGTTCAGTCCTTTTGCCTCGCAGCAGGATGTTACCCCGCATTCACCGCCCCAGAAGGGCTTTTCCATGGTTACACATCCCGTGCAGCGGACCGCTTCCTTTCTTTCACATTGATTGCAGCAGACGGATACGTCCTTCCCCCACCACGCTTCGGTATCGGAAGGAATATCCGCAGGCCTGGTCCGCCGCCTTCAGACCATGGGCACACTCCCGTATAATTTCCCTTATTCCATATGTATCCTTAACTTCCCTGTCCTTTCTTCTCACCTTATTCTCCTTATCCGTGTTCTCCTTACCTGCCTGATGAATCTGTCATCCATAACCGCGCCCCACCTTCATTCCCATTCTGCTTCCGCCAAGTTCCGTCATGTTTCAATATATGCCCTGCTTCCGCCTGTCTTGTCCTTAACCACTACAATCTGATGCTCGATTCGTTCCTTCAGCTCCCCCACATGGGAGATGATGCCCACCAGACGCCTTCCCTCTGCCAGGTCTCCCAAGGACTTCATGGCCAGGTTCAGGGTATCCTCATCCAGGGACCCAAATCCCTCATCCACAAAAAGGGTGTCCAGACGGATTCCTCCTGCGGCTGACTGTATCTCATCCGACAGTCCCAGAGCCAGGGAAAGGGACGCCTGGAAGGATTCCCCGCCGGACAATGTCTTTGCGCTGCGCTCCGTGCCATTATAGTGGTCGATGACATTCAGTCCCAGTCCGTTCTTTCCCCTGTTATCCTCCTCCGTACACCGTTTCAGCTCATACTGGCCTCCGCTCATGACCATGAACCTGGTATTTGCCCTGGCAATGATGCGCTCGAAATACGCCATCTGCGCATATGTCTCCAGGGTAATTTTTTCCTTGCCCCCCACTTCTCCTGCCGCTGTATCGGAAAGGGCCTTGACCCACGTCCATTCCTTTTGTATCTCTTCCATGGACGCCTTCTGTTCCGTGATACGTTCCCTTGCCATGCGGTTGGTTTCCAGTCTGTGGTGAAGCCTGCTTTTCTCCTGCTCCAGACCGGTCAGCCTCTCCCTTGCCTCAGACTGGCGCTGCCGGTTCTCCTGCATCCGCTCCTCCAGACAATCAATGGCCAACCTCTCCTTCCCCGCTATCTGACCTCTCAGCGCCTCCAATCGGGCCTGTGCGTCCGACACCCGGCGGCTTACCTGGTTATAGGATTCTTCCGCCTCCTTAAACGCCTTTTCCAGTCCGGCCAGAAAGGCCTTCTTCTCTGCCAGCTCCGCCTGTGCGGCCCTCCTGTTCTCATAGGGCAGGGAGGACTCCATCTCCTTAAGGCGGCTCTCCAGTTCTCTTTCCTTTGCCTGGCTCTCTGCCAGCATCCTCTGGGCCTGCTGTTTCCGGTCCGAGGCTGCTTCCAGGGATTGACGCCCTAAGGCCCTTCTGCCTTCAATGGCTTCCTTATATTCCTTTCTCTTCTTCCGTTCCTGAATCTTCTTCTTTTGGGCAGCAGCCTGGCGCTCCAGCTGGCCTTTGAGCTGGCCCATCATCTGTTCCCACTGTTCAAGGAAATACCTGCGCCCCTGCCGCACATCCCCTGTCTCTGAGGCCAATGCCCCGGCGTCGGATTTTGCCTGGTGAATCCGCTGCTGCCAATCCTCCTTCCAGGAAACCACCTCAGCATCAATCTGCTGCTTCATCCTTTCATAGCGGGTATCCAGACTGCCTGCCAGCCTTCCTGCTTCCAGGCTGAGCCTGGCAGCCGCCTTGTCCTTTTCCTCGGCAACAGCCTTAAGCCGGTCTACCTTGTCCTTGGCTGCCTCTTTTCCCTCCTCCAGATACCGTGCAGGCGCCGGATGGGTGACGGAGCCGCATACAGGACAGGGCTCGCCTTCTGTGAGCCGCGAAGCCAGGATTCCCGCCTGATTGTCCAGGAATCTCTGATACATCTCCCTGTAGGCATCGTCTGCCCTCCGGCGCTCCTCGTCGGCTGCCCTGTAACGCTCTCTGGCTGCCTCAAGCTTCTTCCTCTCCTGCCCGTACTGCGCCAGCTCCTCTGCCAGCAGCCCGATACGCGCACTGTATTCACGCAGTCTCTCCCCTGCCGTCAGGGCTGCCTGATACTCTTCTCCTGCCTGGCGAAGGGTTTCCAGGGTCTTCTCATCGCTGTCATTTCGTTCCTTCCACTGCTTTTCCTCCAGGGCCGCCTGCTCCAGCCTGTTTCCAAGGCTCTCTGTCTCCTTCCTGCATGCCTTCAGATTCTCCTGCAACGCGTCAAAACGGTCGTAGGTTTTCAGGTTTTCTTCCATCCTGGTAACAGCGCCAATCAGGCCATCTCTGTCAGCCTGGCGTTCCTTCTCCCTCTCATACCTGACCCTTGCCTGCTCCAGAACCGGCGTATTCTCCCTGAGCACATCCGCGGCCGCGGCCATATCCCGGCAGACCGCGGCATCCCCCTGCATTTTGCCCAGCTCCATTCCAAGGGCAGCTATCTCATCCCTGACCAGGGCCATGGCCTTGTCTTTCCCCTGCTGCTGCGCCTCATCTGCCGTAATCAGCTGGTCCAGCACCTCCAAAAGAGCTTCCAGGCTTCCCTGGGGCACCTCCTTCCAGCGAAGCTTAAGTTCTTCACTATGGCCCTCTGTGATAACACCCCCGGCATACTGTTCCATGCTCTTTCTGCTGTCCGCGTAGCGGCCATACAGGCCCTTGGCCCGGTCCTTCAGCTTTTCCTGAAACAGCTGATAGGGCTTTGTCTTGAATATTTCCCGGAAAATGCTTCCCCGATCCTCGGTTCTACCTGACAGGAGCCTGGAAAAACTGCCCTGGGCCAGCATGGCAATCTGGGAGAACTGCTCCCTGTTAAGGCCCAGAAGCCTTTCCACCTCCACAGTTACCGCCTTATCCCCTGTAACGAGCCTGCCGTCCGGCATATGAAGCTCCGCGTCAGGCTTCTCCCTTGTCTCTCCTTCACCTCTTTGTTTTGCCCTCATATACTCAGGATTGCGCCGCACCCTGTATTCCCTTCCATTATAGGAAAAACCCATCTCCACATAGGTCCTGGCATCCGGCCTGGCATATTTGCTCCGCAGCATCCTGGGTTTGCGGCTGTCCCCGCTGGCATTGCCGTAAAGGGCAAATGCAATGGCGTCAAACAGGGTGGTCTTCCCCGCACCGGTATCACCCGTAATGAGATAAAGACCCCGGTCTCCCAGGGAGGCCATATCCAGGGTGACTTCACCTGCATATGGTCCAAATGCGGATATTATCAGTATTGTCGGCCTCATCTGCTTCCCTCCCATATCTCTTCCATCAGTTTTCCCGCAAAGTCAGCCTGCTGCTGTGTCATGGGCTGATTGTTCTGAAGCTGGTACAGTTCCTCCAACAGCACAATGGGCGGCTTGTCCGCCTTGGCGGCAGCTTCCACCACCTTCCCTTCCCTGGTGCGCTTATTATCATAATCCAGCTTCATTACATTGGGATAAATGGAGCGCAGCTTGCCTATTGCATCCAGTATATCCTCTTCATCCGTAAGGGTTATGTGAAGGTAATCATCCACAGCCGTACCCTGGTAAAAATCACGGCTGGTCAGTTCCTCATAGCTTCCTTTCAGCTCCCGCATATCATGGAGGGGCTTGAGGGGACGGGTATTCACTGTCACATTTCCCTTTTCCAGCAGCTCCACCACGGTCACTGACTTCCTGTGGTTCACCTCAGAGAATGAATATTTAAGGGGGGTCCCGCTATAGCGCAGGGTATCCCTTCCCACCTTCTGGGGCCCATGGATATGTCCCATGGCTACATAATCAAAGTAATCGAACAGATCAGCGCTCACCTGGTCCATGCCGCCGATGGACAGCTCCTCCGAGTCACAGCAGGACGCACCGGTGACAAACTGGTGGGCAATCAGAATATTGCGGTCATCTGCCCCCTTCTTATGTTCCGTCATATGCTCCAGCGCGCAGCGGACCGCGTCATCAAAGGTTTCAATGCCTTCCTCCGGGCAGAACCTCCTCACAACAGCAGGCTTTATAAAGGGCAGCATATAGACCCACAGGCTTCCGTACCGGTCCTCCATATGAACCGGCTCCACATGACCGTCATACACAGGCGCCATATAGACCCTTCTGTCCTTCATAAGCTGCCCTCCAAAGGCCAGCCGCTCCGGACTGTCGTGATTCCCGCTGATGACAAACACAGGCAGATTCCGGCCCGCCAGCCCGGTCAGGAAAGCGTCAAAGACCTGCACTGCCTCAGCCGGCGGCACAGGTTTATCATATACATCCCCGGCTATGAGCACGCCGTCAGGCATTTCCTCCTCAGCAATCATGAGTATCTGGTCAAATATATATTTCTGATCCTCCAGCACGGAAAAACCATTGACACGTTTTCCGATATGAAGGTCTGATAAATGAATGAATTTCATATTTCTTCCTTTCATGTGCATCTTTAACCATAATACCACGAGCCGGGCATCATTTACAAGACCATACGGCCGGTCCTTTTCCATGACGGCTGCCCTATGGAAATATTGGACTGGACCCTGCCTTTAAAATATGGTAAACTAGTACTGCATTGCGTAAATTCCTGTTTGGAGGTGAGCATATGAATCCGATGAATCTTCTTCAATTAAAACCGGCCTGGAACCAGTTCAAAGCCAACCATCCCAAGATGCTGTCATTTGTCAAAGCCGCTTCCAGGGACGGGGTCATGGACGAGGGAACCCTGATTGAAATTACCGTCACATCCAGCACCGGCCAGACCATAGCTTCCAACATCCGGGTCAAAAAATCCGACCTGGAATTCTTAGGAGCACTTAAGGATGCACTGGAAGATTAGATGCCAAGGGCGCCCACCCTGCCTTGCGGCAGGAGGACGCCCTGTTGATTAATCGGATGTTTTGTTCTGCTTCGTTGAATTTTCAGACATGCTTTCTGTGATGGCTGCTGCTGCGTATCAATTTCATAATCTACCATGCAGCTTTAGCACATCAGCTTCTCAGTGTCGCCCGCAGCCGATCCGGCTTCAGCAGAAGGTCCAGCCCGTCCTCAATGGAGCGAACCACCACAGATGCATGGCTTAACAGGGCAGCGCACATGCCTTCCCGTTCCAGTACCGCTATGGACAGCCGGGCCGCGTCAAACATCTGTATATCATTAAAGCCATTGCCAAGACAGGCCACGCCGCCCTCAAGACCCTTTACGATTTCTTCCTTGCATCCGGCAGCCCCCTCCCGCGGAAAGGTCCTTACCGTTACGCCCAGAGGTTCACACTGGCGCGTCACCGTGCCGTAGGTATCGGCAGTAAGCACATGCACCTTTACATGTTCCCTGAGCCGGGAAATCCGTTCCCCCGCTCCCTTTAGCAGCAGTCCATCCACTGCCACTGTCCCGTTATAATCCAGGACCACATGGTCAATTCTAAGGGGCTCCCGCCCAGGTATCTCTATTATAATCACAGTATGTCTCCTCCCTTGTATCTCATATCCATCTATCCGTAGATTCCTGCCAGAAACGCCCTTGTCTCCTCTTCCCTTGGACACCGGAATAATTCCTCAGATTCCCTCCACTCCACCAGACAGCCTCCGAAAGAACTGCCGCTCCTACAGCAGAGCCCTCACCACCGCCTCTGCCGACCGCTCCTCCACCTGTATGGTAAGGTTGGGTTCATTGATATGCTCCAGATAATGGGCATCCGAATTGCTGATAATCCTGCACTGCTCCAGATACGGATTATTCCGCTTCAGCTGATGCAGTTTCTTCAGGTCCCTGACCTCCGCTGTCTTAAAACAGCTGTCCGGAGGTACGAAACCCAGATTTGCAATCAGGCTGTTGGCCGTCTTATCCACATGGGCCGGGAACATGACGCCGTCATAGGAGCGGACCAGGTTCCACAGGCTGTCAAAGGATATTTCCGTTGCGTTAATCAGCAGGTTGGGCTCTGCGGCGCACACCTGGTCCCGGGCATCGTAAATCTGCTGTTTTCCGAATATCTCTTCCTTATTAGGAAATTTAATCAGTTTATCATAAACATAGGCATCAAAATCAAGTGCCTTCTCCAATGTAGGGAAAAGGCACACTGCATGGACTTCCTCGGACGTATTGATTTCCATGCCAGGCACTGCCAGCACACCGTACTCCGCGGCAGCCGCCATGAAAGCCGGACAGTTGCGGCATGTATTATGGTCTGTAAGGGCAGCCACGTCCAATCCTTTTAAAGCCGCCATACCCGCAATGTTGGCAGGCGTCATATCATCATCCCCGCAGGGCGACAGACAGGAATGGATATGCAGGTCATAAGCCAGATTCATCATGACAGCATAACGTGAATCTTAAGGGCCGCCTCAAAGACAGGCATATCCGTTGACAGCACCGTTATCTCCTGGTCAAGGGCCTTTTTCCTGGCAGCATCATCCAGAACCGCACCTTCCGCCAGAATGACACAGGCCGTATCTGTCAGGGCCGCCACTGCCAGTGTATTCATGTTGGCCATCACGGTCACCCACGCGCAGCCCGCCGGGGCGCGTACCATGGCAATGCTCAGCAGGTCGCAGCAAAACGGAACCGTAATCTGCCGGTCCAGGCTGTCACCCAGGTTCACCACACCGAATATCTGTTTGTCAATCAATTCCTGAACTGTCATAAAATCCTCCTCTGCCCACAAAGCGTCGTCATTTCCGGAACCCCGGCCGGCGGCGCTTTCAATCTTCATCCTCGTCCTTCTTATCAAGCACGGACATCTCGTCCGAGATTCTCTGTATGTATTCCTTCAGGATGCGCAGTGTCTCCTGGCCCCCTCTGTCTCCTTTATGCAGGTCGTCTGCCAGCACAGCCACTTCCTCAGACAGCTTGTGCAGGTTTTCCCGCAGATAGTAAACACAGTCCGTCTCATTGGCATCCCCCCTGACAATATCCTCTGCCAGGGCCTTACAGGTAGGGGCGCCGCAGGAACCGCAGTCCAGCCCCGGAAACTTCTTCATGAGGCGCTCCACCTGGTTTAACCTAGAAAAGCTCTCCATCATGTTATTGCCCAGGCGGAAAACCGGCTCAAACTGGACGCCGGTGGTCCATTTGATTACGTTCTCCTCGCTCTCGTGCATATGGCTCCTGGCCACAGGCATGTATTTGCGGAGACGTTTCAGTTTGACCTCCGCCACATATGGATTCTCCACAGTCAGAACGCCGCCCACGCATCCGCCGTTGCAGGCGTTCAGCTCCACAAACCGGAGATTGGTGAACTTCTGGTCCTCCATGTCCTCCAGCACGCGAATCACATTCTCAATGCCGTCCGCCGCCAGGTAATTTTCCGTAAAAAGGCCGCTGGCCTCTCCTCCGCTGTGTCCCCAGCTGATTCCGATTTTTCCCGATGTACCGATGACAGGATAATCCTCTCCCACCACAGTCTTCATGCAGGCCAGCAGCTTGGGATACACGTCCTTGATGGCCAGCACCTGGTCAATCTCGCTCTTCTCTGTTCCCAGGGGTGACTTTACATAGGTCACCTTGGAGGGACAGGGGGAAATGAATATAATGCCAATCTGTTCCCTCGGCAGTCCCGTGTCCTCCATAGCCTTCCTGATAGCCAGAGCAGCAGCCACCTCCACCGGCGGATTGATGGGAAGGAGATGGGGAATCAGGTTGGGGAAACGGACCCGAATCAGACGCACCACAGATGGGCATGCGGTGCTGATTAGAGGCAGCTGTTCCTCGTGCTCCGATATGTACTGCCTGGTAGCCTCGCTGACCAGCTCCGCAGCGGCGCTGACCTCAAACACATCGTCAAAGCCCATAAGCAGCAGCGCGTTGAGCACAATGTTCACATCGTCCAGGTTGTTGAACTGGCTGTACAGGGATGGGGCCGGAAGGGCCACCGTGTATTTATACTTCTTCATCACATCCAGCTTATCATAGGTCGCAAGCTTTGCATGGTGGGGACAAACCCTGATGCACTCACCGCAGTCAATGCAGAATTTGTTATTGATACTGGCCTTGCCGCCCCGCACCCGGATGGCCTCCGTAGGACACCGCTTGATACAGTTGATGCAGCCCTTGCACAGGGATTCATCCAGCCTTACGGAATGATAAAATTTATCCATTTTACCACCTCATTCTTTCACTCTCGCATACTACAGATTCACCACCATGGTGATGGTGGTCCCCTCACCGATTCTGGTGTCAATATCCATAGAATCAGAATACTTCTTCATATTTGGCAGTCCCATGCCTGCTCCAAAGCCCAGGGAACGGATTTCATCCGGCGCGGTGGAATAACCTGCCTGCATGGCAAGCTTCACATCCGGTATACCAGGACCCACGTCGGCCAATATCATTTTAATTTTCTCCGGCGTTATCTCCACGGTAATGACGCCCCCCTTAGCGTGGATTACCATGTTGATTTCCCCTTCATACATAGCTATGGCCACCTTACGGATGGCATCGGGACTCACGCCTATCTGTTTCAGTTTTCGTTTCACATCGCTGCTGGCTTCACCTGCCCTTGTGAAGTCATCCGCTGATATGTCATATGTTAATACAATTGCTTCCTCCATAATTGGTTCCCTTCATTAATTATATATTTTCTCCCGGTATCAGCCGGAACGCACTGAATCATTCCGGGACACACTGAATCAGACACCAGGAGCATCAGATTGCCCCGCCGTGCAGCCCAGCCTGGTACAGCATACCGCAGGCAGAGAACATGCGGTGGCCCGTGGCCATGACCACAAGCCCCCGGTCCCTGGCCATCTCCAACATGGATTCGTCCGGTTTCTTTCCCCTAACAAAAATGATACAGACAATGTCTAACATCTCCGCTGTCCGGATAACCTGCGGATTGCACAGACCTGTCAGAAGTACGGAGTGGTCTTTGGAAAATGCCAGTACATCGCTCATCATATCCGAACCGCAGGCCGACTTTACCTCCCGATCCAGGAACTCTTCTCCTGCCAGGACCCTGGCCCCTAATACATCTTTTACATCCCTAACCGTCATACCCTTGTCTCTCCTTGCTATCATTGCTTGTCAATTGTACTCATTTCCGTACATTATAGCATACCATCCAATTTGTCTATTTTCAATATAATTCCGTTTTTTTACATGTTTTTTATCGTTAGAATTTTCACATTAACAGTAGATTTTTTTTCCTATACATGATAAAATATTGATACATTGCACAATGTACAACTAGTGAGGAGGTAATAAAAAGATGGCTTGCAAAAAACAAACTGTTCCCTTTAAGGGGACGCCTGAGCAGGAAGCAGCGCTGAAATCAGCGATTGCCGAGCTGGGTGACCAGCCGGGCGCGCTGATGCCGGTTATGCAGAAGGCCCAGGAAATTTATGGTTATCTTCCTATCGAAGTGCAGACCATGATATCTGACGAAATGGGTATTCCGCTGGAAAAAGTCTACGGAGTATCCACATTTTATGCCCAGTTCGCGTTACAGCCAAAGGGTAAGTACAAGATATCTGTCTGTCTCGGTACCGCATGTTACGTAAAAGGCTCCGGTGAAATCTTCAGGAAACTGGAAGAATTGCTGGGCATCACCAATGGTGAGTGCACAGCAGATGGCAAATTCTCCCTGGACTCCTGCCGATGCGTTGGCGCCTGCGGACTTGCGCCCGTCATGATGATTAACGGCGAGGTGTACGGAAGGCTTACTGTCGATGACATACCAGGCATTTTAGCCAAGTACAGCTAAGCCTATGATGACAGAGATTTCCCTGAATGTATTAGATGTATCGGAGAATTCCACACGGGCAGGCGCCTCGTTGGTGACCATCCTGGTGACCGTTGATACAAGCGCTGACAAGCTGACCATTGTCATAGCCGACAACGGATGCGGGATGACGCATGAACAGGCAGCCCATGTAACGGACCCTTTCTTTACCACCAGGACCACCAGGAAGGTAGGGCTTGGGATTCCATTTTTCAAATATGCCGCGGAAAGCACCGGCGGCAGCTTCCATATTGAATCGGAACCAGGTAAGGGAACCACCGTGACAGCAGTCTTTGGACTGTCCCATATCGACAGGATGCCTTTGGGCGATATGAACGCCACCATACACAACTTGATTGTATATCATCCCGATACGGATTTTCTTTATACCTATACATACAACGATGCATCATTCACCCTGGACACCAGGGAGATGAGGGAGATTCTGGGAGGAATCCCGCTCAACACCCCCGAAGTGTCCGCTTACATAATGGAATATCTGAAAGAGAATCAACAGGAAACTGACGGAGGTGCCCTGATTTAAAGGGGTATCGTCAAACATGACATGTATCGCACGTAAGCGCCTAAAAGACAGGCGCCAAGTGCTCATAACGAGGAGGATAATCGCACATGAAAACTCTTGCTGAATTACAGGCAATCAGAGAAAAGATGCAGAGCCAGGTCAACATGCGTGCCGAAGACCACGATCATATCCGCGTGGTTGTAGGTATGGCTACCTGCGGTATCGCTGCCGGCGCCAGGCCGGTTCTGAATACGCTTGCTGACGAAGTCCAGAAAAGAGGACTTACCAATAAAATTTCCGTTACCCAGACAGGCTGTATCGGCTTATGCCAGTATGAACCCATTGTGGAAGTCATGGAGCCTGGCAAGGATAAGATTACTTATGTGAAAATGAATGCCGACAAAGCCCTGGAAGTGGTTGAGCGCCACTTGGTTGGCGGCCATCCTGTGGAGAAGTACACCATGGGCGCTGCAGGTCTTAAATAAAGGAGGAAAGTACGATGTATCGTTCACACGTATTAGTCTGCGGTGGTACCGGATGTACTTCTTCCGGCAGCCCGAAGATTATGGAAGCTTTAAAATACGAAATTAAGCGTCAGGGACTGGAAGAGGAAGTGGCTGTTGTAGAGACAGGATGCCACGGACTCTGCGCCTTAGGTCCTATTATGATTGTATACCCGGATGCCACCTTCTACTCCATGGTGCAGGTCAATGACATAGCAGAAATCGTATCCGAGCACCTGTTAAAGGGCCGTGTGGTGACACGTCTTCTGTACCAGGAGACCGTAAGCCCAACCGGCGGCATCAAGGCGCTGATTGACACTGACTTTTACAAAAAACAGCACCGTATCGCCCTGCGCAACTGCGGTGTCATCAATCCCGAAAACATCGAGGAATACATAGGCACTGGCGGATACCAGGCACTGGGCAAGGTGCTCACGGAGATGACTCCGGACGATGTAATCCAGACTCTGCTGGATGCCGGACTCAGGGGCCGCGGCGGCGCCGGTTTCCCAACCGGCCTTAAGTGGAAGCTCTGTAAGCAGAACGACGCTGACCAGAAATATGTATGCTGCAACGCCGACGAGGGCGATCCCGGCGCATTCATGGACCGTTCCGTGCTGGAAGGCGACCCGCATGCCCTTCTGGAGGCAATGGCCATTGCCGGTTATGCAATCGGATCCAACCAGGGCTATATTTACGTCCGTGCCGAGTACCCCATCGCTGTGGACCGTCTGAGAATAGCAATTAAACAGGCCCGGGAGATGGAACTCCTAGGCAAAAACATATTCGGAACCGGATTTGACTTTGACATCGACCTGCGTCTGGGCGCCGGAGCATTCGTCTGCGGCGAGGAAACCGCCCTTATGACCTCCATCGAAGGCAAGCGCGGCGAGCCAAGACCAAGGCCTCCATTCCCTGCTCAAAAGGGTCTGTTCGGCAAGCCAAGTATCTTAAATAACGTAGAAACCTACGCAAACATTCCTCAGATTATCCTGAACGGTCCTGAGTGGTTTGCTTCCATGGGTACTGAAAAGTCAAAAGGAACCAAGGTATTCGCACTGGGCGGCAAGATTAACAACACCGGTCTGGTGGAGGTTCCCATGGGTACCACCCTGCGCACCGTCATCGAAGAAATCGGCGGAGGCATTCCAAACGGCAAGAAGTTCAAGGCAGCGCAGACCGGCGGACCTTCCGGCGGATGTATCCCTGCCGAGCATTTTGATATTCCCATTGACTACGACAACCTGATTTCCATTGGTTCCATGATGGGTTCCGGCGGTCTGATTGTCATGGACGAAGATGACTGTATGGTGGACATCGCCAAATTCTTCCTGGAATTCACCGTGGAGGAGTCCTGCGGCAAATGTACCGCATGCCGTATCGGCACCAAGCGCATGGTGGAAATCCTGACCAAGATTACAAAGGGCCAGGCTGTAATGGAAGATCTGGATAAGTTGGAGGAGCTCTGTCACTATGTAAAGGCCAACTCACTGTGCGGCCTGGGCCAGACAGCTCCCAACCCTGTACTCTCCACCCTTCATTTCTTCCGCGATGAGTACGAAGCACACATCAAGGAAAAACGCTGTCCAGCGGGTGTATGTAAGGCGCTTCTCTCCTTCAACATCGACCGTGACAAATGCCGCGGATGTACGCTGTGTGCCCGCAACTGTCCTGCCGGAGCAATCGTGGGCTCTGTCAAGAATCCACACGTCATTGACCAGAACAAGTGCATCAAGTGCGGCGCTTGTATGGAAAAATGTAAATTCGGCGCTATCTACAAGAAATAATGAGGGAGGGAATATACGATGGAGACAATTAATCTTAAAATCAACGGCATTGCAGTTACCGCTCCCAAGGGTTCCACAATCCTGGAGGCAGCAAGACTGGCACATATCGAGATTCCTACTCTGTGTTTCTTAAAGGAAATCAATGAGATCGGTGCCTGCCGTATCTGTATAGTAGAATTAAAAAATGGAAAGCTGGTAACTTCCTGTGTCTATCCCGCCGAGGAGGGCATGGAGGTATATACCAATACACCCAAGGTACTGGATTCCAGGAAGAAGACATTACAGCTCCTGTTATCCAACCACAACCGTTCCTGTCTGTCCTGTGTCCGCAGCGGACACTGCGAGCTTCAGGAGCTGGCCCACGAGCTGGGCGTGGACGACGAAGGATATTACGACGGCGAGGTTACCCCGTCCGAGATTGATACCTCTGCCGCCCACATGATCCGGGACAACAGCAAATGTATCCTCTGCCGCCGCTGTGTGGCTGTCTGTGAAAATGTACAGGGCATCGGCGTCATCGGCGCCAACAACCGCGGTTTCTCCACCTCCATTGGTTCTGCCTTTGAGATGGGTCTGGGAGAAACCTCCTGTGTATCCTGCGGACAGTGTATCGCGGTATGTCCAACCGGAGCATTGACCGAGAAGGATTATACAGCAGACGTATTTGTTGCCATTGCAGACCCGAAGAAGCATGTAATCGTTCAGACCGCTCCCGCTGTACGCGCGGGACTGGGTGAGGAATTCGGCCTGCCTATCGGCACGGATGTGGAAGGCAAGATGGCCGCGGCCCTGCGCCGTCTGGGCTTTGACAAGGTATTTGATACCAATTTCTCCGCAGACCTTACCATCATGGAGGAAGCGCACGAATTCATTGACCGCGTACAGAACGGAGGCGTACTGCCTCTCATTACCTCCTGCTCACCTGGATGGGTTAAATACTGCGAGCACTATTTCCCGGACATGACAGAGAACCTGTCGTCCTGTAAATCTCCTCAGCAGATGTTTGGCGCTATTGCCAAGTCCTACTATGCCGAGAAGTCAGGCATTGATCCAAAGGACATCGTAAGCGTCAGCGTAATGCCGTGTACTGCCAAGAAGTTTGAGATCGGCCGTGATGACGAGGATGCCAACGGAATGCCGGATGTTGACATCTCCATCACCACCAGAGAGCTGGCCCGCATGATCAAGAAGGCAGGCATCAAGTTCTTAGACCTGCCGGACGAGGAGTTTGACGCGCCTCTGGGCCTTGGAACCGGCGCAGCCGTTATCTTCGGCGCTACGGGCGGCGTAATGGAAGCAGCCCTGAGAACTGCCGTGGAAACCCTGACCGGCGAAGAGCTGCCTAAGCCGGACTTCACAGAAGTCCGCGGCACAAAGGGAATCAAGGAAGCCACCTACAACGTGGCAGGCATGGAAGTAAAGATTGCAGTAGCTTCCGGCCTGGGCAATGCCAGGGAGCTGCTTAATAAGGTTAAATCCGGTGAGGCCAACTATCACTTCATCGAAATCATGGGATGCCCCGGCGGCTGTGTAAACGGCGGCGGACAGCCCCAGCAGCCTGGATACGTACGCAACACCACTGACATCCGCGGCCTGCGCGCAAAGGTGCTCTACGATATCGACTTAGGCAACCCAATCCGTAAGTCCCACGAGAATCCTGCCATTAAGGAGCTCTACGCCACTTACCTGGGAGAGCCCGGAAGCGAAAGGGCCCACCACCTGCTCCACACCACCTATGTAAAGAGGAGCATTAACCACCACTAATCGCCACACCTTAATCAACGTATGTTCCGTAAAGACGATTTTCAACGGTTTTTGCAAGCAATGTACAGCAAAACAGCGGACCGCAGGCTTGCCCCTGCATCTGCTGTTTTGCTATATTTCAGGAGGATACCATGACCGCGCGTCAGAAACGGATTTGGGATTTGCTGGCAGAACACCGATTGCCTGACATCCCAGCAGATTGCCGCCCTTCTGCACATAGTGACAGAAGTAAGATGCCATATCATGGAACCACATGCGTGGTGCGGTAAACCTGGTGATCCACATCCTGGTTGATGGCTGTGACGATGCCGTCGCACTCCAGGAAGAGTTCTCAGGATATCCACCGGCGATGCCATGGCTATCAGCCTCACGCCTTCTTCCCTGGCCTCGATTATTTCATCCTTTCCGGCAGGCATCTCCTTCTCAGACCCGCGGTAAATCACAGTCACTTCGGTTCAAAGATAATGTCAGATCCAATCCTGGGTATTCATATGAATCTGCACGCCGCTCCAGACCTGGCAGAAATCATGAAGGCGGATACATAGGACGCCAAGGTCAACCGGAACGTAAACCTGACCTGCGCACCGGATATCATCCTTGGAAGCGGACAGAATACCGTCAAACCTAATCCGGATTCGGATAATATCCAGTCGTAAATTCACTGTGCCGGATGACGGATATTTTAAATTAGTATAACAGAAACACCTCATAGGCCAGCCCGTGATATTAATAAAAGGGATTTCTATGAGGTGTTTCTTTTCTATTCTTTTCTATTCATCTCTGTCTTTCTTACTGTCTTCTATACTCTCCACCGCCTCCTTGGCGCCCCAAACAACGCCTTCCATGTCAAATGCGCCTGTGGATATGTCAAGGTCATCGTCTGTTTCCGATTCCCAGCCATGTGTCTCTCCTGCGGTCTCTCCTGCTCTTTCTTTAGCTTTTTCTTCTGCTTTCGCTCCCGCGGACCCTCCCACATTCTCTTTCTCCATATCCATCGCTGTCCACCCCGACACGCCTGTCGCTCCCAGCACTCCCGACGCTCCCGGCGCTCCCGGCGTTCCCGGCACTCCCGGCGTTCCCGGCACTCCCGGCGTTCCCGGCGTTCCCGGCGCTCCCGGCGCTCCCGGCTTTTCCGGCACTTCCAGCGTTCCCGGTGCTCCCATCGTTTCCGGCATACTCGGAACTCCCCGCACTTCCCGCACAGGCTCCTGCCCGGCTCCGCCCGGTTCTTCCATTTTCCAGCGGATGAATACGCGGAACAAATCGTCCTCCACTTCCAGCTTCATGGTGCCGCCCTGGACCTCCACAAAGCTTCTGGCAATGGCAAGCCCCAGTCCTGATCCCTCTGTATTGCGGGATGTATCCCCGCGGACAAACCGTTCTGTCAGTTCCTCCGAAGATACCTCCAGTTCTCTGGCCGAGATGTTGCGCATGGTTATCAGTACATGGCCGTCATCTTCCTTGACCACCTGGATATAGGCCCGTGTGCCCGGCATTCCGTACTTTGTAATATTCACCAGCAGGTTTTCAAATACCCGGTAGGTCTTCTGGCTGTCCAGATGAAGAAGGATTCTCTCCTCAGGCAGATTGTAACGGAACTCAATCCCGCTGGCGTCAATCTTATCCGCCAGCTCAAACCGCACCTGCTTTAAGAGACTCACTATATCCACATCCTCCAAGTGAAGGCTAACCGTACCGCTGCTGGCCTTGCTGACCTCGAACAGGTCCTCTATGAGCACCTTCAGCCGCATGGACTTCTGGTCCAGTACCCGTATATAGGACTTTCTCTCCTCCTCTGTCACGTTCTCCTGTTTTAACAGGTTTACATAAGTGATAATCGCCGTAAGAGGGGTCTTTAAGTCATGGGATACATTGGTAATCAATTCTGACTTGGTCCTCTCGCTTTTCACCTCCTGGGCCACTGCTTTCTTAAAGCCCTCCTGAATCCGGCTCAGCTGTTCCTTAAACGGGTTAAAGATTCCCAGATCCTCCTGAATCTCCACATCCAGGTTTCCCTCTGCTATCTCATTGATACCCTTCAGAAGCGTATTATATTTTTGCTGCATCTGCCCCCAATATTTCTGCAACAGGAAGAACAGTACCAGGGAGTAAATCACCAGGGCTCCGATTCCCCAGAACCAGAGACAGGAGATAATGGTCAGTATGACAAAATTTGCAATAATGGCCTTGCCTATAATCTTGGTGGAACGGCGCTCCCAGTCAGTCTCGTTAAAGACATTGAGGGCATTCAATGTCCAGCGCTTGATGAACCGCAGGAAACGTCCCAGCCATGTGCGCTCTTTGAAATAGCGCCAGGGTCCCAGGGAAAAGATAGCCCTGTAACAGGTAATTCCCCAGTAAAACATTCCGTAGCTGACCATCCAGAATGCCAGATTAATGACCACTGCCATCACATCCGCGGACCAGGGAAGAAAATCCGCTCTCAAAAGTTCGCTCTTCAAGCTGCCGTCCATGGTAGAGGCAATCAGGGCCATAGGTATGGTTCCGTTGCCCATAACGCCCATCCAGGCCACTCCGATACAGCTCAATGGCTCAAATGACAGCCTGCACAGCGCGCTCTTTCCAATTTCAAACCGTTTCACAGCCGGCAGAGCCAGGGCCAGCACTGCCAGCAATCCCAGCACAGATGCGCCTATGGCAAAATAGCCGTTGCTGAAACGGTAATCCCGGAGGGTAAGCTGCTGAACTCCGCTGTCAAACCTGGCATCCGTATAGCCGAACATTTGGGAAGGACTGCACCGGAACTCTACTGTCATGTCCCTGGGTCCCTGGAATTCCACGCCGCTGTAACGGTAGCCCTTGGCCAGTCTTACCTCCAGGGGATCGTAGAATTCAAACCTGGTCAATGACTCCTTGAGGCGCATGATATCCTCATCCCGGTTTCCCTTTATATCCTGGACCTTCAGTATGCCGCTGGAATTAAAGCTTATAGTAAACTGAATCTCGTCATCCTTCAGGGGTTCCCGGAAAAACGCCTTTGGCTCCGTCACATTGCTGCGTCCGTAGGTCCCATCCTGCTCACGGACCCCATAGGACAGGCTGGAATAATACTGCCTGTAGAGGCTTTCCCATTCGCTTCCCGCTCTGTCAATGGTCTGCTGCATGGACTGGTAATAGTATACGTCATAGGGATTCTCACTGTCGTAGACTCCCCCATCCTCCAGCTGTGCCGCAGCTTCGTCTTCCGGTTCCTGCCGGCGGATCTTTTCCTCCAGCCCCGGCAGGAATGTCTGGGCATAAGTCAGGCGCCGCCCTGTATCCTCCTGCATTTTCAGATGCCAGATTTCATAACTGAAATTCATAACCTGGGTTGCCAGGTTTCCAAAATTTCTGCTCTCCTCGACCTGGCGGACGGAACTCCTGTTGTGGTAGCTCTCCGCCTTTGTCTTCATATAGGGGTATAACCCTATGGTACTGGCTGATGCCAAAAGCAATGCCAGCATGATAATCAATATGCCCAGCCTATGGCTGCTTATCAATTTTGTATCCAACTCCCCACACCACCTTTACATATTTGGGCTCCCTGGGATTCACCTCAATCTTTTCCCTCAGGTTACGTATGTGTACCATGACCGTATCCGTATTCACTGCCCTTTCGTTCCACACCCATTCGTAGATTTCCTCCGCGGGAAATACACGCCCCGGGTTCTGTATCAGCAAAAGAAGGATTTTGAACTCAATAGGGGTTACCTTGACCGTTTTGTCATCCACGGCCACCTCTACCGTCTCCTCGTTGACCTCCAATCCTCCCAGTCTGTGGACCTTTGGATTCTCAGCCTGTTTAGAGTTCAGACGGTCCAGAAACCGGTGGTAACGCCGCAGCTGTGAATTGACCCTGGCCATAAGCTCCATTGGGGTAAAGGGCTTTGTGATGTAATCGTCCGCCCCCATGTTCAGGCCCAGTATCTTATCCACTTCCTCTGACTTGGCTGACAGGAAAATAACAGGAAAGTCATATTTTTCACGAAGTTTTGCTGTCATGGTAATACCGTCCATTCGCGGCATCATCACATCCACAATGGCCAGATCAATCTCTCTTTCCTCCAGCACCTTAAGGCCTTCCACTCCGTCTGCCGCCTGGAATACTTCATATCCCTGGCTCTTTAAAAATATTTCCACGCCCTCCCTTATCTCTTTGTCATCCTCTACCAGTAAAATCCGGTCCCCACTCATGTCTATTTCCTCCTTACGCTATTTATCCTAACAACTAAAACAAAATTTAACCTTCATAAAAAACAAAAGAATATCTAAAGTTTTATTGTAACATTCCTAAGCACATTGTTCAACGGGTGATTGCGGCGGTACCACCGGCATAGGAGCCGCCCCAGATGATATTTGCGCTGAATTTCTTTGCCAGCGTCAAGATTGCCGAGGCACTGCGTCCCCTGTTAAAGAAAAAGAAGGGCAACTGTGTGGTGACCTCTTCCAACTCCATCACCAACATGACGGTGCGCATGGACTGGGAAGAGAAACCCAGCGCCTAAAGACGCTGGGTTTCACTACGTTCAAGCCACTTAAGATATGTTTCCATACTACAGCGGACAAGCCCCCTGCACTGCCGAATTGGCCGGTGATGGAGGCTTGTTTTGATATCAGCTTTCTGTTATTCTCAATTTTCCTTGTTCTATTTTACCGCTGTTCTTATTTACATCCTTCTTATTTTATTTCTGCATCCTCATTATTTAACCACGGTCAGCATCATCTTAAAGCGTGTCACCGCCTTAACCGCGTGAGGGAGTCCTGCCGGCATCACAACAGCCTGTCCGCCCATCACATGATGCGCCTTTCCGTCTATGGTAATCAGTGCTTCCCCTTCCAGTACAAAGGCCATTGCATCTCCAGACGCTGCATGGGTGCTGACTCCTTCTCCCGCGTCAAAGGCAAACAGGGTGATTCCCACACCGGACTCCTGTGCCAAGGTCAGGCTTACTACCTTTCCGGGGTCATATTCCACTTTCCTCGCCACTTCAAAAGGTACTGCATGTTCCAGATTTTTAATCCGTTTTTCCATCTTGATTCCTCCAGGTTTTATGGTAGACTTCGTAATCAGCGTCTTGAAACATTACTGCTTTGCCGTGATTTGCAGGAGCTTGAAGGGCATCTCCCCTCTCAGGGAATGGAGCACCCCTGCCGGAACCATAAAGACCTGTCCCTGTTCCAGCTGGTGTTCCGCAGAATCTATCTTGAGAATCATCTTCCCCTCTGCCAGCAAGTACATGGTGTCCCCTGGATAATGTTCCTCGCTGACTCCTTCCCCGCCGTCAAATGCCAGCAGGGTCATCTGCACATCCCCGCTCTGGTACAGGCTCATGCTGGCCACCTGACCCGGACGGCACTGAATCAGCGCTGCCAGGTCTTCCGGGCTTTCTGTGGGTAAATGTCTTAAAAATTCCATATAAGACTCCTTTCTTCCGGTGATAGCATTAGTATAATCGCTTTTTATTATTCTTGCAGTTGTTCTGCCAACATTTTTATTTTTTATTCCTTTCACCCCGCAGGCTGATTACACTCCCCGGATTCTCTGAAAACGGCCCCACGCCGTTTTCATTGACGCTGAACCTGGTGGATTGGAGTACGCCGGAAAAGAAAGGCTTGTGTCCTGTCACATACCGGCAGGACATATCCTGTCCACAGGCAAAATGGAACACATCGGTAATATTGTCCACAGCCCTGAACCCGCCTACCCACTGGGTATGGTAGTTCACTGCGTTCGCAAGCTTCATGGTTTCGCCGGATGCAGATGCCATGTCCATGGAAATGGCCTGGTCTGTCTTTTGTCTTTTCATTGTTCCGGAACATCTGGCGGAACAGGCGTCCGTCCGGACCGCAAACAGGGGAAGATATGATATGTCCCGGTTCTTGCTTATCATCCTGATGATTAATTCCGTGTTGCTGATTTCCATAATCATAACCCCTCTGGCTGTTTTTATTGCATCCTAATTATATTTCGTTCAACAATTCCCCCAACCTGCGAATCCCCTCGTCAATCATCCTGCGATCCGCGTTCGTGTAGTTTAGACGCATGGTGTTGGTATTGGTCATATTGATGTAAAACGGGTCACCTGGAACAAATGCAACCTTTTTCTCCAGGGCTTTGGGAAACAGCGATAACGCGCTGACGCCTTCCGGCAGTGTCACCCATAAGAACATGCCGCCGTGGGGCCGGGTGTACTTGACTGTCTTCGGAAAATACCGGTCCATGGCCTCTGTCATGGCCTGCGCCTGCTCTTTATACAGCTGCCTGATTTGAGCGATATGTAGCAATTCTGTATCAGCGCAAATCATGAAGCCGGTGCGCATGCCCGGGGTCACTGTCTTTGAAAATGTCCCCAGCAGGATGCTGCCCGGCAGCTTGCCTGCTCCGATATAAGGAATACGCCCGCCCTCGTCAAAGCGCAGTTCCCCATAAGGGTCGTCCTCCACCAAAACGATTTCCCGCTCCCTCAGGACTTCACGGATACACTTTCTGTTTTCAACTGAATAGCTGAGTCCTGTGGGATTCTGGAAGTCCGGAATGGCATATATAAATTTGACATCATTTTTCAGCGCATCTTTTAACTGGCCAATATCCATCCCTTCCTCTGTCAGTTCAACCGGATAAAATACCGGCTGATATTGGGAAAATGCCTGTATGGCTCCAAGATAACTGGGCTTCTCCACAATCACACCGTCCCCTGTATTTAACAGAGATATAAGGTCCAGGGCCTGCTGAGACCCTGTGGTAATCAGGATATTCTCAATGCCAAGTTTAAGGCCGAATTTGCGGTTGTAGCGGTCCGCTATATACTGACGTAGTTCAGGGAGTCCGGCCGTGATGGAATATTGAAACAGACTGCTCCCATAATCCCTTACGATGCGCTCCATGGATGCCAGAAGTTCCTCTTGGGGAAACAATACCGGGTTTGGCAGTCCTCCTGCAAATGAGATTATTTGCGGGTCAGCCGCGGTCTTTAAAATACTTCTGATGAATGACGGTGGTTTGGATTTAATCCGCTCAGATAATAAATGTTCCATACTGCCTACAGATAAGGAGCATGTTCTGCTGGCAGCAGGCGGTCAGAATGCCCTGACAGCGTCACTGGGCACATTACTGGAACGTGGGGATAAGCTGGGAACAGACCCTCTGACTTATCCAGGAGTAAAAACCGCGGCTAAGCTGCTGGGAATTCATCTGATACCCATTCAGCATAATGATTATGAGATGACAGAGGAAGGAATCCGATATGCCATACAGAATGAGAAGATAAAAGGAATCTATGTGATTCAGGATTACCACAATCCCACCTCACATATCATGTCGCTGGAAACAAGGAAAATGATTGCAGGACTGGCCAGGGAGAAAAATATCCTTGTAATTGAGGATGGAATCAACAACCTGCTGGCGGAAAATCCCCTGCCTCCCATTGCTTTCTTTGCCCCGGAACAAGTCATTTATCTGTCAAGCCTGTCCAAAACCATTGCCGCCGGTTTGAGGACCGCTTTTGTCTATGTACCGGACCAGTATCACCGCAGCCTGGCCACTACCCTTTATACCATGAATATTTCCATCTCCCCGCTGCTTGCAGCCGTATCCGCAGGACTGATTGCAGATGGAATGGCCGATGAAATTGTATGCGGACGGAAGTAGGAGCTGCGCAGGCGGAATCATGTAATCAGCCAATCCTTAAAAGGCTTTGCACTGGACTGCCCGCCTACCAGCCCCATGAGATACCTGCGTCTGCCGGATTATTTCACCGGCAGAAGCTTTGAAATCTGCGCGGGACAGGCCGGCGTGCAGGTCTATGGGGCGGAACGGTTCTCGGTGGGTAATAAACCTGCTTCAAAGGCAGTCCGGATTTCCGTCATAACCCCGCCGTCCATGGAGGATTTGGAGGAGGGACTCAGACGTTTGAGGGGGATTCTGCGGTAAACAGCATTCAATCTGCAAACCATTGAGTCAGGTCCACCTTTCCCTTAAGGAAATCGGAAGTTCCCTGGTCTACCGCATCCCTCAGGCCTTCCGGTGTTCCATCCGGAAACACCGGAACAAAGATTCCTTCACGGATACCTATTTCATGTACCTTGTTTCCCTGCAGTTTCCCGTCCATATACTGCTCCACGGTCCATCCGTAAAGCGTTCCGAAGTCAAAGTAGATAGAGGCTGCCACAGTTCCCGGCTCCAGGTCGTTCTGGTTATCGGAAAAACCAATGACCTTGACCTGCCTTTCCCTGGCAGCCTGAATGCATCCAAGCCCTACCTCATTGGCATAGATAAACAGAGTGTCGGCCCCGCTGTCAATCATCTGCTCTGCTATCTTCTTACCCAAGTCCACATTTGACCAGCTATTGGCATAACTCCTTAATGTCTGGGGCTTTTCAATTCCCCGCCGTGAAACAATATCCATTGCATTTTTCTCATATACATCCAGAAGATGCTCCATAGGGGCATTGGGATAGCCTGCTATGATGCCAAGTATCCCGCTCCGGGTTATGTTGCCTGCAATGATGGAGGCCAGATAACTGGCCTCATATTCCTTCGGAAAGACAGGTGCCACATTTCTTCCCTCACAAAAGGAACCATTGACCACGCAAAAGGTGGTATCGGGAAACCTGGGCGCCACGACAGAGACCGCATCATCAAACTGGGAGCCAGCCGCCATCACCAGCCCGTATCCCTGGCTGCCATACTCTGTCAGGACTGCCTCAAAATCGCTTTCCGTCACATTCTCAACATACTCCAAATCCACTCCCAGGGTCTCCCCGCATTTCAGGATGCCTTCATAATTTATCTTATTCCAGCTCTGGTCCTCAATCATTCCCGGAAGGATTGCAACCATTTTCTCCGTCCTGTGTTCGGAGGCGGGCGAATCAGTAACCGCCTGACGGCATCCTGCGGCTGTCAGTATTGACGCGCCTGCCAGTGCCAGAAGAAGGCGCGAAATCTTTATTCCTGTAATTTTCATTGTGCATTACCATGCGGCCGTCTGTGAATAAACCGCCCTGCGCCTCTCTCTCCCTTAAACACATTCCCTTCCGCCACAATCCTGCCCCTCTGCATCACAAGGTCAATCTGTCCCTTTACCTTCATCCCCTCATACGCCGTGTAATCCACCGCGCTGTGCATTTTGTCATGGGTAATCACATATTCCTTATCGGGGTCAATGATTACCAGGTCCCCGTCTGCTCCCGGCTGCAGGATTCCCTTTGGCATCCATATATCCTGGCAGGATTGGTGCACAGTGTCTCCACAAAACGGTTGATGCTGATTCTGTTTTTCATGACGCCCTCTGAAAAATCACGGACATCCGTTCCTCCACTCCCGGCGCCCCGTTGGGGCACTTGGTAAAATCGTCCCTGCCCAGCTGCTTCTCCTTGCCATAATTAAAGGGACAGTGGTCCGTTGCCACCACCTGGATATCACCGGCCGCCAGCCCCTCCCAAAGACGCCGGCAGTCTTCCTCTGTCCGCAGGGGCGGGGACATGACATATTTAAGGCCGTCCTTATCCATGTACCGCTCTTCGGTCAGGGTAAGATACTGTGTGCAGGTCTCCACGAATATATTCTTCTCTTCCTGGCATCAAGCACTGCCTCCAGGCTTTCCCTACAGGACAGGTGCACGATATATACAGGCGCATCCCCGGCCAGCCGGGCCAGGTTTAGGATTCTCGCCACCGCCTCGGCCTCGGCCAGGTTAGGACGGCTCTTGGCGTGATACTCGGGGCTGGTCCTGCCGCTCTCCCGGTATGTCTTGCGGCAGTACTCCACCACCTCATGATTCTCACAGTGGAATGCGGTCACGCCTCCCAGCTCCTTCATACGTTTCAAGACCTGTAACGCCTCCGCATCATTCAGACGCCGATCATAGGTCAGGTATACTTTCACGCTGGGCACCCCATCCTCCATCATACTATCCAGTTCTATTCCTCATTCACCTCATTTTTCTTATTCACATTCACAGTTTTAAGATAGACATAGTATATCAGCCCTGCCCCAACACTTCCTATGACATATGCATTGTCAAACAGGAAATGGAGGGGAGAGATATATTTCCCTGCAATGATGACAGCCGTGGCAGCCAGGAAAATAGCGATGATTGCCGTATTCCATCCGCCTTTATAGTAGTATCTTCCCCCGTCTTCCCGGTACAGGTCCACCAAATCCACATGCGTCTTATGCTCAAACAGGTAAGAAACCAGGTAAAGCCCTGAAATAGGTCCCAGTAATGCCCCCAGAAGGCCGCATACATTATATATCAGGTCGTAAGCGCTGGCCAGGGCATTCCACGGCTGGGCAAAGAGCGCCAGCACAGCGGCAACCAGGGCTGCCTTTTTATAGGAAATCTTCTTTGCAAACAGGGTTGCCAGCACATTGGTGGGAGGCACCAGGTTTGCAGCCACGTTGGTGGTCAGGACTGCCATGATGATGAACAGTGAGAAGATGATGACAATAGCCGGGTTATCAAACTTACTCACAAGGACCGCCGGCTCCCATATGGCTTCGTGGAAGGCCAGGGACGCTCCTGCCGTTCCGCAGATACCTACAAATGCTATGAATGCCGTCATGACAGGAGCCCCTGCCAGCTGTCCCACCATCTGGGCCTTCTGTGTCCTGCAGTTTCTTGTGAAATCCGCCATGGATAATGCGATGCCGCCGTCAAAAGCAATCATGCTGGACAGGGCGGGGAAAAACAGTTTCCAGAAATCCGCATCCGGGTTTCCCTGGATGGACGGTTCAGAGAGCAGACCCGCGATGCTCCAGTCCGCTGTATACATCCCCCATACGATAACGATGAAGCTAAGCAGTATCAACACAGGGGCGGCAAACTTCTCCAGCTTCTGTACTGCTCCTGAGCCGGAGCCTGCAATATACACATTCATCAGCCAGAAAATCAGGAAGGAGATGAACAGTCCCTTAAATCCCAGTCCGTTCCGGAAAGGAAGGAACACTGCCAGGATGGCGTTCACTGCCTGGCCGCCAATCCATGCCTGCACGCCGAACCAGAAGCAGCCCAGGATTCCCCTGACAAGGGACGGAACCACCGTACCCTTGGAACCAAACACCATCTTGCACAGCATCGGATAAGTAAGGCCATATTTCGTGCCGAAGTGTCCCAGCACCACTGCAAACACCATCACCAGAAAATGCCCCAGCACAATGGTAAACAATGCTTCGGCCCATGACATGCCCGATACAATCAGGCCGCTGGCCACCTGGTAAACCGCGATGGACACAAGCATTCCAATCCAAAGATTACCCATGTCCCAGGCAGACCATTTCCGTTCCCCCATGGCCAGCGGCTTGGTGGAATCCGCATAGTTATTCTTATGGCTCTTAACTGCCTCCATACCGGCAGCATCCCCGTTCTGTCTCTGATACCCGCTCATACATATATCCTCCGTTTTCCATTCAAACTGGGTTTTCGGCCGAAAAACCATTTCTTTATAGTTCTCTTTCATTTTAGTGGAAAACAGCGAATTTTCAATGCGTCAAATCTACGGTTTTGTCAATTATTTTACGTTTCCATTGCGGTACTCGTTGGGAGTCATGCCATATCGCCGCTTAAACATGCTGCTGAAATACCGCTGGTCGCTAAAACCCACCAATTCCGCCACATCGCCAATCTTATACTCCGGCTGCTGCAGGTATCTCCTGGCCTTTTCCAGCCGGAATTGCGTGATGTATTCCGAAATATTCTTTCCTGTATGGCGTTTGAACAATTCGGACAGGTAATTGGGCGAAAGGTAAAGCTCCTGCGCGATCTCCTTCAGACTGATTTTCCCCGAATAGTTAAGGGCAATATAATCCATGGCCTTTTGTACCATCAGGTTTGTAACCTCCTTTTTCTCCTCCTCTCCCTTCTGTTCACCCGGCAGCCTCCTCTCAATCTCCTCCAGGACCCCCAACAGTTCACGCTTTTTCGTGGGCTTTGTGAGATAGCGCGTAACTCCCAATTCAATAGCCCGTTGTGCAAAGCCGAAATCACTGTATCCGCTGAGGATGATGATATAGGCGTCCCGGTCTGTCTCCCTCATCCGGTCAATCATGTCCAGTCCGTTGACCTCCGGCATCCTGATATCGGTGATGATGACGTCAGGCCGGCGAAACGCCATGTTTTTAAGGGCGTCCATGCCGTCGGCATACGTGCCCGTCACATGCCAGTTCCCTCTGCCGTCCAGCAGCCTACTCAATCCGTTCCTGATTTTTGGTTCGTCATCCACAATCACTATGTCCATATAACCCCTGCTCCTGTTCTGTTGACATTCTGTTTCCCGGCATCCGCAGCACAACGGCAGTTCCCCCGCAGGGTCTGCTCTCGATGGTCATGCCATATTCCTCCCCGAAATGCAGGCGCAGCCTGCGGTGGACATTGCGCATGCCGATGCTGTCCGTAGTTCCTGTATCACTGTACACAGCGGCCCTGCACTGGTTTAGCTCTTCCTGGTCCATCCCCGGTCCATTGTCCTCTATGGTGACAAACAAATCGTCCTGCCCAAGCCTGGCCGTGATGCGCACCTCTCCCCCCTCCCTCATGGGCTCCACTCCATGGAGGAGGGCGTTCTCCACTATTGGCTGGAGGATCAGCTTAGGCACCATGCAGGCACGGGCCTCCTCCTGTATGTCAATCGAGGTCTTAAGACGTTCCTCCAGCCTGTTTTTCTGTATGCACAGATAGCTTTCAATGTATTGAATCTCCTCATCCAGAAGGACCAGCACATCCTTACCGTGGATGGAGTACTTAAGGATATCCCCCAGGGAGACAACCACGTCGCTGATATCATCCGCCCCTATATCCATGAGCATCCAGTTAATGGAATCCAGCGTATTATAGAGGAAATGAGGATTAATCTGGGCCTGCAGGGCTTCCAGCTCCGCATTTTTCTGGGCAATTTTTTCCTGGTAGACTTCTTTCACCAAATGGTCAATCTTACTGACCATGAAGTTAAAGGACTGGGTAAGCCGCCCGATTTCATCCTTGCTCTTATTGGCAACCTGGATTTTAAAATCCCCCTTTTCTATCTCCTTCATGGCAGTCATCAGCCTTCCGATGGGCCGTGTAAAGGTATAGGAAATCAATAAAATGACAACCGCGGCCAGCAGTACGGCCGCCGCAACCATGGTAAAGACGGCCCTTCGCAATTCACTGGCCTGCGGAAAAAATTCATTCAGCGAAACAATAGAAAAGGTCTTCCACCCGGTCACGCCATTGTACTGGCCGCATACATAGTAATCCTTCCCCTCCCAGTGCAGCTCGAATTTCCTGATTCCCTTTCCGAACATGTCCTCAATCTCATCCAGCCAGGTGTGCTCCACCTTTTTGTTGGTGGATATGATATCCCCATTCCGGTCAACGATAAGGGTATATTGATTGGGGAACATGCTGTGGTTACTCAGCAAAAGGCTGCTGAACACATCGGGGTTCAGTTCAATGACAAGGATACCGGCGCTCCGCGCAGCCTGCCCGGGGTTAAACGCCCGTACCATGGTGACCACGTCCTCCCCTGATTCCCGGCAGAGGGGCCGTCCGATGCCCAGCCAGGTCTCTCTGTCAGGACGTGCCGCCGCTGCCTGCGTACAGGCCTTCAGCCTTCCTTCGTCCACATACCCCTCATAAGGCACATAGCTGTAACGAATCTGACCGTCCCTATCAATGATATGGATATCGGACACTGCCACAAACACCTGGGCGAAATTATGGAACCACTCATCGATGTAATTCCTCTGCTGCGCCGTGACCCCCTCATCCTCCAGCAATTCAAGCACGGCCTGGTTCTGGCTGGTATTCTCAGCCAGCCGGATAATCTGGAGCACCCAGGTATTGATGTCAATATCAATTCGGTTGATGGTATCCGCCATCTCACTCTTTTTATTGGCATACACAATAGCCTTGGCGTTCTGATAGGAAAAGTAACCAATCCAGGAACCTAACAGGACAATCAGTACCGTAAACGCCAGTATCAGCTTTTTCCTCAGTGTGATGGTTACCTCCTCCTTCCATGGAATCCTCTTTTATCCCGGAAAATGCAGCGTCCCCCACACAGGAGGCGTGATGGTGGAAAGCACCTCCACATAATCCGAAGTATGTCTTGCCGGATTCAAAACTCCAGCCGCTTTCCCCTGCCTTACACGGCCTGAAACTTCTCCTGAGCATCCAGCACATACTGCACATATACCTCTCTGGAACAGCAGTACGGTGAGCTTCAGGAGGTTTATGGCTACGTCAATCTGCGGTTTCAGAATACCTACACCGCAAAGCTGGGGACCTTGAGAGCGATGCAAGAGCGCTTGGACCGGCTGCAGAGATACACCGCCGTGTTTCAGCTGGCGCTTATGACCGTGATGGGGCTCATCTGCAGCGTTTACCTGTACAAGGTCATCCGGGAGGTGTCCGGTTCCATCCGGAAAATGATGGCGGGCGTAAATTCCATGCGGGAGAATATCTCCTTGGCGGAGCCGATTCAGGTGGGCAGCAATGACGAGTTCGACGAGTTCGCGGGGGCGTTCAACCACATGATTGAGATTATCCGGGATCAGATGCGCAAGATCGAGGAGAACGCAGATATTAAGGAGCGCCTGGCCGCCTTGGAGATTGAAAACCTGCGCATATACAGCGAGCTGCAGAAAAGCCATCTGAATTTTCTGCAGTCCAGGATTAATCCCCATTTCCTGTTCAATACCCTGAACATGATTTCCTCCCTGGCGCGCATCGAAAATGCAGACCAGTGCGCGGAGCTTATGGAGATCACGGCCACGTTTCTGCGGTATAATCTGGACAATATCTCAAAGACCGTGACGCTGCAAAAAGAGATGGAAAATCTGAGGGACTATGTGGCCATCCAGGAATACCGGTATGGAGGAAGGTACTCTTACTTCTTTGATGTGGATGAACGCTGTCTTGATTTCAAGATGCCCTGTATGATTCTCCAGCCCCTTGTGGAAAACGCCATCCAGCACGGGATTGCCATGAAAATGAGCGGCGGCTGCGTGTGGATCAGGGTGTTCCGGACCGAAAATCACATCTGTATGGAGGTAAGTGACAACGGAGTGGGCATGACGCCCCAGCAGATCCGCCGCATCTACGAGGATTTTGAAAATAACGGTTCCTCCGGCATGCACATCGGGCTGCGGAATATTTATCACAGAATCCAGCTGTTTTACAACGGGCATGCAAAATTTGAAATTGAAACTATGAATCCGGGGTTAAAAATTATGATTTGGCTTCAGCGGGAAGGGTGACCTATGAATTTTACGATGGTGATTGCAGACGACGAGCCGCTGGTGCTCAAAAGCCTGGAGATGCTGGTGGCAAAAAATTTTCCGCACATCCAGGTGACCGGGCTGGCCGACTGATGCAGTTCCCGGTTAAAGTAATCATGTGTTATTTCGTTACGCAGTAGCAGCTCTCTCAGGAACGTCTTTTCCTCCTCAGTCTGCCGGAAACCAAACGTATCAAAACTCGTCACACAATAGCGAAGAGAACTTGCATTTTTATAGGTTCCTTCTTCCCGCCTCATCCACATCATCCGTGTTTATATACTGCTCACTTTTCTGCACAATCCTTTCAGCACAGCTTTTCATAAACTGCGGGTACGCCGGGCAGCGAGGATTTTTCCTATTTTCTGGAAAATGTTTCCGGGGTTTACCACCCCCGCAAGCACGCGGCTTTCCACCCCTGTGTACGCATCAAATCCAACTACAAAGCGGTACTCCGTGTCAGGCCCTGTGAAGGCATGGCTCAGTGTTTGTCCTCCCGTGCCCTCCAGGCACGCCAGAATATCCGCCTCATCGGACAGGCTGTGGTACTGATTCATAAAGGTAAGCCCATCGTAGTGGTTGTAGTTCACGCTGGTGATCTCTATGCCGGGATACTGGGCGATCACATCCTGGAATCCCTGCAAACGCTGCTCCAAATTTAAATAGCCGGGTTCTCCCGTCACCACCGCAGCCCTCGCCTCTTGGCCCGCCAGCCTGGCCAGGTTCTCGCCCAACATTCTTCCGGCAATTCTGCCCCACAATGACGACGGATACTGGAGTCTGATTCGGGAGGGAATTGAAGAGGCGGAAGCAGAGCTGGGAGATTCTTACAATATTGATATTCAGATCAGCATTCCCCAGCTCAATTACAATATCAGCCAGATGACGGATATCCTGAAGCAGCAGGTGGCTGCCAGGGTGGACGTAATTGTGATCCAGGGAAATGAGGACGAAACCTTTCGGCAGGTGATTCTGGAGGCACAGAACCAGGGAATTCAGATCATTTGCGTGGATACGGCGATCCGGGATTTTCCGTGCAACTTGTATATTGGAACCGACAATTATGTTGTAATCTCTGTGCATTTACTATTTTTTGGCGGCATACTTGCGCATATCCAGGGCCACCGCGACAATAATAATCAGCCCTTTTACGATAAACTGCCAGTAGGAGCTAAGTCCCACAAATGTAAGGCCGTAGTTGATCACGCTGAAGATGATGACGCCGAGAAATGCGCCCGGCACATTTCCAATTCCTCCGGCGAAGGAGGCGCCTCCAATGATGCAGCTTGCGATTGCATCCATCTCATAGCCCTCCGCAAACGCCGCGTTCGCACTTCCGGTGCGGGCCGCCAGCATACAGCCTGCAAAAGCCGCCAAGGCGCCGGAGAGCATATAAACGAACATGTCGATCTTAAATGAGTTGATACCTGCTACCTTTGCCGCCTCTCTGTTACCTCCTATCGCGTAGATATTTTTGCCGAGCGTTGACATATTTAACAGCACGAATACTAATATCATAACAAGTAACGCTACAATTATCAAGTAAGAGATCCCCATAAAGGAGCCGGTTCCGAACTGTACAAAGGATTGCTTGTAGCCTGCCAGAGGCTGGGAATTGTTCGGCGCTTTCTTCAAAAACAGCAGATTTCCTCCGTAAATAATCAGCTGCATTCCCAGTCCGGCGAGAAAGGCCGGAACCCGGAATTTTGAGATGATGATACCGGTGACTGCGCCCACCATCAGCCCGGCCGCTACAGACACGAGCATGGGAACAATGATCGGCAGCTCCCCAAGCCCCGGCCAGAACTTCAGGTAATAGTCGGCCTGCTGCGCCAACGTGCCTGCAATCACTGCACCCAGACCGGCCAGACGGCCCACAGTCATATCCATGCCGCCCGCGATGATCACCACCAGCATACCCATGGCCAGCAGAATCTTGGGCGCGCTCTGGATCAGTACATCGCTCAGCACCCTGGCCGACAGAAAGGACGGCGAGATAACCGCAATTATGACAATCATAATCAACAGACAGATATACAAAATATTGTTAATCAAGAATTTTGAAATGTTTTCCGATTTCATGGTTTCTCCTTTACATCTTCCGCGGTATAGGTGCTGGCCAACAGCATGATTTTTTCATCCGATATCTCGGAGTGTTCGATGATCCCCGACATATGGCCCTCGCACATCACCATAATCCGGTCCGACATGCCCATCAGCTCCGGCATCTCCGAGCTGATCATGATCACGCACTTCCCGTCCCGGGCCATTTCCTCCATCAATTCATAAATCTCATATTTTGCCCCCACATCAATTCCCCGGGTCGGTTCATCCAAAATCAGGATGTCCGGCTCTGACAACAGCCAGCGTCCCAGCAGCACCTTCTGCTGCGTCCCTCCGGACAGCGATTCCATGGGCGTTTTCAGGGTTGGGGTCTTGACTGAGAGCATATCCACATACCGCTTTGCCTCCCGTCCGCGCTTTTTCTTGTCCAGAAACAAGCCGTTTTTCCGGTATCGCCTGGGATTCACGTTCTGATCCACCACCAGCATGTTGTCCACCACGGAGGCGCAGCCGATATTTCCCGTCTTTCTTCTGTCCTCTGTCAACAGCGCCATTTTATTTTTTATGGCATCTGCCGGGCACCTGTTGTGAACTTGTGCTCCGCCTATGTAGAGTTTTCCTCTCCTGATTTCACCCAGGCCAAAAATAGCTTCCATGAGCTCGCTTCTCTGGGAGCCCACCAGTCCGCCGATCCCGAATATCTCACCTCTGCGCACCGAAAAGCTCACATTCCGGAAGGAATGTGGATTGACGCTGGTCAGTCCCTCCACCCTTAACCAATCTTCGCTTCCGGGCTTGTGCGTCTTAGGCGGGAAGCGGTTATTCATCTCCCGTCCCACCATCCGGCTCACAATCGTATCCGTTGTCATCTCCTTTGCAGGCCAGGTCCCCACCAGCTTTCCGTCCCTCATAATGGTAATTTCATCGGATATCTGAAGGATCTCGTCAATTTTGTGGGAGATGTAAATCACTGCGGCGCGCTCCTCCTTCAGCTGCCTGATAATTCTGAATAATATTTCAGTCTCCGTTTCCGTTAGGGAGGAGGTAGGTTCATCCATGATAATTACCTTGGCTCCGATGGACACCGCCCGGGCGATCTCTAACAGCTGGCAGTAGGAGGTAGAGAGCTCCGATACCTTCTGTTTCGGGTCGATTTTGATGCCGATCCGCTCAAATACCTCCTGGGTATCCCTGACCAGCCGCTCCCGGTCCACCCAACGCACCCCCGCCCGCTTTTTGTAGGGCAGGCGGCCGAGAAAAATATTTTCACTGACATTCTGGTTTCGCACCGGGTGGAGCTCCTGATGAATCATGGATATTCCCAGATCCATGGCATTTCTGGGGTTTTCTATCTCCACCTTCTCTCCGCTTATCTTGATGAGCCCCGCATCTGGGGAATAGATGCCGTAGATACACTTCATAAGAGTGGATTTTCCTGCACCGTTTTCCCCCATCAGAGCGTGCACGGTGCCAGGCTTCACGCGCAGCGAAACGCCATCCAGGGCCTTTACTCCGGGAAAGGTTTTCGTAATATCAACCGCTTCCAAAACATATTTTGCATTACTCATGTTCATTTTCTCCTCTTATCATAAAAGACCAGGCATAAGGAACCTGATCTTTTATGGTTCTTTGCCTCAGAACACAAACTGCCTGCAATTATCAGAAGCTGGTATCGTTGATATCATAGCTTGCGTCTCCCACATTGTCCTTGGTGATGGAAATATAGTCGATCAGAATTTTGTGCCCTTCCACATGGACTCCGTCGATTCCAATGCTCTCCGTGGTAACCGCCTCGCCCTTCTCCAGCAGGTACATCAGTTTGTAAATGGATTTAGCGAGCTTGACAGGATTGTTCAGGCTGGTTTCCAGAAGCGTTCCGTTCTTTATACTCTCGCAGCCTGCCACCGTGGCGTCCACGCCTACCACAGGGACGATGTTGCTCTCATCTGTGAAATATCCGTGGGCCTGAAGCGCTGCGATTGCGCCCAGCGCCTCATCGTCGTTATCCGCAAGAATGCAGTCGATATCGTCGCCATAATTGGCAATCAGCGCTTCCACGTTCGTCTGCGCCTCGGAACGGGAAAAGTTACACAGCACGCCGTTGATGGAGTCTCCGCCTTTCACGCCCGTCACGTCGTCTCCGCCGATGTTTTTGCCCAGCTCATATCCCGCGCCCTCGATGGCGGCCAGACTGTAGGAGGAACGGTTGATGGTATCGCTGAAGGTCTGCATTCCCTGAAGGAGAATGAAATCCACCTTTCCGTTGCCATTTCGGTCCCAATTTTCGTGGGTGTTAAAATACTCTGCGATGGCGTTACCCATATTTTCGCCCGACTGGGTGGATACGGACGAGACGTACCACAGATTTTCATTCTGGGCAAATGCGTCGTCGCTGGGACTTGTGGTGTTTGCAAAAATTGCCACAATGCCGTTGTCCGTACAGGTCTTTGCGATGGAGTCGGCAGCCGGATTGTTGATGGTGTTGATAACAAGATACTTTGGCTTCTGGGTCAAAAAATTGTTGAAATTGTTATCCTGGACCGTAATGTCGTTCTGGCTGTCCGCGTCGCTGATTTTAATGGTTCCGTCGGCGGCCGCAACGTTGCCCAGACACTGGCGGGCATTGGCGATAAAAGTATCCGCAAAATTGTACCAGATCACACCGGCCGTAGCATTACCCACAGCCTCAGCGCCTTCCGCCGTGCCGGCCGGGGACTCTGCGCCTGCAGTCCCTGCCGTCTCCACCGCTTTCGCCGCTTCCGTGGCCGCCGTGTTGGAGGAGCCGCAGCCCGCGATCAGTGCGGAGACCAGACCCGCTGCCACCAGTGCGCCATACATTCTTCGTTTCATTTTTGTTACCTCCCTTTTGAGTGCTTGTTTTATGATCTGAAAAAAGTATAGCACAGCGAAGTTTTGGCTTAAATTCAAGATACTTGCAGACAGGGTTAAAATAATTGCGGTAGAGTTTGGGAATGAACAGCCCCTTCAATGCACTTTCTTGCGAAACGCAAGAAAGTGCATTGAAGGGGCTGTTGCGGGGATTGTTGCAGCCGTTTTCCAATATACTCCGGATAACTATGCAATGCGCAATGCCATATTTCCTCCGCACCTGATTACCGTTTCGGTCAACATGGAACACTATGCGTCCTTCCCGGTCATACCGGCATGTCTCGCTGTTCCCCTCCTGGTCTATAATCTCTCAAAGCTTCCCCTGGCTGTTATACCGGTACGGGATAATGCCTCCAGTGGCATCCATGGTGCTGGTAATATGACCATAGGTGTACTTCTCCTCCCCTCCCTCTGCTCTCTATCTGATGTACCCGCCCCCAAGAGTCCATATGGTAGCCTGTCCAGTTCTGATTTCCATCCTGGATTCCGGTAATCCTGCCTCTGGCATCATACATGTATACCTGAGCCGCCCGGTTTGCCTGTTGGCTCCTGGTGCGGCGCGCTATACCGGCTTTATTTTTGCGGTGCGATCTGGTATAATGAGGAAAACGGTCTGATATTATAATCTGTGGAGGTGAGCTAGATTGACGATACCGGAAATCCTGATTGCGATTCTGGTGCTGGCCGCGCTCTTTGTGGGCCTCGCCGCCATGTACCTTTTGCCTGTGGCCGCTGTTCTGCTGGCCATTGTGTTTGTGATCCGCAGCAAAAGGGGGCTCCTGAAATTCATGTGGCTGCCCGGGATTTTACTGCTCATAAGCCTGAACACCTGGAATTTGAGCAGTCTGATTTTTAACGGCCCCGGCTACTATTTCCATCACGACCCCGGCTCTAAGGTTTACAACGAAGGGTACATCATTCCTTATTACGAAAAGATGTACGGGGAATCTCTGGAGCTGGTGGACAAAGTGGTGATCAACTCCTGCAACGCCGTATACACCTTAAAATCCGGCCTTACCGGGGATACCTTCACCGCGGAAAGCCGCCATTATGACACCAACTCCGGAAGCTTCGACATGCTGGACCCCTGGATATGCTCAAATCCATTTTTCTCCAAAAAGTTCCTTATATCATAATATGCGTTATGCCAGTCCCCTGTTGTATAATGCTTTTTCAATGCCTCCGTATCCGGGTCAAAATTGATCCCTTTCCGATAAACAGCATCCTTCTTTCTTCTGAAAACAAGAAAAACAGGAATAATGAAGCGGCTGCCGTTGACAAAAGAACGGTCCCAAGCACTTTGCATTCCGTAAAAGGAATCGGATATGACGTGATTGGTATGGTAAAGAAAACCCCTGAAATGTTCTTCCGTTATAACGGCGAGGACATGTCCCTGATATCCGTCTACAGCAAAAATAAGAAAAGACGCGGGCGTTCCAGATACCTGCTTTCCGTTATGGTTGAAGTTGTGAAAGACGGAGCCATAAAGCCGTGAATCCAACGATACCCGTTCCCTGGGCGAACTTTTTCTATACTTTTCTGAACTTTGAGGTATGGGGTTGACCTAAAGGTTTCGCCTAGAAGGCGAGGGTGTTAACCCCATTATACAGACAATAATATACCTTTCCCTTATATTAATCCTTATTTTCATAAATATCAAAAAGCCCCAGGAGAATCATCTCCCAGGGCCAAGGCATCTATTTCTCACGGCCTGAAAAACACATCATTTTCTTTCAAAAACCACAACCGGCATCTAAACTACCGCAGCTTAATGCCTATGCATCGAAAACTCATCCATCGGATACTTCTTCAGATTCTCCAGCACATGCCTCTCCTCAGCAGCTCCAATCAGCTGATCCCTGGCCTTCTTGGCCTCTGTCTCAGTTTTATGCCGGCTGGGACCGCCCACGCAGCCGCCCACACAGGCCATGCCTTCCACGAAATCTTCCGGAAGCTTTCCCAACTTCATCAGCAGCAGGGCCTTCTTGCACTCTGCGGCTCCGTTGCAGCGGGCTACCTTGATATCCGTGTTCTCGTCCATCTCCTTCAGACATTCCAGAACGGCTGCCGTCACTCCGCCGCCGTTGCCAAAACGCTTTCCAAACACAGAGCTTTCCTGATAATCATTCTCTGCCGGCTGAAGCTCCACTCCCTTGGCGCGCATCATGGCTCTTATCTCACCGAAGGTCATTGCATAGTCTGCATTGCCCTTTACATTCAAATCCATGCTCTCACTCTTCTTGGCTATGCAGGGGCCGATGAATACCGTGACCGTATCCGGATTCTGGCTCTTTATCATTCTGGAGACAGCACACATAGGTGACACCGTGGTGGACATATTCTCCAGCAGCATAGGAAAATGCTGCTTAATCATGTTCACAAATGCGGGACAGCAGGAGGTAGTCATTTTCTTTCCCTCCTTATTTGCCTGGGCCCATTCCTCTGCCTCGTAGGCAGCTGTCATGTCTCCGCCCAATCCCACTTCTATCATATCCGCAAATCCCAGCTGCTTTAATGCAATCTTCCAGCTGGCCATGGTTATGTCAGGGCCAAACTGCCCCTCCGTAGCAGGAGCCACCATGGCAACCACCCGTTTTCCTGCTTTAATCAGGCGAATCACATCTACCATAAAGGTCTTGGAACCTATAGCTCCGAACGGACAGCTATGGATACAGGCTCCGCACTGGATACACTTCTTCTCATCAATCACGCAGATACCGTACTCATCATAAGTGATGGCATCTACCGGACAAATTTTCTTACACGGGCGCTCCAGATGAGCAATGGCGTTATAGGGACAGGCCTGTGAGCACTTGCCGCATTCCTTACATTTGCCGGGCTCGATATAGGCCCGCTCACGCCCCATGCTGATGGCTCCGAAATTGCAGGAGTTCTGACAGGCCTTGCCCATACATTTACGGCAGTTGTCAGTCACTATGTAGGATGCAATGGGACACTCCTCACAGGCCGCATTGATGACCTGGACCACATTGGATGTGTCCTTACCGGTCGGACATTTTCCTTCTGCCAGGCGGACCCTCTGCCGGATGATTTCTCTTTCCTTATAGATGCAGCAGCGGTAAATCGCCTGAGGTCCCGGTATCATGGAATATGGAATCCGCTCCCGCTTCTCGTCCAGATTCCCTTCCCATGCAGCTTTAGCCACCTCGTAAAGTACATCGTGTTTCAAACGCAGGATCGTAGCATCATTGGTTACCATCTTTTTCTCCTCCTCGTTACGGGCACGTGGAGACCGTCCTATGGTCTCCTGCGCGCAATACATATCATTGGCATATGCCATAGTCTGCTTCTATATCACAATTCGTATTTGTTAAAATTATATCAACACTAGAAATCTACTATATTTACTCTGAAAATGCAAGTATTAAATGGCGTACAACATTAGTAATATGTAACCACCACTGTTTTTCCCATCCCCTCAATCACGTGCCTCAGCTGTTCCACCAGATTCTGGCGGATACCCAGGTCAAAGGGAAGTCCCGGATTCTGGTACGCACTGTTGATTGCCTTTCCCACATACAGGTGGACCCCCGTGCAGTCTTCTATGAGCACCTTGGCCACCATGGAACCTCCGTTGGGCTTATCCAGCTCCTGGAAAAATTCTTCGGATACAGTCTCATTCTTCACATATCTGCGAAGCAGCTGGAGCACCCGGTTAAGGGTAAGGACTCCCTCCGTAACCAAATCCACGCCATCCATGTATGCGATGGGAGGTATCTCCGGATCCACATAATCCAGGGATACATCCAGTTTCTTCCCCAGCACCCTGGACACGATGGTGGCGCTGGTTCCTCCGCAGACAATGGTCTTGGCATTGGGATCATCCATAAAATCCTGGACCATACGAACGTCGTCTTCCGGATTCCTGGCAGGACCAGTCATGAGATGAACAGGCTTGCTGTCAATAATCCGCATGCACGCCACCGTGGTATCATCTCCGGGACGGAACTGATACAGCTCGTCACAGGCCCTGCTGATGCTTGCAGCCAGACGCATGGCCGATACGGTCAGAGGATACTGTCTCACTGCGTAGTCCGCAATGTCCTGCCACAGCCATCCAAAATTCAGCAGTTCTCCCACTCCCGCATGGATGGTACCGTCGCTCATGAGAATCAGGGCATCGCCTTTTTTGACCTTGAATCTGTATTCGTTGATTTCCTTGCCCTGCATGACCCGTACATTCTTCGGTATCTCCATTAGCTTTCCGTCCCGGATGAATATGCATCCGGGATTATCATATTCCACCAGATACGCATCACCATTATGGTATACCTGCAGTATGCTGAAGGTGGAATAGGCCACCTGCCTGACCTGACAGATGGGAAGGGTCTCGCTGATGGTATCCACACACTCCTCCAGGGTAGCCCCATTGAGGAACATGGTTCCCAGTATCTTAGAGGTCAGCGTGGACAGGATATTGGCCTTGACCCCGCTTCCCATACCATCCGCCAGAATCATGATATTGGAATCCTCGGTCTGCAAAAGCTCTACCTTGTCCCCACACAGGATTTCGGTGTACTTGTTCAGGCTTTTATATGCAACATCCACTGTAATTCCCATTATTTACCTCCGCTGCCGCCTGGTTTCTTTAAAACCACATTGCTCAGATGGACATACCCGGACTTTCCGCCGCCCGTTTTGGCGCTGCCGATATGGACATAGCCCGTAGGCTTTTTCTGTTCCCCGGCATTGTCTGCCGGATTCCCGTCTCCTGATGTCAGTCCGACTCCTGGTATCTGCCCGGCTCCCGGCATCTGCCCGGCTCCCGGCATCTGCCCGGCTCCCGCTCCGCCGGGCGCCCCGGCTGTCATGACACCCTTTAAGGGCACGGCTCCGCTTCCCAGCTGTACGCCCGGAATTTCCCGCTCCAGTTCTCCCCCGGCATACCCGGCATCGCTGCCGTCCTCCAGCAGGGAGTGGCACAGCTTGGTCAGGGTGGTTTTTGTCTCAGCCGTTGTCTCTCCCAGCAGACCTGCTATCTCCTGAGCCACCATCATCTGCTTGTGGATGACCTTCTGGGCCAGATCTATGGTTTCCAGCTTTCTCTCATATTCTTCCTTGGCCAGCTCCTCCTCACGGGTTATGTCTATGAAGGTGGCCAGGACTGCATTTTCCTTTTCTATGTACACAATGTTCTGCAGGGTGGAAAGATTATATTCCGGATAATTCACCCGCTTGCCATGGATGTTCTGATGTGTATCAAATACCCACTGGAAGTTCACCGGGTCGATGAGTTCATACAAATACATCTGCAATGCCTGTGAACGGGTCCTGCCAAAATATTTCTCGCCCACATCCGAGTACTCCATGATGCGCATGTCATCTCCCACAATCAGTACGATGTTCGGGGAAGTCTCCATCACCAGGTTGGCCATGGATTCCGCCTTTTCATGCATAAAGGGGATGCACATGCTCACCTCTGCCTTATGCTGGAATACGGCAATGGCCTTTTCCCGGCAGGTAGGGTAACCGCAGGCGCCGCAGTTCAGCTCGTCCTCCGGCTTTAGCTTGTTGGTCATGCGCAGGATTTCCCGTATCTGTTCCTCCGTAGGCTGGGGGTCCCTGGGGGAATGGTCCTCGAACCGCTTCCTGAAGTTCACATTTTCCCATACCGGCTCCATCTGCTTTTCCTCAGCCGGCTCTCTGCAGATGCTCTCTTCCATGTCCAGCTTTACCTTGAATCTGGATATGAACTCCTCATCCACCGTGGGGCCTTTGATGCAGCCGCCGGAACACATATTCATCTCTATGAAACAGCCCTTGATTTCACCCCGGGACATACTCTTACACAAATCAATACAATTGTCCTCCCCGTGGACATAAAACTTCCTGTATCCGTCCCCCTTTTCCTCGGTGGCCAGCACGGAATTCACCACGCCGTTAGTCACTGGATACAGGCGGTTCACCTTTGGGTCAAAGGCGGTAAATGGCCGGTCTTCACAGTCCCCGATTACGATGTCCTCTTCCTCCAGCCATTTGTTTATGTCATTGAAATTTAATACAGCGTCAATATAGCCCTCATGTCTCAGGTCCATGGCTTCTTTTTTCTTGGCAATACACGGTCCAAGGAACACGACCTTCACATCACGCCCCAGTTCTTCCTTCAGAAGCTTTCCGTGGGCAATCATGGGGGACACCACCGGTGCCAGGTAAGGTATGAGCTGCGGATAGTAGATTTCCACCAGGTCATTGGCGCTTGGACAGCATGTGGTTATGATGTTCTCCATCTTGTGCTCTGCCAGGAGCTTCGCATATTCGGCAGTCACAAAAGCAGCTCCCTCGGAAGTCTCCCTCACATCCTCGAATCCCAGACGCAGCAGAGCCCCCCGCACCTGACCGATTGTCTTGTATTTCAATAACCCCATATAGGACGGTGCAATGGACACCACCACACGCATGCCTTCACGCAAAAATCCGCGGACCATGTTCAGGTCGCTTTTAAGGGTTTTTGCTGACTGGGGGCAGATTTTCAGACAGTGACCGCACAGGATGCACTTGTCCGGCATGATGACCGCCCGCTCATCCTTGACCTGGATGGCCTTTACCCCACAGTAACGGACGCATTTATAGCAGTGTTTGCACTTTGTGGCTTTGAAATCTATGATTTCCATGCCCATAATCAAAGTCTCCCCCTAATCTCATTTTCAAAAAATTCTTCTGTATCTTCCGGCTTCAGGGAGTACAGCTCGCCCTCCACCGTCACGCACACTCCATGGTCACAATTTCCGGAACAGAACGCACCGTTTAAGTCCACCTTATCAGACAGGCCGTTCTCATCTACCAGCTTCTGGAGCTTACTGATAATCTCCCTGGATCCCTTTAAATGACAGGCGCTTCCAATACATATCGTTACTTTCATCCCTTATTCCTCCACTATCTGCGTGTATTATGGGCTCACCCCAAACCATGGCTTAATTATCTCACACTGTGATATTTATATCAATAATATTTCTCAAATATTTTATAGAAAAGACAGACCTGTTGTGCTATAGTTAATGATATTTACGAGAGGAGTTGAAGTATTATGAAAAAACATATTTCCTTACTTTTAATGGCATTTATGGGTGTCTCCCTGGTGCTGGGCGGATGCGGCAAGAGCACCTCAGGCACACCTGGCACAGAATCTCAGACTAAAGCACAGACTGAAGCAAAGACCGTGGCGCAGACCATAGCCCAGACCGGTGACAAAACCGCCCGGGACCAGGCTTCAGAAAGCCCTTCCGGTGCAGCGTCCTCCCCTGACTCTGAATCCGGTTCCGGCGATGAACTGAACACGGGTTCCGATGAAAACAAGCTGAACTGCCAGGCAGCCATCCGCATAGGCTCCCTAAAAGGCCCTACCTCCATGGGACTTGTATCCCTGATGGACAAGGCCTCCAAGGGCGAGACTTCCAATGTCTATGAATTCACCATGGCCGGCAAGGCTGATGAACTGGTGGGCAAAATTGCAGACGGCGACCTGGATATTGCCCTGCTGCCTGCCAATGTTGCCAGTGTGCTCTACGCCAAGACCCAGGGAAATATCACCGTCCTGGATATCAATACCCTGGGCGTCCTCTATGTAGTGGCCTCAGATGATTCCATCACCTCCATGTCCGACTTAAAGGGACGCACCATTTACATGACAGGAAAGGGAACCACACCTGAATACGTCATGAATTACCTTTTAAAGGAAAATGGCCTTTCTGCATCTGATGTGGACCTGCAGTTCAAATCCGAGGCCACTGAAGTGGCATCCCTGTTAAAGCAGGATTCCAGTGCCATCGGCGTTCTGCCTCAGCCTTTTGCCACTGCTGCCTGCATCCAGAACCCGGACTTAAAAACAGTGCTGGATTTTACGGAACAGTGGAACATGCTGAACAAGGACACAGGAAGTATGCTGGTAACAGGCGTTACCCTGGTGCGCAGCGATTTTCTCAGAGAGAACCGTTCCCCTGTTGCAGACTTCATAAAGGACCATGAGGCCTCCACCCTTTTTGCCACGGAACATACAGAGGACGCCGCCAGGCTGATTGCCAAGCAGGGTATTGTGGAGAAGGCCCCCATTGCCCAGAAAGCCCTTCCCTACTGCAATATTGTATGCCTGACCGGACAGGAGATGAAGGATGCCTTAAGCGGCTACCTCTCCACCTTAAATGGGCAGGACCCCAAATCCATCGGCGGACAGATGCCCGGAGATGATTTTTACTATATGCCCTAACCCTTGATTGCGGAGACATCACTCATGAATCAACCCACAAATCACAACACACGAATAAGAAAATATCTGGTTTGGCTGTTCTGGATTGCAGTATGGCAGGCAGCCAATCTGCTGATACACAACAACATAATATTCGTAGGCCCTCTGGACATGATAAAGGCCCTGGCAGAACAGGCAGCGGACCCTTCCTTCCGGACCACCATCCTGAATTCCTTTGCCAGGATAAGTCTTGGTTTCCTGGGGGCCTTTTTCTTAAGCATCCTCCTGGGAAGCCTGGCCTATCTCTTTCCCCTGGTAAAAGAACTGCTGGACCCGGTCATGCTGCTGATTAAGTCCGTACCCGTTGCCTCCTTCATCATCCTGGCACTGATATGGATTGGCTCCCGCAACCTGGCAGTGTTCACCTCCTTTCTGGTGGTGGTGCCCATGGTCTATGTAAGCACCCTGTCCGGGCTGGAACATACGGATAAGAAACTGCTGGAAATGGCCCGGGTCTTCCGTATGCCCATATGGAAGCGTATTCACTATATCTATGTGCCGGCCCTCCTGCCATACCTTGTAAATGGGTGCGGGACTGCCCTTGGGATGAGCTGGAAATCCGGCGTGGCCGCGGAAGTCATCGGCATACCGGAAGGTTCCATCGGAGAACAGCTGTACTACTCCAAGCTGTATCTTGACACGGCCGGACTCTTTGCCTGGACCTTTGTCATCATAGTAATAAGCGCACTGTTTGAGCGTTTCTTTCTTTATCTGTTAAAGAAAATAAAGCATTGAGGAGCGTGTATGGAATGACCCTGGAATTACAAAATATCTCTAAATCATTTGACGGGCTGCCCGTATTAAGGAACCTGAACCTGTCCTTTCATCAGGGACAATGCTATTGTCTGATGAGTCCGTCCGGTTCAGGCAAAACCACTCTGCTGCGCATTCTCATGGGGATGGAACAGGCGGACCATGGCTTGATACTCGCAGATGGAAAACCTCAGGACATGGATTCCCTGACTGTTTCTGCTGTTTTTCAGGAAGACCGGCTCTGCGAATCCTTTTCCCCCATTGAAAATGTATCAATGTGTGCCGGGCGGCTGGTCAAAGCATCCCGCATTAAATGGGAACTGGCCCGCCTGCTTCCGGAGGAATGCCTGAACCGCCCTGTGTCCACCTTAAGCGGCGGCATGAAGCGCCGGGTAGCCGTCATTCGGGCCCTCCTCACCCCCTCACGTATCCTTCTCATGGACGAACCCTTTACCGGTATGGATGACGAATTGAAACGCAATGTCATTTCATATATCAGGGAAAAACAGGACGGAAGGCTTTTAATTCTATCAACCCACCAGGAGGAGGATGTGGAACTCATTGGCGGGGAGCTGGTGAGATTGGAAAACTGTATGGACGGCTGATGAATCGGAGGATGTTTTGGCCCTGCCGGAAAAAACAGATGATATGTATGATATATCAGTAAAATCAAAGAAAGGCGCTGCGGCCTCTGGTTTTGTCAGATGGCCCGCAGCGCCTTTCACATATAAATTTGTATAGAATTTGTATAAAACAGACTGATTCAAGCACCTGTGTCGGTGTGGACAGGATGACCTTACATCTGTCTCATCTGGTCCTGGCAGGATGGTGCAGGCACATCGAAGGCAGGATTGAACGCATAGAAATTCCTGCTGTCCAGTTTCTCCTGAGTGATGCGCAGCAGTTCGCCGAATCTCTGATAATGAACGACTTCCCTTTCCCTCAGGAATTTAATGGGTTCACAGACGTCATAATCCTTGACAACGCGCAGAATATTGTCATAGGTGCTCCTGGCTTTCTGCTCTGCGGCCATATCCTCATGAAGGTCCGTAATCACGTCTCCCTTGGACTGGAACTCACATGCATTAAAAGGAATCCCACCTGCTGCCTGGGGCCAGATACCGGTGGTGTGGTCGATATAGTAAGGTCCAAAGCCCTGCTCTACCAGCTGGTCAGCAGTCAGTCCCTTTGTCAGCTGATGAATGATGGCAGCCACGATTTCCAGATGGGCAAGCTCCTCTGTACCGATGTCGGTCAGGGTTCCCTTGCACTCTTTATATGGCATGGCGTAGCGCTGGGAAAGATAACGCATGGAGGCGCCCATTTCGCCGTCCGGCCCGCCATATTGACTCATTATAAACTGAGCCATCTGAGCATTGGGCTCTTTGATATTAACCGGAA
>OLSH01000107.1_pt1 | contig 88648 bp, 71 predicted proteins | sample 1643221 | NCBI WGS metagenome assembly OLSH01 (sample SAMEA3136681, study PRJEB25190) | human gut metagenome | biome: human gut; feature: human-associated habitat; material: faeces | place: Austria | collected 2013 | reverse complement strand
GGGCGGATGTTTACGACACCGCCAACCACGATGAACGCCGTGCCATCTTGCAGCAATTCATCAAGGAGATTCGCGTCCGAAAAGACTATGAGATCTCGATCACCCTGAACGCCAGCTTCAACCAAGTGGAGCAGCTCAAGGCTGTATCAACCTACGATGGCGCGGAAATTTTTGAAGAAATTTCCGAGAAGGGGGCATAAAAGCGATGCACTTGCCCGCAGCACCATGCAAAATTCAAAGAAAGAAGCGTGAAACCGATGGATTTTCAAAAAGTATATGGATGACCCCGCCCGGTTCGCATCCGACTTTAGGGTTCGGAGCCCGGCACGGTCCGCCAAAGTTTTTTGGACATAAAAAACGCCGCATCGTACAAAACGATGCGGCAAATTGGTGGACCTAGAGGGATTCGAACCCTTGACCTCTCGGATGCGAACCGAACGCTCTCCCAGCTGAGCTATAGGCCCATATTTAGGGGCGTGACTCGGTTGGGCGACCAACCGACATACTCCCCATTTGAATGCCCACAACTCTGTGGGGCACAAAAGCAATACGCTTGCACTCCCAGCTGAGCTATAGGCCCATATTTAGGGGCGTGACGCGGTTGGGCGACCAACCGACATACTCCCCATTTGAATGCCCACAACTCTGTGGGGCACAAAAGCGATACGCTTGCTCTCCCAGCTGAGCTATAGGCCCATATTTGTTTTTCGGAACGAGAACAGTGTAACTCTTTTAGAAGGATTTGTCAAGGACTTTTCACCCGGGCGGTCTGCGGGGAACGTCCGGCTGAATCGGACGCGCCGTTTTTTAAAAAACGACAGATCCTTTCGTAAAAATAACAGTGGCTCTCAGAGAAAAAGCGTGCTACAATAATGCTGGGACTTCTGTACATAAAAAGTCTATCACCCAAAGTCAGGAGGACAACGGTTATGGAATTTACTAAGGTCGTTGCAGAGCGTTATTCCTGCAAGAATTTCAGCACACGCAAGGTAGAAGCCGAGAAGCTGACGGAGATCCTGGAAGCGGGGCGGCTGGCCCCGACCGCCAAGAATTTTCAGGAGCAGCGCATCTATGTGCTGCAGTCGGAAGAAAGCCTGGCAAAGCTCGACAAGGTGACGCCCTGCCGCTATGGCGCACCTACCTGCCTTGTTGTGGCCTTCGATAAAAACAGCGTCTTTACTTATCCCGGCGGAAAGCGGGACTCCGGCGTGGAGGATGCCGCCATTGTGGCGACCCACCTGATGCTGGCCGCCGCCAACGCAGGTGTGGACAGCTGCTGGCTCAACTTCTTCGACCCGGATGAGCTGGCCAAGGAACTGGGCCTGCCGGAAAATGAAGAGGTCCTGATGATCCTCGACCTCGGCTATGCCGCAGAGGGCGCAGGGCCGCTGGCAAACCACGGCTCAAGAAAGCCCCTGTCCGCGACGGTCGCATACCTGTAATACCAAAAAACACCCGGAGACGCTTCCGGGTGTTTTTGCGTTATTGTCCGACGATGCGCCAGTGTTCGGGCCTGTTGTAATCGGTGGTCACGCCGTCGTCGGTATACATCCGGTAGGGCGCAGGCTGGCCGTCGGGCGCGAAGCGCCAGAAGGTGAGGGCCGTATCGTCCAGCTGGGCGGTGTTGGCAGCGGGCTGTGCCACCGGTACGGTGTGGCCCGGACGGATGAAGAGCAGCACCTCGCCAAGTTCGCAGGGCAGATAGTGCCGCCCGGCGGGCAGAACTTCCTCATCGTAGTCGGAGACGCTGCGCAGACGCAGCATCTTCATCCCCTCAGGCAGATAGACCGTCCGGCCATGGGCGTTCTGGGTGTGGATGGGTGCGACCATCAGGCCCTCGCCAAGAAGCAGCTGGTCGTCCACCTCCCGGGCGTCGGGGTCGGCAGAGTAGTCAAAAGCCAAAGGCCGGAAGTAAGGTGCGTCCTCAAGCGCGGCCTTCATGAACTCACTGTAGAGGTAGGGCAGGAGGGCATACCGCAGATCCAGCATATTGCGGATGGCGGGCAGAACATCGGTAAAGCGGTAAAATTCCTGCTCCCGGCTCTCAGCGTCGGCGTGGTTGCGCATGAGAGGGGTGAACAGCCCGAACTCGAGCCAGCGGAGCGCTAGATCGGGGGTGGTGTCCTCACTGAAACCGCACAAATCGGCACCGCTGTAGAGGAAGCCGCACATCTGGACGGCAGGCATCATCTGGATGTTGGCCAGCAGCTGGCTCCACGAGGAGTGGTTGTCGCCCAGCCAGATCCCGCCCCAACGGTGGGCGCCGATGATGCTGCTGCGGCAGTAGAGCAGGGTGCGCTGGCCGGGACGCAGGGTCTGGAAGGCCTCGCCGGCAGCCCGGGTCATGCAGCCGCCGTAGAGGTTGTGGACGCGGTCGTGGCGCACCCGCCCGGCAGCAGTATCGTGGTAGAAACTGCGGTAGTCCTCGGGGGCATTCATCAGGCCCATCACCGAGCGCACCAGCCCGAAGAAATCGTTCTGGTCGAGGTTATCCTTCCGGCTCAGGGCGGCGGCATTCTCGAAGAAGGCTTTCAGCCGCTCAGGGGAGTAGAAGAGGGCGGGCTCGTTCATGTCGTTCCAGAAACCCTCGATGCCGAGGTCGGTGAGCACCTTGTACTGCCTGCCGAACCACGCCCGGGCCTCGGGACGGAGAAAGTCGGTGAAGTAGGCCTTGCCGGGCCAGACCGCCGCCACAAAGGGCGTGCCGTCTTCTTTGGTGCAGAAATAGCCCTTCTCGAGGCCCTCGCGGCAGACGGGGTCATTGTCGTCGCAGCGGATGCCTGCGTCGATGATGGGGACGAGCCGGATGCCCTCGGCTTTCAGGTCGGCGGCAAGCTTGCCAAGGTCGGGGAAGCGGGCCTTGTCGATGGTGAAATCAGCGTAGGACTGCATGTAATCAATATCCATGCAGATCATGTCCAGCGGCAGGCCGTTGGCCTTGTACTGCGCGGCCACCTCCCGGATGTCGGCCTCCGTCTTGTAGCCGAAGCGGCTCTGGGCCAGACCGAACGCCCACTTGGGCGGGATATAGCTGGGGCCGATGAGCTGCCGGAATTTCTTTGCGACCTCTGCCGCTGCAGGGGCTGTGATGAGGCAGAGCGCATAGTCCGGCTCTGCCGTGGCGAAGCGGAGGGTGTCGTGGCGGGTATAGCCGATGTCGTAGCTCACTTTGCCCGGGAAATCGACGAAGATGCCGATGCATCCGCTGCCGTCGGCAGGGGAGATGAGCAGGAAATTGTGGGCGGCGTAGTAGGAAAGCCGGTTTTCGCCGTGCTCACTCTCGTCGGTGTTGTTCGTCTCGTAGTGCCAGCCGCGCTTGTTGAGGCCCCGGGGCATCTCGCCCAAGCCATAGACGATGTCCTTCTCCTGCATGACATACTGCCAGCCATCGCCGTCCGGTGTCAGGTAAGGCACGGGGCCGGTCTCGGCGGGCAGGTCCAGCACGACGCTCTCGGTGGGAAAAGGCTTCCCGATGACAAAACGCTGTATCATAAACAGAGTGCTCCTCTCAGATGGTCTTGTGTCTATGGTACGCCGTCCGGCCCGGCGGGGCAAGAGAGAAAACCGTCAGAACGATACAACAAAACCAGCATTTTCGCCCGGAAACGCGGCCCGGGGCTTGTTTGGGCAGGGGAAAATGGTATATAATAAGAATATTCTAGGAATAAAAGGGAGAACCATCATGTATCAAAAAGGAATCAAGCGGCTGCTGGACGTGGTGCTGTCGGCCTGCGGGCTGCTGGTGCTGTCGCCGCTGCTGCTTTTGCTCTGCCTTGCCATCAAGCTGGACTCGCCGGGGCCGGTGTTCTTCAAGCAGAAGCGGGTGGGCATCCATAAGAGCTATTTCGACATCCTGAAATTCCGCACCATGCGCATCGACACCCCCCACGACATGCCCACCCATCTGCTCCACGACCCGGAGCAGTATATCACCCGGGTGGGCCGTTTCCTGCGCAAGACCAGTCTGGATGAGCTGCCCCAGCTGTGGAATATCCTTGTGGGCGATATGGCGGTCATCGGTCCGCGCCCGGCCCTCTGGAACCAGTACGACCTGCTGGCCGAGCGGGACAAGTACGGCGCAAACGACGTCCGCCCCGGCCTGACCGGCTGGGCGCAGATCCATGGCCGCGACGAGCTGGAGATCACGGAGAAAGCCAAGCTGGACGGCTGGTATGTGGAGCATATGAGCTTCTGGCTGGACGTCAAATGCTTCTTCGGCACCATCCGGGCTGTGGCCGACCACGACGGCGTGGTGGAGGGCGGCACCGGGACGCTGCACGAAGAAGAGAAAAATGACCATAAATAAGAGAAACATAACATGCTGAATGAACTGTATCACTTTGCGACTCCATGGGCAAAGGCAACGAAACGCCAGATCAAGGTGAACCGGATGCTTGGAGTGGCGGCGAATGCCCTCTATCCGATATATTGTGCATGGAGTCCGCTCCCGAAGCAGAGAACAACGCAGGGCGAAAGGATGGTGGTATCTCTGACCACCTTCCCGCTCCGAATCGGGAAAGTCCATCTGACGATCCAGAGCATCCTGCGGCAGAGCCGTCCGGCGGACCGTATCCTGCTCTGGCTGTCCAAGGAGGAATTTCCGGAGGAAGCACAGCTCCCGGCAAACCTGCTCCGCCTGAAAGAAAGGGGACTGGACATCCGCTTCTGCGACAATATCCGCTCCTTTAAAAAGGTGTTCTACACCGCGCAGGAATTTGAAAATGATGTGATCGTTACGGCGGATGATGATGCGCTCTACCCGGAAAACTGGCTGGAAGGGCTGTGGGATACCCACGAAAAGTATCCGGGCTGCGTGTGCTGTTACCGCGCGCATGAGATCACGTTTGAAGGCGGAAGGGTGACGCCTTATCAGGAGTGGTACGGCCTGTCGCCAGACAAAAAAGGACCTTCGGAAGCACTTTTTCCGGTGGGCGTTGGAGGGGTGTTGTATCCTGCAGGCTATTTCAGCGGCATCGAGTTCGACAGCGGGAAGATTATGGAGCTGTGCCCGACGGCGGACGATATGTGGCTCAAGATCGTGGGAGCGCAGAAAAGGATCCCGGCAGTGAAGGTGAGCACCAACTCGAAGGAGTGGTTCACCATCCGGAACAGCCAGCGCCAGTGCCTGATGTCGGTCAACACCGCCGGAAGGATGCGGAACGATGAAGCACTTCAGAACCTGATGGAATATTATCACGTTACAGCGGAGATGCTGGGCGGCACATCAACAGAGCAGAAAGGCAAAGGATAAAAGATGGCGGACAGAACAGATGTGAAGATCAGCGTGATCGTACCGGTCTACAATGTAGAAAAAGAACTCCCACGCTGCATCGAGAGCCTCCTGACACAGACGTATTCGAATTTTGAGCTGCTCCTGATAAACGATGGCTCATCGGATGGCAGCCCTGAGATCATGGAGAGATACGCGGAGAAGGACCTGCGCATCCGCACCCTGCATAAGAAAAATGGCGGGGTGTCCTCAGCACGCAATATGGGGCTGGAACAGGCAAAAGGCGAATATGTGTGCTTTGTGGATGCGGACGATGCTGTGGCTCCGCAATATATGGAATGGCTGTATCTGGCCCTCCGGCAGAGCGGAGAGGCGGTTGCGATCTGCAGGGATGTGCGGGTGAATGATTTTGAAAAGGAGGCCCCCTTTAAGGCCCTCCCGGAAAAAATGCCGGAAACAGAGCGGATGGATCTGAAGCGATATACATTCTGGGATGAAAATGGGAGCCTGTGGTGCTGTAAAGGGATGATGAAGACTGAATCTCTTCGTGATATTCGGTACGATGAGGAGCTTTCGATCGGAGAAGATGCGCTGTTTATCACAAAGGCACTTCTGAAGGCGGGAGGATATATTTATCTGCCGTGCGGCCTGTACGCATACTATATGCGGGATGGCTCGGCGCTCCATCAGGAGACATTCAAGCCAAAGCAGTTCAGTGAGATAACGACATGGGAAAGAATTTATGCACTGCTCCGGGAGCAGAGGAGACCCGGGGAAGAAAGCATGGAACGAACAGCCGAGGAACGGCTGGCGGTGGCCTGCGCCCATGTGTATTACCGGATGGCGGGCAGCGACTATGCCGATCCGGAGCTGCAAGCCAAGATCGTGCGGATGGCGCGAGAGCACTGGCGGGCGGCCTTGCGCGTCCCGAACAGCAAGAAGCGTGAAAAGAGCAAGCTCTGGATGCTGATCTGCTGCCCGGCGGCGGGACGCTGGATGTGGAGGCTGGGAAAAAAGCTGAAACAGGGATGAGCCGGAGCATCTTGAGAAACGAAGTGGTTTTGTCTTGATTTATGTCGGAAATGTTATATAATAAAACAGTACACAAGACACAGAAGGAGGATTTCCATGGAACGCACCTATATCAATGAGGTACAAAAGGAAATTGGCAGCACGGTCAAGGTGCAGGGCTTTATCGAGAACCTGCGCAACAGCAAATATATGGCCTTCATCGTGCTGAAGGATATTACCGGCAAACTTCAGATCACCGTCGAGAAGGAGGACCACCCCGAGCTGGTGGACACCATCGACAAGCTGACCCCGGACTCTGTCATCACCGTCACCGGCAAGGTGATGGAGAACGACTACGTCAAGATGGGCGGCATCGAGATGATCCCCGAGGCCATCGCGATCGAGAGCATCGCCGACGCGCTGCCCATCGTCCGCAAGGAGATCGCCGCCACCAAGAAGAAGAAGGCTGTGGAGCGTTCCAGCATCGACCAGCGCATCGACTACCGCTGGATCGACCTGCGCACCGACGAGAACCAGCTGATGTTCAAGGCACAGAGCTGCTTCGTCAACGCCATGCGTCAGTTCCTGCTCGAGCGCAGCTTCATCGAGATCCACACCCCGAAGCTCATTGCTGCCGCCAGCGAGAGCGGCTCTGAGGTGTTCAAGGTGGACTACTTCGACCGCAACGCCTATCTGGCCCAGAGCCCTCAGTTCTATAAGCAGATGGCCATGGCCGCCGGCTTCGAGCGCATCTTTGAGACCGGCCCCGTCTTCCGCGCGGAGAAGAGCTACACCAACAAGCACTCCACCGAGTTTTCCGGCTTTGACCTCGAGTTCAGCTACATCACCTCTTACAAGGACGTCATGAAGATGGAGGAAGAGCTTCTGACTGCCGGTCTGAAGGCCGTCAAGGAGCAGTACGGCGAGCAGATCAAGGAGCTGTTTGGTCTGGAAGTCGTCGTCCCCACCACGCCGTTCCCCGTGGTCAAGCTGGCCGACCTGTACAAGGCTCTGGAAGAGGAGTTCGGCTACACGGTCGATGAGAGCGAGAAGGGCGACCTGACCACCGAGGCCGAGCGCCTGAGCTACGACTGGGTCAAGAAGCACTACGGCCACGAGTTCCTGTTCATCACCGACTACTCCGCCGAGAAGCGTGCTTTCTACCACATGCGCGACGAGAACGGCGTGCCGCAGGGCTACGACCTCATCTGGCGCGGCGTGGAGATCACCACCGGCGCACAGCGTGAGCATCGCTACGACGTGCTGAAGAAGCAGGCAGAGGAGAAGGGGCTGGCCGATGACGTCAAGTTCTATCTGGAGTTCTTCCAGTACGGCTGCCCTCCGCACGGCGGCTTCGGTCTGGGCATCGACCGTCTGACCATGCTGCTCTGCGGCCAGTCCATCAAGGACGCCGAGTTCCTGTTCCGCGGCCCCAACCGTCTGACTCCGTAACCTCTTTAAGGCTCTCCCTTTGGGAGAGCTGGCGCGCAAGCGCCTGAGAGGGCAAGGATGCCGACGGAAAATCGCAGGCGCGGCGATAGTATCGCTCTGACAAAGAGCCTGCTTATCGCTGTGCGGAAACTCTTTTATACCGGGCTTGCCCTCTCCGTCACCTTCGGTGACACCTCTCCCAAGGGGAGAGGCTTACAGCAACAACAAAAGCCAGCGCACATTCCGTGCGCTGGCTTTTCTGCATCTTACAGCTTACTGGATGCCGGTGACCTTGTAGTCCTGTGCCTCGACGGCGTTCTTGAGCACGTCGTCGGCGACCTCGGCGTTCAGGGTGACGATGGCGGTGCCGGCCTCGTGGCTCACGACAGCCTCGTCCACCTCGGGCAGGGCTTCCAGAGCCTTCTTCACGCGGGCTTCGCAGTGGCCGCACATCATGCCTTCCACTTTCAGGGTCTTCTTCATGGTATTATCCTCCGTTTTGACCTCGGGCGCTTCGGCGTCCGATTTTTTGTTATTTTCAGCCGCAGACTGCACCGGGGCAGCGGCGGGAGAAGCGGTTTTGTGGTCGTGCCTGGTGCTGTGCAAATCGAACAGGTTCAGCCGCAGGGCGTTGCTCACGACGCAGAAGCTGGACAGGCTCATGGCAGCAGCACCGAACATGGGGTTCAGCGTCAGGCCGAAGGGGATGAACAGACCAGCCGCCAGCGGGATGCCGATGATATTGTAGATGAACGCCCAGAACAGGTTCTCGTGGATGTTCCGCAGGGTGGCGCGGCTGAGGCGGATGGCCGCAGACACGTCCGAGAGCTTCGAGTTCATCAGCACGACGTCGGCGGCGTCAATGGCCACGTCGGTGCCTGCGCCGATGGCAATGCCGGTGTCGGCACGGGTGAGGGCGGGGGCGTCGTTGATGCCGTCACCCACCATGGCCACCTTGCCGCTGGCCTGTAGCTGGCGGATGACGGCCTCCTTGCCGTCGGGCAGGACGCCCGCGATGACCTCGTCCACGCCCGCCTGCCTGCCGATGGCGTCGGCGGTGCGCTGGTTGTCGCCGGTGAGCATCACGACCCGGATGCCCATGTTCTGCAGCTGACGGATGGCTTCGGGGCTGTCCTCCTTGATGGTGTCGGCCACGGCGATAACGCCCAGCAGACGGCCTGCGCCGCCGAAGAAGAGGGGAGTCTTGCCCTCGGCGGCCAGCTTTTCAGCCTGCTGTGCCAGTGCGGCGGGCAGGGTGAGCTTGGTCTGGATGAAGGCGGCATTGCCGGCATAGATGTCCATGCCGTCCAGCTTGGCCGCCAGACCATTGCCCGGCAGGGCCGCGAAGTCAGTGACTTCCGGGGGAGTGATGGCCTTTGCCTCGGCGTCGGCAAGAACAGCCTTTGCCAGAGGGTGCTCGCTGCGGCTTTCCAGCGCGGCGGCCAGCGTCAGCAGCTCCGTCTCGGTGACGCCCTCGGCGGGCAGCAGGTCGGTGACGCGGGGGGCGCCCTCGGTGATGGTGCCGGTCTTGTCCAGCGCCACGATCTGGGTGCGGCCTGCGGCTTCCAGCGAGGCGGCAGTCTTGAAGAGGATGCCGTTCTTGGCGCCGAGGCCATTGCCCACCATAATAGCCACAGGTGTTGCCAGGCCCAGTGCGCAGGGGCAGCTGATGACCAGCACGGAGATGCCGCGGGCCAGCGCATAGCCCAGCTCATGGCCCAGCAGCAGCCAGACGATGGTGGTGACGACGGCAATGGAGATGACCGCCGGGACGAAGAAGCCCGACACGGTGTCAGCGATTTTTGCGATAGGAGCTTTGGTGGCGGCGGCATCGCTGACCATCTTGATGATCTGAGCCAGCGTGGTATCCTCGCCCACGCGGGTGGCCTCGCAGCGGAGGAAGCCCGACTGATTGGTGGTGGCGGCGCTGATTTTGTCGCCGACGGCCTTGTCTACCGGGATGCTCTCGCCGGTCAGGGCGCTCTCGTTGACTGCGCTGGTGCCTTCCAGCACCACGCCGTCCACCGGGATATTCTCGCCGGGGCGGACCACAAAGACGTCGCCCTTCTGCACGTCGGCGATGGCCACGGTCACTTCCGCGCCGTCCCGCACCAGCGTAGCGGTCTTGGGGGCCAGCTTCATCAGGCTCTTGAGGGCGTCGGTGGTCTTGCCCTTGGAGCGGGCTTCCAGCATCTTGCCCACCGTGATGAGGGTCAGGATCATGGCGGCAGACTCGAAGTAGAACTCCATCATATAGTGCATGACCAGCTCGTCGCTGCCGTCCACCTGGGCGCGGGTCATGGCGAACAGGGCATAAGTGCTCCACACGAAGCTTGCCATGGAGCCGAGGGCCACCAGCGTATCCATGTTGGGTGCGCCGTGGAGGAGGCCCTTGAAGCCGTTGATGAAGAACTTCTGGTTGATGACCATGACGATGCCCGCCAGCAGCAGCTGGACAAGGCCCATGGCGACGTGGTTGCCGTCGAACCAGTGGGGCAGGGGCCAGCCCCACATCATGTGGCCCATGGAGAAGTACATCAGCACCAGCAGGAAGCCCAGCGAGGCGATGAGACGGCGCTTGAGCTTCGGTGTCTCGCGGTCGGCCAGTGCGTCGAGGTCGGCGCTGGCGCCCGAAGCCTTCCGGGCAGAGGCATTCTTCGGGCTTGCGCCGTAGCCTGCCTCCTGCACAGCCGAGAGGATGGCGGCAGGGGAGGCTGTGCCTTCCACGCCCATGGAGTTTGTCAGAAGGCTCACCGAGCAGCTCGTGACCCCCGGCACCTTCTTCACGGCCTTTTCCACCCGGGCGGAGCAGGCCGCGCAGCTCATGCCCGTGACATTGTATTGTTCCATTGCGGATTCCTTTCCCTCTTATAGGATGCCCGGAACGGGATCATTTCATGAGCCGGGGCAGCAGCTGCAGCAGTTCGTCCAGCTTCTGCGTCCCGCCGGCTCTCAAATCGTCGGCCACGCAGGTGCGGACGTGCTGGCTCAGCAGCTCTTTGGAAAAGCCGTTTAGTGCAGCGTTCACCGCAGCCACCTGCACCAGAATATCGGCGCAGTAGACATCCTTGTCCAGCATCGCGCGGATGCCGCGCACCTGGCCCTCGATGCGGCTCAGCCGGTTGGCAAGGGCGCGGTACTCCTCAGGGGTACGGTCCTTGTGGCGGCAGCAGGAGGGAGCAGTGTCCTTTTCGGCAGGCTCAGCGGCGCAGCAGGGCTTTTTTTCAGCATCAGTCATAGCAGATGACTCCTTTCCGGGTGTATCAGTGTGAAGAGGAAACGTACCCTGTGGGGGTAAATCTCCTGATATTCTGATTTTACCACTTGGGGGTATCTGTTTCAAGTGGATAGAATGCGCTAACTGTGAAAACTTTGTGAAAACGAAAGCGGCGAAATGCAGAAACGGGAGCCTCCCGGTAAAGGAAAGCTCCCGTTTCTGTTTAGGATAGGAAAGAGAATGTCATAAATAGGGGGAGGGGATCACAGGTTGGTGTAACCCATCAGATAGCGGTCCACCTCGGCGGCGCAGTCGCGGCCCTCCCGCAGGCCCCAGACCACAAGACTCTGACCCCGGCGCATATCGCCGCAGACAAAGACCTTGTCTACATTGGTGCGGAAGCCGTGGTCGGCCACATTGCCCCGGGCGTTCCGCTCCACGCCGAACGCCTCGGCCACATAGTCCTCGCAGCCCACGAAACCGGCGGCGATAAAGGCCAGCTGGCAGTCGTAGGTGAATTCTTCGCCGGTGGGTATCATGCTGGTGCGGCCGGTATCGGGGTCACGCTGGGGCTTGAGATGGGAGATGACCGCGCCGGTCAGGCTGCCGGCGTCGTCCTTCAAAAACTCTTTGACGGTGGTCTGGTAGACGCGGGGGTCTTTGCCGAACTTGGCGAGGCACTCGGTCTGGCCGTAGTCCACCTTCAGCACCTTGGGCCACTCGGGCCAGGGGTTATTCGCGGCCCGCTCTTTCGGGGGCTGGGGCATCATTTCCAGTGCCACGAGGTCGGTGCAGCCCTGCCGCAGGGCGGTACCCTGACAGTCGTTGCCGGTGTCGCCGCCGCCGATGACGAGGACATTCCTGCCTGCCGCGTTGATGGCCCTGCCGTCGGCAAACTTGCTGTCCAGCAGGCTCCTGGTCACGCTGGTGAGGTAGTCTACCGCGAGGTAAACTCCCTTCGCGTCGCGGCCCGGGACGTTCAGATCGCGGGCTTTCTTGGCACCGCAGCAGAGCACGATGGCGTCATAGCGGCTCAAGATCTCAGCGGCATCCACAGCCCCGCCCACATCCATGTTGGTGCGGAACTCGACGCCCTCGGCCTGCATGATCTTGATGCGGCGCTCAATGACGGATTTGTCCAGCTTCATGTTGGGGATGCCGTACATCAGCAGACCGCCCACCCGGTCAGCACGCTCGAAGACGGTGACGGCATGGCCCCGGATGTTGAGGTATTCGGCCACCGACAGGCCCGACGGGCCGCTGCCGATGACGGCCACGCTCTTGCCGGTGCGGGCCGGAGGCGGGGCGGCGTGGAGCCAGCCCTTGGCGTAGCCCGTCTCCACGATGGCGTGTTCGTTCTCCCGGACAGTGACGCTGCTGCCGGTGACGTCGCCGCAGGTGCAGGCGGCCTCACACAGGGCAGGGCAGACCCGGCTCGTGAACTCCGGGAAACGGTTGGTGGCGCGCAGGCGGCGGAGCGCCAGCTCCCACCTGCCCTGATAGACCAAATCGTTCCACTCGGGGATGAGGTTGTTCAGCGGGCAGCCGGAGGCCATGCCGCCGATCATCATGCCCGCCTGGCAGAAGGGGACGCCGCAGTCCATGCAGCGGGCTGCCTGGGTCTGCTGCTCCTCCCGGGAGAGCCAGATGTGAAATTCGTTAAAGTTTTCAATGCGCTCCAGCGGCGGAACATCCGTGCTGGTCTTGCGCGTGTAATCCATAAAACCAGTGAGCTTTGCCATGATGTTCCCCTCCTTACTTGTTCTTCTGCACGGCGTAGAATGCTTCGATCTGCGCCTGCTCGCCGTCGAGTCCGCGCTCTTCCATCGAGGCGATGACCCGCAGCATATGGTCGTAATCGTAGGGGAGGACTTTCTTGAACTTGGGCAGGAACTCGCTGAAATCGTCCAGGATCTCCTTGCCGCGGGGCGAGCCGGTCAGCTCGACGTGCTCCCGGATGAGCTCTTTCAGGGTGGCGACATCGTACTTGTGCTCCACCGGCTCGAGGCTGACGGTCTCCTTGTTCACCCGCTGGTAGAAGTCCCAGTTCTCATCCAGCACATAGGCGATGCCGCCGGTCATGCCGGCTGCAAAGTTCTTGCCGGTCTGGCCCAGAACGACGACGGTGCCGCCGGTCATGTACTCGCAGCCGTGGTCGCCCACGCCCTCGACGACGGCCACAGCGCCCGAGTTGCGGACGCAGAAGCGCTCACCGGCCACACCGGAAACAAAGGCTTTGCCGCTGGTGGCACCGTAGAGTGCCACGTTGCCGATGATGATGTTCTCTTCGGGCTTGAAGGTGATGCCCTCGGGCGGGCGGACGACGAGCTTGCCGCCGGAGAGGCCCTTGCCCATGTAGTCGTTGCAGTCGCCGGTCAGTTCCAGCGTCAGACCCTTGGGAATGAATGCGCCGAAGCTCTGGCCGCCTGCACCGGTGCAGTGGACGGTGTAGACGTCATCGGGCAGGTCGCTGCCGTACTTGCGGGTGATCTCGCTGCCGAAGATGGCACCAAAGGCGCGGTCGGTGTTGGAGACATCCAGCTTCACGCTCTGAGGGGTCTTGCTGCTGAGCTTGAATTTCTTCATCAGCACCTTCATGTCCAGAGTGTCCTCCAGATGGAAGTCGTAGGTGTCTTCCTTCTGGAAGTGGACATTGCTGTTGACGATGGCAGGGTTGTGCAGGATGCAGTCGAGGTCCATCTTGGACATCCGGCTGTCGGCAGGGGCAGACTTGACATGGAGCAGGTCGGTGCGGCCCACCAGCTCGTCGATGGTGCGGATGCCCAGCTTTGCCATGTATTCGCGCAGCTCCTGCGCCACGAAGGTCAGGTAGTTGATGATATACTCGGGCTTGCCGTGGAAGTGCTTGCGCAGCTCGGGGTTCTGGGTGCAGATGCCCATGGGGCAGGTGTCGAGGTTGCAGACACGCATCATGACGCAGCCCATGGTCATCAGCAGAGAGGTGCCGAAGCCGAACTCCTCAGCGCCCAGCATACAGCTGATGGCCACATCGCGGCCGGAGAGCAGCTTGGAATCGCTCTCGATGCGCACACGGGTGCGCAGACCGTTGAGGATAAGGGTCTGGTGGGTCTCGGCGATGCCAAGCTCCCAGGGCAGACCTGCATCTTTGATGGAGTTGCGGGGCGCTGCGCCCGTGCCGCCGTCGTAGCCGGAAACAAGGATGACCTGTGCGCCGCCCTTGGCGACACCGGCGGCGATGGTGCCGACGCCGGCCTCACTGACCAGCTTGACGTTGATGTTGGCGTGGCGGTTGGCATTCTTGAGGTCGTAGATAAGCTCTGCAAGGTCTTCGATGGAGTAGATGTCGTGGTGCGGCGGGGGAGAGATGAGGCCGACACCCGTAGTGCTGTGGCGGGTCTTGGCGATCCACGGGTACACTTTTGCGCCGGGCAGATTGCCGCCCTCGCCGGGCTTTGCGCCCTGTGCCAGCTTGATTTGGATCTCTTCCGCGCTCACCAGATACTTGCTGGTGACGCCGAAGCGGGCGGAAGCCACCTGCTTTATCTTGGAATTGCTCTCGCTGTGGTAGCGCTCTTCGGGCTCGCCGCCCTCGCCGGTGTTGCTCCGGCCGCCGAGGCGGTTCAACGCGATGGCGATGGTCTCGTGGGCCTCGCTGCTCAGTGCGCCGTAGCTCATGGCAGCGGCCTTGAACCGCTTGACGATGGAGCTCACCGGCTCCACCTCGTCCAGCGGGATGCCGCCGTCGGGGGCATCGTTGAAGTCCAGCAGGCTGCGCAGATGGACGCCGTTCTGGCCCATGTTGTCCACGGTGTGGGTGAACTGCTTGAAGGTGTCGTAGTCACCGGTGAAGCAGGCTTTCTGGAACAGGTGGATGGTCTGGGGGTTGAAGAGGTGCTCTTCCTTGCCGCTGCGGAACTTGTGGGCGCCGCCGTCTTCCAGCTGCATGTTGATGTCAAGGCCCAGCGGGTCGAAGGCTGCGTTGTGCAGGGCCTCCACGTCAGCCTGAATGTCCTCGAGGCCGATGCCGCCCACACGGCTCACCGTGCCGGTGAAATACTTGTCGATGACGTCCTTGGAGATGCCGACGGCCTCGAAGATCTGGCTGCTCTGGTAGCTCTGGATGGTGGAGATGCCCATCTTGGAGGCGATCTTCACGATGCCGCCCAGCACAGCCTTGTTGTAGTCGTCCACGGCGGCGTAATAATCTTTGTCCAGCAGGCCGTCGTCGATGAGCTGGCCGATGGTCTCATGGGCCAGATAGGGGTTGACGGCACAGGCGCCATAGCCCAGCAGCGCGGCAAAGTGATGCACTTCATGAGGCTCTGCGCTCTCGAGGATGAGGGCCAGCGCGGTGCTCTTCTTGGTGCGGATGAGGTACTGGGACACCGCCGACACCGCCAGCAGGCTGGGGATGGCCACATGGTACTCGTCAATGTCCCGGTCGGACAGGATGATGATGTTGGCACCCTCTTTATAAGCGCGATCGACCTCCAGGAAGACGCGGTCGATGGCCTTTTCGAGGCTGGTGTTCTTGTAGTAGTTGATGGAGACCGTGGAGACTTTGAAGCCCGGGACGTTCATGTACTTGATGCGGAGAAGGTCTGTGGACGTGAGGATGGGATTGTTGACCTTGAGCACCTTGCAGTTTTCGGGCTTGTCTTCCAGCAGGTTGCCGTGTGCGCCCACATAGACGCTGGTGGAGGTGACGATCTTCTCGCGGATGGCGTCGATGGGCGGGTTCGTGACCTGCGCAAAACGCTGCTTGAAGTAGTTGAAGAGCGGCGGGTGCCGGCCGCTGAGGACGGCAAGCGGGGTATCGGTACCCATTGCGCCGGAAGGCTCTGCGCCCTGACGTGCCATGGGCAGGATGAGGGTGCTGATGTCCTCATACTTGTAGCCGAACACCTTCTGCAGGCGCAGCAGGTCGTCGCCGGTGTAGCTGGGGGTCTTGATGTTGGGGATCTTGAGGTCCTTCAGCTGGACGAGGTTGCGGTCTATCCACTCGCCGTACGGCTCACGGCTGGCGTAGTATTCCTTCAGCTTCTCGTCGTCCACGACTTCGCCCTTGACGGTGTTCACCAGCAGCATCTTGCCGGGGCGGAGACGGTCTTTGACCAGAATGTTCTCCGGCTCACAGGGCAGCACGCCCACCTCGGAGGAGAGGATCATCCTGCCGTCTTTGGTGATGTAGTAGCGGCTGGGGCGCAGACCGTTGCGGTCCAGCACAGCGCCCACCACGTCGCCGTCGGAGAAGAGGATGGCCGCAGGGCCGTCCCAGGGCTCCAGCATGGTGGCGTAATACTGGTAGAAGTCCCGCTTTTTCTGGCTGATGTGCTTGTTGTTCTCCCATGGCTCCGGGATGGTGATCATGACAGCCAGCGGCAGATCCATGCCGTTCATCACCATGAACTCGAGGGCGTTGTCCAGCATGGCAGAGTCGGAGCCGGAGGTGTTGATGATGGGCAGGATCTTGTTCATGTCCTCCTTCATGATGGGGGAGGAGATGGTCTCTTCACGGGCCAGCATGGCGTCGGTGTTGCCCTTGATGGTGTTGATCTCGCCGTTGTGGAGGATGAAGCGGTTGGGGTGGGCGCGCATCCAGCTGGGGTTGGTGTTGGTGGAGAAGCGGCTGTGGACCATGCCGATGGCGGATTCATAGTCCTCGTCCTGCAGGTCGAGGTAGAACTGGCGCAGGTCGTGGACGAGGAACATGCCCTTGTACACGATGGTGCGGCTGGACAGGCTGGGGACATAGGTGCCGTTGCTGGCCTGCTCGAAGACCCGGCGGACGATGTAGAGCTTGCGGTCAAAGTCGATGCCCTTGCTCACCTTGGCGGGCTTTTTGATGAAGCACTGCCAGATGGCGGGCATACAGTCGCGGGCTTTCTGGCCCACGGCGTCGGGGTCTACAGGCACTTCGCGCCATGCCAGAAACTCGAGGCCCTCTTTGCGGGTGACAAGCTCAAAAAGCTTCATGGCCTGAGCGCGCAGATGCTCGTTCTGGGGGAAGAAGAACATCCCAACGCCGTATTCACGCTCGTTGCCAAGGCTGATGTTCAGCTCGTCGGCCACCTTGGCGAAGAAGCGGTGGCTGATCTGCAGCATGATGCCCACGCCGTCGCCGGTCTTGCCCTCGGCGTCCTTGCCGGCGCGGTGCTCAAGGCGCTCCACGATGGACAGCGCGTCGTTGACGGTCTGGTGGCTCTTGCGGCCCTTGATGTCCACGACGGCACCGATGCCGCAGGCGTCGTGCTCGAACCGGGGGTCATAGAGGCCCAATGGCCCTTTTTGCTCCGTGAAATTTTCCATAGACTTTCCTATCCTTTTTTCGATTTTCCGGAGAATATCCTAGCAATGCTGCGGCACATTCCGCAGTGTCTCTCTTATATGGTATAACAGAAAAGGCGTCTCAGATGGGTCGGCGAAGACTCATCTGGAACGCCCTTGTTCCGGATAACAAGAATATTATACAAAGGTGCTGAAAAAGATTCAAGTGACAGCTGCACCAAATGTGGGTACACGGCGACGGTTCTTCTTGTGAAAAACAGACACGCAGAGTAGGAAATAGTATGCCTTTTCCGGCTCAGTGCCGGCCCAGACAGGCGGCAAGATCCTCCTCCGGCGTGGTGATGGGCCGGAGGTCATACTTCTCCTGCAAAACAGCGGCCACCCCGGGGGAGAGGAAGGCGGGCAGGGTGGGGCCGAGACGGATGCCCCGGATGCCCAGCGCCAGCAGGGCCATCAGCACACAGACCGCCTTCTGCTCGAACCAGCAGAGGATGATGGAGAGGGGCAGCTCGTTGACCGAGCAGTCAAAAGCTTCGGCCAGACCCAGCGCGATCCGGATGGCACTGTAGGCGTCGTTGCACTGGCCCACGTCGAGGATGCGGGGCAGACCCGCCACCGTACCCAGCGGCAGGTCGTTGAGCCGGAACTTGCCGCAGGCCAGCGTCAGGATGACGGTGTCGGGCGGGGTCAGCTTGGCAAAATCCGTGTAGTACCGGCGGGAGGGGCGGGTGCCGTCGCAGCCGCCGATGAGGAAAAAGTGCCGGATGCTGCCCGCTTTCACAGAGTTCACGATCTCCTCGGCGTGGCTCAACACAGCCCGGCGGGCAAAGCCGGTGGCGACCACACTGCCGCCGTTCATGCCCGGGATGAGGGTGTCCTCCGGGTAGCCGCCCAGCTCAAGCGCCTTGGCGATGACCGGCGAAAAATCCCGGTCCTCCCCGATGTGGGTGACGCCGGGATAGGAGACGACAGAGGTGGTGAATACCCGGTCGGCATAGCTGGGCCGGAGGGGCATGATGCAGTTGGTGGTGAAGAGCACCGGTGCAGGGATGTCCTCAAACTCCCGCTGCTGGTTCTGCCATGCGGTGCCAAAGTTGCCTTTCAGATGAGGAAAGCGCTTTTTCAGCTCCGGGTAGCCGTGGGCAGGCAGCATCTCGGAGTGGGTGTAGACATTGATGCCCTTGCCCTCGGTCTGCTCCAACAGGCACTTGGCGTCGTAGAGGTCGTGGCCGGAGATGACGATGAAAGGCCCTTTCTCGATGGTCAGGGACACCTCCACCGGCTCCGGGTCGCCAAACGTGCCGGTGTTGGCCTTGTCCAGCTCAGCCATGACCCGGTAGGCCATCCGCCCGGTGTCCTCCACCAGCTTGAAGAGCTTGTCCTTGTCGCTTTCCTCGGCCAGCGCCCGCAGGGCCGTGCAGAAGAACAGATCGATCTCGCCGTCGGTGTAATCCAGCACCCGGGCGTGGTAAGAGTAGGCCGCCATGCCCCGCAGGCCGAACAGCACGAAGGACTTCAGGCTCTTGACGTCCGGGTCCGGCTCCTGCCACAGCTTTTCCATGTCGTAGTCACCCACCGGCGAAGGAGCGGGGCAGGCGGAAGCAAACGCCTCCTGTTTTGCCTTCCACACCTTGTCGGTGAGCTGGGCCACCGTCTCGGGGTCGAAGTTGACGTTGGTGATGGTGGTGAACAACCCTTCCAGCAACAACAGTGCCTGCGGCGGCTGGATGGGCTTGCCGATGTCCAGCAGCAGGGTGGCGAAACCGATGAGAGCACCGGTCAGCCTGTCCTGCGCGTCCGCCGTCTCAGCAGATTTGCCGCAGACGCCCGCTCTGCCCGTGCAGCCGACGCCGTGGGCTGCCTGCTCACATTGATAACAAAACATTTGCTCGTCCATGCAAAAACCTCTTTTCGTTTGATGAAAGGAGTATGAGCGGGGCGGCAGACGGTTATGCAGGCAGGCGGGGCAAACCAAAAAAAGCCGCACCCTCGCGGATGCGGCCCTTGCAGATCAGGAAAAGCTTAGTAGGTGATGCCCTGAGCCATCATGGCGGTAGCGACCTTCAGGAAGCCGGCGCAGTTTGCACCGACCATCAGGTTGCCCTCGGAGCCGGCGGCCACGGATGCATCGTAGGAAGCGTGGAAGATGCCCTCCATGATGCCCTTCAGCTTTGCATCGACCTCTTCGAAGCTCCAGCTCAGACGCTCGGAGTTCTGGCTCATCTCCAGACCGGAGGTGGCCACGCCGCCGGCGTTGGAAGCCTTTGCGGGTCCGTACAGGATGCCGTTGGACAGGTAGACCTCGATGGCCTCGGGAGTGCTGGGCATGTTAGCGCCCTCGCAGACCACGGTGCAGCCGCCCTTCACCAGAGCCTCTGCGGACGCCTTATTGATCTCGTTCTGGGTAGCGCAGGGCAGGGCGATGTCGCAGGGGACAGTCCAGACCTTGGAGCAGTCGGCAACGTAGGTCGCATCCTTGTGGGTCTCGGCATACTCCTTGATGCGGCCGCGGCGGACTTCCTTCAGGTCCTTGACGTAGGCCAGGTCGATGCCGTTGGGGTCGTAGACATAGCCGTTGGAGTCGGACATGGTGACGACCTTGGCACCCAGCTGGGTGGCCTTCTCGCAGGCGTAGATGGCGACATTGCCGGAGCCGGAGATGACCACGGTCTTGCCCTCGAAGCTGTCGCCGCGCATGCACTTCAGAGCCTCAGCGGTGAAGTAGCACAGGCCGTAGCCGGTAGCCTCGGTACGGGCCAGAGAACCGCCGAAGGTCAGGCCCTTGCCGGTGAGCATACCGCCCTGGAAGCTGTTGGTCAGGCGCTTGTACTGGCCGAACATATAGCCGACCTCGCGGCCGCCGACGCCAATATCACCGGCGGGGCAGTCCACGAACTGGCCGATGTGGCGGTACAGCTCGGTCATGAAGCTCTGGCAGAAGCGCATGACTTCCATGTCGCTCTTGCCGTGGGGGTCGAAGTCGGAGCCGCCCTTGCCGCCGCCCATGGGCAGGGTGGTCAGGCTGTTCTTGAAGATCTGCTCGAAGCCGAGGAACTTCAGGATGCCCTGGTTGACAGAAGGATGGAAGCGCAGGCCGCCCTTGTAGGGGCCGATGGCGCTGTTGAACTGGACGCGGTAGCCGCGGTTCACCTGAACCTTGCCCTGGTCATCGACCCAGGGTACACGGAAGGTGATGATGCGCTCAGGCTCGACCAGACGCTCGATGAGGCCGGCCTTCTCGTACTCGGGATGCTTTTCCACGACGGGCTGGATGCTCTCCAGCACCTCGCGGACAGCCTGCAGGAATTCGGGCTCGTTGGCATTGCGCTTTTCCAGGCCCTCGTAGACACGCTTCAGATATTCATTCGTCAGCATAATGATATTCTCCTTTTCCCTTATCTCTATTGTGCGGAGGCTCTGTCTTTCCCGTTCCCCACGGCGGGGCTGATAAGCCTCTGCCCACTTTGCAATTATAAAGCTTTATCTGCCGATTTACAAGATGGCCCGCTCCGCAAAAACCGGAAAATCTTTCAAAAAACAATGAAAAAGATGAATGCACTTCACGAAAAAGACGGGACACATCAAAAAACTGCGATAAAACCTGCTTTTGTAAAGAAACAAAAAATCCCTGCACCGGCCCGGAACAGGCAGTGCAGGGAGGAAAAGTCTTACTTCAGCAGCTTCTCGCAGGCGTCAGCGGCACCCTCGAGGAACTGTCCGTCGTAGGTCTCGATCATGCCGGCGTCGGACAGCGCAGCCAGCTGCGGGTCGATGGGGCATTTGGCCAGAACGGGCAGGTGATGCTTTGCGGCCACCTCGTCCACATGGCTGTCACCGAACACGTTGATGTGCTTGCCGCAGTCGGGGCAGACGATATAGCTCATGTTCTCGACGATGCCCAGCATCGGCACCTTCATCATCTCGGCCATGTTCACGGCCTTGGCCACGATCATGCTCACCAGCTCCTGCGGGCTTGCCACAACGACGATGCCGTCCACGGGCAGGCTCTGGAAGACGGTCAGGGGGACGTCACCGGTTCCCGGAGGCATATCCACGAACAGGAAATCGACGTCTTTCCAGACCACATCGGTCCAGAACTGCTTGACCGCACCGGCGATGACGGGGCCGCGCCAGACGACGGGGTCTTCCTCGTTCTCCACCAGCAGGTTGATGCTCATGACGTCGATGCCCATCCGGCTCTGGATGGGCCAGCAGCCCTTGTCGTCGGCCATGGCGCGGCCATGGATGCCGAACAGCTTGGGGATGGACGGGCCGGTGATGTCGGCGTCGAGGATGCCGCAGTGGTAGCCGCGGCGTGCCATTGCACAGGCCAGCAGGGCGCTGGTCATGCTCTTGCCGACGCCGCCCTTGCCGGATACGACGCCGATGACCTTCTTGACGCTGCTATTGGGGTTGGGCGCGTCATGCTGGGGCGCAGCATCGCGGGAAGAACACGCTGCCCCGCAGTTGGAGCAGTCATGGGTACATTCTTCGCTCATTGTCTCGTTGCGCACGGCCGTGGTACCGGGGTGCGCTTCCTCCTTGCATTCTTAGATCCGGTCTGGCGGAACATTCCCGCCAGATACGATATATATCATATCATAAAACTGGGAAAGAAACAACCCACGGCCCCGCTCATATTTCCCAGAGCAGCTTACATATCTATAAAAAGATACACTGGGGAAAGGGAGGGGTGCGCTGTGCGGCAGAGCTATCTGAAAAACGCAGCCCTGATGACCGGGGCGGACGTCCTGCTCCGTCTGGCGGGCATGGGGCTGCGCATCTGGCTGGCGAGCGCTCTGGGCGGCGAGGGGATGGGATTGTACCAGCTGGTGCTGGCGGTCTATTCGCTCTTCGTCACGCTGGCGACGGCGGGCGTCTCGGTGGCGGCCACCCGCCTGATGGCCGAAGAGCTGGCCCGCAGCCCGGCGGAGGCCCGGGGGATGCTTCACCGTCTCCTGTTGGCGGGGGCCGGGCTGGGCGTGCTGGCGCTGGCGGCGCAGTTCGGGCTGGCGGGCCTCGCCGCAAAATGGTGGCTGGGCGATGTCCGGGCGGCGGGGGCGCTGCGTGTCTCGTCGCTGGGCCTGCCGTGGATGGCGGTGTCGTCGGTACTGCGGGGCTTTTTCATCGCCCGGCGGCAGGTGGAGCCAAACGTCCTGAGCCAGCTGGCTGAGCAGACCGTCCGCATCGGCATCGTCTACTTTGCGCTGGAGCGGGCCGACGCCCTCGGCTGGGACGTGGGCGGGCGCTGCACGGCAGTGCTGGGCGCAACGGCGGTCAGCGAGGCCGTCAGCACCGGCCTGATGGCACTTTTTTACCGCAAAGAGGCCCGCCGCTGCTTCGGCGCGCGGCCTGCCTGCCGCCCGCAGGAGCCGGGAAAGCGCCTCTGGGACATCCTCTGGCCGGTGGAGGGAGGGCGGTGTCTCGCCAGCGCTCTCCACACCGCGGAGAATATGCTGGTGCCGGCCTGCCTGGCAGTCTATCTGCAGTTTTCCGGCGGGCGTGCCGAAGCCGTGGCCCAGTACGGCAGCCTCAAGGGGATGGCCCTGCCTCTACTGACCTTTCCCTTCGGACTGCTGGGGAGCCTTTCCGTCCTGCTGATGCCCGAGATCACCCAGGCCCACCTCCGGGGCCAGAGCGGGCGGCTGGCGGCTCTCATCGACAGGATGCTCCGGCTCACCGGCTATTTCTCGGCGCTGGCAGGCGCGGCGTTCTGGGTGTGGGGTCAGCCGCTGGCCGAAGCCCTCTACGGCAGTGCCGAGGCGGGCAGCTACCTCGTCATCCTCGGCCCGGCCATGCCGCTGATGTACCTCGAGAGCATGGTGGACGGTGCCATGAAGGGAGTAGGGGAACAGAAAGCCGTTTTCCGGTACAGTATGTGGGACTCCTGTCTCCGCATTGCGGGCGTACTGCTCCTGCTGCCCCGCTTCGGGATGAAGGGCTTTCTTTTTGTGATCCTGCTGTCCAGCTTCTACACCTGCACCGCCAACACGGGGCGGCTGCTGTCCAGCTGCGGCCTTCCGCTGCGTCTGTGGAGGTGGCTGGGTGCGCCGGGACTTGCGGGGGCTGTCAGCGCCGGGGCCGGGCTGGCCCTGCGGCATCTTTTAGCGGACTGGCTTACCGGCGGAGCCCCCTTGCAGCTTGCCGCGGTAGCGCTGGGCGGCGCGGGGATGGCCGCGGTCTGCTTTGCGGCGGCGTGGCCGCTGGGCCTCGGCGAAGAGCTGCGGGCCGTGGCGGCAGGGGAGAGGCGGCATAAGAAAAATGTCCAAAAAGTGAAATAGCTGGACACGGGGGAGAGAATCGAGTATAATACTAAAGATATTATGGGGTGATAGGCCCTTGAAATGAAAAACGGCAGCTGACATCTTCGGATGCCGGCCCCCGATGCAAAAGAGGATATGCTGTGAAGGAAAAGAAAACAAATCTGCTGCAGGTACTGGCCCGCCGGGCTCTGCTGGTGGCGCTGGACGGAGCCATCGTAGCCTTCAGCTTTTATTTCGCCCTGCTGCTGCGCGCAGACGGTGCTGTCGAGGCCTCCTGGTGGCCCCACAACCGCGCCCTGCTCTACGCGAATCTGCCCTGGATCGTGGCGGTCTACCTGCTCAGCTTTCTGGCCGGGCGGCTCTACACCATCCTTTGGAAGTACGCCGGGGAGCGTGACCTCATCCGTCTGGCCGGGATGATCGCCGTCCCGACGGGCATCGTCTATCTGGTCAACCGCTGCTTCATCCACGGCGTGCTCTTCAACTCGGCCAACGCCATGGCGGCGGTGCTCATTTTCCTGTTCATCGGCGGGAGCCGTCTGGCCTGGCGGCTCTTCCTGAACCACCCGCTGGGCGAGCGTCTGCGCGGCAACACCAGCAAGGACCCCAACCGCCCCGTCATGATCGTGGGCGCGGGCGAGGCCGGTGCGTGGGCCATCAATGTCTGCAAGACCAACACCGGCTACGGCCATGTCATCGTGGCCGTGGACGATGACCCCAACAAGCTGGGCCAGACCATCCACGGTGTCCCGGTGCGCGGCACACTGGAAGAAATTCCCGACCTGTGTACCCGCTACAACATCCACACCATCATCGTGGCGATCCCGACCCTGAAGGGAAACCGCCTGAACCACGTCATCGACCTCTGCGTCTCCACCCACTGCGCCGTGCAGATGCTCAGCGACCCCCAGCTGGTGGGTGCAGGCACCCCTCAGCAGGGTGCGTTCCGTGAGCTGAACACCGCCGATTTCCTCTCCCGTGAGGAAGTCACGCTGGACACGGAGAAAATCTCCGGCTACCTCACCGGCAAGACCGTTCTGGTGACGGGCGGCGGCGGCAGCATCGGCAGTGAGCTCTGCCGTCAGGTCATGCGCTTCAAGCCTGCAAAACTGCTTATCTTCGATATTTATGAGAACTGCGCCTATGAACTGCTGATGGAGCTGCAGCAGAAGTATGGCCGCGATGTGCCGGTCACGGTGCTGGTCGGCTCCATCCGGGACAAGGCCCGTCTGGACGAGGTATTTGAGACGTACCACCCGACGGTGGTGTTCCATGCCGCCGCCCACAAGCACGTCCCGCTGATGGAGATCAGCCCCGCCGAGGCCGTCAAGAACAATGTCTTTGGCACCAAGAACCTGCTCACCAGTGCCAGCGAACACGGCGTGGAGCGGCTGGTGCAGCTCTCCACCGATAAGGCCGTCAACCCCACCAGCGTCATGGGCTGCACCAAGCGCCTGTGTGAGATGCTCATCCAGACCTTCGCGGGCAACACCGACATGAAGTGCGTCGCCGTCCGCTTCGGCAATGTGCTGGGCAGCCACGGAAGCGTCATCCCGCTGTTTGAGGCGCAGATCAAAAAGGGCGGCCCCGTCACCCTCACCGATGCCAACATCGAGCGCTACTTTATGACCATCCCGGAGGCCGCACAGCTGGTGCTGCAGGCCGGTGCGCTGGCCGAGAGCGGCAGCATCTATGTGCTGGACATGGGCGAGCCGGTCAAGATCATGGACCTTGCAAAACAGCTCATCCGCTTCTACGGCTATGAGCCGGGCGTGAACATGGATATTAAGATCGTGGGTCTGCGCCCCGGCGAAAAACTCTACGAAGAGCTGATGATGGACGAGGAGCAGGACAAGATGCGCCGCACCGTCCATAATAAGATCTTCGTGGCTCCGCCCCGGAACATCGACCTGGGCGAGTTCTACCAGCAGCTCCAGGAGCTGGCCGTCGCCGCCGAGCACAACGACGACAGCGTGGTGGAGCAGTTGGCCAAAATGGTGCCTACCTTTACCCCCACCCGCGAGAACCTCAAGCTGTAAAACCGCTGGCTGCACGGCACCTTTGCCGTGTAAAAATATATGAGAGGGATGTACAATCATGGAAAAGAAACCGTTTTTGACTGAGTCGATGGCTCAGGACATCATTCAGGACGTACCCACCCCCTTCCACGTCTATGACGAGAAGGGCATCCGCGAGAACGCCCGCCGCATCAACAAGGCATTCAGCTGGAACAAGGGCTTCCGCGAGTATTTTGCGGTCAAGGCTCTGCCGAACCCCGTCATCCTCCAGATCCTGAAGGAAGAGGGCTGCGGCGTGGACTGCTCCTCTCTGACCGAGCTGATGCTCAGCGAAGTGTGCGGCTTCAGCGGCAGCGACATCATGTTCTCCTCCAACCAGACCCCTGTGGAGGACATGAAGAAGGCGTACGAGCTGGGCGCTTATATCAACCTCGACGACGCCACGATGGTGGACTTCCTCGACCGGGTGGCCGGTGTGCCGGAGAACATCTTCTGCCGCTACAATCCGGGCGGCACCTTCCAGCTGGGCGAGAGCAAAGAGGGCTTCCAGGTCATGGACAAGCCCGGCGACGCCAAGTACGGCATGACCGAGGAGCAGATGATCGACAGCTACAAGAAGCTGGCCGCAAAGGGTGCCAAGAACTTTGGCATCCACGCCTTCCTCGCCTCCAACACCATCTCTGACGCCTATTATCCTGAGCTGGCAGGCATCCTCTTCCAGCTGGCTGTCCGCGTCCAGAAGGCCACCGGCGTGCATATCGCCTACATCAACCTGTCCGGCGGCGTCGGCATCCCGTACCGCCCCGAGCAGACTGAAAACGACATCATGGCCATCGGCGAGGGCGTCCGCAAGAAGTTTGAAGAAATTCTGGTCCCCGCCGGCATGGACGATGTCTCCATCTTCACCGAGATGGGCCGCTTCACCACCGGCCCCTACGGCGCTCTGGTGGCTACTGCCATCCACGAGAAGCACATCTATAAGGAATACATCGGTCTGGATGCCTGCGCGGCCAACCTGATGCGCCCCGCCATGTACGGCGCTTACCACCACATCACCGTGCTGGGCAAGGAAGACGCACCCCACGACCACAAGTACGATGTGGTCGGCGGTCTGTGCGAGAACAACGACAAGTTTGCCATCGACCGTATGCTGCCCAAGATCGACATCGGCGACATCGTGTATATCCACGACACCGGTGCGCACGGCTCTGCCATGGGCTACAACTACAACGGTAAGCTGCGCAGCGCCGAGGTCCTGCTCTGCGAGGACGGCTCTCACCGCCTCATCCGCCGTGCCGAGACTCCCCGCGACTACTTTGCAACGCTGGACTTCCTGCCCTTCATGAAGCCGCTGCTGGGCGAGTACAACGACGACTGAGCGCGCTTCTGACTCCATCACACCAGAATAAAGCGAGGAACGACGCAGATGTTTTTCGGATTCCAACTCACCTGTGGCCTGATGCTGGTCTTTTACGGCTATTCGGTCATGAAAAATCCCCGGGTCTGGGGCGACCAGGGCCGTCAGGCCGTCAAGGCCGAAAATTTCCCCGAGTACTGCCACCAGAACGGCCTGTTTTTCCTGAAAGCTGGCTTCATCATGGCGCTCATTGGTGCGCTGGACGCGCTGGTAACGCTTTCGGGTCTGCTGTACGTCCTGCTGTACCTGTTCGGGCTGGCGTTTGCGTTCTACCCGCTGACCCGCTGGTGCAAGGAGAACGAGGGCTTCTCGTGGCCCTGGCCCCGCGTTGAGAGCGAGAAAAAGCGCATCAAGAAACTGCGCCGGCAGCAGGAAGCTGAACAGGCGGAACGAGAAGATAACTAAGACAAACAGGAGAAGCCGCCGCACGATCTGACGTGCAGCGGCTTCTTTTTGCGTTTTGCGGCAGGGCTTTAACCTCGCCCCGGGGGGCGTCCTCCGAGAGAGAAGGGGCGGGGAGAGCGTTACCTGTGGGCCGTGGGCTGGCCCACGATGTCGTAGATGTCACGCCCGGCAAGCGCCTCAAAATGTGCCTTGATGGCGAGGTTGATGTCCCACTTGTTCTGCGGATAATCGCCGTAGCGGCGGCGGACGTCCTCCATCCGCTCGATGATGTCCATGACACCGTCGGCCCCGGCCAGCGAGTCGCAGAGCTGGATGAGTCTGTCGTACTCATCGTAGGCCATGCCGTCCAGTCCGTCGGCAATGATTTTCGTTTCTTCGGGCGTCGTGTCACGCCTGCCTACATAGTCGGCCAGCGACTGGTTATTGAAGGAATGACTCAGGCAGACCCGCGCCACCTCGTCGTACCCCAGCGAGAGCATGTAGCGGTAGCCGTCTACGACATGGCCGAGGTGCCGCTTGCCGTACCGCCGCCCGATGTCGTGGAGCAGCCCCAGCACATAGGCATTGTCTGCGTCCAGCCCGCAGGCGCGGGCGATGGCCTCGGCGCAGCGGGCTGCAGTGCGGCTGTGGTCGCCCCAGGGGCCGGGGTTGTGGGGCTCAGCTTCGGCTAAAAGGGCTTCGGCGGTCTTGCGGTCAGGATACATCAGAATGCCTCCTTATAGTGCGTCGATGTCGGCCTGTAGTTTCTCGTAGAATTTCCCCAGATGGAGACCGTCGATGAAGCGGTGATTGACCTCCACCGACATCCCCAATTTCTTGCGGCCATTTTCCTCGCCATATCTGCCCCATGTGATGCGGGGGATGTTGTCGTCCCGGTCAAAATCCCGCTCGTTGGTGCAGCCGGTCAAATCAAACCACGGTGTGCAGGAGATATAGATGAGGTTGTCGTTCTCTTCGTCCTGGTCAAGAAGGGTCTTCTGGGCAGCGCTTCTCGCCTGTGCGGAGGCACAGAACTCCGCAATGCCACCGACTTTTGGCAGGGTGACGATGTGAAACTGCTCACTGCCGGGTTTCAGGTCGGTCAGGCTGGGAATGCGCTCATCCAGTAGCCACACCTCGCCGTCCCGGATGGCGTAGCGGAAATTCTTCACGCTGTTCACGGCGTCCGTCACGAGATACCCCATCGCGTAATAAAACGACAAATGCCGCTCCTTGACATAGCGGTAAAGGTTTGTTACATCCACCCGGAAGGTGACGCTGTAAAAAGGGTGGGAAACAGCGGAGAAAAACTCGAACAATTCAGCCCGCTCCCAGTGGGTCCTATCGACTTTTTCCATCTTACTTCTCCTCGGCGGGGGCCTGCTTATTTTTATCCAGCGTGTCGAACTGCTTTACGATCTGCGGGTCTTTCAGTTTGATGACCTTGCCGGAGAGGTAGTGGAGGGTATTTTCCTCAGGGATGTCGAGGAAGCTGATACGGACGGCGCAGAGGGCTTGCGTCCGGGTGCCGGTGCGCTCATTCATCTTGCGGTTGCCGTACTTGATGTCGCCCAGCACAGGCTTGCCCAGATAGGCCAGATGGGCGCGTATCTGGTGAGTGCGGCCGGTGATGAGGCCGATGCGGCAGAGGGCGAAGGGACCAGCCGTCCGCAGCACGTCCACATCGGTGACGATCTGCTTGCGGCGCTCGTCCTGGGACTGGTGGGCGTGGATGCTCACCTTGTTGTTCTTCTCGTCGTGCTCCCACCATGCAGTGAAGCGCCCGCTCTGGGGGATGCCCACCGTGATGGTGTAGTATTCCTTCTTGAGCAGGTCGGTGCGGATGATCTCGTTCATGTCCCGGAGGGCGGCGTAGCTCTTGGCCGCGATGACGAGGCCCTCAGTGCCGCGGTCGAGGCGGTTGCAGATGCCGGGCTTGAAGCGGTTCTCGCCCTGGGGGTCGTACTCGCCCTTCTGGGCCAGATACTGGGTGAAGGCGTCCACAAGGTTTGCGTCGCCGGTGCGGTCGCTGTGGCAGAGCAGGTGGGTGGGCTTGTAGAGGACGGCAATGTTCTCATCCTCGTAGATGACCGTCACCTTGGGCTGGTTCTGCTGCTTTTTGGGGGCGGGCTTGTGGGCCGGCTTTGCGCCCTCAGGCGGGAAGAATTCGTCGTTGATGTAGAGCTCGATGAGGTCGCCGGCCTTGAGGCGGTCTTCGGGTACGCCCTTTTTGCCGTTGACTTTGATGCGCTTGTTGCGGAAGCTCTTGTATAAAAGGCTGGTAGGGAAGTCACGGGTCACGCTCTGGACAAAGCGGGAGAGGCGGACACCCTCGTCGTTGGCGGTGGCAGTGTATTGTTTCATAAAAGTATATCCTTTTTGCTTTTCTGGAAAGATTCTGCTTGCCTTTTTGCCAAAGGCTCCCCTACAAGGGGAGCTGGCGAGGAGCTTGCGACGAGACTGAGAGGTTGTACGAAGGATGGCTTTGCCGTAGGAATGAAACCTCTCCGTCATTGCTTCGCAATGCCACCTCCCCTATCGAGGGGAGGCTCTGGCATACCGAAAAGTGTTCTTTCTACTTTATAATAATCTACTCTTCCCATGAAGTCAACGCAGAATATTTTCTGTCGGCTCTTGTCTTTTGCCAAAAATGGGGTACTATAAAAGAAACGACTACAAACAAAGGAGCGCAGCTATGGCAGGACAGAATATAAGCCACGAGGGCCATCGGCAGCGGATGCGCGCCCGTGTGGAGCAGTACGGGCTGGAAAGCCTCGCACCCCACGAGGCACTGGAATATCTGCTCTACATCACCAACGCCCGCCGGGATACCAACGGCATCGCCCACGCGCTGCTGGAGCGGTTCGGCAGCTTTGCCGGTGTGCTGGAAGCCAGTGAAGAAGAGCTCTGCCGTGTGCCGGGCGTCGGCCCGGCCAGCGCCCGGATGCTGCATCTCCTGCCCGAGGTGAGCCGGTACTACGAGCACAGCCGCACCAGCACCGAAGGCGCATTGACGACTACTGAGCGGCTGGCGGCTTACCTGAAACCCCGCTTTGCCGGGGCAAAACAGGAGAAAGCCCTGCTCCTTTCGCTGGACAGCCGCAGCCGGGTAAAGAGCGTGTACTGGCTCAAGGAGGGGAACAGCCGGATGGTGAGCCTCGAGGTGAAGGACGTCGTCTCGGCGGCGCTCCGGGGCGGGACGGAAAGCGTCGTGCTCTGCCACAACCACCCCAACGGTGTGCCGCTGCCCTCCCGCGAAGACCTCGCCGCCACCGAGAACATCGTCCGTGCGCTGGGGCTGGTCAAGATACGCCTGCGGGACCACATCATCCTCGCCGAAAACGACTACTTTTCCATGCGGGAATCCAACCGCCTGCCGTTCTACGACTTCGAGACCGGCGCAATGTTACGCCCATATGGAAGAGAATGATTTACATTATAAAATAATTGTGGTATAATGGCTGCAAGAGATACAACTAATCGTAGTTTTGAAAAGGAGGGCTTTTTGTGGCAGAGGAAAAATTCCATCTGGTGTCGTCCTACGCCCCCACGGGCGACCAGCCGCAGGCCATCGCACAGCTGGTAGAGGGGGTAGAGCGGGGCGACCGCTGCCAGACCCTGTTGGGCGTCACCGGCAGCGGCAAGACCTTCACGATGGCGAACGTCATCGCCCAGTGCAACCGCCCGACGCTGGTACTGGCCCACAACAAGACGCTGGCCGCCCAGCTCTGCACCGAGTTCCGCTCGTTTTTCCCGGACAACGCCGTGGAATATTTCGTCTCCTACTACGACTACTACCAGCCGGAGGCCTATATCCCCAGCACCGATACCTATATCGAAAAGGACAGCGCCATCAACGACGAGATAGACCGCCTGCGCCACTCGGCCACGGCGGCGCTCTCGGAGCGGCGGGACGTCATCATCGTCGCGTCGGTGTCCTGCATCTACTCGCTGGGCGACCCCATCGACTATCGCAGCATGGTCATCAGCCTGCGGCCCGGGATGCAGATGGAGCGGGATGAGCTGTGTGAAAAGCTGGTGACGCTGCAATATGAGCGCAACGATGTCAATTTCATCCGCAATAAGTTCCGCGTCCACGGCGACATCGTGGACATCTATCTGGCCTATATGAGCGAGCTGGCCATCCGGGTGGAGTTCTTCGGCGACGAGATCGACCGCATCACCGAGTTCAACCCCCTCACGGGTGCAAAGCAGAACGTGGTCAAGCATGTTGCCATCTTCCCGGCCAGCCACTACATCGTCAGCGCCGACAAAAAGGCTGCCGCCATTGAAAAGATTCGCGCCGAGTGCGACGCGCAGGTGAAGCAGTTCACCTCGGAAGGCAAGCTCATCGAGGCCCAGCGCATCCAGCAGCGGACGAACTACGACATTGAGATGCTGACGGAAGTGGGCATCTGCAAGGGCATCGAGAACTATTCTGCCGTTCTGTCGGGCCGTGCGCCGGGCAGTATGCCCACGACTCTGCTTGACTATTTCCCGGACGACTTCCTTCTCTTCGTAGACGAGAGCCATGTCACCCTGCCGCAGGTGCGGGCCATGTACGGTGGCGACTACGCCCGCAAAAAAACGCTGGTGGAGTACGGTTTCCGCCTGCCGTCGGCCTTTGACAACCGCCCCCTCAAGTTCGAGGAAGTGGAATCCAAGCTCAACCAGATGATATTCGTCTCGGCCACCCCCGGCGAGTACGAGCGGAAGAACAGCACCCAGGTGGCCCAGCAGGTCATCCGGCCCACTGGTCTGCTGGATCCGCTCATCTCGGTGCGCCCCGTGGAGGGGCAGGTGACGGACCTTCTGGGCGAGATAAACGCCCGCATCGAGCGGCATGAGCGCGTCCTGGTCACGACGCTGACCAAGAAAATGGCCGAAGACCTGACGGATTACTTCACCGAGCAGGGGATAAAGGTCAAGTATATGCACCACGAGGTGGACACCTTCGAGCGGATGGAGATCATCAAAGACCTCCGCCTCGGCACCATCGACGTGGTGGTGGGCATCAACCTGCTGCGTGAGGGCCTCGACCTGCCCGAGGTCAGCCTTGTGGCCATCCTCGACGCCGACAAAGAGGGCTTCCTCCGCAGCGAGACGAGCCTGATTCAGACCATCGGCCGCGCCGCCCGCAACGCCGAAGGTCTGGTCATCATGTACGCCGACGAGGTGACGGACAGCATGGACCGCGCCATCACCGAGACAGAGCGCCGCCGCGCCATCCAGATGGCCTACAACGCTGAGCACGGCATCGTCCCGAAGACCATCGTCAAGGCCATCCCGGATTCGATCGAGATCAGCGACAAGGCTGAGAATGCCAGGATGAACACCCGGCGGATGGGCAAGCTCGAGCGCGAAGCCGCCATTGACCGCCTGACCCGGGAGATGAAGGAAGCCGCCAAGCTGCTGGAATTTGAGCACGCGGCCTTCCTGCGCGACCAGATCGACCGCCTGCGCCGGGGCGAGAACCCCACCGTGGATTCCTCGGCAGAGACGGAGCGGAAGCAGAACCATGCACAGACACAGAGAAGAGGGAGAAAGTACCTTGGCAAACGATAAAATAGTCATCAAGGGTGCGCGGGAGCACAACCTGAAAAACGTAAATCTGACCCTCCCGCGTGAAAAATTCATCGTTATGACCGGCCTGTCCGGTTCGGGCAAGTCGAGCCTTGCCTTCGACACCATCTACGCCGACGGCCAGCGCCGCTATGTCGAGAGCCTGTCCAGCTACGCCCGGATGTTCCTTGGCCGGATGGACAAGCCCGATGTGGACGAGATCACCGGCCTGTCTCCGGCCATTTCCATCGACCAGAAGACCACCAGCCACAACCCCCGCTCCACCGTGGGTACCGTGACGGAAATTTACGATTATCTGCGCCTTTTGTACGCCCGTGTGGGCGTGCCGCACTGCCCGGTGTGTGGGCGGGTCATCAGCCAGCAGAGCGTGGATGAGATGGTGGACGCTGTGCTCAAGCTGGAAGAGGGGACGAAGTTCCAGATCCTCGCGCCTGTCGTCCGTCAGCGCAAAGGCACCCAGCAGAGAGAGCTGGACGCCGCCCGCCGCGCCGGTTACGCCCGCGTAAAAATCGACGGTAACATGTACGACCTCGACGAGGAGATCGCGCTGGAAAAGAACATCAAGCACACCGTGGAGATCGTCGTTGACCGTCTTGCCATGCGCAAGGGCATCCGCGGCCGTCTGGCTGACTCGCTGGAAACGGCCCTTGCCCTCACCGGCGGCGTGGCTGAGGTGGATGTCATCGGCGGCGAGTGCATGACCTTCAGCCAGAATTTCGCCTGCCCCGAGCACGGCATTTCCATCAGCGATTTGTCACCCCGGCTCTTCTCCTTCAATAACCCTCTGGGTGCCTGCGAGAAGTGTACCGGCCTCGGCACCTTCATGCGGGTGGACGAAGAGCGTATCCTGCCCAACCGGGACCTCTCGATTCGGGAGGGGGCTGTCAAGGCCAGCGGCTGGTACTACGCCGAAGGCTCCGTAGCCGAGATGTATTATCTGGGTCTGGGCAAAAAGTACGGCTTTACGCTGGATACGCCCATCAAAGAGATGAGCACCGAGGCCGTCAACGCCCTGCTCTACGGCACCAACGAAGAAAAAATCGAGATGCACCGCACGAATGAGTTCGGCAGCGGCGTCTATTATAATACCTTTGAGGGCATCGTCGAGAACCTCGAGCGCCGCTTCCGCGAGACGAACAGCGAGTGGATGAAGGAGGAGATCGGCAGCTTCATGTCGGGCGTCGAGTGTCCCGACTGCCATGGCAAGCGCCTGAAACCGGTGGTGCTGGCTGTGACCATCGGCGACAAAAACATCAGCGATTTCTGCGAAATGTCGATTCGGGACGAGCTGAAATTCATCGCCGACAATGAGCCGAACCTGACCGAAAAGCAGAAGCAGATCGGCGGCCAGATCATGAAGGAGATCAAGAACCGCCTGCAGTTTTTGCAGAGCGTGGGCCTCGATTATCTCACACTGGCCCGGTCGGCAGGCACCCTGTCCGGCGGCGAGAGCCAGCGCATCCGCCTGACCACCCAAATCGGAAGCGCTCTGTCGGGTGTGCTGTACGTGCTGGATGAGCCCTCCATCGGCCTGCACCAGCGCGACAACGATAAACTCATTGCAACGCTGAAAAATCTCCGTGACCTCGGCAATACGGTCATCGTGGTCGAGCACGACGAGGATACCATGCGCAGCGCCGATTATATCGTGGACGTCGGCCCGGGCGCGGGCGTCCACGGCGGCGAGATCGTGGCCGCAGGCTCCGTCAAGGACATCTGCAAGGCCAAGCGCAGCATCACCGGCGACTACCTGTCGGGCCGCAAGCGCATCGAGGTGCCGCAGACCCGCCGCCCCAGCAACGGCAATTTCCTCACGGTGAAGGGTGCGCGCGAAAACAATCTGCGCAACATCGACGTAAAATTTCCGCTGGGCGAGTTCGTCTGCGTGACGGGCATCTCCGGCTCGGGCAAGTCGAGCCTCATCAACGAGATCTTGTATAAGACCCTCGCCTGTGAGCTGAACGGCGCCCGCTCCCGCGCTGGCAGGTGCGATGGGGTAGAGGGCCTCGAGTTCGTGGATAAGGTCATCGGCATCGACCAGCAGCCCATCGGCCGCACGCCCCGCTCCAACCCCGCCACCTATACCGGCGTGTTCAACGACATCCGCACCGTCTTCTCCCAGACGCAGGATGCCAAAATGCGGGGCTACGGCCCGGGACGGTTCAGCTTCAACGTCCGGGGCGGCCGCTGCGAGGCCTGCGAGGGCAACGGCATCCTCCAAATCGAGATGCACTTCCTACCGGACGTCTACGTTCCCTGTGAGGTCTGCAAGGGCGCACGCTACAACCGCGAGACGCTGGAAGTCAAGTATAAGGAAAAGACCATCTCTGACGTGCTGAACATGACCGTGGAAGAGGCGGTCGTCTTCTTCGCCAACCAGCCGAAGATCGCCCGCAAGCTGCAGACGCTGTTGGACGTGGGCCTGGGGTATGTCACGCTGGGGCAGAGCGCCACGACCCTTTCGGGCGGCGAGGCGCAGCGTGTCAAGCTGGCCAACGAGCTGGCCCGCCGCAGCACGGGTAAGACCGTGTATATTCTCGACGAGCCGACTACCGGCCTCCACATGGCTGATGTCCACCGCCTCATCGAGGTGCTGCAGAAGCTGGTGGATGCAGGCAACACCGTCATCGTCATCGAACACAACCTCGACCTCATCAAGTGCGCCGACCACATCATCGACCTCGGCCCCGAGGGCGGCAGTGCCGGCGGCCTCATCGTCGCCGAGGGTACGCCGGAGCAGGTGGCCGAGGTGCCGGGCAGCTTTACCGGCCAGTACCTCAAGCCCCTGCTGGAAAAGGACGCGAAACTCCGCGCAGAGGGCAAATAAAGCAGTATAAAACAGAGCCGCAGTCTCCCAAAAGACTGCGGCTCTGTTGTTTGCAAAAGTTCCAGATATAACAAAAAGCTCTTCAGTCGAGAGGCTGAAGAGCTCTGGTCCAGCAGAGCTGGACAAATCCGAACTTGTCGGGGCAAGGCCCCTCCATCTTGCTTGCGCAAACCGTTCTGTTGCTCAAAAGCCCCACTGGGGCTTTCGTTGCTTCGCAAACGCAAACTTTTTCCTCCCCGGTGGATACTTATACTTTTTCAGTAAGTGCTTCACCATCTTACCCATACTCGCACGGGCAGTTTCTTTTTTTGCAGGTCTATTGCGCTCGCATTACTGAATTTCTGTGTTTCCAGCCATCTCCATTGCGGCGTTCGATTGACACAGGTTGAGTTATCGGCAGATACAGCAAACACAACGGGCGGCTCTGGTAACAGAGCTGCCCGTTGTGTTCGTTTATGAAAAGGAGAACTTAGATCTCATACCACTTGATCTCGTTGGCATCCAGATGCAGAGCAAAGCTGCTGCCGTCTGTGGTGTAAACGGTGGTGTCCTGCGGCTCGTACGTGTTGTTCACCACACAATACTTGCCGTTCTTGACGTAGGCGTGAACTTCTACATTATAATTGGAGCTGAACCATGTATGCAGTTCCTCCTCGCTGTGGGCACTCCACAGGATAGCGCGGTAAAGGGTGCGGCTGTTGGCAAAACTGTAAGGCACACCGCTGATGTACACGGCACGACCCTTGCCGAAGTCGTGTGCCGCCATCTGCACTTCTTTGTTTCGCTGCACCAGCACTTCGGTGCCTTCCAGCGCATAAATATTCCTCTTGCCCTCCCCAAAGTCGATGGGCCGGTCGGCATCCTGCAGAATGAAATGATCCGGGTGTTCTTCCCAGTTGTACTTGTCGTAGTTGAGGGTGAAGCCGTTTTCTTCCTCCACGCCCAGCACGCTGGCAAGCTGGAGAATGTGGCCCTGATACGGGTGACCGGAAGGCTCACCCACGCCGATAAAGCCGCCGCCGTTCCAGACGAACTTGCGGATAGCGGAGGAGATCTCCGGGTCTTCCCACCAGATGCCGCCGGTGTGTGCGGTGTCGGCATCGCCGACATTGATAATGACATCCAACGAATCCAGCAGATGCGGGTCGTTCTTGATATCCTCAAAGCTGATAAACTTCACATCAAAGGGCGCACCGGACAGCATCTCAATGACGCCGGCATAGCTATAGTTCTGCTTGTAATAGAGGGCGTGATGCACCATGTGACAGCCCCAAGCCCGCATTTTACCCCAACAGTTCAGCACGGCCACTCGCTTGACACAGTAGGGTGTGGTGTCCTTGATGTTCTCGTACAGCTCGCGGAACTCGTTGCAGACGCTCTCCACGTAGTCCACGAACTCCGGGAACTGCAAGGCCAGTTTCAGATAGCCGCCATAGCCGATGCGGTCGATGGGCTTGCGCAGGATAGCGCGGCGGGCTGTAACCCAGTTCTCCTTGGCTTCCCGCACGGGGTCGCCGCCCTCGTGGAAGGTGTCGGGGAAGAAGTACGGCAGGAAACGGCCCTCGGTGTACTTCACGCCCTCAATGTCAGAGATCAGGCGCAGGGTGGAGCCGTTGCCCACGCTGCCCACTACGGCATCCAGTCCGATGGTCTTGAACTCCGGCATGAAAGGTTCGGTGCCGATCCAGTGATCGCCGAGGAACATCATGGCTTCGCACCCGCACGCGTGGGTGATGTCCACCATCTCCTTGGCAAGCTTTGCCACCTCGCGGCGCTGGAAGGCCTGAAAATCCCGGAATTCCTTGCTGGGCACCCGGTACTGGTTGTTATAGTAGCCCTGATCGATGATGTACTCCGGGCGGAACTTGTAGCCCACTTCCTGCTCAAACTGGTTGAGGATATAAGGGCTGACCGAAGCAGAGTATCCATACCAGTCCACGAACTTCTCCCGCTTCAGCTCGTCGAAGATCAGGGTGAACTGGTGGAAGAAGGTGGTGTAGCGGATGACGTTAACATAGGGGTGCTCTGCAATGAACTTGCGCAGGCGCTCCATGGAATACTTGTGGGTCTTGGGCTGACGCACGTCAAAGGTGATCTGGTGCTCAAAATTCGTCCAGCCGTTGGTGGTAGCGTTGTACATATGCACCGGGTCCCAGATGAGGTAAGCCAGAAAACTGACGGTATACTCATGGAATGGTACGGCCTGTACGGTCACACTGCCGTCGGCGTAGCTCCACTGCTCCGGCGGCACGGGCTGACCGGTGGTTCGATCCATGACCTCCCACCAGCGGGTGATGTCGTCGTTGGTGTTCACCTGCATCAGCTCCGGGCTGATGCCCTTCATCAGCGGGATGGTCACGGTGTCGCCGGGGGCGGTGTAAAAGCCGGTCATGATGTAGCACTGCTGTACCTCGTCCGGGTTTGCCTTTGCCCATGCGTTGTCCTTGCGGGTGGTATAGTAGGTGGAGTAGATCTTGGCGTCCGCATCCTTGAGCTGCTGTGGGAAGTCGGTGCCGTCGCAGTCGCGGATGGCATCAGCACCCCACTTTTTTAAGATCTCCAGCGTTTCGGGCACAACGTCCAGGTCTGTGGGAATGGTCACGCGCCCGGTCTTTCTCAATTCGTCCATGGGAAACTCTCCTTTACCTCTCTTTGAATCGTAGGGGGTCAATCGTAGGCGGCGTTATACAGCGCCAGCACAGCCAGCAGCAGCGCTACGCCCACCAGCATGATGCCAAGCCCTGCCAGCTGCCCGGTCATTTTCCAGCCGGACACCACCAGCACCAGTGCCAGTACGAACAGCACCAGCATCAGGATCATGCGCAGGGCGGGATGGCTTTTCCAATATGCTTTCATCGTCTGTCACCTTAACCTTTCAGGCCGCCCACGGTCATGCCCTGCGTCAGCTGCCGCTGCACGCAGATGTACAAGATCAGGGTGGGCAGCATCACCAGCACAAGGCCTGCGTACATGGTACCGTACTGGGCGGCGCTCTGCTGCGCCTGCATCAGGTTCAAAAGACCTACCGGCAGGGTGCGGGATGCCTTGGTGGAGCTCATCAGGGTCATGGAGATGATATACTCGTTCCAGAAGGACAGGAAGTTGAACAGGATAATGGTGATGATGGAGGGCTTTGCCATGGGGAAGATGATGCGGGTCATGGTGGAAAAATAGCTTGCGCCGTCGATATAGGCGGCCTCCTCAAAATCGTGGGGCAGGGTGGCAAAGTAGCCCGACAGCAGGTAGATGGTAAAGGGCAGCGCGGTGGCGGCGTATACCACCGCCAGCACCACCAGATTGTTCAGCAGAAAGCTGCTGCCGAAATGGCCTTTCAGCCACACATCGCTGTCCCGCAGCATCAAAAAGATGGGCACCACGATGTAGTTCACGTTGATGAACAGGCCCGCCATGAACAGGGTGTTCAGTACCTTGCACCCCTTGAAGCGGAAGCGGGACAGGCAGTAGGCGGCGGGCAGGGCAACGACCAGCAGCAGTGCCAGCGCCAGCGCGGTGACAATGACCGAGTTGAGCATATATTCGCCCATTTTCGCGCCGTTCCATGCGTTGACGAAGTTCTGCCAGTAGAACCCGGCGGGCAGTGCCCAGGGGTTGCCGTAGAACTCTGCATTCTGCTTGATGGAGGCCATGAACACCCATGCCACCGGCACGATGATGGTAACGGCCAGCAGAACCAGCACAAAATAGATGAAAAACTTGTACAGACCTTCCGCAGAGCGGGAAGATTTTTCGGTGGTATTCTGCATCTTCTTCCCTCCTTAAAATTCCAGCGTATCGCGGTTGGTGACCTTGTTGACACAGGCGGACAGGGCAAACGAGAACAGGAAGATGACCACGCCGATGGCCATACTGTAACCATACAGGCCAGCGTCTTTCTGGCTGTACATATAGCTCAGCGCCACATCCGATGCGCCGTTGGGCCCACCGCTGGTCATGGCCTTGACGAAGAGGAAGGCCATGTTGATGGTGGAGATGATAAAGAAGGTGAGGGTGGTGCGGATATTCGTCCAGATGAGGGGGATGGTGATCTGGAAGAACTGGGTCAGCCGCCCGGCACCGTCCAGATTGGCGCTCTCGTACAGGCTGATGGGCACGGAAGACATGGAGGCCATGTACATGACCATGTAGTAGCCGATGGCCTGCCACACCATGGCAATGATGATGGAGGGGATGACCAGTTTTTCGCCCTTCCACAGGATGGGGTCGCTCATGCTGCGGAACAGGCCGATGATGCTGTTCAGCATGCCGTTTTCCGGCTTATAGATGGCAGAGAAGATGCCGGAGATGACGACCACCGACAGGATGTTGGGGATGTAGAAGATGATGCGGAAAAAGTTCTGGCCTTTGATCTTCTCCCGGGTGAGGATGGCGGCAAATACCAGTGCAAAGGCGAAGGTGATCAGGGTGACCGTTACCACCAGCAGGATCATATTCTGCATGGAGCGGATGAACTGGGCGTCCTGCAGCAGATGCTGGAAGTTTTTAAGCCCCACAAAGGTCTCGTTGGGAGAATAGGCACCCCGCTCATACAAACTCATGCGGAACACGTTGAGGGTGGGCAGGATCATAAAGAGGAAAAACAGGATGGTAGCCGGTGCCACACAGAGGAATACGAACCGTTTGCGGCTTTTATCCGTTCTCATAGGGGATTGACCGCTCCTTTCTTGATGGTACTGTACAGCCCAAAAAAGCGGAGGCGGTAAAAACCGCCCCCGCTGGGCAGGGCTTGATTACTCGATGATGTTGGCACGCATCTGGTCGCTGGCGGACTTGATGCCGTCGATCCACTGCTGCTCGGTCATGCTGCCGGACACCAGAGAGTTGACAGGGTCGAAGAACACGGTGCGCACTTCCACGCCGGGGATGGCACTGAAGGCTGCAAAGTTGCCCATGGCGGCCTTTGCGCCGTTGTCGTAGATGGAGTAGAACATCTTGTTGTCGCCTTCCAGACTGTCGGCGATGCCCAGCACAGGCTGGATAGCGCCGCTCTCGGCAAACAGCTTACAGGCTTCGTCGCTGTACAGGTAAGCCACGAACTGCTTGGCGGCATCCTGATGCTCGGCACCGGCGGGGATCCATGCCTGCTCGAACCAGGTGTAGCTGTAACTATCGCCGCCGGCCTTGACAGCGGGCAGGGCGGTCATGCCCCACTCAAAGCCGTCTGCACGGGGAGCCTCGGCCATCTCGCCCACGATCCAGGTGCCGTTGGGCATGAACAGGGCCTTGTTGTCCAGCACCAGCTGCTGGTTCTGGGTAAAGTCCTGATCGTTGGCCTGTGCGGGGGTGATGGGGTTGGTGTAGGAAGCCAGCTTTGCCACGATATCAAAGCAGGTCTTTGCCTCGGGGGTGTCCCAGATGCCCTCGGTGTAGTGGGTGGCCTTGTCGAAGAACTCCGGGCCGCCGGCAGCGTACATCAGCGCATAGAAGAAGGCGTCGAAGTAGCCGGTGGTGGGGTAGGTGAACAGGTAGGTGCCCTCAGCGGCAGCCTTGTCGCCCAGTGCCCACATCTCGTCCCAGGTCTTGGGCACGTCCCAGCCCTTTTCCTTCAGGAAACCGGCGTTGTAGAACAGGCCGCAGGGGCTGTAGAACATGGGAGCCAGATAGGTTTTGCCGTCGCCGTAGGGGTTGGTCAGGGAGGTGTCGGTAAAGCCGCCGGCGATCTTCTCGCTCACCTTCTTGCTCTCGCCGGGCACGGTCATGCTCAGCACATCGGTGATGTCGGCGATCAGGTTGCCCTTGATGAACTGCTCGGTCAGGGCAGCTTCACGGCCGGTGGCCAGATGGACCACGTCGGGGTAGTCTCCGCCCTGCATGGAGGGGCCGATGACGTCCTCCAGCTTTTTGTCGGTGGTCAGGTCCACCTTGATGCCGGTCTGGGCGGTAAAGGCCTCGGCGACCTTTTTCCACATCTCAGCGCCGTAGCCGGTCTCGATGGCAGCAACCTTGATGGTGACGTCCGCAGCCACTGCGGAAGAAGTAGCGGCAGAAGATGCCGTGCTGGACGCGGTGGAGCTGGCAGCACCACCACAGGCAGCCAGGCTCAGTGCAGCGGCACCCACGCCGGCCGCTTTCAGAAAATTGCGACGAGAAATGCGTTTCATAGTGTATCCTCCATCATAAAATTCCGTTCAAAACACAGCCGGGGCAAACAGGCTTCGCCCGAGAGGGCTGTGGTTTTTTCTGGTTCCAATATAGAGGTTTTTACGGTTCGCAACAAGGTCTTTGTTGTTTCGTTTTTTAGAAATATTGCTTTTTGGGAAATTCTTTCGGCAAAAGCACTAAAATTGGCCGGAGTGTTTTGGAATATTTCCCCATCTGTAACCGATTTGACATATTTCTGCACGCCATCAAAGGCAAAAGTATTGATCCTATCCAAAAATCAGGGCTTGCGTTTTTTCTTCATTGCCTCTATAATAAGAAAAAACGTACGAAGCAATGCATCGTTTTCAGGCTTGTATTTTTAGTATCTTGCTTTTATTTTTATGTTTTTTGTTCTTCGCCTCAAAAGGAGCCTTTTATGAGTACCGAGCGATTTGATATCCGCCATGCTCCCGCTCCACGGGAATCCTTCCGGCTGCTGTACATCAGCAAAAGCAAATTTGGCGGTGATTGGAACAGCACTGCCCACACCCATTCCTGCACAGAGCTGTTCTACTGTCTGAGCGGAGAAGGTCAGTTTTATTTAAGCGGTCAGCTTTATCCGGTCAAACCGGATGATATGATCATCGTCAATCCGCAGGTAGAGCATACCGAGTTGAGCCTGAATGCTTCACCGCTGGAATACATTGTATTGGGCGTTGCTGGCATCGAGATCTTATTTGGAAAATCAGATTCTTCCTACGCCATATTCAACTGCCGGAAAAATCGGGAGCGGATGGTGACGCTGCTCCATATGCTGCTGGCCGAAGCAGACCGCAGTCTGGACGGCTGCGAAACGGTCTGTCAGGATCTGCTGGAAGTGCTGCTCATCTGGCTGGTGCGGTGTACCACGCTTTCTTTGCAGGTAGAGGAAACGCCCCGCTCCGACAGCCGGGAGTGTGTGGAGATCAAGCGGTATCTGGACAGCAACTACCGCGAAGATATCTCGCTGGATATCCTTGCTGAAATCGCCCACATCAACAAATACTATCTGGCCCATACCTTCCAAAAAGAGTATGGCATCTCTCCGATCACCTATCTGAACCGCCGCCGCATTGAGGAAAGCAAATATATGCTGGGCAACACCGGTTACAGTCTGGCGCAGATCAGCGAGTTGATGGGCTTTTCCTCTCCCAGCTATTTTTCCCAATGCTTCCGCAAGGCGGAAGGCTTGACCCCCAATGAATACCGCCGTCAGGTGCGGCAGGGACAACGCCCTGCCCCGTCAAAACGGCATGAAGCATAACGCGCGGAATTTGTGATGAAATCCGTTGCCCTTTCTCTGCTCCGGTCTGCTGCAAATGCCTTTGATTTTGGCGGGCCTGATGGAGAATGTCTGCGGCGTGACCCGGCATCTGCGGGCGAAAATTCTTGCCCCTTTGGGACTGCTTCTTGTTGGGGCGTGCCTGCCCCAAACCCTGCCAGATAAAAGCAAAGGGGCATTATCTGCCCCGATGCTTTTCCTTTCGCTTCTGCTGTTTCAGTTCAAACTGACGCTGCTTTTCCGCTTCGCGTTGTTTACGGCTAAGTGCTTTTCGCACCAGCTTGTTTTCTTCTCGCTGCATTTGCAACGCCTGCTGTGATTTTGTGCCGATTCCTGTGGCAGCTGTTTCCTTTCGGATTTGCCGTTGCAATCGCTTTGGGTTCACAGACTCTTTTTTTACAACTGTCTCAACAGATGGACTGAAGCGCAGCTGACTGTAATTCTTGAGCAGATACTCCCAAACTTCATAGTCCTTTGGTTCTGCACCAAACACGACTTTACACACTGAAAGCTTTCTTCTCTCAATACGTTCAAACACTCCGATCCAGAATGGAGCCTCAAAAAATACAGTCAGCTTTGTAGAATCAATGTCCATAACGAAACCCTCCTGAAATAAATCCTTACAGGAACGGACGACCCGGAGGGGAAGGTTACTTACCTACACCGTGTGGTGCAGACGGCTGGGCTACCTACCAGCTCTAGCATCTCTCAGGAAGAAATGCGTTGCGTTTTTATCCTGCTTTTATTATATAAAGCACATCCCTGTGCATTATATCTACCTTAATTGGTTTTCCAAGTGAAGTATACCACACTCGTGGTCAAATGACTACCCATATATACGAGAATTTGGCCGTTTTACTGCGTACGCGCGTACCAACCAGGCAGTTGCCGTGTTGGTTCTCAAAAACTGTTTTACGAACACCCAGCATCGGGGAACGCCCTGTTGTACATATCTCTATCGTCTGTGGTCTTAATCGCAAGTTTTACAAGCAGTGCAATTCTCAACGACCGATTTGCGATATGCAATTCACGGTTGTTGCCAACGAATCAAATCGTGAATTGCGATGGCAGGGTGCGTCCGGGTGGGCGCACCCTGTTTTTTACTATGCTTCATCGTTTTCTGCACGCAGCATCCGGTATCCGACACCAACATGGGTCTGGATCAGATGCGGCGCATCCGGGTATCGTTCCAGTTTTTTGCGCAGGGACGCCATGTAAACGCGCAAGGATGCAATGTCATTTTCCTGCGTACTGCCCCATACTTTCTGCGTGAGGGAGGTATGCGTCAGCACTTTGCCCACATTATGCGCCAGCACACACAGCAGCTTGTACTCGATGGGGGTCAAATGCAATTCATTCTCGCTCAACCAGACGCAGCCTGCCGAGAAGTCGATTTTCAAAGGACCATTGACAAAAACCGGGCTGTTTATGCCGTCAGAAGCCAGCAGATTCAATCGGCGCTGCGTTACACGCAGTCTTGCCAGCAGCTCATCCACGGAAAACGGCTTTGTCAGATAATCGTCTGCGCCGTTGTCCAGTGCCTCGATCTTATCAGAATCCTCGCTCCGGGCACTCAGGACGATGATGGGCAGGTTCGACCATGTGCGGACGCTGCGGATGACCTCGATGCCGTCTATATCGGGCAGCCCAAGATCCAGCAGCATGATGTCCGGGTTGTGGCTGGTAGTCATCATGATCGCCGTTTCCCCATTGGAAGCAGTCAGATATTTATAGCCGTGGGTCTTCAGGGTCGTTGTGATCAGACACCGTACAGGAACATCATCCTCTACGACCAGAATGGTCGGCTTATTCATGAATATTCACCTCACTTTGCGGCAATGTAAAGGAAAAGACACTGCCATTGGGAATGTTGTCACGCAGGGTCAATGTTCCGCCGTGAGCAGTCAGGATCGCTCGGCAGAGAGGCAAGCCCAGTCCAAGGCTGCGGTGGCTGTCTGCGATGCGGCTCTGCCCGGTATAAAACATCTCGAACACCTGTGCTTTTGCGCGATCCGGAATGCCGGGGCCGTTATCTGCAACGTCCACTACGACCTGATGGTCTTTCCGGTAAGCCGAGATCTGAATGATCGAGCCCACGGGGGTATATTTGATGGCGTTGTCCACCAGATTGACAACGACCTGCATGATCAGCCGTGCATCCACATTGACCAAAAGGATCTCGTCCCCATACTGTGTTGTGATGGTGTGTTCGCAGCTTTTCCGGTTGACATGATGCAGTGCTTCTTCGATCATTTCGTCCATCAGCTGCGGCGAGATCTGCAGATTCATCCGCCCATCTTCAATGCGGGTGATGGAAAGCAGATTTTCCACCAGACCGATCAGCCATTGTGCATCGTCAAAAATATCGGTGCAGATCTTGTTCCGGGTCTCTGTATCCAGCGTTTCTCCGTTGGAAAGCAGATTGCTGGCATTGCCGGAAATGGAGGTCAGCGGGGTGCGCAGATCATGGGAGATCGTGCGCAGCAGGTTTGCCCGCAGCTGTTCATTCTGAGCCTGCACGGTTGCCTGCTCTTTTTCCAGTGCGTTTCTGCGGTTTTCGATGGCCAGCGCACCTTCGCCCAGAATGGAGAGCAGCACACTGTTTTCAAAGGCATCCAGCAGTTTTTCGGACAGGTCGATCCCAACCACTCCAAACACGCCGCCTCCGGTCCGAAGCGCAAGATAAAGTCCCTTTGCGTCCGGGCAGCTATCCGTGCCTGCACCGGAACGCTTTTTGTTGGCAAACGTCCAGTTTGCTGCATCCCGTTCTTCCGGTGCAGAAAAGATGTTTTGCGCCGTTTCCTCGTCAACCCCAAAAACCTGTTCTGAACCAAGAACTCCGTTTTGTTCCGGGTAGACGATCAGGCTCCGGTTCAGCAGCTTCATCAACTGGGACGCTGTCTGAGAGAGGATTTCTTCTTCACTTTTGGCTCTCTGTAAAAGCTGATTTGTGTCAAAGAGTATTTTTGTACGGAACGCTGCCTGCGCAGACATTTTTGCATGGTCCTTCAGCCGCGTCGTCAACGTACAGGTAATGATTGCAGAGGTCAGCATCAGGGCAAATGTGACCTGATAACCGGGGTCATACGCATGGAATGTCAGGCGCGGTTCCGTCAAGAAAAAATTGTATAGCGCAACACTGGCAATGGAGCCCAGCACACCGCAGGTGTAACCGCTGGTACACAATGCGGTGAACAGCACCCCCAGCATATAGAGCATAATAATGTTATAGCGTGCAAAGTCCAGCTGCAAGAAAAAGAAGCCGATGAGCGTGATGCAGCTCAGGATGCCTGCGGTGATCAGCAGATCACAGACAGAGGGTAGAAGCGGACGGGTGAACAGCTTCCGTCCTGAGCCGTAGCCGGTCTCTGCAGAAGCATCCGGGATGATATAAATATCCAGATTGGGCGCAGTCAGCGTCAATTTTTCAGTCAGTGACGGTCCGCTCCAGAAATGGCGGCGATGTACGCTGGAGCGCCCCAGCACGATTTTTGTAATGCCGGAGATGCGGGCAAACTCTGCGATCTGCTGCGGAATGTCATCTCCGTAGATCGTAGAAATGTCGGCACCTGCCTGCTCTGCCATACGAATGTGCTGCTGCAAGCGCCGACGGTCTTCTTTTCCCATCTGATCCGAATCCGGAGTCCGGACATACAGAGCTGTAAAGGTCCCTCCAAACGCCTTTGCCATCGTTGCTGCCGTCCGCACGATCTTTGCATTGGAGGGAGAGGACGACAGACACGCCAGAATATGTTCAGTGGGTGGGTCGTTCCGATTCATAAAGATCACCTGCCTTGCCCACAGTATAGCACAATTTGACGGTCACGACCACCAGCCACGTCTTTTTCCTTCCTGTCGAATGATCTCCCTCCGCATGTGATTCAGCGCATCTGCTGCCCGGAAACCACTCAACATGACTCCAAGAACCATCAATAACAAAGCGACATCCATATGATCCGTCCTATCTTTTCAGAGCCGGAAACACTTCTGGATCGATGCGTATTTTCCCAAAACCAGCATACTTTCATCCCGGCACAGCTGCGTATCCGGCGTGATGTTCATATCGAGCTTTCCGTCTTTTTTCAGTGCAAGAATGTTGATGTTATACTTTTTTCGAATATTGATCTCGCCGATCGTGCGATCCATCCATTCCGGCGGAATGGTCACTTCCATAATGGCGTGGTCGTCCTGCAGCTCGATATAATCAAGAATGTGTTCGGAGCTGTATCGGATCGCTGCCCACTTTGCCAGCTGCTTTTCCGGATAGACCACTTCATCCGCACCGTTGCGCAGCAGAAACTTAGCTTGTACATCCCGCTCTGCACGCGAGACCACAAGCTTTGCGCCCAGCTCCTTGAGCAGTGATGTTGTTTCCAGTGAGCTTTGAAAATTGCCGCCGATGGTTACGATACACACATCAAAATTGCCAACACCAAGGGAGCGCAGAAAGTATTCGCTGGTGCTGTCACCGATCTGTGCATTCGTCACATAGGAAAGCACGGCGTTCACACGGTCTTCATTGCTGTCGATGGCCATGACCTGATGACCCAGCTCATTCAGTTCCTGCGCAATATGGCGGCCAAAACGGCCAAGCCCGATCAAAAGAATCGATTTCATACTTGTCTCCTTTATCCGATTGCGATTTTCTCCTGCGGCAGACGAGAGTGGGCAGGGCTGCTGCCAAATGCCGCATAGATCAACGTCAATCCGCCAACACGTCCCAAAAACATCAGTGCGATCAGCACCCCCTGTGAAAGGAGCCCCAGTTGCGGTGTGATGCCCAATGTCAGACCTACCGTTGCCACAGCCGAAGCGGTCTCATACAGACAGACCGACATCGGCAGCTGCTCGGCCGCAGCAATGACAAAGGCTCCGAGGAAGAACAGCGTCAAATACATCCCTGCGATCGTGGCAGCATTCTTGACCGCGGAACCATCTATGCGCCGCCCGAAAAATTCGGCATCATCTCTGCGGCGGAAGGTCGCCCACATATTGGCCAGCAGAACGGCAAATGTTGTGGTTTTCATGCCGCCTGCCGTAGAGCTGGGCGAACCGCCCAACAGCATCAGAACCACCATCAATGCCTGTGAAGTGCTGTCCATCGCAGCAAGATCAGCGGTGTTAAAACCGGCAGTACGGGGTGTAACGGATTGGAACATCGACAATAAAATGCGCTGCCGGGCAGAGCCTGCCGTGAACTCGAAGCAATAAAAGTACAGCGTCGGCAATACCAGAAGAAATGCCGTTGTGACAAGGATCACCTTGCTCTGCATCCGGTAACGGCGAAAATCAAGGCGGTATGTACAAATGTCCTCCCATGTCAGAAAGCCAAGGCCGCCAAAGACGATCAGTGCAGCGATCACTGTGGTAAGCAACGGGTCACCTGCATACCGTGTCAGCGAAACAAATTTTGCCCCCTCTGTTCCCAGCAGGTCAAAGCCGGCATTGCAGAACGCCGAAATGGAATGAAACAGTGCATACCAGATCCCGCGCAATCCATAATCGGCGCAGAACGTCGGCAGCAGCAGTGCGGCACCGGCCAGTTCAAACAGGGCGGTGATCCGCAGAATAAAGCCTGTCAGCCGCACGATGCCGCCCATCTGCGGGGCTGCCGTAGCTTCCTGCATCGTGCTGCGCTGCTTGAGGGAGATCTTTCGCCCGGAAAGCAGTGCAAAGGCAGCACCCACCGTAATGACGCCCAATCCTCCGATCTGGATCAGAAGAAGGATCACGCTCTGCCCGAATGCCGACCAGTAGCTGCCGGTATCCTGAACCACCAGCCCGGTCACGCAAAGGGCGGAGGTGGAGGTAAACAGTGCCTCATGGAACGGTGTGACGCACCGCTGCTGTGCAGCGATTGGAAGCATCAGAAGCAACGCGCCCACCAGATCAACTGCCGCAAAACCTGCAATAATGACCTGAAAAGAAGAAAAACGATGCCGCCTATAACGAGGATATTGAATCATAAAAGCTCCTTTACCTATCCGTGTGCATAAAGATTAGCATGGAATAGATAAAAGAGCCGTAAAGAAAATTGTAGAAGTATAAAGATTCCATTAAAATTGATCGGGAAACACTAAAAAACGCCGGACATCACCAGCTCAAAAAAGCGGTAATGTCCAGCATTCATTAGAAAACAAATAATCCGAACCCATCTCCTATCGGAAACAAGTTCGGATTATTTTTGTTTGGTCCGAGTGGCGAGAATCGAACTCACGGCCTCTTGAACCCCATTGTGCTTCTCTCGAAAACACAATGTACAATCCGATACTGCCTAGACTCAGTATCGTTAAATTTCAAATGTATTATATCATTCTGTTTCATTGGATGTCAAGACGTTTCATTCCTTTTGTGGTCAAATTGTGGTCAAACGACCCCGACAAATGACTTTTCTCCCCCAGCTAAGTTACATCGCGCAATTTCGATTTTCATCAATCGAAGTTGCGCTTTTTGTTTGCACGAATTATCTATAAGGAGGATTTGTCAACCATGTCAATGAACCATCGTTATTTTTTCATCCTTGACAGAACTGTATGACCCTTGACTACTTTTACGGACAGGCTGGAGAACTCTTTTCGTTCTTCCGCATTCCAAAGGCTCTTTTTCAGGAGCAGAGGTTTCAAGATTTGTCAACCGATGCAAAGACCCTGTACGGAATCCTGCTTGACCGCATGAGCCTTTCTGTTAAAAATGAATGGTTTGACAAAAGAGGCCGAGTGTTCATCATCTTCACGATTGAGGATGTCAAGAGGACTTTGCGTTGCGCAGACAACAAAGCGACCAAGCTACTCCGGGAACTTGAAAATTTTGGTTTAATTGAACGAAAACGCCGTGGACTGGGCAAACCGAGTTTGGTGTATGTGAAAAACTTTTCGTCAGACCTTTCAAATGAGCGTGTCCAGAATCGTGAAAATCACGAATCTGGAAGTCCTAAAAACGCTTGTCAAGACCCGCCCAAATCACGATGTAATAAGAATAAAAAGAGTAAGACAGAGCGGAATAATACGAATCCTATCCTTTCCGATGAATTGGAGAAAATGAAGAATCGTAAACTGCTCGAAGAATATTTTTCACATTCTATAGAGATAGACCTTCTTCTCCGGCTCTGCCCGGACGATGAGGACACCATCTATCAAATCGTGGATTTACTGGTAGACACCTGTGCCACCAAACGCAAGATGCTACACATCGCCGGGGACGATAAGCCCGCCGAGGTGGTACGCAGCCGGTTTATGAAGCTGAACGCCGACCATATCCGCTTTGTGCTGAAGTGCCTTGCAGAGAACAGCAGCCCGATCCGAAACATGAAACAATATCTGCTCGCTTCTCTGTACAACGCACCCACCACGATGCAGCTTTCCTATCAAAACCAAACTAATCACGACTTAGCGAATCGGAGGTGACAAGAATTTCAAAGAAAGCAACCACAATTGCCATCGTCAACCAGAAAGGCGGCACCGGCAAGACCACCACCTGTGAAAATCTGGGCATCGGTCTGGCGATGGAGGGCAAAAAAGTCCTGTTGGTGGACGCTGACCCGCAGGGCAGCTTGACCATCAGCATGGGCTGGCAGCAGCCCGATGAACTGCCCACCACCCTTTCCACCCTGATGCAGAAAGCCATGAACGACCAGAGCATTCCGCCCGGTGAAGGCATCCTGCACCATGCAGAGGGCGTTGACCTGATTCCAGCCAACATCGAACTGGCAGGGCTGGAAGTGGCCCTCGTAAACAGCATGAACCGGGAAAAGATGCTCAAGCAGGTGTTGGACGGTGCAAAGCGCGAATACGACTTTATCCTGTTGGATTGCACCCCTTCCCTTGGGATGCTGACCGTCAATGCCTTGGCAGCGGCGGACACCGCCCTGATTCCAGTGCAGGCGCAGTATCTGTCTGCAAAAGGTCTGGAACAGCTTTTGCAGACCGTGCAGAAGGTCCGACGGCAGATCAACCCGAAACTGAAAATCGAGGGCATCCTGCTGACTATGACAGATAGCCGCACCAACTATGGGCAGCAGATCGACAACCTGATTCGGGGCGCTTACGGCAGCAAGATCAAGGTGTTCGACCAGACCATTCCCCGGTCTGTCCGTGCTGCGGAGATCAGCGCCGTAGGCAAGAGCATTTTTCAACACGACCCCAAAGGCAAGGTGGCAGAAGCCTATAAATCTCTGACCGAGGAGGTGATGGCGAATGCCAAAAGGCAGCTTAAACGTGTCGCTGAAAGGGGCAGATGACATTTTCTCCACCGAGGAATCCCGGCAGGAACAGCAGCGGGAGCAGGTGCAGCAGATTCCCATCGGAGAGCTGTTCCCTTTCAAAAACCACCCCTTTAAGGTCTTGGACGATGAATCCATGCAGCGCACGGTGGAGAGCGTGGAACAGTACGGTGTGCTGTCTCCGCTAATTGCCCGTCCCCGCCCGGAAGGTGGCTACGAGATCATCTCCGGGCATCGCCGTCAGCACGCTGCACAGCTTGCCGGGCTGGATGCCCTGCCCGTTATCGTCCGTCAGATGGATGATGATGCCGCTGTTTTGCTCATGGTGGACAGCAATCTCCAACGTGAGAACATCCTGCCCAGTGAAAGGGCTTTCGCTTACAAAATGAAGCTGGAAGCCCTAAAAAATCAAGGTGCTAGGTCAGATTTAACTTCAGCCCAAATTGGGCCGAAGTTGACAGCAGCCGAAAAAGTGGCAGAGGAAGCCAATGATACCAAGTCGCAGGTCAAGCGATTTATCCGCCTGACCTGCCTTATCCCGGAACTGCTGGACATGGTAGACGAAAAGAAAATTGCATTCAATCCCGCTGTGGAGTTGTCCTATCTGGACGAAGCCCAACAGCGGGATTTTTTAGAGGCAATGAACGACACCCAGAATGCACCGTCCCTTTCCCAAGCGCAACGGCTTAAAAAGCTGGCGCAGGAAGGGCACTTCTCGTATGACGTTGCCTTTGCGGTCATGGGAGAAGAGAAAAAGGACGAGCTGGATAAGGTGGTCATCAAAAACGACACCCTGCGGAAGTATTTCCCGCGCAGCTACACCCCGAAACAGATGGAGGACACCATCATCAAGCTGCTGGAACAGTGGCAGCGCAAACAACAGCGGCAGAATGAACGCTGACTCATACCGTAACGAAAGACCCGATGGGGTCTTTTTCTTTTGCAAACAAAAGGAGAAAACGCCTATGAAAAACAACGCTACCCGTACCATCCGCTCCGAGGAGATCACCATTGATGTGCGTATCTGCGCTGCACTGGCGGCAAACCGGGGCGGCGAGGTCTACCTCGCAGCCATTGCCCCGGATATGGAGCTGACCGTCATCACGCTGGAAGAAGCTCCGGGCATCCTGCCCTGTTTTGAGGAGGACGATGCCTACCTGAACCTTCCAAACACCTCGCTGCTGCTCTGCTACAACCCGGCGCAGGTGCTGAAGATGGGCGGCAAGCACTACCTGACCGGCCCGGTGATTCTGGCTCGCACCAACATGGACGGCAGGGTCATCTCTCTGACCATTGATGAGGTCTACCTGTTCCAGAAGTATCTGGAAAGCCACAGCACCACCCTGATGGCAGATGGGCAGAAGCTGACCTGCATCTGCATCGACTGAGGTGTGCCATGCTGAACTTTTTTATCGGATTCGCATTTTTTGAAGCGGGTGCCATTTTCGGCTTCTTCGTGGCGGCTTTGATGCAGGCGGCACGGAGCGGTGAAATCGGACTGAACGGAAAGGAGAATTCACATGGAAGAAAACACCTTGTCGGTGCTGAAAATTGCACCGGGACAGCATCCGCAGCAGGTCGAGATTAACAACAACCTGAAAGCCTTGCAGGAGGCGGTGGGCGGCACGATTGCTGCTGTTTACCCCTTTGCAGACCCGGTGGCTATCATCTGCAATGACGATGGTAAGCTCATGGGTCTGCCCTTGAACCGTGCCCTGCGGGATGAGGACGGGCAGATGTACGATGCCGTTGCCGGAGACTTTCTGGTAGTGGGTTTGGGCGAGGAGGATTTTGCATCCCTGACCCCGGAACTGGCGCAGAAGTACGAGCAGCTTTTTCATCAGCCGGAAGCCTTTCTGAAGCTGGGCAACCGTCTGCTGGTGCTGCCGGTGCCTGATGAACCGCCCACAGAAAAGCCCCGCACCAAGCCCTCGGCAGAGCATGACCGCTAAAATCACCCTGCTGCACGGGAGGTGATGGCAGTGCAGGAAGAAATCGAACAGAAATCCTTCAACATTATGATCTCCACCACGAAGCTGTCTGCCCGGACTGTCCTGCGGGCAGTAAAAGCGGCGTTTCGGCTTTACCAGTCCAAAGCATCCCAAGGTAAGCAAAGCGTCCGCACCCTTCTGCGGCAGAACCGGGGCGTGTCCAGTGTGGAGATCAGCAAGACCGGCATCCGTGGGCTGGAACGCTATGCCAAAAAGTACGGCATCGACTACGCCATCCGCAAGGACACCTCCGAGGTGCCGCCCCGATATCTGGTCTTTTTCAAAGCCCCGGACGCAGAAGCCTTCAACTCGGCGTTCAAGGAGTATTCGGCATCCCTGCTGAATAAGGGCAACCGCCCCTCGGTGCTGGCACGATTGCAGGAACTGGTGCAGGCGGCGGCAGAACTCCCCGGCAAAGTCCGGCACAAGGAACAGGAGCGTGGACTGTGACCACGAAAAAACTGACAAAGCTGCTGGCGCTGTATCTGCCCTATATTTTGCTGGGACTGGTGGCAACCAACTTTGGTGAAGCATGGCGGCTTGCCGAGGGCAAAGAACTGGGCGATAAGATCATGTCCATGATGGGCACTGTTCCGCTGGCATTTGCAAGCCCTCTGCCCAGCCTGTATCCGCTTGATTTACTGGTGGGCTTGTGCTGCGGCGCAGGGCTGCGACTGGCGGTCTATTTGCGTGGCAAAAACGCAAAAAAGTACCGTCACGGCATGGAGTACGGCTCTGCCCGGTGGGGCACACCCAAGGACATTGAGCCGTTCATGGCTCCGAAATTTGCCGACAACATCATCCTGACCAAAACGGAACGGCTGATGATGAGCAACCGCCCGCCGGACCCCAAGAACGCCCGGAACAAAAACGTGCTGGTAGTGGGCGGCTCCGGCAGCGGCAAGACCCGGTTTTGGCTCAAGCCCAACCTCCTGCAAATGCACAGTTCCTATGTAGTCACTGATCCCAAAAGTACGATCTTGCTAGAATGTGGTAATGCAATGTTGAAGAACGGCTACAAGCTAAAAATCCTGAATACCATTAACTTTTCCAAGAGTATGCACTACAACCCTTTCGCCTATGTCCACAGCGAAAAGGACATTCTGAAACTGGTCACGACCCTGATGACCAACACCAAGGGCGAAGGCAGTGGCGGCGATCCTTTCTGGGAAAAATCCGAAAGACTGCTTTTGACCGCTCTGATTGCCTATCTGCATTACGAAGCCCCGGTGGAGGAGCAGAACTTCGCCACCCTGCTGGAAATGCTCAACACCATGCAGGTGCTGGAGGACGACGAGGAATACCAGAACCCTGTGGACTTGCTGTTTGAGGAACTGGCAAAAAAGAAGCCCAACAGCTTTGCCGGGCGGCAGTACAAACTTTACAAGCTGGCTGCCGGCAAGACCGCAAAATCCATCCTGATTTCCTGCGGTGCTAGGCTCGCTCCCTTCGACATCCAAGAATTGCGCGATTTAACGATGTACGATGAGCTGCAACTGGACACGCTGGGTGATAAGAAAACAGCTCTGTTCCTCATCATGTCGGACACGGACAGCACCTTCAATTTCTTGATTTCAATGGTCTACACCCAGCTTTTCAACCTCCTGTGCGACAAAGCCGACGATGTATACGGCGGCAAGCTGCCCATCCATGTGCGGTGCCTTATCGACGAGTGCGCCAACATCGGGCAGATTCCCAATCTGGAAAAGCTGGTGGCGACCATCCGCAGCCGTGAGATCTCTGCCTGTCTGGTACTGCAAGCCCGTAGCCAATTGAAGGCCATCTACAAGGACAATGCGGACACCATCGTGGGCAACATGGATTCTCAAATTTTTCTGGGCGGCAGTGAGCCTACCACCCTGAAAGACCTGTCCGAAATGCTGGGCAAGGAGACCATTGATGCCTTCAACACCTCCGACACCCGTGGCAACAGCCCCAGTTACGGCACCACGTTCCAGAAGATGGGGCACGAATTACTGAGCCGGGACGAACTGGCGGTGCTGGACGGCGGCAAGTGTATTTTGCAGTTGCGTGGCGTGCGTCCGTTTTTGAGCGACAAGTACGACCTGACCCAGCACCCCAATTACAAGCTGACCTCCGACTACGACCCCAAAAACACCTTCGATATTGAAAAATATCTGAACCGAAAAGAAAAAATCCACCCCGGTGATGAGTTCATCGTGGTGGATGCTGATTCGCTCCCGTCTGCCTGATCCGGTAGTCGGTTTTAATTTGTCCCGGTCAGAAAAGTGCACCAGAAAATCAGCCTTGCTGCGGTTATGCAGCGTAAAACTACAAGATTTCGGGTGTGTACAAATGATCGAAAACGCTTTATAATAAAGGAGAAAAGACTATGGAATTCTTCAACTCTGCTATCGAAGTTCTTCAGACTCTGGTCGTGGCTTTGGGTGCCGGTCTCGGCGTATGGGGTGCCATCAACCTGCTGGAAGGTTATGGTAACGACAACCCCGGCAGTAAGAGTCAGGGCATGAAGCAGCTCATGGCTGGCGGCGGTGTCGCTCTGGTGGGCATCACCCTGATTCCCCTGCTGAGCGGTCTGTTCGGTTAAGAACAGTGGGCGGCGATTGCCGCCCGGTACATATTATAATAAGGAAAGCCATAGTAACGATCTCACATACAGAAGGTGAAGCAGATGAGCGAGATTTTATTGTATCATGGCAGTAAAGAAGAAGTTGTCTATCCCGAAATCCGCATCACACGGTATACAAAGGACTTTTCTTGGGGATTCTACTGCACGAACAACTATCAGCAAGCCTACCGCTGGGCAGACCGCCGTTCTGCCGATGGCCTTGTGAACGTCTATCGCTATGTAGAAAATCCCGACCTGAAGATCCTGCGTTTCCCTGAAATGTCGGACGAATGGCTGGATTTTATTGCAAAATGTCGTGCAGGTGAAACCCATCCCTACGATATTGTGGAGGGACCCATGGCAGACGACACCATTTGGGATTACGTCAACGGATTTACGTCCGGGCAGATCAGCCGTGAAGCATTTTGGGCATTGGCGAAATTCAAGCATCCAACGCATCAAATCAGCTTTCATACCGTAAACGCTTTGCACTGCCTGACCTTTGAGAGGAGTGAACCCATCCATGACCGAAAAGCAGAAAAATGATGTTCTCTATGTTTGCAGCCTGATCGAGACCATTGCCCGCAAGACCAAAAATCATCGGCAGGATGTGATCCATCACTTTACAAAAGCCGACATCGAACGGCAGCTCCGGCTGGCAGAAGTAAACCATTGCCTGTCCTTTGATCAGGTTTCGGATGAGTTGATTGACGATTTCAACATCCCGGATGGGGATTTTGATACTGCTGCAGAGTGCCGCTATACGGTTCCTTCTGCAACCTCCATCGGAATGCTGTATCAGGGACTGGTGCTATCCACCATGAAGGATGAGGATGCTGCACAGACGATTATCGATGTTTTCTCCTCGTTCATCACCGATGAAATTTCGGACTTCAATTCCAATGTCTATTATACCAACCCTGATTATCTGCGCTGCTCTTATCTGGAGGGCAAGATGCTCGCTTAACTGAATTTTTACTATGCCGATTGCCGAAAAGCAGTCGGCTTTTTTGTTTCCATAGCACGATTTTTCGTCACAACAGCCCCCTGCGGTTTGCAGTTTTTGAATGTTGTCTGCAAAAATCGTGCTTTTAGTTTATCCACCCATCAATGAAAGGCGGTGTCTTATGCAGTTTTTGACCCACATTATTTTCCTTCTGAACCTTCTCAAGACCCTCATCAACCACTTCACCTAAAGGACGGTGACTGCTGAATGGAAACCGTTCTCAAAGCCATTGCCGACTGGATCAAAGGCATCCTGACGGCAGGTATTATGTCAAATCTCAGCGGGCTGTTTGATGATGTGAACACGCAGGTGGGAAACATTGCACAGCAGGTGGGCACCAAGCCCTCTAACTTTGAACCACGGGTGTTCGCCATGATCGAAGCCCTCTCCCGGAATGTGGTGTTACCCATTGCAGGAATCATCCTGACCGTTATTGCTTGCTATGAACTGATTGAGATGATCACCCAGCACAACAACATGGCGCAGTTCGAGCCTGCCCTCATCATGCGCTGGATCTTCAAAACGGCGGTGTCGGTCTGGCTCATCAGCAATACTTTTGATATTGTGATGGCAGTGTTCGACATCACCCAGAAGGTAGTGTCCGATTCCAGCGGCATCATTGCCGGAAATACCCGTGTCAACGACATTGGGCTTTCCATGCTGCAATCTAACCTGATGCAGATGGATGTAGGCCCCCTGTTCGGGCTTTTCCTGCAAAGTTTCTTCATCGGCATCACCATGCGGATCTTGAGCATCATTATTTTTGTCATCGTGTACGGAAGAATGATTGAAATCTACTGCATGGTGAGCCTTGCACCCATCCCCATGGCAACATGGGGCAACCACGAGCAGTCGCACATGGGGCAGAACTACCTGAAATGCCTGTTTGCGCTGGGTTTTCAGGGCTTTCTCATCCTCATCTGCGTGGCAATTTATGCGGTGCTGATCCAGAGCGTGGCGATTTCCGGGGATGCCATCAACTCCATTTGGAGCATTGTGGGCTACACCGTTCTGCTCTGTTTCAGCCTGTTCAAGACCAGCTCGGTCACGAAAAGTGTGCTGGGCGCGCATTAAAGGAGGTGCTTGATTGGCTGCGTATATTTCCGTTCCCCGTGACCTGACGAAAGTGAAATCGAAGGTCGCATTCAATCTGACGAAACGGCAACTGCTTTGTTTCGGCACAGCGGCTCTCATTGGAGTGCCGCTGTTTTTTGTTCTCCGGGATTCCGGCGGCAACACTGCCGCCACCCTCGGCATGATGGCGGTGATGCTGCCGGCGTTCTTCCTTGGAATGTACGAAAAGAACGGTCAGCCCATGGAAAAGCTGCTGTCGTACTATGTGCAGTCCCGGTTTCTCCGCCCGAAGATTCGCCCCTACAAGACCAACAACTACTATGCGATTTTGATGAAGGGAGATATGACCCATGATTCCGTTTTGGAAAAAGACCGGTAAGCACAGCAAGCCGCAGTCTGCGCAGAAGCGCAGGCAGAACGCAAAGCCTACTGTGCCCCGGACAGCACAGCAATCCATCCCCATGCAGCGGATGTTCGAGGATGGCACTTGCCGGGTGAAGCCGAACTATTATACTCGGACGATTGCCTATCAGGATATCAATTATCAGTTGGCACAGCAGGAGGATAAGACTGCGATTTTTGAGGAATGGTGCAGTTTTCTGAACTTTTTCGACAGCTCTATCAAATTTGAACTGTCCTTTGTGAACATGGCGACCGACAGTACCGAGTTTGAAAAGAGCATCCGCATTCCGTACCAGAAGGACGGTTTTGACGATGTTCGTGCGGAGTATTCCCAGATGCTGCGCCAGCAGCTTGCCAAGGGCAATAATGGTTTGACCAAGACCAAATTCATCACCTTTGGTGTGGAGGGCGAAAGCATGGCACAGGTCAAGCCCCGGCTTGACCACATCCAGAACGATTTGCTCAACAACTTTCACCGACTGGGGGTGCAGGCAAAGCCCCTGAACGGTGTCCAGCGGCTGAAACTCATGCACGATATGTTCAACATGGACGGTGCCAGCAAGTTTCACTTTGACTGGAAGGACCTTGTGAAAAGCGGCCTTTCGGTGAAGGATGCCATTGCGCCCACCGCCTTTGCATTCAAGAACAGCCGCACCTTCCAGATGGGCGGTATTTTTTGCGCCGCCAGTTTCTTGAGCATCACGGCATCCGACATCAGCGACCAACTGTTGAAGGATTTTCTGGACATGGATTCCAGCCAAATCGTCACCATGCACATTCAGAGTGTCGATCAGAACCGTGCCATCAAGACGGTCAAGCGCACCATCACGGAACTGGACCGCAGTACCATTGAGGAGCAGAAAAAAGCCATCCGTTCAGGTTACGACATTGACATTCTGCCGTCAGATTTGAAAACCTACGGCAGGGATGCAAAAGCCCTGCTGAAAGAATTGCAGAGCCAGAACGAGCGGATGTTCCTCGTCACTTTTTTGGTGCTGAACACGGGCAGGACTGAACAGGAACTGGAAAACAATGTTTTTCAGGCATCCAGCATTGCACAGAAGCACAACTGCAACCTGTGCAGACTGGACTACCAACAGGAACAGGGGCTGATGTCCTCGCTGCCGCTGGCAGACTGCCAGATCGAGATTCAGCGCGGTCTGACCACCAGCAGCACGGCAATTTTTATTCCGTTCACCACGCAGGAACTCTATCAAGCGGGCAAAGAATCGCTGTACTACGGCCTGAATGCCCTGTCCAACAACCTGATCATGGTGGACCGGAAGAAGCTGAAGAACCCCAACGGCCTGATTTTGGGTACTCCCGGCTCCGGCAAAAGTTTCTCAGCAAAGCGGGAAATCGCCAATGCGTTTCTGGTGACGGACGATGATATTATTGTGAACGATCCTGAGGGAGAGTATTCTCCGCTGGTGAATCGTTTGAAGGGTCAGGTCATCAAAATTTCGCCCAACAGTACCCAGTTCATCAACCCCATGGACATCAACAGCAATTACAGCGAGGAGGACAATCCGCTGGCTCTGAAAGCGGACTTTATTCTTTCGCTGTGTGAACTGGTGGTAGGCGGAAAAGAGGGCTTGCAACCTGTGGAAAAGACGGTCATTGACCGCTGTGTTCATGTGGTCTACCGCAAGTATTTCGAGAATCCCACCCCGGAAAATATGCCCCTGCTGGAAGATCTGTACAACGCTCTGCTGACGCAGGACGAACCGGAAGCCCGCCATGTGGCGGCGGCATTGGAGATTTACGTCAAGGGTTCTTTGAACATCTTCAACCACCACACCAACGTGGACATCCACAACCGCATCGTCTGCTTCGACATCAAGCAGCTGGGCAAGCAGCTGAAAAAGCTGGGAATGCTCATCGTGCAGGATGCCGTGTGGGGGCGCGTTACCGCCAACCGCAGTGCCGGAAAATCCACCCGGTACTATGCAGACGAGTTCCACCTTTTGCTGAAAGAGGAACAGACTGCCGCTTATTCTGTGGAGATTTGGAAGCGTTTCCGTAAGTGGGGCGGCATCCCGACAGCCCTAACGCAGAACGTCAAAGATCTGTTGGCAAGCCCCGAAGTATCGAACATTTTCGAGAACTCGGACTTTGTGTATATGCTCAATCAGGCCAACGGAGACCGACAGATTCTCGCAAAGCAACTCAACATCTCGCCCCATCAGCTTTCCTATGTCACCCACTCCGGCGAGGGCGAAGGGCTGTTGTTTTTCGGCAATGTCATTCTGCCGTTTGTGGACCGTTTCCCCACCGATCTGGAACTCTACCGCATTATGACCACCAAGTTGGGTGAAGTCTCGGAGGGCGCACAGAAATGAGCGAACCGAAGCTGAACATCAAAGAGGAAACGTCAACCAAAAAGACCCGTTCTCCCCCGAAGAAAACCAAGGTGGAGCAGTCAGTGCCCAAAAAGAAAAAGCTGAAACTGGATGCAGATAAGGCTGCGGAAAAAGCCCAGCATCTGCGTTTTGGCAAGGCAGAACTGACACCGGATGAACTGAGCCGGTTGAGCAAGGCGCAGAAGCGGGAGATGTACGCCGCCCATGCCGCCCGCTCTGCGGTGCATCACGAAGTTGACCAGTACGAGGACGAAAACGTCGGTGTGCAGGCGTTGAGCGAGGGCGAAAAAGCGGCAGGAAATGTCCGTGATATTTCCAAAAGCCACTATGCCCGGAAGCTGAAAAAGAAAGCCAAGATGCAGGGCAAGAAAGGCTCCAAAACCGCAAGATCTTCTGCATCGGAGCCGACTGCGGCACAAGATGCGGGCGCATCCAGCACCAGCGAGGGCGGCTCCAACTGGCTTTCACGCTGGAAGCAGCGGCAAGAAATCCACAAAAGCTACTATGCCACCGCCCGTTCAGGCACAGCGGCGCAGACCGCAGGCGGCAAGGCGGCATCCAACGGCGCATCTGCTGCCCGGTCCGGCGTGGAACAAGCCGTAGAAAAAGGTAAAACTGCCGTCAGCACTGCCGTGAAAGGGCTGGCGAATGCCGCCAAGAGCAACGCACACGTTCTGGTAATCGTGGGCGTTTTTCTTTTGCTCATCCTCATGGTCATGTCTGGTTTTTCCTCCTGCGGCATCCTCTTTTCCGGCGGCACACAGGTGTCCGGGCAGACCATGTACTCTGCCGAGGACCGGGACATCCGGGGCGCAGAGCAGGACTACAAGAAGCTGGAAAAGGAGCTGGATAAAAAGATCAAGCGCACTCCCACCGACCACCCCGGCTACAATGAGTACCAGTATCACCTTGATCCCATCGAGCATGACCCGTGGCAGCTGACTTCGTTCCTGACCACCTTGTATGACGATTACACTCGGTCAGAGGTGCAGGGCAAGCTGAAGGAGACCTTCAAAAAGCAGTATAAGCTGACCACATGGGTAGAGGTGCAGACCCGGTATATGACTGTGTGGGTCATGACTCCCGCAGGAATCCCAGTCCCCACGCAGGTGCCGTATGAGTACCGCATTTTTCACACAAAGCTGGTGAACAAAGGGCTGGAAGTCGTTATCCGGGAAGAATTGAATGCCGACCAATGGAAACGGTACGAGATCTTTCAGGATACGCTGGGTGGTCGGCCTTATCTGTTCAACGGCGGTCTACCGCCCGGTGGCTCGGACGGCTCCGGCGCACCGGGTATTGATTATCAGATTCCGGCAGAAGCCCTGACGGACAGCGAATTTGCCGCCATCTACAAGGAAGCCCAAAAGTATGTGGGCACGCCCTATGTGTGGGGCGGTTCTACCCCGGAAACCGGGTTCGATTGCAGCGGTTATGTCTGCTGGGTCTACAACCAGAACGGCTACAATGTGGGGCGTACCACCGCCAACGGTCTGTGGAACAAGAGCCAGCACATTTCCGAAGCCGAAGCAAAGCCCGGAGATCTGGTCTTTTTCAAAGGAACCTACGACACCCCCGGCATGAGCCATACCGGGATTTATCTGGGCAATGGCATGATGGTCAGTGCCGGAGACCCCATCAAGTACGCAAACATTCACTCGTCCTACTGGGAGAAGCATCTCGCCGGGTTCGGACGGCTTTCAAAATGATTGGAGGAGTTTTATGAGCGAAAAATCGGATAAGCTACGGGCAATGCTGGAAAAAGAGAAGGAGCGCCGCATCAAACTGAATAACCGCATCGAGATTCTGGAACGGCGCATTCAGGAGGAGGATTCCGCCGAGGTCAACGAGATGGTGCGGACTGCAAAGGTCACGCCGGAACAGCTTGCTGCTCTGCTGCGGCAGTCCGCAACCGCCACCCCGACCCCGGCTGCGCTGTCTGCTGTGGGCGCAACTTTTGAGAAGGAGGTCGATGCAGATGAAGATTAAGAAACTGGGTGCACTGCTGGTATCGGCGGCACTGTGCGCTGGCATGGCGGCTCCCGCCTTTGCCTTTGAGGGCGAAGCTGCCCCGGTGGGGCAGCCGGTTCTGCCGGAAGTCGTGGAGGATGATGTTGTCACCGTCACGGACGAAACCTCTGGTGCCCTGACCCCGGAGGGCAACCTGACGCTGGTGGACGATTATCACACCTCTTACTCGGACGGCTCTGGACAGCAGTTCATTACGCTGGTGTCGAAGTCGGGTGCCACCTTCTATCTGGTCATTGACCGCAACGCCAAAGGGCAGCAGACCGTTCACTTTATGAACCTTGTGGACGAAGCTGATCTTCTGGCTTTGATGGAGGAAGAAGATGCGGACGCTTATACCGCCGAAAAGGAAGCGGCGGCGCAGGCGGAACAGGACAGGCTGAAAGCCGAGGAAGAAGCGAAAAAAGCCGCCGAAGAAGCAGCAGCATCCGGCGAGGAACAGCCCAAGGAAAACAAGGTCACAAAGATCGCATCCGGCTTTCTGGGTGTGGTCGTGCTGATTGCGCTGGCGGCAGGCGGCATTTTCTACACTTTCGCAAAGCAGAAGCAGAAAAAGCAGGCAGAAAAAGAAGCCCTTGACCCGGATGCAAACTACACCGAGGACAAGGGCGACTTCGAGATTCCCACTGAGGACGAGCCGGAGAAACCCGGTGCGGAAGATACCGAACCCATCTGATTTCAAGGCGGCATTTGCCGCCGTACATATTGCAATCAGGAACAGATTGGAGGGATTTTTATCGCAAAATTGATCGTGGCGGAAAAACCGTCGGTTGCCATGTCCTACGCCAAAGTCCTCGGTGCCACCAACCGCAAAGACGGTTATCTGGAGGGTAACGGCTATCTGGTAAGCTGGTGCGTGGGTCATCTGGTGGAGCTTGCCCCACCCAATGTCTACGATGCCAAGTACACCAAGTGGAACATTGCAGATCTGCCCATCCTGCCGCAAAAGTGGCAGTATCTGGTGTCTGCGTCCACCAAAAAACAGTTTGGCATCCTGCAAAAGCTGATGCACCGCCCGGATGTAGATAGCATCGTGAACAGTTGCGATTCCGGACGTGAGGGAGAACTGATCTTCCGGCTGGTCTATGAACAGGCTGGATGTAAGAAGCCTGTTTCTCGCCTATGGCTGTCCAGCATGGAGGAAAACGCTATCCGGGAGGGCTTTGCCCACCTCAAACCGTCAACTGAATACGATGCGCTGTACAATGCAGCACTCTGCCGGGAACGTGCCGACTGGATGGTCGGCATCAATGCGTCCCGGCTTTTTTCATGCTTGTACAACCAGCCTTTGGCGGTGGGGCGTGTTATGACTCCGGTGCTTGCCATGACGGTGGTGAGAGAAGCCGCCATCGCCGCCTTTGTGCCGGAGAAATTCTACACGGTTGCCCTGACCCTTGCGGACGGCGGTACCGCATCCAGCAAGCGGTTTGCTCAGAAAGCGGATGCAGAACTGCTGCTTTCCAAATGCCGAAAGGAGGAGCGTGTTACGGTGCAGAAGATGGAACGCAAGGAAAAGTCCGAGAATCCGCCGCAGCTCTATGACCTTACTGCATTGCAGCGGGATGCAAACCGTCTGCTGGGATTTACGGCACAGCAGACCTTGGATTATGCCCAAAGTCTTTACGAAAAACGGCTCATCACCTACCCCCGCACGGACAGCCGATTTTTGACGGAGGATATGGCGGCATCCCTTCCGGGGCTTGTGGCAGATACGGGCGGGGCGTTTGCCGTGGAGGAACCGTTTCCCATCCATGTGCAGCAGGTCATCAATGGCAGCAAAGTCACCGACCATCATGCGCTGCTGCCCACGAAAAGCATGGCAAACGCAGATCTTGCCGCCCTCCCTGCCGGAGAGCGGAATGTCCTGCGGCTGATTGCTGCACGGCTGCTCTGCGCCGTAGGTGAACCGCACCGCTATGCAGAAACCTCGATTATCACCATCTGCGCCGGAGAGGAATTCTCCGCAAAAGGCAAGTTGGTGCTGTCCGACGGATGGAAAGCCATGGAACGAAAAATGCTGGGGGAACTTCTGGGCAAGCAGAAAGAACTGGCTGTTCTGCCGGATGTGCAGGAGCAGAGCCAGTGTTGCGTTACCGGTGCCGAACTGAAGGAAGGTCAAACGTCCCCGCCGAAATCCTACACGGAAGATACCCTCCTGTCAGCTATGCAGGCGGCGGGTACAGACAATATGCCGGAGGGTGTGGAACGTCAGGGCATCGGCACCCCGGCCACCCGCGCCGCAACTATTGAAAAGCTGGTGCTGAAGGGCTTTCTGGAACGCAAGGGCACCAAGAAAACCAAGGTGCTGCTGCCCACGGATAAGGGAAAAGCCCTCATTACGGTGATGCCCGAAGAAATCCAATCCCCGGAAATGACCGCCGATTGGGAAACAAAGCTGCTGCAAATCGAGCGTGGAGAAATGGAGCCGAACGAATTTATGACCGAGATCAATACGATGATTACCGAATTGGTAAAGAACACGGAAATGAAAAAAGGAGTGGGTGCGCTTATGAAAAATAAGATTATTGGTGTCTGTTCGAACTGTGGGAAGCCTGTCGTGGAGCGTGAAAAGGGCTGGTTCTGCGAGAACCGGGAGTGCCGTTTCGTGCTGTGGAAGGACAATGCGTTCTTTAAGCGTCTGGGCAAGCGTTTGGATGGCCGAATGGCGGACAAGCTGCTGCGGGATGGCCGTGTCCGGCTGAAGGACTGCAAGAGCGCCAAGGGCAAGACCTACAACGCCACCGTGCTGCTGTCCTGTGAAGCGGATGGCCGCAGCAAGTTCAGTCTGGAATTTGAGAATGGGGGCTGCTGATGAAGGATGATGCCGTGATAAAGGACAACGAGGCGGTCTACCTCCTCAACGAGCAGACGTATCTGCATCTGCGGGAAAATCTCCAAGGTGTCGGGTACGAGGTTTTTGACAAGAATAGCCCGCTCCCGGTGGAGGAAGGGCAGATTCCACGGGAAGCTCTGGGCAACACCCAGCGGCGCATCGAGACTGCCCGTGCGTACTATCTGGCAGAGCATCAGGACGAGCCTGTGGGGAGGATTCAGAACGTTGCCGTCACCACCTTGGAAAAGTTCCGCTCCGGGGTTCGCAGGCGTAGGAATCTGGCCCCGCGCTCTCTGCCAGACAATGATGTGCGGTTTATCGACCCAATGTACAACGAGTTGTTCCGTATACCTGACGGCGGCGTTGTGCAGATAACCTACCCGGACGGGCACCAGCGCTCCGAGAAGGTTGAATATCTTGATGACTATCACATGAAAATCGGGTCCACCGTGCAGCACATCTGTGAATTTGCAGAGCGCATGGCACGCAGCCATGCCATCGTGGAGCCGGAGCCGCTGACACAGCAGGAGCAGCGGGCGTGGAATCTGGAATACGACTATTATCTCACCGTGCAGGCAGAGGGCGGCACATGGGAGTATGCTCTTTATCAGGGCGATTGCTGCCTGTTGGAGCGTGGGAAAATTGACGCGCCCGAACTGATGATCGAAGAAGTACGGGACGAGATACTGTACAGCCACAATCTGCGGAACAAGGACTGCATCCCGCTCACGCAAGAGGAGTTTACCCAGAAACTTGCAGACCGAAATGAGATACAGTCATACCGTATGAAGCAATTCCAGCAGAGCGGCCACGACTGTTATCTGGTCATGCAGCTGCAACAGGATGCAGATCCTGCGCTCCGCTTTGCCGCCATGCGCTATCTGAACAAGCAGAACATCGCTCCGTCCGTTGAGAATTACGAGATCCTGTACCGGGGAAATCTCCCGGAAGGAAAGCGCAGCGTTCCGCAAGCAGAACTGCTGGAACAACTGTACCAGAAATTCAACTGCGCCCGCCCTCTGGACTACCATGGGCACAGCCTGTCTGTCAGCGATGTAATCATGCTGAATCAGGACGGAAAAATATCGGCGCATTATGTGGACAGCATCGGCTTTAAGGAGCTGCCGGGGTTTCTGGATAAAAAGCCGGAGCGCCTTTCTGTTCTGCAAAATCTCAAAGAGAAGTGCGATGCCCCGGAGTGCAATCCAACTGGATGCCGGAAAGCGGGGAATGCCCATGAACTTTAACCATGAAGAACTGATGCTGATGATGCTCTACAACTCCGGCACCCGGCTGGGGCTTATCCACGAACTGCGACTGATGCAGTGCTACCTGATGCCCGATGAAACTGCCCTGCGGGAGCTGTCTGAGGGGGTTATCGAAAAGCTGAAACTGTTGACCGATGCGGAGTTTGGCGAGTTGGAATTTCCACTGGACTGATTTTTGCCGCCTGCGGGCGGCGTACATAGGCTCTTTTATAATGCTATTTGGTGTGATATACTGAAATCGACAACACGGGATTGATAGAGTTCTTTAGATAGAGACACTTTTATCTGAAGGCCAAGAATATGTGGAAGAAAACTATAATGATTGGAGTTAATTATAATGAAATATAGAAAAGAAATCATTATTACAATAATTATTACAACTACAATCTGTTTTGTTGCGATTCCATTGGGTGTCAATTATGCATTTCACCATGTGGCACCTGTAGACATATTAGCTGCTCGTTGGGAGGCGTCAGATGCCCTTAATTATATTGCAACAACACTGGCATTTATAGGAACGTTTTTCTTAGGTTTGGTTGCATGGAAACAAAATACGGACTTGCAAAAAATCGAAACAAATAGGTTTATTGCAGATAACTCTTGTGAAGTCTTTTTGGAAAGTATTCAGTTAAAAAACCTCGATCAGACTGTATGTAATCTTAAAACCGAACATATGGAATCCATTGTAGTGGAGGAAGGTATACAAGGGTGTAATTATGGGAGCTTACAAATCGAAATCTGTCTCAAGCGCAAGTCCGGATATGCTACGCAGGTTCGAGTTAATGATATGCAGATATTTATTGGTGATGAGGAATCTGTAATTCCCATATGGACAAAACGATATGATGATACATTTAACATAATCGCAATTTCAGAAAAATACAATCGATTTAATGTTACTGTGTTGCTAAAGCCAGAAACCAAAAAGAAAATCATTGATCATCTAAATGATAATTGCAAAATAATGATAGATATGAAAATAGAACTTGTGTCTGCAAGCTATGTATCTACACAAATGAAATGTCGTGGTGATTTCATAAAATCGAATTCAGATAGTCTTGAAAATAATTTCAAACTGTCCGGCAAAGAACCAATATGTTTTTGGGGTGGAAATATTGTATATTCGGAGAAGGATGTGTCTGCAAGAATAAAAACTTGACGGGCGCCTCGACTCCATAAACGGCATTGGACTAAAACAGTCTCTTATAAAGGTACTGAGTGTTATAAAGGCGATAACACAGATTCCATAAGCGAGTGACCTTAAAAGGCCGCTCGCTTTTTTGTTTACAACGAGATTGAAGGGAGGAACGCTATGCCAAGCAAAACCGAAGAATACCTTGCCCTTGCCCAGCGCACGGCGAATGGTCTGACCCGGTATTGGGAAAGCTGGACGGACTACCTGACCACTGCATCCCGGCTGTACAAGTACCCCTTTGCAGACCAGCTGATGATCTACGCCCAGCGCCCGGATGCCACCGCCTGCGCCGACTTCGACATCTGGAACAACCGGATGAACCGCTATGTGCGCCGGGGTGCCAAGGGCATCGCCCTGCTGGACGAATCCAGCGGCTTCCCCCGGCTGCACTACGTCTTTGACGTAAGCGACACCGGGGTGCGCCGCAATTCCCGTGATCCGGAGGTGTGGCAGTACAACGATGACCTGAAACAGCCGGTTTCAGAAATGTTGAGCAAGACCTACGGCATCAGCGGAGAGCGTGTCAGCCAGCAGCTTGCGGATGTTGCCGGAAAATTGGTGGCAGATTACTGGGACAACAACGGCGGCGACATTCGCGCCATCGTTGACGGTTCGCTTTTGATGGATTATGATGAAGCCGGGGTGGAGATGCAGTTCAAGTCCGCTGCCGCCATCAGCGTCACCTACACGCTGCTGGAACGCTGCGGGTTTGAGCCTGCCGGGTGGTTCGACAAGGACGATTTTCAGGCAGTCTACAATTTTTCCACCCCGGATAGTGTCTACGCCCTCGGCGCAGCCGTCAGCGACATGAGCCGGGAGATCTTACGCCAAATTGAGCGCACCGTAAAAACCACCATTCGCCGCCGCAATGCAGAAAGGAGCCAATATGAATTTGAGCAGCAGGAACGTGACCTACTCGACCGTCGGGGACTACCAGCTCCCGAACCTGACCCTGAACCAGCCCCGGAAGCCGCTGGGCAAGTACGGCAGGCTGCGCCGGACGTATCTGATGCAGCAGCGCCCGGTGCTGTACCACACGATGCTTCTGAACGGGAGCCTGTATCCGCACCTGATGGAGGTGGAGCAGACGGCAGAGAGCCGGATGCAGCAGACCATGGCACAGCTTCTGAAACAGGACCCGGCCCCGGACAAGGAGCAGAACCAGATGGCGTGGGTGCAGCACATGAACAGCCTGAAAGCACAGGCCGAGGAAATGGTGATGAACGAACTGATTTACAGTTAAGTTTCTTCGATGCCCACATTCCCACCGAAGCCAAACAAATTGAATCCATCGACCAAGCGGAGAGCGAAAAATCGCCCTCCGCTTTTGTTTTGTCGCAGGCGGAGATTGAAAATGCGCTGCGGAGAGGTTCCAATGTTGAAGGCAGCAAACTTCGGATATGGAAAATTTATCAGTTGCAGCCTGACCGAAAACTCCGGGCAAAAGCTCTTGCCAACGAATATGCACCGTATGGCCCCGGCGGTTCTTCACACACTTATCTGGACGGAAGCAGTGGTTGGCTTGACCATGACAGCAAGGGTCTGACGTTTGAGCATTATCCCGACCATCAGAAAGTGCTTCTCCGCTGGGATCGGGTCGAAAAATATATTGATCTGATGATTCAATCTGACCGCTACCTGTCGGACAAAGAAAGAAGAGCCATCGACTTTCCACTTGAACTGAACGCCGCCAGTGCAGCCGAATACACTGCATTAAAGGCGCAGCACCCGGATACTCTGGTTGGATTTGAAGCTGACGGCAATTTTATGTTCTATGGAGAAGATGCTGCCAAGGTCGCAAAAGTTCTCAACAGTGCTTTGTTTACGAGAGAAACAGCACTGGGCCAAGTTCAGGTCACAGGCTTTCCACCTAGCTTATGGGCAAGAAAGTCAAAAGAATTGTGGTCTGCGGGCAACGATGTTTACCTTGCCGGATTGAACGAAGATGGGACTCATCACCAGACTAAACATCTGCACAAAGAGGACTATCTGCCCATCGGCTCCATCATCAATATGGATGGCCGGAAGTTTCGGATTGACGGAGTGGATTTTGATAAGGGCAAGGTTTCCTTGCAGGATATGGCACTGGCCGACCTGCGGATGCCAATTTTTCGGGAAGAACCGCTATCTGTTGTCCGGGAATTGTACGAACAGCAGGACGAGGCCCTTGACGCTGCTCCCGAAAAGGCCGTTGATTACAAGGTCGGTGACAATGTTATCGTTGATCTTCCTACCCAAACCATCGAAGGAACAATCGGCTATGTGGGCGAAACGGATGTTCGCATTGACACCAGCGCACAGGGACAGTCGTGGGATAACGAAGTAATCAATAAGCAACAATTCGAGGACGGTCTGCGGCAGAACGAACCAAATTCTACCCGGCCAGTTCGCACTGAAAAAACGGTTGCCGTATACCCCGCCAAGGAAAACAATCTGCCGTTTGACATTGTAATTCAGACGATAAGCACAGAATCGCCCACAGTTGAAGCGGAACGCCCCACACTTGAACTTGCCGCGAACTTCCACATCACGGATGATGATTTGGGTATCGGAGGTCCTAAGCAGAAGTACGCGCGGAACATTGAAGCCATCCGCACCCTGTTCCAGTTGGAACAGGAGCATCGGGGTGCCACCGCCGAGGAGCAGCAGGTGCTTTCCCAGTATGTAGGCTGGGGCGGTTTGGCAGATGCCTTTGACCCCGGCAAAGATAGTTGGGCAAAGGAATATGCGGAGTTGAAAGGACTGCTCTCCGAGGACGAGTATGCCGCCGCCCGTTCCAGCACTCTGAACGCCCACTACACCTCCCCGGTGGTGATTCGCTCTATTTATGATGCGGTCGAAAAGGTGGGCTTCCAGTCTGGCAACATTCTGGAGCCGTCCATGGGTATAGGCAACTTCTTTGGAATGCTGCCGGACAGCATGGCGGACAGCCGTTTGTACGGCGTGGAGCTGGACAGCATCACCGGGCGCATTGCGAAAAAACTGTACCCGCAGGCTGACATTACCGTGGCTGGCTTTGAAACCACCGACAGGCGTGACTTTTATGATCTTGCCGTGGGAAACGTACCTTTCGGTCAGTACAAGGTCAACGATAAGGCGTACAACAAGTTGGGATTTAGTATCCACAACTACTTTTTCGCCAAGGCCATCGACCAAGTGCGTCCGGGCGGCATTGTGGCGTTTGTGACTTCTCGTTATACCATGGACAGCAAGGACAGCACCGCCCGCAAACACATGGCAGAGCGTGCCGATTTGCTGGGTGCCATCCGTCTGCCGAATAATGCGTTTAAGGCGAACGCAGGCACCGATGTCGTTTCGGACATCATCTTCCTGCAAAAGCGTGACCGCCCCATCGACCATGAGCCGGATTGGGTGCAGCTGGGCAAGACCGAAGATGGTTTTGCCATCAACCAGTATTTCGTAGACCACCCGGAGATGGTGCTGGGACAGCTGACACTGGAAAGCACCCAGTACGGTCACGACCTGACCGTTGCACCCATTGAGGGTGCAGTGCTGGCAGACCAGCTTGTAGAAGCGGTACAGCATATTGAGGGCAATTACACTGCGGTGGAGATTGCTGCCCCGGACGTCGCGGATGCGGAAGCACAGCGCAAAACGCTGCCCGCAGACCCGACTGTGAAGAATTTTAGCTATACGGTTGTTGATGGCGAGATATACTACCGAGAGAACTCTATCATGACGCAGATCGAACTGTCCGACAACGCCAAAGGCCGTGTAGCTGGTATGGTGGAGTTGCGGCAGATCGTCAACGAACTGATTCAGCAGCAGTTGAATGACTTCCCGGACGAGGACATTAAGGCATCGCAGGCCAAGTTGAATGCCGCCTATGATGCCTTTACTGCAAAATACGGGCTGATTAACGACAAGAAAAACGCACGCCTGTTCGATGATGACAGTTCCTACTATCTGCTCTGCTCACTGGAGAATCTGGACGAGAATAAAAATCTCAAGTCCAAGGCAGATATGTTCACCAAGCGGACGATTCGGCCAGAGCGTGTTGTCACCAGCGTGGATACCCCCAGCGAAGCGTTGGCGGTGTCCATCGGGGAGCATGGCAAGGTTGATCTGCCTTATATGGCAGAACTGCTGGGCACACCCGGCGAGTACGGGCGCATCACCGCAGAGCTTTCCGGTGTGATCTTCAAGGACCCTGCCGCCGATGTAGACGACCCGGAAGCCGGCTGGCAAACAGCGGACGAATACCTTTCGGGTAATGTGCGCGATAAACTGCGGATGGCACAACTTGCTGCAGAAAGCCGCTCGGAGTTCAAGGTCAATGTGGACGCACTGACCAAGGCGCAGCCAAAAGATCTGGAGGCATCTGAAATTGATGTGCGGCTGGGTGCCACATGGCTTGCCCCCTCTATTGTGCAGCAGTTCATGATGGAAACTTTTCAGCCGCCCTATCGTATCCGCTACAACAATGCCATCACCGTTCGCTACTCCCCTTACACTTCCGAATGGCGGATCAGCAATAAATCTGCTACTGGCTTCGGTGACATTATGGCCACCGAAACCTACGGTACCCGCAGGGCCAATGCTTACAAGATTTTGGAAGACACCTTGAATTTGCGTGATAGCCGCGTTTATGATACCATTGAGGAGGATGGGAAAGAAAAGCGTGTGCTGAATCAAAACGAAACCACCCTCGCCCAGCAGAAACAGCAGGCCATCAAGGATGCTTTCGCTGGCTGGGTCTGGAAAGACCCTCAGCGGCGTGCCTTATTGGTGAAGAAGTACAACGAGCTTTTTAACAGCACCCGCCCCCGTGAATACGATGGTTCCCACATTCATTTTGTGGGCATGAACCCGGAGATCAATTTGCGAGAGCATCAGCGCAATGCGGTTGCCCATGTGCTGTATGGGTACAACACCCTTTTGGCGCACGAAGTCGGTGCTGGCAAGAGTTTTGAGATGGCGGCTTCCGCTATGGAACTGAAACGTCTGGGCTTGTGTCAGAAAAGTCTTTTTGTCGTGCCAAACCATTTGACGGAACAATGGGCCAGCGAGTTTTTACGCCTGTACCCCAATGCGAAGCTGCTGGTTACCAGCAAGAAAGATTTTGAACCCGGTAATCGAAAAAAATTCTGTGCGAGAATTGCGACCGGTGACTACGATGCAGTTATCATCGGACACAGCCAGTTTGAAAAGATACCCTTGTCCGCAGAACGACAGGAGCGTCTGATTCAGGAACAGATGGATGAAATCGAGGAGGCCATCGAAGAAGCGAAAGCACAGGCTGGCGAGCATTTCACAGTAAAGCAGCTGGAAAAGTTGCGCAAGTCTCTGAAACAGAAACTGGAAAAGCTGCAAGGCGCAGACCGTAAAGATGATGTGGTTACGTTTGAACAATTGGGCGTAGACAGGTTGTTTGTGGATGAGAGCCAAAACTATAAGAACTTGTTCTTATATACGAAGATGCGGAATGTGGCCGGACTGAGCACATCTGAAGCGCAAAAATCCTCCGATATGTTTGGAAAATGCCGCTACCTCGATGAGATCACCGGAGGGTGCGGTGTTATTTTTGCGACAGGCACCCCTATCAGCAACAGCATGACCGAGATGTATACCCTGATGCGTTACCTTCAGTACAACACTTTACAGCAGAAAGGGCTGACCCATTTTGATGCGTGGGCTTCTACTTTTGGTGAAACTACTACTGCCATCGAACTTGCCCCAGAAGGCACCGGATACCGTGCGCGCACTCGTTTTGCGAAGTTTTTCAACTTGCCCGAACTGATGGCGATGTTCAAAGAAGCGGCGGATATCAAGACCAGCGACCAGCTTCATCTCCCGGTGCCTGATGCAAAATTTGAGACGGTAGTGGTCAAGCCTTCGGAAATCCAGCAGGACATGGTGCAGGCGTTGAGCGAACGTGCAGCCGAAGTCCACAGCGGTTCTGTTGACCCTTCTGTGGATAATATGTTGAAAATTACGTCGGATGGCCGCAAGATCGGCCTTGACCAGCGGTTGATGAACTCGGTTCTGCCTGATGACCCCAACAGCAAGCTGAACGCCTGCGTCAACAACGTCCTGCGCATCTGGAACGACACCAAGGAGCAGAAGCTGACCCAGTTGATTTTCTGCGATATGTCTACTCCAAAGGGCGACGGTTCGTTCAACGTCTATGATGATATCCGCTCCAAGCTGCTCAATGCAGGGGTACCCGAACAGGAGATCGAGTTCATCCACAACGCAGATACGGAGAGCAAGAAAGCAGAACTTTTCTCCAAGGTACGCAGCGGACAGGTGCGCGTGCTGCTGGGAAGCACGGCAAAAATGGGAGCCGGTACAAATGTCCAGACACTGCTTGTGGCCGTGCATCATCTGGATGTAGGCTGGCGTCCGTCCGATATGACCCAGCGCAATGGCAGAATCATCCGTCAAGGTAATCAAAACAAACAAGTGTACGTCTATAATTACGTCACTGAATCGACATTTGACGCCTACCTCTATCAGACCCTTGAGAATAAGCAGAAGTTTATCTCGCAGATCATGACGAGCAAATCGCCCATGCGCTCCTGCGATGATATTGATGAACAGGCTCTGTCTTACGCCGAAATCAAGGCTCTGTGTGCTGGTGATCCGCGCATCCGGGAAAAGATGGATTTGGACGTGCAGGTGGCAAAATTGAAAGTTCTGCGCGGTGACTTCCAGAATCAGAAATATCGTCTGGAAGATAAGCTGCTCAAAACATTCCCAGAAGAAATCCAGAAACAGAAAACCCGCATTGCTGCTTTGCAACAGGATTCACAGATTGCAGCAGCACACCCGCAGGATAAAGAAAACTTCTGCGGTATGAGCATCAAAGGTATGGTGTACGATGACAAAAAGGCTGCGGGCGAACGGCTGCTGCTGGCTCGGCAGGAGATGCCCAATGCCGATATGATGCTGCTGGGCACCTACCGTGGCTTTGAACTGAACATCCGATTCGACAGCTTCAAGAATGAGCATCAAGCCGTTCTCCGGGCAGAGTTGAGCTATCCGGTATCGCTGGGCGATGATGCGCGCGGCAATATCACTCGTCTGGACAATGCCATCGACAATTTTGCCGACCGCATTGCAGACGCTGAAAATGTTCTGCAAAATCTGGAACAGCAGAAACAGGCCGCAGAGATTGAAGTGGCAAAACCGTTCGCACAGGAAGAAGAACTGGCCGAAAAGTCTGCTCGCCTTGCCGAACTGAATGCTCTACTGAATATCGACCGTGACCGCAGTTCCTCGCAGGATACTCCCGAAGAATCCGAGGAAACCGAAACACCTGCAACTCGTCCGTCTGTGCTGGCTGCACTGGGGGAAAAGACCAATCAGCCGGAGCCTGTCAAACCGTTCCGCAGCTACTATGATAAGGATGGTGATGCACGATGAAAGAGAAGCGGGATGAAATCATCATCCTGCGCCTGACCAAAACAGAAAAGAACCGCATCTATGAAAAGATGTTCAGCATGGGCATCCGCAGCCTGAGTGCCTATATCCGCAAAATGGCATTGGATGGATACTGCCTGAATCTCGATCTGCCGCAGCTACGCCGAATGGCTTATCTGCTTCAGAATTGCAGCAACAATCTGAATCAGTACGCCAAGCGTGCCAACGAGTGCGGCAAGGTCTACGCCGCCGACATGGAAGATCTGCGGCAGCGGCTGGACGAGCTGATCGACATTGGTCGGCAGATCCTTTCCCGGCTGGCAGAACTCTAAGATTTTTCCCCGCAGTTGGAGGGCTGCGGAGTACATACGGGTTGACATCCTTGCAACGCAGGGGTTGACACCTTTATAATAGGGACGAAAGAAAGGCAGGTGCTGGATATGAGGTTCGTTTTTAAGATGATCGTTTTTCCGTTTTGGCTGCTTACGGCTTTCCTTGCGCTGATGCTGAAATGGACGCTGAACCTGTCGGCGTTCGTGCTGGCTCTGCCCATGCTGTATATTTTTGGCTGCGGTCTTTATACGCTGTACTGCCGGGAGTGGCTACAGTTTTTGATCTTGCTGGTGGCGGAGTTTGGATGCTTCCTGCTCATCACAGCCGCAACGGTCATTGTGGAAGCCGTGGAATGGTTCAGCGGTTGGATTGCTGAATTATAAAATTTTTATGCCGCCATTGTACGGCATTTTCTTTTTGCTGGGAGGTGGTAGAACTGGCTGCAACACGTTTGATTGCGCTGCACAAGAACAAGGGCAAGTCGGTTGCGGCCTGCCTGAAAAGCCGCACGGACTATGCGCAGAATCCTGACAAAACGAACAAGGGCGAACTGGTCAGCAGCTATGAGTGCAGCCCCTTGACCGCAGACGAAGAATTTATGCTTTCCAAGCGGCAGTACGAACTGGTCACTGGGCGCAGACAGAAAAATGATGTAATCGCCTATCAAATTCGACAGTCTTTCAAGCCCGGTGAGATCACCGCCGAAGAAGCCAACAAGGTGGGCTACGAACTGGCAATGCGTTTCACCAAAGGCAAGTATGCGTTTATTGTCGCAACGCATACCGACCGGGAACACATTCACAATCATATTATTTACAACTCCACTGCGCTGGACAGCACCCGGAAATTTCGTGATTTTCTATTGTCCGGGCTGGCTGTGCAACGGTTGAGCGATTTGATTTGTCTGGAACATCAACTGTCTGTCATTGAAATCAAGCCGTACCGAGAGCGACAGAAGCGCACCCTTTATCCACCCAGAGAAAGTAATCGAGATAAGTTGTGTGCCGTAATTGACAACATCCTGCTGAGCGAGAAACCTGTAGACTTTGAATCCTTTCTTCAAAAGCTGGAGCAGCAGGGCTACGAAATTAAACGTGGAAAGCACACTTCGGTCAAAGGAACACGGCAGAAACGCTTTATCCGTTTTCGGACACTAGGCGCAGGATACAGCGAAGATGAAATCAAGGCGGTCATTGCCGGAGAAGCCGAACACCGTCCATATCAGAAGCAGCCACCGAAAGAGCCGCCGTTCCACCTGTTGGTGGACGTTCAGGCAAAGCTCTCCGAGGGCAAAAGCGAAGGCTATGCACGGTGGGCGAAACGCTACAATTTGAAAGAGATGTCCAAGACCCTGATTTTTTTGCAGGAAAATAAAATCGGCAGCATCGAAGAAATGCAGGAGCGTGTGGACGCTGCCACTGCCCGTTATCATGAACTGGGTGATTCCATTAAAGCCTCTGAAAATCGGCTGGCAGAAATTGCGGTGCTGAAAGCGCATATCACCAACTACGCCAAAACGCGACCGGTCTACGATGCCTACCGTAAGACCGGATACAGCAAGCGCTTTCTGGAAACGCACCGCACGGAGATCACGTTGCACAAGGCAGCGAAAGCGGCGTTTGATGAAGCCAACTTGAAAAAACTCCCCAAGGTCAAGGAGTTGGATGCGGAATATTCCAAGTTGCTGACAGAAAAGAAAGTACGCTACCCGGACTACCGCAAAGCGAAAGAAGAAATGCAGGAGCTTCTTCGTTCAAAGAGAAACGTAGAAATGTTCTTTGCAGAGGAAAAGAGCATTGCCGAAAAAATGAAGTCCCGATAAATGAAGATAGCCTAGGATTCTTCCCTCGTGGAAGAGCCCTAGGCTATCTTTTTTGTTATAAAAGTGTTTAGAACAAACGCGCAGCCTGCATCGGCACGATGCAGAACAAATGGGGTTTGGGCACAGCCCAACAAGCATTTTGCAAAGCAAAATAGCATTTGTATAGACGAATGCCCTGCTTGCCACAACAATGCGTCCTTTTTGTCCGCAGCTTGAAATTTTTAAATTGGAGAAAAACGCCATGCCAACCTTGGAATGGATCGGTAAAAATAAAGTCGTGAACCATCATCAGGAAGTTCCCTTCCTGGTGCTGGAGCGGCAATACAGTTTTGATGAGCAGGGGCAGCACACCGAAAACAACGGCAGTGAGAACATGATCATCCACGGCGATAATCTTGAAGCACTGAAAGCCCTGTTGCCGCAGTATGAGGGCAAGGTGAAGTGCATCTATATTGACCCGCCCTACAACACCGGCAACGAGGGCTGGTGCTACAACGATAATGTCAGCGATCCCCACATCCAGAAATGGCTGGGAGAAGTAGTGGGCAAAGAGGGCGAGGACCTGACCCGTCACGATAAGTGGCTCTGCATGATGTATCCCCGGCTGATGCCGCTGCAAAAGCTGTTGGCTGACGATGGCGTGATCTTTATCAGCATGCGTAGGTTGGCGGGCTGTTTGGACATAGCAAAGCCCCGGCAGCGTGGCCGGGGCCTGATGATCTTTACTTAATTCCATGAAGATTCCTGTATTCCCTGGGGCCGAGGCCATAGGCTTTCTTGAACAATTTTGCAAAGTGGCCGGAATTGTGATACCCGACTTTAGCCGCAATCGTAGCAATTCCATAATCAGAATTTTTTAGCAAAATCAGCGCCTGGTTTAACCGCAATTCTTTGAGATATTCATACGGCGTTGTCCCATAATACTTCCGAAATGCCAGTTGATACCGGGCTGTACTCATACCCGCTATCTGGGCAAGTTCTTCCCCTGTCGGGTATGCGGCCAGATCATTTTTCATCACCGTTACCGTTTTTCTTAAATTGCGGATGTCCTTATAATCCAGCTTTACAGAAATATGCTTTTGTTCCTGCTCCATGCCTTTCACAACAAGAGAAAGAAGCTCCATTACCTTGCTTTCCAGATAGATTTTCAGCGTATGCCCCTCTGCCTGACAATCCCGTATCTGCTGGAACACAAAGTTGAGTTCCGGCAGGCTGGGGTTTTTGAGAATGTAATCCCTTGCAGAGTTGAGAAGTTCGGCGTTGTTCCTGTCATGCAGCCGAAAATAAGTATTGAAGTATTTGGGCGATAGAATCACTTTCGTAAAACGAACAGGCTTCCCGCCCTCGCAATAGGTGTAAGTTTTCTTCTGTGTGTTTAGATAGCAATAAATCCCCTTATCCACCTGATTCTTTTTCCGTCCACCAATCTTGAAAGAACTGCTGTCCGTTTCAAACTGGCTGATCTCCATATAGTCCTCTGAAATCTCAGTGATCTTTTCAAAGGTGTCCTTGGGCGTATAGTCACCAATCAAAATCAAAAGAAGATCGTCCTCAAACTCGATCAGTTGGAACGTGCCGTTTCCGTATTCGGAAAGCATACGGTAGAAAAAAACACCGTCGCCGCAAAGCTCCTGCACCCTTGCAAAGTGCATGGCTTCGGGGAGTTGTAACAAATAGTCAATTACAGATGGAACCATTGTACCGCCGCCTCCTTTCTCTACTTGATAGTATATCATACCGGCTTTCTGCGCGCCACTTCAAAAAAAGGTGACAATCCAACATTTATCGGTCATGATTTTATAAAATATATGAAACAAAAACGCTGAAAACAACCGAAATATCAGCACTTTCAGCGTTTTTCAAAATGCAAGCAGTAAAGCGGAGCGGCTATTGAAATTTCCACTTCGTGCTGGTAAAGTAGATTGTGTCAGGTTAGCAAAATCTAACTGACACATTTCAAAGAAAGGGGTATCGTTTCGATGGAACAAAAACGAACCGGATTATCATACGTTTTTACTCTTGCGAAAGAGGAACGCGGCAAGTTAAGCCTTGGGATGCTGCTGGCGGTCTTTTCGTCGGCCCTGTCTTTCGTCCCGTATTTGGTAGTCTACCAAATCCTGCTTCTGATAATCAAGCAGGAGGTGACGCTTCCCGCAATGCTTGGTTGGGCCGGAATCGGCATTGCCGCAGCAGTCTTACAGGCAATCCTGACATCCTTTGCCGGTATCTGCTCTCATACGGCGGCTTTCAACACCATGCACAGAATCAAGGTCAGAGTATTGGAGCATATGTCCAAATTCAACCTTGGATTCTTTCAGGAACACGCGCCCGGACAGATTAAAACAACCTTGTTTGATGATGTGGACAGGATTGAAACCTTTCTGGCCCACAGCACTTTGGAACTGGCCCAGGCAATCGTCGTTCCTCTGATGATGTTCATTTTCATGCTGCGGCTGAACTGGATTATGGCGCTTATCATGCTGGTTCCTATGATCTTGGGGATTGCAATTCCGATGGCCCTCATGGGGCGCTACCCGGATTTGACGGACGAGTTTGCAGGCGATACGGAAAAGCTGAACGCTTCCGCAAATGAATTTATCACCGCTATGCCGGTTATCAAAATGTATCACCTTACAGCCGAAAAATTTGAGCAGTACCGAAATTCCTTGAAGATATATACAGACTGTTGGATTAAGATGTGTGAATCGTCCTGCAATCCGCTGTCTATCGCTCTTGTGGTTTTGGATTCTGCCATTCTGTTCACGCTGCCGGTGGGCGGTTGGCTGTATCTGCGTGATTCGCTGTCTGCGGCATCGTATCTTCTCTTTATTCTGCTGACTATGTGCTTTTTCACGTCTTTCCTGAACATGGTGACGATTGCTATGCAGTCTATGGAGCTGGGCAGCGGCCTTGATAATGTGAAGAAGATCATGGATATGGAAACCATGAAAAGCGGACAGCAAACCCTTTCCAAAACCGGCTGTTATGGTATTGACTTTGACAATGTGACCTTTAACTACACACAAGGCGGAAAGGATGCGTTGTCCGACGTTGATATTCATTTGGAACCGGGCAGCTTAAATGCTTTTGTTGGCCCGTCCGGTGCTGGCAAGACGACGGCGGTACAGCTCCTTGGCCGCTATTGGGACGTGAGCAGCGGGACAATCAAGATTGGCGGCGTCCCGGTTACAGAACTTCAAACCGAAAATCTTTCTGACTTAACCGCGTTTGTATTCCAGGATGTATTTCTTTTGGAGGACACGCTTCTTGAAAATATCCGTATGGGAACAGATGCTACCGAGGAACAGGTACGCCAGGCGGCAAAGGCGGCGCAGATTGACGATTTCATTATGAGCCTGCCGAAAGGATACGCAACGAGAATAGGCGACGAGGGAGTGAAATTATCCGGCGGCCAGCAGCAGCGGATTTCGATTGCGCGGGCCATTTTGAAAGACGCGCCTATCGTTGTTTTCGACGAGGCAACTTCCTATTCAGACATTGAGAACGAACACAAAATACAGCTTGCACTCCAAAACCTCCTGCGAGGAAAGACCACGATTATGATTGCCCACAGGCTTCATACCATCCGCAATGCGGATAAAATTTTTGTCTTTCAGGATGGAAAAGTTGTCGAACAGGGAACGCATGATGAACTGATCGCCAGCGGAAGTACATACAGCCATATGTGGGACACCTATACAAGAGAAACTATCGGGGAGGAGTGAAAAGATTATGTTACTCAGTATTCAGAAATTGATTGGTGACAAACGAAAGCAGTTGATATTTCCTATTTTCCTTATGTCACTGGACGCCATCGGAAGCCTTGTCATGTACCTTATGCTGTATTTTACCGTAATTCATCTCCTGAACGGTTCTCTGACAGGTGGGCTTGTACGAAACTATACCATTGTATGCCTTATCAGTGTAATTCTCCGGCTGATTATTTACCGTAGCGGCTATTTTCTCTGCTTTTCCAGAGGGGCCGAAATGTGCAGCGGCCTACGCTTGGATTTGGCAAACCATTACCGTTCTCTAAGCCTTGGCTATTTTAATCAAAACAGCAGCGGGTATCTGCTTAGTACACTGACAAAGGATTTAAGCAATTTTGAACTTGTATTGACCCATACGCTGCCCTCTATCGTCAAAACATTGGTCATGGGCTGCCTGATCTTGGTTGGAACCTTTTTTATCAACTGGAAACTGGCGTTGGCCGAGTGCGTGGTAATTCTGATCGCGCTGCCGGTTTTGAATTGGGGCAACCGGCTTGTAGAGAAGTGCGGAACGATCAAGCGTGATCTGACTTCTAAAATGATCTCTATTGTTCTGGAATACATCAAGGGCATGAAAGTGTTCAAGTCTGCAAATATGACAAGTACGCACTTCACAAGAATGTCTGATACGTTGGAGGCCATACGGAAAACCAGCGTACAGGCGGAAGTAAAAACCGCCGCCCCCACAAGTATGTATTCTATCATTGCAAATTTCCTTTTGCCGTTTGTCCTGCTGATTGGAAGCTATCTGTTCCTTGGCGGTACGATTGCTTCTGAACAGCTTGTGGCGTTTATGCTTATGAGCCTTGCGCTTTCTGCGCTGCTGATTGCGTTTGAACATTCGTATAACCTGCTGAAAGAACTGAAACTTGCCACTTCTAATCTGGAACAGGCATTTGACACAAAGCCGCTATCCTACAAAGAAGAAAAGGTAAAGCTCTCGCACTTTGATATTACCTTTGAAAACGTGGACTTCTCCTATAACCATCAGGCCGATGTTTTACACAATATCAGTTTTCATGCCCCGGAGGGAAGCACTACGGCGCTGATCGGGCCGTCCGGCTCCGGCAAATCTACGGTTGCTAATCTGATCGCCCGGTTTTGGGATGTGACAAAAGGCTGCGTCCGCATTGGTGGGCAGGACATACGGGAGCTAAATCCTGACGGACTTTTGCACTATATCAGTGAGGTATTCCAGGAAAATACTTTGCTGTCCGATACGATTTACAACAATATCAAAGCTGGCCGTGAAGATGCTACCGAACAGGAAGTGATTGCGGCGGCAAAGGCGGCCCATTGTCATAAATTTATCGAAAGACTGCCTAATGGCTATCAGACCCATCTTGCCGAGGGCGGCAACACCCTGTCTGGCGGTGAAAAACAGCGGATTGCTATTGCAAGGGCAATCTTAAAGGACGCGCCTATCCTGCTTCTGGATGAATCAACGGCTTCTCTGGACGCTGACAATGAAGCAAAGATCAATCAGGCGTTAGACCGCCTGATGAAAGGGAAAACCGTTTTCGTGATTGCCCACCGTCTGAACACTATTCAGAACGCAGATCAGATTATTGTGCTGAATCAGGGACGGATTGAAGAAACGGGAACGCATGAAGAACTGTTAAGAAAGAAAGGCCATTACTACGAAATGGTGCAGGAACAGCAGAAAGCAAGAGAATGGATTGTAAAGGGGGCATAAACAGGAGCCGGTAAAGGAGGTGATACCGATGGGGCTACTTGACCTATTACTGGTTGCTGTCGGTCTATCAATGGACGCTTTCGCGGTTTCAGTATGCAAAGGTTTGAATACCAAAATGTACCCAGTAAAAACAGGGCTTGTCGCAGGGCTATATTTTGGTGGATTCCAGGCGCTTATGCCTACGCTGGGATATATCTGCGGCGGAACAATTCGCCAGTACATTGAAACGGTTTCCAAATATGTTGCACTGTTTCTTCTGTGCATAATCGGTATCAACATGATTCGAGAAAATCTAAAAGGTGAATGTAAAGAAACAAACGGAGCATTGGGTTTTACTGTTATGGTTCCGGCTGCGATTGCTACAAGTATTGACGCTTTTTCTGTCGGCATAACGCTGTCAGCCTTAAATGTAAAAATTATCCCCTCGGCAACAACTGATAGGAACCACAACATTCTTAATTGCATTTGTCGGCATATGGATTGGACACTTTTTCGGAAATCGGTTAGGAAACCGGGCCGGAATATTAGGCGGTGTGATTTTAATTCTAATCGAGGTACGGATTTTTATTATGGGCTGACAGAAAAGAATTGGAGGAATTTAAGAAATGAAAAAATTAAATGAATTGAGTGATGGCTCCTGCGGAAGGGTTGTTGCAATCAACGGGGACGCGCATTTTCAAAGCCGCGTGACCTCCATCGGCCTTACGATTGGCTGCCCTTTTGAAGTGATTCAAAATCCGAAAAAGCGGCCCGTTTTGGTGTACGCAAGGGACACGATGGTTGCCATCAACAAAACGGAATCTGACAAAATCATGGTGGAGGTGACAAAACAATGAGTGAAAAAACGATTGCCCTTTTAGGCCAGCCGAACTCCGGCAAATCAACCTTGTTTAATGGCCTGACTGGTTCCCGTCAGCACGTCGGGAACTGGCCCGGAAAAACAGTGGAGCGCAAGGATGGTTCTTTCGTTCACAAAGATACCACCTATAAAATCATTGATCTTCCGGGAACTTATAGCCTGTCTGCAAATTCGGATGAAGAAGTTGTTACACGGAATTACATAGCCAGCGGGCAGGCAGATGTTGTTTGCATATTGGCTGACGCCTCCCAGCTCAACCGCAGCCTTTTCATGCTGGCTGATTATACCGGGATTCGCGTTCCCGTGGTTCTCCTGCTGAATATGATGGATGTGGCAAAATCGCAGGGGAAGCAGATTGACACCAATAGAATCGCTAAATCCCTGGGCATCCCTGTTGTGCCGCTGGTTGCTGCCGATAAAAAACAGTATGGCACATTTTTCCGTATGTTAGAAAGCATTGATAAAAATGCTTCGACTTTAGACGAAAAGCGCCTGGCGCAAATTTATCAGAATACAATCGGGGCCGCGTTTGACGAGATCAAGGCGCTGCTTCCTGCGGACGGAATCGGCATCTATTCGTCCACATGGTTGACTGCAAAGCTGATAGAACAGGACAAATTGGCGCGTTCTCTTGTGAAAGAAACCGTTGATGCAGGCACTTATACCGCGATTGAAAAGAAGCTGTCCGATGTAAAGGACGGAAACCTTTTGACAGGTGATTGCAAATTCCAGTGGATTGACAAACTTGTAAATGAGAACGTGACCAGCAAGAAGAACAAGCTGCTGCGGAGCCGGTTTGATAAGGCAGCCACAAGCAAACGCTGGGGAAAGCCTATTGCCATTGGCATGATCGTTTTAGGTCTGATCTGCTCTATGGTGATTGGCTTCCCGCTGATGGGGCTTTTCAGCGGGCTTATCAGTGCAATTTCCGTCCCTCTGGCTAACTGGCTGCTGGATATAGGCGCAGCGCCATTCCTTGTATCGCTGCTCTGCAACGCCATTTTGACCGCTGTTTCTTTCGCTCTGCAAATGGCAAGCTATGTGTTCGGAATCAGCCTTGTCTTTGGCCTGATGGAAGATGTCGGCTATATGGCGCGAATCTCCTATGTATTCGATGATACTATGACAAAGCTGGGATTACAGGGCAAAGCAATTATGCCTTTCCTCGTCAGTTTCGGATGCAATATCGGCGGAATCACTGGAACAAGGGTCATTGATTCATGGGGACAGCGTGTTATGACGATTGCCCTGTCCTGGGTAGTCCCCTGCGCTTCTACCTGGGGCGTAGTTGGACTTGTCAGCGGTACGTTCTTCGGAAACGAGGCTGCTGTCGTAGTTCTGGCGTTGTTTTCCGTGGCGTTTTTGCACATCTTTATCACTTATAAGGTGTTTGGCCGGTCTTTGAACAAGGTAGAGGGGCGCACCGGCTTAATTATGGAATTGCCGCCTTACCATAAGCCTCATTGGAAAAGCCTGTTTGGTTCCGTTTTCAGCAAAATGGGAAATGTACTTAGCCGCGCACTCCGTATCATTATTTGCATTTCCGTGATCTTCTGGCTGCTTTCTTACTCGGCGGACGGAAATGTGGCGAACAGTATCATTTACAAGGTAGGAACCTTTATTGAACCTGTGACAAGCCTGTTTGGTTTACCGTGGCAACTGTTTATCGCTTTTGTCGCTTCCGCTATGGGCAAGGAGGCTTCTCTTGGCGTTATGGCTTCCCTGTTTAACACGGGAAGTATTTGGGCGGCTATTGAGCAGTCCGCTACCGTAGACACGGCGGCACTTAGTACAAGTATGCTGTCCGTCATATCCAGACCGGAAGCTCTTGCTTTCCTGTTCGCGTTTTTCTTCAATATGCCTTGCCTGATGGCCTTGACCGCAACAACCCAGGAAACACACTCTATGAAATGGACTGTGCGAATTGCGCTCTATTATGTCCTTACAGCCTTGATTATGGCAACGATTGCGTATCACGTCGGTCTTGTCATTTTCTAAAGGAAAGGAGTTATTGTGCTAATTCAATTATTGGAGTATTTACAAAGCGGGAAAACATACAGCGTTCAGGAGTTGGCTGAACTTCTGCATAAGGACGTAGGGAGCATCCAAGTGGAACTTGAATATTTGGAGAACCAAGGATATATCCGAAAAGTGGCTTATCAAGCCGACTGCAATCATAATTGCAACGGCTGTCATGGCTGCGATCAGCCTACCCCGGCTGCCCCTGATGTCAATATATGGGAAGTTATTAAACGAACCGAATAGGAGAAACAAAATGAAACTTCGTGCGTCGGGCGAGGACTATTTAGAAGCCGTACTGATGCTGCAAAAGAAAAATGGTATGGTGCGCTCTATTGACCTTGCCCGGCACATGGAGGTGTCAAAACCCAGCGTGTGCCATGCAGTGGCTACCTTGCGGGACGGCGGCTTTCTCACTATGGACGAAGATCACTTTCTCCATCTGACCGATGTAGGCCGCGAGGTTGCCGAAAAAATCTTCGAGCGACACTGCTTCTTTACCGAGCAGCTTATCGCCGCAGGAGTTGACGCACGAAGAACTTTTGAAGCAGCCCGGCATTTATCAGGAGTTTGTCAACATCCGAAAGAATGCGGCTGGATGGAGCCTTGCTTAACAAAATTCAGCGTATGCGATGCGGAGCATTAAATGTCTGTGAGAAGTTGTTCACCAAAGATTCTAGAAGAATTCTATGCAAAAAATTGAAGTTATTGTTCGTATCACGAAGGGCCACTGCCCTCCCCAAGAGCAGACGATTTTTGAGTGGATTGAAATGAACCGTGCTGCGCCAGACACTTTGAATTATCCCGGTCTGGAAATAAACTTAGAACACCGTCGTGTTTTCAAAAACGGACAGGAAGTGTACATGAGCCGTTACGAATATGGCGTTTTAAGTTTAATGGCACGGCATCCGGGGCAATTGTTTACAAAAGAGCAGATCTTTGAAGCAGTCTGGCATAAGGACAGCGAAAGCTATTTGAGAGCCGTCACCAGCACGATCGGTCGAATCCGCCAGAAAATAGAGGATGACAAAGATCACCCCCGTTATATTAAAACGGTTTCCAACATTGGATATCAATTTGTCCCATCATCGGAATCGGCGCGATTGAATCGCAATCTGTAATAAAAGCCATACCGTGAGATCCTAGTAGGATTCTTCGGTATGGCTTTTATCGTTTTCTGTGCTGTACAAAATCGGCATCCTTGCATAGATGACCAAGAATATTCTAAAATAGAGATAACTTAATTCAGGAGGTCGAACCATGCGAACATTTGAAGAAGTATTGACTCACTTCCATAGCTTTTTAGAGTCTGCGACCTATTTGGATGTTGTTCCATGCCGCTGGGGGTATGTAAGGCTTTTCAATGAGGGCGACCCTATCAATTTCAATGCAATTCTTTGCCGCACACCACAAGAACTATATACGGCATTGGCAAATGATTTGGAAACAGAGATTCAGATCAGCTTGGGAATCGACTGAATTGGTATGAAATTGGTTTGTTTTTGGGTTCGTTTTGGTATAGTGACTTTGAAAAATGTGCTATACTGTACCACAAGCAAAACATTTTCAGGGATTTTCAATCTTACTGTAAAACTCTGTCAGATGCTTTGCCAGTGTGCGGGTCGAGTCCATTAAGGTTTCTCGCACCGCTTCTGGACAGGAAAGATAGATTCGATTGAACTCTTTTAACTCTATTTCCGTTTTACCCATCCCCGGAGTAATCAGCGCATCAAGCGAAACCGGCAAAACACGAGCAATCGCCAAAAGAATTTCGTAAGATGGATTCATGCTGCCTTTTTCAATGTTGGCGATATGCTTCGTTGAAACATGGCAGCGTTCAGCAAGTTGTTCTTGTGTTAAACCTGCCAGCTTGCGCTCCTTGCGAACCTTTTCTCCAAGTACTTTCAAGTCAGAATTCGGCATCATCGTTCACCTCAATAGTATTGTATCGTTCTGGTGAATGACGCGGTATAACCTTGTATTTCCTGTGAGCAGGAAGTATAGTGCCGATTTTTGCGTTTCCCGGTCGAGTTATAAAAAAACGGTAACTCGTCCGGGCGATTTCACGCGCTATCCAATCACAGTTGCCGTTTGTGGAGGTAACTGTGATTTTTTATTGGGGTAACGCATCAAAAAAAGCCTGTCTGCTGCCGTAAGCCAGACCGCCCCGAAGCAAGCACAATCGTTCCGTTCCACCATCCACAATCGTGCCGATGTGTTATATTGCGCCAGCTTCCCGCCATGGGAGGCTGGCGTTTTTGCGCTTTTGGAGCCAAAGTGCCGCAGTCCACCGTTTCTCCTATGATACAGCAGCAAACTTTATATTTGGGAGGGAAAGTCATGCTTAATCATAAGAAGAAAGCAATTACGGAACACTGGCAGTTTTGCCCCAAGTGCAACTTAAAACTTTATCGAATGACCGCCGACTGCACTGGATTCATCCACCTAAAATGCTGGCGTTGCCGGGAAATGTTATGGCTCAACCTTTCCATTCGAGCCAAGTAAGCATTGGTTTCATAAAAATCGGGTGCAACGCACTCTGAATATGGACTGTTCGCACCGAGCAACGGGCCGTCACCTCCGGGTGATGTATGAAACGTAGCACCAAATAGCCGGGCAGCAGCTTGACTGAAAGATCTCCAATCTTTCGGTCGGCTGTTGTCCGGCTATTTTTATAGCTTCAGATGGCCTGCTCCCGAAAAGGAGCAGGTTTTATGTTTGCCC